>Ga0081539_10006925_pt1 | contig 10558 bp, 11 predicted proteins | sample TabmetS4T2R2_FD_71023 | JGI IMG/M metagenome (GOLD analysis project Ga0081539, IMG submission 71023) | Tabebuia heterophylla rhizosphere microbial communities from the University of Puerto Rico - S4T2R2 | ecosystem: Host-associated > Plants > Roots > Rhizosphere ... | reverse complement strand
GAGTTACCGGCGTTTCATGTTGCGAATGGGTGTGGCTTTTCTGCAACGCAACACGGGCCGCGGAGCAGAGTTGCAGTCAACGCAAGGCTTGTTCCAATCGCGACGCTCAAGCAATTTGTTTGATGTCCCAAAGCTTTGACCTTGAGGAGGATGTATTGGCGAGAAAGTTTGTTGTCGCAATGATGATGCACGAGACCAATACGTTCTCGCCTCTGCCGACGCCCATCGAATCTTTTGCCCGGGCCGGCGCCCTCAGTGGGGACGCCGCGATCCACGAGGCCGAAGGCACGAACACTTCTTTGGGCGGCTTTATCGAGGTCGCGCGCAAGGCCGGCGCCGAGTTCAGCGTGCCCATGGCGGCGTCGGCACACCCATCAGGGCTGGTCACCGAGGCGGCCTACGAGCAGATGACCACGGCGATCGTCGACGAGGTGCGCAAGGGCTGCGACGCGGTCCTCTTGGCGCTGCACGGCGCGATGGTGTCGGAAGCGTATGACGACGGCGAAGGCGAGCTCCTCAATCGATTGCGGCGGATCGCGCCCGACGTTCCCATCGCCGTCGCGCTCGACTTCCATACCCAGATGACGGACGCCATGGTGAAAGGCGCCACCGTGATGACGGGTTACCGTACCTACCCGCACATCGACATGGCGGACACCGCGCGCCGCGCCGGCCGAACACTGAGCCGCATGCTGGCCGGCGAGGTCGAACCGCGAATGGTCTGGGGCAGCCGGCCGATCATGAGCAGCTCCCTGGTTCATACGCCATCGCGCGAGCCGATGAAGACGCTGATGGGCATGGCAAACTCGGCGGAAGATTCCGGGCACGTGCTGAATGCCTCGGTATTCGGTGGCTTCCCGCAGGCCGACATCCCTCACCTCGCTCTCTCGTCGGTAATCGTATGCGACAAGCGCACGGCCGAGGGCGAGGTCCTCTTGAACAAGATCCTCGATACAGCCTGGGAGAAACGCCAGGGCTTCCTTTTCCATCCCGAGCCGTTGTCCGTCCAGGTGGCACGCGCCAAGACGCTCGATGGCGGTCCCATCGTCATGGCCGATCACGGCGACAACACCGCGTCCGGCGGCACACAGGACGTCATGAGTGTCATCGAGGAGGCGATGAAACAAGGCCTCGAGGACGCCTGTGCGGGCCCGATCTGCGATCCGGCCTGCGTGAAGCAGATGATCGACGCGGGTGTGGGCGCCGAGGTGACGCTCGAGCTCGGTGGCAAGGTCGACATGCCGGCAATGGGTCTCAAAGGCAAGCCGCTCAGGGTCGCCGGCAAGGTCAAGGCCATCACCGACGGCCAGTTCGTCGTCACCGGCCCGATGGCCACCGGCACGATCGTGCGCATGGGCCGCACCGCGGTCCTCGATACTGGCAAGATTCAGATCGTGGTGTCCGAAAGGCGATCCGAGCCGTTCGACCTCGGCGTCTTCACCCATTGCGGCATCGATCCGCGGCGCAAGAAGTACGTGCTGATCAAGTCGCGGCAGCACTTCCGCGCCGGTTTCGAGCCGATCGCCAAGCACATCGTGATGTGCGACGGCGACGGTTGCACGGCGTCGGACCTCAAGCTCTTCCGATACACCAAGATCAAGCGGCCGCTTTATCCGTTCGATCCCGAGATGCGGCTCGGCCGCAACGAAGCGTAGAGGGTACCACATGGCCGCATACGACATCGTCATCCGCAACGGCCAGGTCGCCGACGGCACCGGCAAGACCCTGTTCGCCGCCGACATCGCCATCAAGGGCGACCGCATCGCCGCGGTCGGGACCACGGGTACCCTGCGCGGCGACAACGAGATCGACGCTGCCGGACGGGTCGTGGCTCCCGGCTTCATCGACGTGCACACCCACGACGACACCGCGCTGATCGACAATCCGACAATGGCCATGAAGGCGAGCCAGGGTGTCACGACGGTGGTGTGCGGCAATTGCGGCGCCTCGGCCGCGCCGTTCATCCGCTCCGATATCGGCCACTTTCTGAGCCTGATCGTGAAGCGGAAGGAGAACGTCTCGGGCAGCTTCGCCGAGTTCGCCGGCAAGGTCGAGGCGGCCAAGCCGGCGATCAACGGCGCCTTCCTGATCGGGCATTCGACCCTGCGCATGAACGCCATGGGCGACGATCTCGCGCGGCAGGCCACGACGTCCGAGATCACCCTGATGCGTGAGCTGCTCGACCAGAGCCTGAAGCAGGGTGCCATCGGCATGTCGAGCGGCCTGTTCTATCCACCGGCGATGGCCGCGTCGACCGACGAGGTGGCGGAAGTCGCCAAACCGCTCGGCAAATGGGGCGGTGTCTACACTGCCCACATGCGCGACGAGGGCGACGACATACTGAAGTCGATGGACGAGACCTTCGAGATTGGCCGCCGCGCCGGCGCGCCCGTCATCGTCTCCCATCACAAATGCTCGGGCCGTTCGAACTTCGGACGCATGAAGGAGACGCTGCCCAAGTTCGCCGATGCCATGAAGAGCCAAGAGATCGCGTTCGACGTCTATCCCTACGTCGCGGGCTCGACAATCCTGCGCAAGGAGATGCTCGACCGCGCCGACAAGGTGCTGATCACCTGGTCAGACGCCGTCAAAGGGGTCGCTGGGCGTGACCTCAAGGATGTCGCCGCCGAGATGGGCTGTTCGATCTACGACGCTGCGGACCGACTCCAGCCGGCCGGCGCCATCTACTTCATGATGGACGAGAACGACGTTCAAAGCGCGATGGCGCATCCAGGGGCAATGATCGGCTCGGACGGCATCCCGTTCGACACGCATCCGCATCCGCGCCTGTGGGGCACCTTCCCGCGGGTGCTCGGTCACTACTCGCGAGGGCTCAAGCTCTTTCCGCTGGAAGACGCAGTGCGCCGCATGACGTCGTATTCAGCTCAGCGCTTCAGGCTGGCCGGCCGCGGCGAGATCCGGTCGGGTTTCTATGCCGACATTTGCATCTTCGATCCGGCTACCGTGATCGACACCGCGACTTTCGAGAAGCCGATCTCGGCTGCTCGCGGCATCGACACCGTGCTGTGCAACGGTGCGATCGCGTGGCGCGACGGCAAGCCGGGTGGCGGACGCAGTGGCCGCGTCCTGCGACGCGGCGAGGCATAAGTTCGCAATCGATTTTGAACAGTCAGCCTGCGGCGGCCGAATGCGCTCCCCCCCGCGCCGGCTCGTGCAACGATGCTGAAGGCACGTCATCGGCGCGTTGAAGCCGGCGTTCGGCATCTTGGTCCACTTGTCGGAAAATGCGGAACGGTTCGGCCAGCACATGGTGCGCGAAGCGGCCCCAGTGTCTGGCTTCGGCGATGACATAGTCCGGATGGAGGTCGCGTACCCGCTGCACCTGGCTCTCGTAGGCACTGGTCGCCTGTAGCTTGGCCCCGAGGAAATCGGTGATGTCGACATACCGATTGGGCTGAAATGACGCCGTCGAAGACGGAGCCTGATAGCAATAGACGTTCGGGACAGCGCGGGCGGCAACCACGGTGGCCGCATGTGCGGCCCGATGATCTTGATGCGTGTCGTCCAACGAGTGCGTATACACATGAGTCGGCGAAAGATCCGCAACGGCATCCTCGATAATGCGGATCGTGTCGATGCCCTCGCCGATGTGTCCGTCGGCCATGTTGCCGAATTTCAGTAACGCCCCGAGAATTTGCGCGGCGCGTTGCGCTTCGAGACTGCGCACATTGATATCGCCCCCGCGGGCACCGCGACTGAGCGTCAGGATGTGCACGATGTCGCCGGCAGCACGATGCTTGGCCAGGGTTCCGGCACAGCCGATCTCGACGTCGTCGGGATGAGCGCCTATGGCGAGGACACGTTTCTGCTCGCGCTGGCGCCGCTCATTGGCCTGCGTGGCGAGCAACAGTGCATGGTCTAGGAATTCCGCCGGAGCCACTGGTTTGAACAAGAGACCATCTGCCCCGCATCTCATCGCTGAGCTGGTGAACTCGGGTGTCCAGGTGCGCGAGACGATCATGGTCGCGAGCCATCGATGGGTCCTCTTGACGCTGTGCAAAAAGTCAAAGTCCGCGGCGTCGACTGGATCAACGGCCAAGACGTCCCACTGTTGGCCCTTCAGCAAAGCACCGGCCGCTCTGGGCTCCGATGCATATTCCAAGCAGACCCGGTCACTGGCATTTGCAGCGCGGCTTAGAGCCGATGCCGTCTCCCTGTCGCGATCGGCGAGCAGGACCCTTCGCCGGTCGCGGCGCGGTCTTTCAACAACGATCAATCTTGGCTTTTCCGACTCCCCCGTCATGAATGCCTCCGCAAACACCCTCTAGTTGCGTAGACGCGCACAATGGTCGGGCTGTTACTTCAGTGGCTTGTCGGCAACAACGCAGACGAACGCGCCACTCCACGAACCGCCGATTTGAAGGCGTGTGGCGACCCGACGCTTACTGGTAAATGCACCGGCAAGCTAGCACGGGCGGGGTGACCGGAAAATAGTTTCCGGCTAGTGCAATATTCGTGCTGGTTGCAGCGCTCTGGTGAGGTGGTGGCAGAAGCGTCAGCCTTCGTCGCGTCGCGTGCGCTCCAGGCGTTCGTGACGCTCCTGCGCCTCGATTGACAAGGTGGCGATCGGACGGGCCTCGAGACGCTTCAAGGAGATCGGCTCGCCGGTTTCCTCGCAGTAGCCGTAGGTGCCGTCCTCGATCGACTTCAAGGCCTGGTCGATCTTTGAGATGAGCTTGCGGAAGCGGTCACGGGTGCGCAGCTCGAGGGAGCGATCGGTCTCGGCGGTGGCACGGTCCGCAAGATCAGGTTGCGCCAAGCTCTCCTCCTGCATGTTCTGCAACGTCTGGTTGGACTCCTCGATCAACTCACCTTTCCACTTGAGCAGCTTTTGTCGGAAGTATTCCTGCTGCAACGGATTCATAAAAGGTTCGCGTTCCGTCGGCCGATAATTGTGCGGCAACGTAATCGACATCGTCGGCAACTCCACTCGCAGCAACTACGGGTCCACCCTCAAGGAAAAGGCGGGCCTAAAAGGCGCGCGGAGTATAGGGATGGTCGATCACACCGCAACAAACTTTGGTGTCGCCATGCGACTCTTGTAGTGCAATGCAGCATAGAACGCCGCAAGGAAAAGCCGCTGCGACGGCCCGCAATTAGGGCGACGCCAAGGCAATGGCTATCGCAGCGCAGCGAACGCCCCGAATTGCAACAATCTCGCAAAGGACTTGCTGAGGTCAAAACCCGGGTCGGCACTGAAGCCTGCGCCGGCCGCCGCCTCCAATGTCTGGTCGTCAGCCAACGCCGCCAGGAAGGCCGCTTCCGCTCCGCTTAGGCTGACGAAGAAGGAGCTCGGCGTGCCCGGCAGCACGAGGAGCCGGCTACGCGCGTCGAGGTCGACCGGGCCATCGTCGCCGCCAGGCTGCGAGACCTGCCAGATCCGGTCGATCGGATAGGGCGAGTCGATGAGGCGGGCCTCCTCGGCCAACGCCACGCGGTGCGACGGCAAGCGTTCGACGGCAACCGCAGACAGATCGGCCAAGGTCAGCGGATGAAGCGGACCGGCATGAAAAGCGACACTCAGGGCCCAGTCGAGCCTTGCTACATCCGCAAGATACGGAAGACCCGCTGCGGGCTGGTATCCCGCAGTGAATGACGGCAGCTCTGCGCCGTACTCCGTCAACACCGGTTGGACCGGCATCGACTGGACGAGGAAATCGCCGGCCAGCCGCGCAAAGAAGCTCGCCCCCACGAGCGCATGCACAGTCGGAAAGGTGGCCGCGAGCGCGGCCGTCAGGCTGTGCCGCACATGGTGGCGGTAGATCGCGAGGCGGGCGCTTGCAGGGACACGCTCGCCGCGCACGGCGGCAGCCAGATCGCCACCGTCGCGGCCTAAGAGATGATCGGCGAATGCCGCCTGCAGGTCACGCAGCGCGAGCATGCGATTCCGCCCTGGCGGCCACGCGTTCAGCTGTCTCGGCCTCGCCGAGCAACACCTCGATGGGTGGGATATCGGTATCCCATTCGATCAAAGTTGGACGCTTGCCGTAGCGGCGCACCAATTCGCCATAGAGATCCCAGACCCCTTTGCAGACCTTCGAGCCATGATCGTCGATCAGGACCGGCTCGCCGTCGGCATCGTTCACGGCGTGGCCGGCAAGGTGATACTCGGTAACTGCGCCGGCCGGCAGTCCCGTCAGCCAGTCGTGCGGATCCAGGCCCAAATTATGCGCCGAGACAAAAATGTTGTTGGCGTCGACCAACAGGCCGCAGCCGGTGCGGCGAACCAACTCGCCGAGGAACTCAGGCTCCGACAGGGTCGAGTGGGTGAAAGCGAGATAGCACGAGGGATTCTCGATCGAGATCGGCCGACCGAGCACGTCCTGCACGCGTTGAAGGTTGCGCGTCACGACATCCAACGCTTCCTCCGTGTACGGAAGCGGCAGCAGGTCGTTGAAGTAACGCCCACCATTCGTGCTCCACGAGAGATGTTCGGATATCCAGCGCGGCTCGAGGCGCCTCACCAGCGCGGCGATGCGGCTGAGGTGGCCCTCGTCGATCGGGTCGACGGAGCCCAGTGACAGGCCGACGGCGTGCACCGAAAAGGCGTAGTCGGCCCGCAGCCGTCCGATGTCATCGCGTGCCGCCGATGGAGCAAGGTAGTTCTCGGCATGGATCTCGAGGAAGCCGACAACCGGCCGTTCGCGCTCGATCTGCGCGAGATGCGGCGACCGCAGCCCTATTCCCGCGCACCGCTCCATTGCTTCAGCTCGAGGCGAGCTTGCCGCCGACGATCTTCTCGCAGGTACCCTTTGGGACGGCGACCCAGGCGTCCGCCTGTGCATCCTGCTTGGATGTGCCGGCGCACGACGACTTGGCCGTCTGGCAATCGTTCTTGCCGGCCTTGGCGATCCCGTAGCACTTCTCGGTCATGCCCTGCGCCTGGGCGGCGGCGGGCATGACGAGAGCAGCCGTCAGGGCGGCGGCGACGGCAATGCGGGTCGAGTTCATGGCAGTACCTCCAGGAATGACGCTCGAGGCGTTATACGCCAGAGTGTGGCGACAATCGTCCCATTGGCCGTCACACGCCGGCTATCGCTTCCATAGCTTGAGGTCACGAAAACTTGTTCGACAAGCCCGGCAACACCCTTCTCGCTCCTGGCGATTTCGTGCGCCATCCGGAACGGCCGGAATGGGGCCTCGGGCAGATTCAGTCGATGATCGGCCATCGCATCACCGTGAACTTCGAGAACGCAGGCAAGCTCGTCATCGACGGGAACCGGGTGGAGCTTCAGCCAGCCGACGCGACGCCGCCCTGAGGTCGGCCGGCGTATTGACGTTGAGGAACGGGCTGCCGCCGCCGGGCCAGGCGAGTTCGGCCATGCGATAGCGGCGCGCGAAATCCTCGACCCGGCGCATGCCTTCCTTGAGGATCGCGTCGCGCAAGTCAGGCGCGAGCTTGATCGCCCAGACCGCCAGCGTGTGCTCGCGCCGGCGCCGGTGCCGCACCATCAGCACGTCCGGCTCCGGCACATGCATCAAGCCGCACAGGCGGACCGTGAGATCGAGCGGCAGGAACGGCACGTCGGCCGGGGCCGTCAGAATCCAGCCCGCATGCGGATAGTGCTGGCGGCACCATTCCATGCCGGCCAGGATGCCGGCCAGCGGCCCCAGCCGGCGACCCTCGCGCTGGGCAGCACGCTGCAGGTCGGGCGGATCGGCAATCACGGCGACACCGAGGCTACTGAGCTCCGGCATGGGATCGTTGGCCACCACCACGAGGTCCATGACCTGTGGCCTGAGGCGCGCCACGACATGCGCCACCATCGGCCGGTCACCCAGCAACCGCGCCGGCTTGGGGACTCCTGGCCCCATGCGCCGTCCCTCGCCGCCTGCCAGGACGACGCCGACCAGCGCGCCGGCGCGTACCGGTCCGAAATCCTGCTTCGCCTTGGTCGCCATGGACTGCACTATGCGGTCCGCCAACCGCCAAGCAAGGGGAGGACGACATGGCGTTCAGCATCGGCAAAGTCGCGAACTGGCTGTACCAGGTTCATCGATCGCGGGCGGTGGTCGGCTGGTGGCCCGACCAGTTCGCGCTCGAAGACGAGCGCACCGCGTACAAGGTGCAGGACGCGCTGCTGAAGAAGCTGGTACCGAGGCAGGGACCCCTGGTCGGCTACAAGATCGCCCTCACTTCCCCGCAGATCTGGGAGCAGACCGGCCTGCGTGGTCCCGCCTACGGCCCGATCCGCAAGAAACGCGTGTTCGAGCACAAGGCTTCCGTGCGGGCCGATCAGTGGGCACGGCTGGGTGTCGAGCTCGAAATCATCCTGACCGTCAACGCCGACGTACCCAAGCCCAAGGACACGCCATACGACAAGGACTCGATTGCGCCTTACGTCGGCGACGCGCGGGCCGGCTTCGAGCTGATCGAGGATCGCGGCGCCGACTACAGCCGGCTGAGCGTGCCGTGGCTGGTGATGGATGTCGGCTGGAACGGCGGTTCCCTCTTGGCCAAGCCGAACAAGAAATGGCGCGACCTCGACCTCGGCGACCTCAAAGGCTCGATTGCCTTCGACGGCAAGGTCGTGCGCGAAGGCCATTCCGGCGACGTGCTGGGCCATTGCTACAATTCGCTGGCGTGGCTCGCCAACAAGCTCGGAGAGCACGGCAAGCAGCTCAAGAAAGGCATGATCGTGTCCACCGGGAGCATGGTCGCCTGCCAGTTCGTACCGCCTGGCAGTACCGCGGTCGGCAAGATCGAAGGCTTGGGCGAGGTTACGCTGAAGTACGAGCTGCCGCGCTAGCGACGATGCCCTCCTGGATCGCCGAGCCACCCCCTCTTGCGTTCCTCGAGAGGCGATCCTTCCATCCATGGCTGGTGGTGGGCATCGCCTGCACCAGTGCATTTATCGGCCAGCTCGATACCAGCATTGTGCAACTCGCCCTGCCGGCCTTGAAGGTCACCTTCGGCGTTTCAGTCGATGCCGTGCGATGGGTTGCCATCGCCTATCTCTTGGTTTTCGCCGCGAGCCTGCCGGTGTTCGGCGCGGTGTGCGAGATGGCTGGGCGGAAGCTGACCTATCTGGCCGGATTCGCCATTTTTACCTTGGCGTCGCTGATGTGCGGGTTGGCCGACGATCTCACTGGCTTGGTCGCGTTGCGCGCCGTGCAGGGCGTCGGCGGCGGCCTGCTCGGTGCCAACAGCATCGCGATCCTCGTGAAGTCCGTGTCGGGCGAAAAGCGCGCCAAAGCCATGGCCTTGCTCACCGCCGCCCAAGCTGTCGGCGTCAGCATTGGTCCCGTGGTCGGCGGGCTTCTGCTCGATGCGCTGAGCTGGCGGTGGATATTCTGGGCCACTGTGCCGTTCGGTCTAGGCGGGACGTTGCTTGGATGGATGGTGCTGCCCCAATCGGGCGAGATGCCCGCCGGCAGGAGTTTCGACTGGTATGGCGCCGTTCTGCTCGTGCCGTCACTGGTGCTGGCGGTTCTGGCCCTGAACCAGGCTTCGGTGTGGCCGCTGATGTCGCCGACAATGCTTCTTTGCATCACTGCCGCCGTCGTGCTTTTCGTGTTGTTCGTACGCCATGAGCGAACGGCTCGCTGGCCGCTAATCGATCTGGAATTGTTCGCAAGCGTCGCATTCACCACCGGCATCATTCGCGTCGCCCTGGGCTACGCCCTGCTCTACGGCATGCTGTTCCTCATGTCCTTCGCGCTGCTGCACGGGCTGCACAACAGCGCCCAGCAGGCCGGCATCAAGCTCGCGGTCATCCCGGTCTCCCTTGGCGTGATTGCGCCGCTCGGCGTTGCCTTCAGCGAACGGTTCAGCTCTCGCCGCATAGGCGTCATCAGCATGGTCCTGTGCACGGCTGCCATCGCTGCCTTGTCGGCGATTGCGTTCGCTCCCAAGGGCACCTTGATCACGGGCCTGTCGGCTTTCGCGCTATTCGGCATGGGATTGGGCTTGTTCATGGCACCCAATAGCACCGCGACCATCGGTGCAGCGCCGGCTGGCCTGTCGAGCACAGCGGGTGCCTTGGTAAATCTGTTTCGGGTGATCGGAAGCTGCTTCGGTGTCTCAGCCGCCTCGTCGATCATGTCGTGGCGGATGCATGGGTTGGCCAGTCCTGACCAGTTCGACAGAACCTTCTTTGAAGGAAGTCGCCTGCTCGATGCCGTGGAGAGCAGCCTGGCGATGCTGGCCGCCTTCGCGGTGATGGTGGTCATTACAGCGGCGATCAACGCGCGATCCCGCTCATAGGGCTGTTTGACTGAGCCCCCAATCCGGCCGCAGCCGCCGCCATGACAGGCGCCGCACTGCATCCCGACCGAGGATCAGCGCATCGTAGTCGTCGGGAAAGAGTTGGGCGATGGCCGGGTCGAGCGCGTTGAGGCCACCGGCGTAGGCGCCGAAGGCGGGCAGGATGAGGCGCCGGCCGTCGGTCAGGAAGCAGCGCCGACGCATGCCCCGGCCGCGCACCGTCAGCGCCGCGACTGGATGGAAATGGCCGGAGATCTCGCCATCAGCCGGACCGAAGCGCGCCTCGTGGCGGAACACCAGCGGCCCTTCGTTGATTTCCTCGGCGACGTC
>Ga0081539_10006924_pt1 | contig 10558 bp, 6 predicted proteins | sample TabmetS4T2R2_FD_71023 | JGI IMG/M metagenome (GOLD analysis project Ga0081539, IMG submission 71023) | Tabebuia heterophylla rhizosphere microbial communities from the University of Puerto Rico - S4T2R2 | ecosystem: Host-associated > Plants > Roots > Rhizosphere ... | reverse complement strand
TGATAAATAAACAAGCAAGTGCCATCTTTTAGCAGGCTGATAATTTTTTCACACTCGTCTTTCGGAACCGCGGGACAACCATAACTACGGCCCATGAATTGATTGGTTTGCAAATATTCTTCACCGACGTAGCCGGCGCCATGCATTACTATATGCCGCCTTGTAGCGAGGCTATTGAAACCCACTTCAAGACCGGTCAATCTCAAGCCAATGCCGTGTTGTCCATAATATGAGGAACCGGTAACATAAAAGCCAAGGCTACTTTGGTGAGATCTGCTGTTGTTGGAAAAACTTGTTGCGTATTTTACTCCGGATCCCCGACCATGTGCAACATAGGTCGTCAATACAACTTTATTCTCACAAAGATCAAGTATATATAATCGCTTCTTATCAGACGGCTGGCTGAAATCGCATATGGTAAGGATTGCAGGGTTACTTAGCTTCTTTCTATCTCTGAGGTGCTGATAACCCTTGTACGCATAGTCAAAAGCTTGCTTCGAAAGTCCCAGCGATGCAAGGTCCATTTCATTGTAAAGAGTAGTTAAATTATCAATCGCAACAAACGCGGTTGGGGCTTTTTCAATGTGCGGATGAAATAATGCCTTTTCGAATGAATTAAATGGCAATAATGAAAACGGAAATGCTATGGAAAGAAGGTGGTTTTTCATTCAGGTACGACGTTTCAAGGTGTAAAACGGTAATGAATACAAAAATATTATGCATAAGGAGAAAACACAACAGATTCCGTGTGTTTACTGATTTTTTTCGAAGAAATACTATAATTCACTCGGCTGCGCATCGAGAAAAATCCCGAGAATTTGAGAAGGAATGCGTTAAGATTTTGCTCTTTTGCTCTCACGCTTTTTCATGAAAAATTCATTCGAATAAACCTTCAGAAGTACAATAAAAAGCGAAAGCAACATTGGTCCAAATATTAACCCGATAAAACCGAACAGACCAATGCCTGCGATAACACCAAACACGGTAATTAATGGATGGATATTGCCTAATCTTTTATTCAAAATAAACCTGAATAGGTTATCCACTAATCCGATGACCCCAAAACCGTAGATAAGCATGGCAAATCCCTGCCAGTTTTTTTCTTGTGCAAAGAATATGATTGATAGCGGTACATAGGCAAGCGAGGCTCCGACAATTGGAATCATGGATGTAATACAGGTTATCGCGAACCAAAGAAACGGATCCTGCACACGGAGTAATAGGTATCCGATCAATCCAACAACACCCTGAATTAGCGCGATCAACGGTATGCCAATCACACTCGCTCTGACCGTCGTATTGATATCACTTGCAATGAGGTCTACATTTGAGTCCTTCAATGGGATATATTCATACAACTTATCTTCCATTGTCCGACTATAAATCAGCATGAAGTATAAAACGAAGTACAACACGCCTATAATACTGATGGTGTTAAGGGTGCCGGTCAGTATTTGTGGAATGATCCTCCGAATAAAAGGGCCAAGTTGATTGATTGTTGCATCGTCAGCGATGCCAAAACCGAAGCGTTGTTTCAGGTCATCGGAAAACTTTTTCAGAGAATTCAGGATTTCTGTTGAATGCTCAACGGCATATACGATCTTGCTCGCTAATAAATTTGCAAGAATCCCGAATGGCAACAAGATCACCAAAAAGGACAAGATAATTAGCAACCATGCAGCTCTCGGCGGGCTCCACCGTTTTACCTCTGTGAGGTAGTGCATCCGCTGTCTCATCAGAATATACAGTGTAAGCGAACCCAGCACTGCCGGCACAAAAAAACTTAGTTCATAGAATAGTAAAAGGCCAAGGCCAATTATAATGAGAATAAAAAAAACCTGTCGAAGGATATTTTGGTCAAGCGTGTTGTTCGAAGTGCTCATCGACATAAATTTAACGAATCCCATCCAAGGCTAATGCCATACAACGTGTCCCCCGCTGAAGTTCGGCGTTGGGGTTATACCACAACTTTCTTCCACTTGCCTTGGCGAAAAATAATCCACGCTGCTATTGCGATTGCCGTTTCAGCAACGGGTATCGACACAAAAGCACCGGTCGGCCCCCAGTTCAAGCCTTTGGCCAAAAGGTAAGCAAGGGGAATTTGGAAAAACCAAAAACAAGCCAGATTGATAAGAGTCGGGGTTCTGGTATCCCCCGCCCCATTCAGCGCCTGGATCATTACCATTCCTATCCCGTAAAAAATGTAACCTGTGCCAATAATGCGCAGCGCCTGAACCGCATACCGATGGACATCGCGTTCGTTGGTGAAAATGCTGATGATAGGACCTGGTAAAAGAACAAACAATAACACCACCAGGCTCATGAAAAAGACATTGTATTTTGTTGTCAACAGCACGCTTGTTTCTGCACGGGCAGATTGCTTGGCGCCCAGGTTTTGGCCAACTAACGTAGCAGCCGCGTTGCTTAATCCCCATGCCGGCAAAATGAAAAACACTACGTTTCGAATGGCAATCTGATAACCGGAACTCGCGTCCTTACCACCAATTTCAGCCACGAGCCGTGACAAAATGATCCAACTTCCCGATGCCATAAAGAACTGTACAATGGCGGGCCATGATACCTTAGTAAGAGATTTAATCAACGGCCAGTCCCATTTGAAATGAGGCAGTCTTATTTTTATAATACCCTTTTTGCCGAACAGGTGATAACACTGGTAAAGTACTCCCGTACCGCGGCCAATTGTAGTGGCGATTGCGGCGCCCTTCAATCCCAATTCCGGAAATGGGCCGTAGCCGTTTATAAGGGTGGGGCAGAGAATAATATTTATGCCGCTGGCGATCCAGAGGCTGCGCATTGCAATCGCTGCATCCCCGGCACCGCGAAAAATTCCATTTATAAGAAATAATAAAATGATGACGAGGCTACCTCCGAGCATGATCCGGGTAAACACGGCGCCTTCTCTCACTACTTCGGGGGCGGCTTTCATCAAGCTTAGTATTTGCGGCCCGTAGATCACACCAATAATGCTAATTATTATTGTAACAAATAGCGAGATCAAAATCGCCTGGGCGCCTGTATGTGCCGCAGCCTCCGGATTCTTCTCGCCAATTCTTCTCGCCACCAGAGCCGTTGCTCCCATGCTTAGTCCAATGCCCAGCGTATACACGATCGTAATTACTGATTCCGTTAATCCAACAGTTTGAATAGCCGTTGAACCGAGCTTGCCGACAAAATAAATGTCAACAACGGCGAATACGCTTTCAAGACTTAATTCCAATATCATTGGGATTGCCAGTAAAACAATTGCCTGGCGTATGCTTCCCTGTGTATAATCATGGTGCTCTCCGCGAAGAGACCGAACAATCAGCGAATAGAAATATGAAAACCGGTTTGTGTGTTGGTTTGGTTGTGACATGACAAAATTATCTTTGAAAGTAAATTAAATTGGAAAGATAAAAGGCACTCGAACTTTACCTTAATGATAATTGCGTAAAGTGATTTTAGTGCATCGCACACTTTAGCCGATCGTCAGGAGACTTTCATATTCAAGAATTGAATGAACGGCAAATCTAGGAAATACAATTAAGAAATCGCCTGTACGGTGGACAAATATTGATTGAGATATTTTTCCTTTTGCTTGCGGCGGTATTGCATTATAAAACGTGGGTGAGGCAGTGGCACGATTTCATTAAAAAACTTGTGCTGCTTGTTCAGAGCCGAAAAAAATTTCAAATTTTTGTCTCCGCCGATACAGATACAATAGTCAGTTTTAAATCCAAAAGAAATCTGCTTAGTAATGCTTTCAATAATAAATGGAGTGACCGCTGCCTGCAAATGTTTGTCGTCGTAGTAATTGACATTTACTCCATCTTTTACAAATCCTAAGGGACTAACCGCACTAATGAAATATTTTCTGAAAAATTGTTGTGGGCCTCCATACGCGTTGATGAAATCATAGATAAACTCCGCAGATAGTTCTGAATGCGGTTTGAACGAATGATCAATGCCGCAAAATTCCTTTAGCTGTTTTGGGGCTGTAAAATTTACACCCGTCGTTCCCGCGCCAAAGCGGCCTGGATTAATGCCGAAAATTAAGTGTCGTGGCTGATTGTCATTATAGAACCGATAAAAGAAACCTTCAACAACCCTCATCACCTGCTCGTCTTTGTACGGTAATAATATCTCAACTTTTTTAGGCAGTCTCGGCGGGGGCTGCAAGCGCCGATAAAATTGTATAATTTTTTTCCCCAGAGTTGTCATTACCGCAAATTAAACTTTTGACAGTAGTTTAATGTAAAAGAAAAGGCTGCCATCAGACAGCCTCAAACAATAAAAATCTGTATCGCCTACTTTTTTAGAGTAAGTTGGTTATTTCCAAAATCTCCAAACTGAGGGGAAGTGAGATGAATATTTACGCTAATTGTGTTTGTGCACGAAAACACATAACCGCTACTACCTGCTCCCGTTACCAGATCGTACCCTCCAGAACCTGTATAATGAGCAATTGTCACTCCAGCCGGTACTGTAACCGCCCCAGTCGCTGGGCTCACGTTCAGAACTAATGGATTTGTGACGCTTCCAAACGCCGGGTTCGGCCAAACCTGACTGAGGTTTACCTGGTTCGCGCCCGGGCCGGCAGTCACCTGTACCTGATCCCCTGGATTCCAGTCTACCCACTGGTCAGTAACAACCGTGTACGTTCCTGCAATAGTTGAGGCAGTATAAGGACAGACTACAGTAGCCGTCCAATGCATGGCCATGTTATAGCCTGCTTGACCTTCAAAATCAGCATCAGTATTTGCCGAACTGAACATTCGCCCATCCTTCGTAACTATTTCATTGTATAAAGTATACTGATTGCCCGGTTCCAATTGGCTTGGGGCAACACCCAATGCGCTTGCGATTTCTGTGGCCTTCACATCAAGGCTCATACCTTCGCTGAAGGGAAGACTTTTGACCAATTTCCACTGAGTTTTATCCACTGTTGGCGTTTCGGCCACATAAATATTGACTTTATCAACCGGCGAGCCTTTGCTTCCGACTTTGATGCTTACAGTACTCGTACTAAGCGACGCGTAATTAATGTTTGTGTTGACAACTTCAGTCAATGTCAGGTACGAGCCCTGCGTCAACGAGTCAAAGTCAGTGATAAGATCTTCTTTTTTACATGAAGATCCTATCAGTAAAATAAGAGCAAGGAGAGCTGTGCTATATTTTCTCATTTTCAATGAATTTAATTATTTAACAAAGTTGTCAGGATTGGTATCCCAGAATACTTTAACTGCCGTAGATGATTTTTGCGTTGCCTTGTTGTTCAGGTTGGCAAAAACGGCAGGATAATAGAGTGATCTGTAAAATGAACCTGGATTTGGCGTAAGTGCGGCCAATTGCAGGTTATCTGGTTTACCGGTTCTCCTATAGAAATTATAAGGCTCTACACCGTTGCCCCATGAGGCCAAATACCATTCCTTCATGATCACGTTCAACTTATCACCGACTGAGGAGGCATTATCATAGGACGTAAGCACATTGTTCACATAATTGTCTTGCGTTGCCTGTGTCGGCACGCGGTTGGAGGGAACAGTCACGCCAAGTTTTGCTGGAAACGCGAGAACTTTTGCAAGCGATTTCCGAATCCCTGATTCCAGCAATGCTCTTGCATCTCCGAGGGTGCCAAGCGTCAGTGCTGCTTCAGCTTTTGCGAAGTCAGTAAATGATGAAATCCAAATTGGTTCGATGCCAGCACCTCTGCCACCGATGCCCGGTCCCACGTGTGTTCCCTGACTATTATCAAACTGGCCGCCTACCGGATAGATTCCAAACGTCGTGCGCAGCTGGTTGTCCGGTGGAATCCCCTCGTTGTTCAAGTGATCCCTGCCAAAATATCCCGGTGTTACATAACAGAATGGCATGGATGCAGGATAGTGAGCCGGCCTCGCCCTGAACCAACATGGAATAGTAAATTGAAAGGCAGCCGGATCTGGTACTGCAGCTGTGATGTCGAGTGTTTGTCTGTATAAATAATACCTAATTCTTGGATCAGTCATGCCTTTTTCGGCAACCATCATCCACATAAAATGATTGCCAATATAGTCACTGGCGCCCTGGTCAGTGCCATAGTTATTTATGTATTTTGGATGACGACTGTCAGGGGCCTGGTCTTTAGTTCCAAATTGGAATTGAAAATCCTCAGCTTCCGTGTCGATAAGGTCATTTTGCGTGAGTAATGTTTCAATTTTTGTCTTCGCGGTATTATCCACCAGCCGCGTTTGAAGATAGACTTTCAACAGCAGCGTTTTGGCCGCAGTTGTCCATCGAGCCCTGGAGCCTGCGTAGAATAGATCATTGAGTGGCGCAGGAGCCGTCTTGCCTAAATCGCCGATTGCCGAGTTGAGCAGACTTATAGCAGAATCATAAACTGCCCGTCCCGGGTCGGCCGCAGGATTTGTATTAGCATTTCCCTGGACTGCTTCTTTGTACGGAACGTCGCCAAATAGATCGACTAGGGTGATTACTGTGTAGGCCTTTAAAATTTTTCCAATGCCGAGATGTGTATATTTTTTTTGCTGCTCCGCAACAGGGAACATCGCGTTCAGATCTTTGATGACCTGTGTGTATCCGTTTCGCCAAACAATATCGAAGTTTTCACCTGACCACAAATCCGGATAAGTAGATCCGGTCGTCGCGGCTTCCATCCGCATGACCTGTGCGCCAAAATCGGATGCGCCATTGATGTTACCAACAGCATCATAAACACTGAAGAAATTTGCAAATCCAAGCTGTGCATTATTGAGATAAAGATCTACATCTGCCGATTCGGGACGAGCCAGCGCCGGGTTGTCCAGCATTTTGTCAAATTGCTTGTTGCAACCCAAAAACAAAATCGCGCACAAGCAAAGTCCGCATAAACTTAAAAATGATATTCTCATGATTCGAATAGGTTTATTTATTAAAAAGTAAGTTTTAAGCTAGCACCAATTCTACGAGATGACGGTCCAGTCAATCTTTCAAACCCCGCAACAGCGCCGCCAGACAAACTTGTCGTCTCAGGATCGAAGTTGCTGTGCTTCGGAAAATTCGGTGCTTTGTACCATAGATTGTTTCCGGAAATAGTGAGAGAAGCTGATCCGATCGGTGTCTTTTCAAGCACGCGTGTTGGAATCGAATAGGATATCGATGCTTCGCGCAAGCGAACGACAGTTGCATCAAAAATTCCAACTTCGCTCGGTCCAAAACCTAGGCTCTCGAAATAAATGTTTGTAGGACTGTTTTGAATATCATTCGGCGTTCCATCTTGTTTTACAGAATTTGGCAAAATGATGGGTAACGACCTGTCAAAATCCAGGTCAGCCGTTACACCCCGCGCAAGCAATGCGCGCATAGTCGTTGAGTAAATGTCCCCACCCTTGGTGAAGTCCCACTGCATTCTAAAGGAAAGTGATTTGTAAGACAGCGTGCTGATGCCTGTCATTTTATAATCCGGATTTGGGTCTCCGATGATGTGAATATCCGGAGTAGTAATATACAGACCTCTGTCATTTACAACATACTTTCCTGTCTTGTCGTCGCGGAGAATTTGTGAGCCTTGTATCACGCCAAGAGGCTCGTTATTTAACGCAAACAATCCAAGGTTGCTGAACCCATTTAACGGGATTTGCTTGATATAGTCAGGCATGTCATGCACCTTATTCCTATTCAACGTGAAGTTTCCATCGAGTTGCCATCTCCAGTCTCTCGTTCTCACTGCAGTAAGACCAAGGGCCAATTCGATTCCTTTGTTATCAACTGCACCTGCATTTACCGTTGTAAAGTCGTAGCCGGTAGAAGGATCCAATTGTCTGAACAGAATCTGATCTGTTGACTGCCTGAAATAACCGGTGAGGTCAACATTTATTCTATTGTTCCAAAATCTCCCCTCAATACCTGCTTCATACTCTTTGATCAATTCCGGTTTCAAGTCCGGGTTGGGCAATGTGTTGGGAATGTGGTTGACGTTTACAATTGTTCCGTTTGTTTGAACAAATGCATTGGTGCCGATTGTCAGACCAGGACGTGTTCCATATGGCAGCGGGAAACGGGCACTCGTTGAATAGCTTGCTCTAACTTTCAGAAAGTTGACAATCTTATTCGTCTTTAGTGATTCAAATGCTGAAGTTGGAACAAATGATACGCTTATATTTGGATAGAAGAGAGCACGGTTGTCTTTTTCCAATGTTGAAGACCAGCTGTTTCTTCCACCTAAATTCAGATAAACAAAATCCCTGTAACCAACAGATGCCTGGGCAAATACACCCAAACTCTTTGTGTCGTTAACGTAGTCAAGATCTGCTACGCCGTCCTCAGCGAGCACGTCGTGGTTAATAAAATTGCTATGATCAAATAAACCGAATACAAGTTGTTGAGTACTCAATTCTCCTTCCTGGTGATAACGGTCCACTCTGAAATTGATTCCGGCATCGGCGGTCAAACTAAAGTCTTGTGATAAAGTCCGACTGTAGTTTAACAATCCGGTATGATCCCAAATTGTTTTTGTGGCGTCAGTTGTCCGATAAAGTCCGTTGACGAACTTTGGTCCGCCGCTAACGCCGCCTTTGTTCACTTTTAACTTTTGTTGTTCCGAATAATTATCAATTCCGATTCTGTAACTCGCATTCAGCCCTTTAGTGATTTCATATTTCACCTGGAAGTTGCCAAATGCGCGATTCACGAGTTGTTGGGTTGTTGCGTTCTCCACTGTCCATCTTGGATTCTGAATACCGTTGTTGGCACGATAATAAACGGTAGAACCGTCCAGCGGATTTTGAAATTCCCAGCCCATGAGATTAATACTTGTTGGCGTATAAATCAAATCTCCAAAAACCGAAACACCCGCATCAGCACTACTACCACTACTGCTACCTATTGAAGGAGTTTTAAAATCGGTTGTGATATAGTTCAACACACCACTAAGAACAAGTTTATTAGTGAGCGTGACATTACCGCCCAGGCCAAAATTGTGTTTTAGAAGTTCATTGCCGGGAGTGAATCCCTGATCCTTCAAAAACGAATAGCTCAAATTGTAACCAGCGTTTTGTGAACTACCGCCGAGGTTTACGGAGGTATTATTAATTAACCCTGTTCTGAAGAAATCTTCGACGCTGTTATAAAACTTATATGCATACTTACCACCGACATACTGCGGGAATGCCGCATTTAATGCAGCTCGGGAGTAAGGATGTGCAAATGAGTCGGGTGGGTTTTTAAATTCAGCGCCCCAGTTACTAAATGCCAGAGACGGAAGCAAGTTGAATCCTCCACCATACTTATGCGTATAATCGGGCAGATTTGCCACCTGGTTCCAGAACAACGACTGTGACACGGTGACTTCCGCTTTGCGGTTGATTCTTCTCCCTGAACCATTTTTAGTAGTGATCAGGATGACGCCATTTCTTCCAAACTCTCCGTAAAGAGTGGTCGCGCTTAATCCTTTTAATACGTTTACGCTTTCTATATTATTGGGATCAATATCTAGAAAACGACTGGAAGTCTGGTTTCCAAAATAAAAGCCAGTGCCGCCGTTTGTTAAAGTGTTTGTTCCCGCATCAAATGGAACGCCGTCTATAATAAATAACGGAGCAACATCGGTACCCGTAATCGTGCTAATGCCGCGGATAACGATTTGGGTTCCGCTCCCAGAAAGACCACTTGTGTTTAACACGTTTAAGCCGGGAGCCTTGCCGGTCAGAATTCTACCAAGGTCGGCTTCGGGTCTTTGCTCAATGTCTTTTGCACTGATTGTACTTACTGCAGTTCCCAACGCTTTTTTCTCACGTCGGATTCCCATTGCAGTAACTACGACCTCCGAAAGCGCGCCTTGCAAAGCAAGGGTTGCATTAACAGATGTTTGACTGCCAATATTTACTTCCGAGGCTGCGAAACCTGCTGAGGTGAATACAAGAGTGGCATTGGCCGGAGCTTGAATGGAGAAATTTCCATTCACATCAGCCGCTACACTTGTAGAAGTTCCTTTCACTGTAACTGATGCAAAAGGAACCGCCTTTCCCTGCCCATCGACCACACGGCCGGTAACAGTGCGAGGCTGAGCAAACAGTTGTACGCAGCAAAAAAGAATTGGGAGCAATGTCAATAATCTTCTCATATACGTTTTATTTTGTTGGTCAAAAAGAAATACTTAATAAATGAGTGTTACAGAAAAGCTCATTTTAGTAACTGCTAAAAAAAGATGATGAAGGGTCTGAATAGAGAGACAGCAAATTGTACAATGTGCTTCATATGATGAAGCCTAACTTACTCAAGCGTGTAGTTTTATGCCTGAACTCCATTTAATCTGTATTGAAATATGAATGGCGAACACTGCATATTTTTATCAAATGTTGTTCTAAAAGGGGTTGAATGGCGGCGGCTGAGGCAGCTCGTAAAGACTGAAATTTTGATCGATATGACCTGTAAATGCAATTTGACGGCGAAGCGCGTCATGCATAAAGAAACAGCTCAGTCAGAGCCTTGCTCCCCCTGCTGGACTTGAACCAGCGACCCTTCCCGATCAATCGGGATCAGATGCTTTTACTTTATTTGGCAGAATTTGGTCTTTAAATCT
>Ga0081539_10006923_pt1 | contig 10559 bp, 11 predicted proteins | sample TabmetS4T2R2_FD_71023 | JGI IMG/M metagenome (GOLD analysis project Ga0081539, IMG submission 71023) | Tabebuia heterophylla rhizosphere microbial communities from the University of Puerto Rico - S4T2R2 | ecosystem: Host-associated > Plants > Roots > Rhizosphere ... | reverse complement strand
CGTCGCGGTCGTCGCGGTGGTCGTGGCGGCGGTGAGGCCGGTCGTCGCGGTGGTCGCCGTACCGGCGAGACCCACCGTGATGTTGCCGCTCGAGCTCGTCAGCACGACCTGGGTCGGTGCCGAAGCGAGGATCGTCGCGTACACGCCCGTCTGCGACGAGTACGAATTGACCGCGGCGGCAACGCTGGACGCGCGATTGGCGGCATTGGTGTCCGCGGCGATCGCGCCCACGCTGGTGCCGTTGATCGTGAGATCGCCCGCGGTGATCGCGGTGAACGCGCTCGCGGCCGCACCGGTGACCTGCGCGGTCGACGAGGTGCCGAGGTTCGCGCTCTGTGCGTTGACGATGCTCGACACGGTGATGGTTTCGCCGACATTCGCCCCGACCTGGAAGGCCTGATTCGAGAACGAGCCGTCGAGCAGCTTCACGCCGTTGAAGCTCGTCGTCGACGCGACGCGGTCGATTTCATTCTTGAGCTGCGTCGCTTCGGTGTTGAGCGCTGCGCGGTCGGTCGAGCTGTTCGTCGCGTTGCGCGCCTGCACGGCGAGCTCGCGGATGCGCTGCAGGTTGTTGGTGATCTGTTGCAGGGCGCCTTCGGCGGTCTGCGCAAGCGAGATGCCGTCGTTCGCGTTGCGGGCGGCCTGATTTAGGCCGTTGATCTGGGCGGTCATCCGCTCCGAGATCGCGAGGCCGGCGGCATCGTCCTTGGCGCTGTTGATGCGCAGGCCCGACGACAGGCGCTGCAGGGAGACTGCGAGGCTGCTCTGCGAAGCATTGAGATTGCGCTGCGCGTTCAGTGACGCGATGTTGGTGTTGATGATCTGAGGCATTTGGTTCTCCTGTGTGAGGAATCCGGCAAAAGCGCCGATCGACTTTGGCTGCCTCGATCCCGGAGGCTCAATACCGCCGTCAGCTCCCAATATCGGAAGCTGGGCCGCGGAACTTGAGCCCGACCCCTCACGCGCTACGCACCGGCGTCGCGCCCATCCGGCGCGCCGCAGTCCTGCAGTCCATTCCCGGCTGGCACACGTCCTGCTAAATGGTCCCCGCCGGCTGTTGGAGAAGAACTATACGGTCGGTGTGGGGCAGTCGAACCGCCGAGTTGGCAGACGAAACAGGTCCATTTCGGACGTCGGCGGTCGGGTTGTGACCTACGGAGTGCCTGTCTTGAAGCCTCGCGGAGGCGGTGCAGGCGACGCTTCGTACACCACGACTTGTGCTTTTGCGGCAGGGGTTTGGAAAACGCCCCTAAAGGAATGCTCGATTGCGTCGATATATGCCGTTGCGGGGAAAGCCGCCGGCCCAAGGGAGACGAGGGAGAAGCTCTTGAAGACCGATCAAATGCTGGACGACATCCGTGAGGCGAATCTCACCTATCTCATCCTCGCGCAACGCCTGATCCGCGAGGACCGCGCCGAAGCCATGTTCCGTCTCGGCATCGGCGAGGAAGTCGCGGACGTGCTCGCCAATCTTTCTACCGCGCAGGTCGTGAAGATCGCCGCGTCGAACATGTTGATGTGCCGCTTCCGGTTCGACGACGAGATCGTGTGGAACCTGCTGCTCGGCACGGGCACCGACCGCGGCGTGTCGCGCATCCATGCGGCCATCCTGATGGCGCAACCCCTCGCCGAAGCCGCCTGACCATGAGGGGCAAGAGTGTCGTCGAGGATGCGCGCGAGGTTGCGCGGGCCACTGCACTCATCGAGCTCGGTGCGCGCCTGCAGGTGCTCGAGGCCGAGACCAGGCTCTCGCGCGAGCGGCTCCTGCGGCTGTACAAGGAGCTGAAGGGCAAGTCGCCGCCCAAGGGCATGCTGCCGTTCTCGACGGACTGGTTCATCACCTGGATGCCGAACATCCACTCGTCGCTCTTCATGGCGATCTACCAGCATCTCATCAAGTCGGCCGAGATGGACGACATCGATGCGCTGATCAAGTCGTATCGACTGTATGCGGAGCAATGCAAGACGCACGAGCTCGCGATCGAGCTCTCCATCACGCGCGCGTGGCGGCTCGTGAAATTCTTCGATGCCGGCATGCTCCGCCTCGCCGCATGCACGTGCTGCCGCGGACAGTTCGTCGTCCGCGACTTCGACCTCACCCGACATTACGTCTGCGGCCTGTGTCACGTGCCGTCGCGGGCGGGGAAAACGCGCGCCGCGCAGGCCGCGGCCGCCTGAGCCGCACGGAGCCGCCGAGCCGGTCGGGCACGCGACGCGATGCGCCCCGAGCGGGACGCGTGCGCATGACCTGCGCCTGACCTCGTTCCGCTAAAGAAAGGGGCGTCGCTGCCGACATTCCCCACTGGGGGCACCGTACCCGCGTGCCGATCCGAATGGCGCCCGACCCTCGGCGACGAGGGGAGGAATGGAGCGGTACCAGGCAATGCTCGCAATCGTCGGCTATCTCATCGTGTTCGGCGCAGTCTTCGGCGGCTTCGCGCTCGCCGGTGGCCATCTTGCCGCCATGTTCCAACCTGTCGAGCTGCTGATCATCGGTGGCGGCGCATTCGGCGCGTTCGTCGTCGGCAACTCCGGCAAGTCCCTGAAGAGCACGTTCTCCGCGCTGCCCGGCTGCTTCAAGGCCTCCAAATACACGAAAGCGCTCTACATGGAGCTCATGGCGCTCCTGTACGAGATCCTCAACATCACCCGCCGGGAAGGTCTGATGGCGGTGGAGCGCGACGTCGAGTCGCCGAAGGAGAGCGCGCTCTTCAGCAAGTATCCGCTGGTGCTGCGTGATCACCACCTCATCGAGTTCGTCACCGATTACCTGCGTCTCATGATCAGCGGCAACATGAACGCCTTCGAAATCGAGAACCTGATGGACCACGAGATCGAGACGCATCATCACGAGGCCGAGGTTCCCGCGCACACGGTGCAGAAGGTCGCCGACGGCTTGCCGGCATTCGGCATCGTCGCGGCGGTGATGGGCGTCGTGCACACGATGGAATCGGTGGGGTTGCCGCCGGCCGAGCTCGGCATCCTGATCGCGCACGCGCTCGTCGGCACCTTCCTCGGCATCCTGCTCGGCTACGGCGCCGTCGCCCCCCTGGCGATGCTCATGCAGCAGCGCGCCGACGAGTCGTCGAAGGTCCTCCAGTGCATCAAGGTGACGCTGCTCGCGACGCTCAACGGTTACGCCCCCGCGATAGCGATCGAGTTCGGACGCAAGGTGCTGTACTCGACCGAACGTCCGAGCTTCGCCGAGCTCGAGGGACACGTGAAGCAGGCGCGCGCGTAAGGAGTCGACCATGTCCGGCGAGCAAAAACCCCCGATCATCGTGCGACGCAGGAAGCGCGCTGCGTCGGCGCATCACGGCGGCGCGTGGAAGATCGCCTATGCCGACTTCGTCACGGCGATGATGGCGTTCTTCCTGCTCATGTGGCTGCTCGGCTCGACCACCAAGGGCGATCTGCAGGGCATCGCCGATTACTTCCGCACACCGCTCAAGGTCGCGCTTGCCGGAGGATCGGGCAGCGGCGACAGCTCGTCGGTGATCAAGGGCGGCGGTACCGATCTTTCGCGCACCGAAGGACAACGCAAGCAGGGCGATCTGCCGACGCAGAAGAAGATCATCAATCTCAAGGCGGCGGAGGCCGAGCGCCAGCGCCAGGACCTCGAACAGCTCAAGCTGCTCAAGGGACGCGTGGAAGCGGCGATCGACGCGAATCCCACGTTGCGCAGCTTCAGGAACCAGCTTCGGGTCGACCTCACCCAGGACGGCCTGCGCATCCAGATCGTCGACGAGCAGAACCGGCCGATGTTCGACAGCGGCAAGGCCGACCTCCGGGACTACACCCGCAGCATCCTGCGCGAGATCGCCACCCTGCTCAACAACGTGCCGAATCGCATCTCTCTCGCGGGACATACCGACAGCGCGCCGTTTGCCGCCGGCGAGCGTGGCTACAGCAACTGGGAGCTGTCGGCGGACCGCGCGAACGCCTCGCGCCGCGAGCTCATCGCGGGCGGCATCGCCGAAGACAAGCTCATCCGCGTCGTCGGACTCGGGCCTTCGGTGCCGCTCGACCCGGACAATCGAGCGAATCCGATCAACCGCCGGATCAGTATCGTGATCCTGAACCACAAGGCCGAGCAGCGCATCCTGGAGGATGGGCATGCATCGGCCGATGCAGCGAGCCCCGACGCGCTCGATCCCGACGCGGCAACGGCGGGCAAGCAATGACCGCGATGCCTTGGAGCGGCTCGATCGGCATGGTCGCGTCGCGCGCAGGCAAGGTATCGGTGGAGCTCGAAACATGGCAGTGAGCAAGGATCTGCGGATTCTCATCGTGGACGACTTTTCGACGATGCGCCGCATCGTGCGCAATCTCGTGAAGGAGATGGGATTCTCCTCGATGGACGAGGCGCCCGACGGCCTCGTCGCGCTCTCTAAGCTGCGCAACGGCGGATTCGACCTCGTCATCAGCGACGTCAACATGCCGGGCATGAACGGCTTCGAGCTGTTGCGCGAGATGCGCCGCGATCCGGCGCTTGCGGCCATTCCGTTCCTGCTCGTGACGGCCGAGGCCAAGAAGGAAGACATCGTGGGCGCCGCGCAGGCCGGTGCAAGCGGCTATATCGTGAAGCCCTTCACCAAGGCGACGCTCGAGGAGAAGCTCAACAGGATCATCGCGAAGATGCAGCACCTCGAGGGAGAACAACAATGAAGAGCGGTCGTGACGACTCTCCTGCGACGCTGGACATGCGCGGCGAAGCGCCACTCCCCAGCGATGGCAATGCCGAAGCCGATGCGCGCGACGCGAGAACGTCGCTTCCTCCCGCCGAGGTGATCCAGCACCTTGGCCGCCTGACCCGCACCCTGCACGAGTCGCTCTCCGGGCTGGGCTACGACAAGAAGCTGCAGGCGGCCGCGGCGCAGCTTCCGGACACGCGCGAGCGGCTCGCGCACGTCGGGAACCTGACGTGGCTTGCCGCGGAGCGCGTGCTGTCCGCCGTCGAGGAGAGCCGCACGCTGCAGGACGAGGTGCAGGTTACCGCGACGTCGCTCCTGCATCGGTGGCAGGTCAACATGAGCTTCGGCCGTCCGGTGAGCCGCGATCTCGCGGACGACACATGCGCGTTCCTGGAACGCTCGCTCGCGATCGCCGCCATGCAGAACGAGCGGCTGGAGGACATCATGCTGGCGCAGGATTTTCACGACCTCACCGGTCAGCTCCTGCGGCGCGTGGCCACGCTCGCGCAGGACCTCGAGCGCGACCTGCTGCGGCTCCTGCTCGACACGGCGACCGCGCAGTCGGCCGTGGCCCAGGACGCAGGCACGCACGCCGATCGGGTGCACACCCAAGTCGAAGTCGACGCGCTCCTCGAGTCGATGGGCTTCTGACCGCCGGCCGCGCGCCGACGGGCGCGAATAGCGAGGCAAATCGCCGCCTGCTCGCGCCATAGAAATCGGGGTCGCCGCCGAATAATGGCGCCGTTCTGTTGCGAACGGCGCCATGGCAGAAGAAAGCGATCTCGAGCGAAGTTACCCGGCGACACCGCGACGCCTCGAGCAGGCGCGCGAGCAGGGGCAGATTCCGCGCTCGCGCGAGCTCTCGGCCGCGGTCGTCGCTCTCGCGTCCGTCATCGGGCTGTGGGCCTTCGGTCCGCAGTTCGTGCGGCAGTCGCTCGCCCTCGTGCAGCAGGGCATGCGCTTCGACCATCGGGCGGCGCTCGAAGACGACGCGCTCGGCCGAGCGTTGCTCACGATGTCCAGCGATGCCGTCGGCGCGCTCGCACCGCTCCTCGTCCTGCTCGCGCTCGCCGCGCTTGCCGGCCCGCTCATGCTCTCCGGGTGGAATCTTTCGATCAAGACGCTGATCCCGGATCTGGCGCGGCTCGATCCCGCACGCGGGCTCGCCAACCTGTTTTCGCTGCGCGGGCTCGCCGAGCTCGGCAAGACGCTGCTCAAGACCGCGCTCATCGCGCTGGCAGGCACGTATGCGATCGTGCACACGTGGAGCCAGGTCGAGGGGCTCGGGAGTACCGATCTCCCGAGCGGCATCGCGGGCCTGGGTCACCTCGGGATGGGGGTGCTCGCGGTGTTCGTCGGCACGCTCATCCTGATCGCCGCCATCGACGTGCCGTACCAGGTGTGGCGTCATCACCGGTCGCTGCGGATGACGCGCGAGGAGCTGCGACAGGAGCTGCGCGAGCAGGAAGGCGACCCCCAATTGAAGGCCCGCATCCGCAGCCTGCAGCGCGACGCTGCGCGCAAGCGCATGATGGCCGCGGTGCCGCAGGCGAGCGTGATCGTCACCAACCCGACGCACTATGCCGTCGCGCTCGAGTACCACGAGGGGATGCGCGCGCCGCGCGTCGTCGCCAAGGGCACCGAGCTCGTGGCGGAGAAGATCAAGGAGATCGGCCGCGCGCATCGCGTGCCGCTGCTCGAAGCGCCGCCTCTTGCCCGCGCGTTGCATCGTCACGCCGAGATCGGCGAGGAAGTCCCGCAGGCCCTCTACGGTGTCGTCGCGCAGGTCCTCGCGTACGTGTACCAGGTGCAGCACTGGCGCTCGGCCGGGGGGCGCGAGCCCGTCGCGCCCGCGCATCTCGAGGTACCGCCCGAGCTCGACCCGCTGCACGGCAAGTCGAGCGATGACGCGCACGGGGACGCGCAATGAACGCGCTCGCGATGCGCTTCGGCGTGACGCCCGCCGCGCTGGTCGGCCTCGCAGGACCGCTGCTCATCGTGCTGATCCTCGGCATGATGGTGCTGCCGCTGCCACCGTTCCTGCTCGACCTCCTGTTCACGTTCAACATCGCGCTCGCGATGGTGGTGCTGCTCTCCGCCATGTACACCGAGCGACCGCTCGATTTCGCGGTGTTTCCGACCGTCATCCTGCTCACCACGTTGTTGCGCCTGTCGCTCAACGTCGCCTCGACCCGCGTGGTGCTGCTGCACGGCCATTCCGGCACGGATGCCGCGGGCAAGGTGATCCAGGCCTTCGGCGAGTTCCTGATCGGCGGCAATTTCGCCGTCGGTCTCGTCGTGTTCGCGATCCTGGTGGTGATCAACTTCGTGGTGATCACCAAGGGCGCGGGACGCATCGCCGAGGTGAGCGCACGTTTCACCCTCGATGCGATGCCCGGCAAGCAGATGGCGATCGATGCCGACCTCAATGCCGGGTTGATCGGCGAGGACGAGGCGCGCCGGCGCCGTGCCGAGATCGCCGCGGAATCGGATTTCTTCGGTGCGATGGACGGTGCATCGAAGTTCGTGCGCGGCGACGCGGTGGCGGGCATCCTGGTGCTCTTCATCAACGTGATCGGCGGCCTTGCGATCGGCATCGTGCAGCACGACCTCTCGCTCGCGCAGGCGTCGAACAACTACGTGCTGCTCGCGATCGGCGATGGCCTCGTTGCGCAGATCCCCGCGCTCGTCATCTCGACCGCCGCCGGTCTCGTGGTGTCGCGGGTCGGGAAGGGCGAGGCCACGGGCCGCCAGCTCCTCACGCAGCTCACCCGCCGGCCGGAAGCGCTGGTGGTCGCGGCCTGCGTGCTCGCGGTGCTCGGTCTCGTGCCCGGCATGCCGAACATCGCGTTCCTGCTGCTCGCGAGCGCGCTCGGGTTCGCGGCGCGCGTGCTGCTGCGCCGCGCACGCGCCGCACAGTCGACGCCCGCGGCGCCGGTTGCAGCTCCGATGCCCGAGAACGCCGACGTGAGCTGGGACGACCTCGTGCCGGTGGACGTGCTCGGGATCGAGGTCGGCTATCGGTTGATCCCGCTCGTCGACAAGGGGCAGGACGGCGAGCTACTGAAGCGCATCAAGGCGATCCGACGCAAGTTCGCGCAGGACATCGGGTTCCTGCCACCGGCGGTGCACATCCGCGACAACCTCGAGCTGCCGCCGAACACGTACCGCATCACGCTCAAAGGTGTCGCGCTCGCGGAGGGCGAATGCCGCAGCGGCATGTATCTCGCCATCGATCCCGGCCGCGCGGGCGGCGCGCTGCACGGCATCGCGACCACCGATCCCGCGTTCGGTCTGCCCGCGACGTGGATCGACGCCGCGCAACGCGACCATGCGCAGGCGCTCGGGTTCACCGTCGTCGACGCGGGGACCGTCGTCGCTACGCATCTGTCGACGGTGGTGCATCAGCAGGCCTCGGCGCTGCTCGGCCGACAGGAGACGCAGGCGCTGCTCGATCAGACCGCAAAAGCTTCGCCGAAGCTCGTCGAGGAGCTCACGCCCAAGCTCCTGCCGCTGTCGGCGGTGCAGCGCGTGCTGCAGAACCTGCTCGACGAGGGCGTGCACATCCGCGACCTGCGCACCATCCTCGAGACCCTCATCGATCATGCAGCGCGCACGCAGGACACCAACGAACTGACGAGCGCGGTGCGCGTCGCGCTGGGCCGCGCGATCGTGCATCAGCTCTTCGGCGCCACGGGCGAGCTCACGGTGATCGCGCTCGATCCCGAGCTCGAGCGCGTGCTGCAGCAGGTCATGAACGTCGCCGGCGGTGAAGCCGGCGGCATCGAGCCCGACCTTGCCGACACGCTCGCACGCGAGGTCGCCGCGGCCGTGCAGCGCCAGGAGACGGCAGGCAACCCGGCGGTGCTGCTCGTGCCCGACCGCCTGCGGCTGCCGCTCGCGCGTCTCGTGCGGCGCAGCGTCCCGAACCTGCGGGTGCTCGGACACGGCGAAATCCCTGATGCGCGGACCGTACGTGTCGGCGCGACCGTTGGAGGCAAACGATGAAGCTGCGCAAGTTCTTCGGATTGACGTCGCGCTCGGTGCTGGACCAGGTGCGCGCCGAGCTCGGACCCGATGCGGTGATCGTGGCGAATCGCCCGACGCCCGACGGCATCGAAATCACGGCGGTCGCAGGCGACGCGATGGAGAGCATTCTCGGCGCGCAGAAGAGCGCGGCTGCCGTCGACGCGCAACGTGCCGGACGCGCCGCGAATCCGGAGGTCACGACCGCCGTCCACGCCGCTTCCCGCGCAGCGCCTGCGGCCCAACCGCCGCAGATCCGCGAGTGGACGCCGCCGCGCGTGGACCGTGATACGGCCACCACGGGTGGCGGCTTCGTCATCGGCGGCGAGACGGTGAAGCTGAGTGCCGAGGTCCCGCAGCCAGGCGCTCCGGCGACCGTCGAGCCCGCGGCGGTCAGGAGCGTGCTCGACGAGGCGCTCGCCGGCCGGATCGTGCAGGAGATGGCGGCGATGCGCGCGTCGTTCACCGAGCAGATCGCACAGCTGACGTGGAGCGACACGCTGCGCCGCTCGCCGGTGCGCGCGCGATTCACGCGCGATCTCCTCAACGCCGGCTTCAGCAGCAAGCTCATCCGCGAGATCGCCGAAGTACCGGCGGGACGTCGCTAGAGCGTGATCTGGTTGGGCTGAATCGGAAGGGGATTCCCAAAGGGGACGAATTCTGATTCAAGATGCTGGCTGGAGCGGAGGCCAGCATCGATGGCCCGACCTTATTCCCTTGATCTGCGAGAGCGGGTGGTGAGCGCCGTAGCCGCGGGCGCGAGCTGCCGAGAGGTGGCGCGTATCTTCCAGGTAAGCGTGGCAAGCGTGGTGAAATGGTCGCAACGCTTTCGTACGACTGGGAGTGCGGCGGCCCGGCCGATGGGCGGACGACGGCCTTATGCGCTGGCCGGTGAGCGGGAGTGGGTTCTGGCGCGCATCGCGGCGGCGCCGGATATAACCCTGCGAGCATTGGTCGCGGAGTTGGCCGAACGCGGGGTGATCGTCAGCTATTACGCGGTCTGGCACTTCCTCGACCACCACGGGATCAGCTTCAAAAAAAAGCCTGCACGCCAGCGAACAGGATCGACCCGACGTCGCGCGTCGGCGGGCGCGTTGGAAGCAATACCAAGGCAGACTTGATCCTACCCGCCTGGTCTTCATCGACGAGACTTGGGCCAAGACCAACATGACGCGCACGCACGGGCGGTGTGCTCGCGGCATACGGCTGCGCGCCAAGGCCCCTCACGGACGCTGGCGGACGTTAACCTTCCTGGCGGCCCTACGGTGCGATCGGCTCACCGCCCCTTGCGTCATCGACGGGCCGATCAACGGCCTCAGCTTCTTCGCCTATGTCGAACAGATCCTGATCCCAACCCTGCGCGCAGGCGACATCGTCATCGTCGATAACCTCGGCAGCCACAAAGCCAAGCGCATCCGCACCGCGCTGCGTGCCGTCGGCGCTAAGCTCCTGTTCCTGCCGCCCTATAGCCCCGATCTCAATCCAATCGAGCAGGTCTTCGCCAAGCTCAAAACGCTCCTGCGCAAAGCCGCAGAGCGCACCGTCGAAGACACCTGGAGACGGATCGGCCAACTCCTCGGCTGCTTCTCCGATCACGAATGCGCCGCCTACTTCAAAAACTCAGGCTATGCTCAACCTGAAACGATCACGCTCTAGCTAGGCCGACAACGACCGTATTGCCGCGCCGTCGCGAATGACGCGATGTGCCAGAAGCTGACGGTCAAACGACGGCTGACGTTCCTGCCTCAATCACGGCATTCGAAGTTTCCGGCGTCTTCGGGATTGCCCTCACCCTTGTAATGCGCGTGCTGTGGGTAACCGCAGAGCGGTCGGCTCCGC
>Ga0081539_10006922_pt1 | contig 10559 bp, 9 predicted proteins | sample TabmetS4T2R2_FD_71023 | JGI IMG/M metagenome (GOLD analysis project Ga0081539, IMG submission 71023) | Tabebuia heterophylla rhizosphere microbial communities from the University of Puerto Rico - S4T2R2 | ecosystem: Host-associated > Plants > Roots > Rhizosphere ... | reverse complement strand
GGCTCCACTCCCGCTTCGTGGAGGCACCACCAGAGCACGATCCCCGGAACGACGTACGCCGCCGGGTGATCGACGCCGAAGCGCGCCATGGCGACGACCGCCAGCGTCACTCCGACCGCGCCCGCCAGCCACCAGCCGTCGAGCCCACTCGAGTAGAAGAGTGCGATCACGACGATCGCGCCGATGTCGTCGACGATCGCCAGCGTGAGCAGGAACAGCTTCAGGCTCGACGGCACTCGCGGTCCCAAGAGCGCGAGCACGCCCACCGCGAACGCGATGTCGGTCGCCATCGGGATGGCCCAACCGTCGATGCCGCTCCCACCCGCGTTGATCACGACGAACAGCAACGCCGGCACGACCATGCCGCCCACCGCGGCGACTGCGGGGAGCGCGGCGCGCTGACGGTCGCGCAGGTCGCCGGTCACGAGCTCCCGCTTGATCTCGAGTCCCACGACGAAGAAGAAGATGGTCATCAGCGCGTCGTTGACCCAGTGCACGAGTGATTCCGTGATCGCGAGGTCGCCGGGACCGATCGTCAGTTGGTGGTGCCACCAGCTCGCGTAGCCGGCACTGTCGATGTTCGCCCAGAGGAGTGCGACGGCGGTCGCGAGCAGCAGCACGATGCCGCTGGCCGCTTCGAGCGACACGAAGTCGCTCCCGATCGGCGGTGCCGCCTTCCCGAGAACTCGGATGCGGACGTGCCGGCGTGGGGCCAGGGCTACGACACCATGTCTAGGGAGCTGCGGGTGTGGGCAGCAGGCGCGGCGCGTCGACCGCGAACTCGGGCCAGCGCTTGCGCGACTTGGCCGAGAGCTTGTGCATCAGCGCGATGGCACCCGGGTCGTCGTCGCCGGGACGGGTTTCGATCCAGCCGTCGCGAATCAGGCCGTCCATCAACTCGCGACCGACGTCGGTGCGCACGATGGTGAGGGTCCAGTCGTTGAAGGCACCGATCCCTCCGGTGGAGATGTCGGCGTGCTCGGCCGCGAAGTCGGGGCACATCTTGCAGCCTTCACGCGTCCACGCGTGGCACTCCTTCAGCGGGATCTCGTGGTAGTCGCCGTTCTTCATCCAGATCTGGAAGACGCCCTTGATGTTCATCTTGCGCATCTCCGACTTCTTCAAGCCGTACTTGGCCTCGAAGAGCTCCTCGAAGATGGCGTCGTCGAAGGTCTTGGAGCAGAGCAGCCCGATGTTGAGCGCCAGCCGGCGTGCGACCTTGCCGGCCTTGCGTTGCTTCATGACCGGCGGCACCGACGACTGGCAGCTCATGCCCACCAGCGCGATGCGCTCCGCGCCCGACTCGATGGCGTCGTTGTAGGCCAGCGTGTTGGCCGAGTAGGTGTAGCGGCTGCCGGCCGACGCCACGATCTCCTCGCGCGTGCGGGCGACGCCGGGGATCGCCTTCCAGGTGCTGCCGTCACCTTCGAGGTAGCTCACCAGCGCCGCGTCGATCATGTCGTGCTCGAGCGCGTACACGAGGATGGCAGAGACGAGACCGCCGTCCTGGCCCACCTCCGCCAGCACCGGGTCGGTGGCGCGCGCCAAGACGATGTCCTTGAAGATGCCCGACGGCTCGTCGTTGGTGCGGACGCGGCCGAACATGAACTCGTCGACCTCGGGCTCCCACGCGCGGAAGCGAGGACAGGCACGAGTGCAGGACGTGCAGCTCTTCTCACCATGGCTGCAGTTCGCCGGGCCCCAGCCCTCCTCGATCTGGAACGGCTTGTACACGCCCTCGGTGTCCTTGTAACCGAGCACGTCGTGGGGGCACGCGATCACGCATCCCGCGCAACCGGTGCACAACCCCGACTGCACGACCTCGGAGTAGAGGTGCTTCCAGCTCAGCTTCTCGGGCGGCATGTGTCGAGTCTGTCACAGGGCCATGCGAGCGCCCCACGTGACCGGGAGCTCTCGCACATACCGGTACGATCCGCGCGGTGACGCAGCTGCCCCCGCCGCCGCCACCATCCCCGACGCCGCCACCTCCTCCGCCTCCCCCACCGCGTCCGAGTCCGATGGCGCGCGCACGCTGGCGTGATCAGCGGGGACTCGCGATCGCACTCGCGGTCTGCTTCGGGTTCCTGCTGGTGGCGGCGGGCATGCTCGTCGCCGCGCTGGCCACTCGACTCTCGGTGGTGCACGACCTCCAGGCGGGCCGCTTCGTGAACGTCCTCCGACGCGCGGAGGACAGCGACGACTTCGTGTCGGGTGCGGCCGCGTTCTACGGGGTGACCCAGCTCGCGGTCGCCATCTTGTTCATCACCTGGATGTACCGCGCCGCGAAGAACAACGAAGCGCTCGAGCGCGACAACCCCCGTTTCGGTCCCGGCTGGTCGATCGGATCGTGGTTCATCCCGCTGGCGAACTTCGTCATCCCGGTGCTGATCATGCAGGACCTCTGGAAGGGAGCCAGCCCGGACACTCGCCGCGGCGATCCTCGCTGGCGTCTCGCGAAGGCCTCGTGGTTGGTGGGCATCTGGTGGGCGATGTTGTTGCTGTCGATGCTGCGGTTCGTCGTCACCCGCACCTCACTCGAGGACGAGAGCTCCCTCAGCACCATCGAGACGAACACCACCATCGCGATCGTGGGCGTCGTCGCCGCCGCAATCGCCGCGGTGCTCGGGGCGCTCGTGGTGTGGAAGCTGTCGCGCCGCCAGCTCGACGCCCTTCGCGCCCAGCGCAGCGCCTATGACGCTGATGCCTCGAGACTCCCCGATCGGGCGGGCGCCTGACCGCTCCTGACGCGCAGGGTCCCGACCTCACGAACTCCCGCGGGCAGGTCTCGGGGCCCCGTGAGGCCGGGACAAAAGGGAGAACGCCGGCGGGGCCCAACGCGTTACGGGATGGCATGGGAATGTCAGAAATCGCCCGACTGCCTCCCCGGTAACCTTGCGGCGCTTGAAGATCACCGAGATCCTGCAGCGCGGTCGGAGCTTCTCGTTCGAGTTCGGTCCGCCGCGCACCGAGCAGATGGAGGAGACGCTCGCACGCACCCTCGTCGAGCTCGAGCCGCTCGGACCGTCCTATGTGTCGGTCACCTACGGCGCCGGAGGATCCACGCGCGAACGAACCCACGATCTCGTGGTCCAGATCCTGCGCGACACGTCCATGGTGCCGATGGCGCACCTCACGTGTGCGTGTCACACGCGCGCCGAGCTGGTCGAGATCGTCGAGCGCTACCGCGATGCCGGGATCGACAACATCCTCGCCCTGGGTGGCGACCCGCCCAAAGACCTCGATCTCCCCGACGGTGAGCTCGCGTATGCGGTCGAGCTGGTTCGGCTGGTGCGGGAGGTGGGCGACTTCTGCATCGGCGTCGCTGCCCACCCCGAGCCGCACCCCCGGTCGCCGTCAGTGGCGGAGGATCGCCGGCACACAGCAGAGAAGCTCTCGGAGGCCGACTTCGCCATCACCCAGTTCTTCTTCGACGCCGACCACTACTTCGATCTCGTCGGTACGCTCCATGACCTCGGGGTCCACAAGCCGGTGATCCCCGGCATCATGCCGGTGACCAGCATCTCGAGCGTCAAGCGAATGGCCGAGCTCCAGGGGTCCGAATTCCCGGCCTGGCTGTTGGCGAAGCTCGAGGCGGCGGGCGACGACCCGGCTGCAGTGCGAGCGGTCGGGATCGCGGAGGCGACGAAGCTCTGCACCGTGTTGCTCGAAGGCGGGGCGCCCGGCCTGCACTTCTACACCATGAACCGGTCCGGCGCGACGCGGGAGATCTACGAGAATCTGGGCCTCGGACCGCCAGGCGCGTCCTGAGGGAAGGTTGACTTGCATCGAAGCTAAGGCAACCCTAACCTGGCGCCCGTGCTGCCCACCTTCGTCATCGGACTCCGTGAGGGCCTCGAAGCCGCACTGATCGTCGGCATCATCGCCGCCTTCCTCGCCCAGCAGGGCCGGCGCGACGCGATGCGCTGGATGTGGCTCGGCGTCTTCGGCGCAATTGTGCTGTGCGCCGGTGTCGCCTGGGCGCTGCACCTCGCCGAGGAGAACTTGCCGCAGCGCGAGCAGGAGCAACTCGAGACGGTCATCGCGCTCGTCGCCGTCGGCATGATCACCTGGATGATCGTCTGGATGCGTCGGCACGCGGCCGACCTCAAGGGCGACCTGCAACATCGCGCCTCGCTCGCGCTCGTCGAGGGTTCGGCGATCGGCCTCATCGTGATGGCGTTCCTCGCGGTGCTGCGCGAAGGACTCGAGACGGCGGTGTTCATGCTCGCCGCGTTCCAGCAGTCCGATCGTCCCGCGCTCACGGGCACCGGTGCGCTCCTCGGCGTGCTGGTCGCGGTGGTGCTCGGCTACCTCATCTACCGCGGCGGCCTGAAGATCAACCTGTCGAAGTTCTTCCGCGTCACCGGCGTGGTGCTCGTGCTGGTCGGCGCCGGTCTGCTCGCGTTCGCCGTCCACACCGCGCACGAGGCCGGATGGTGGGACCTCTTGCTCGACCGCGCGGTGGATCTCCGCTGGCTCATCGACCCCGGCTCGGTGCAGTCGGCGCTGATCACCGGGATGTTCGGCATCCAGCCCGAACCCACGTGGGGCGAGCTGCTCGCCTTCGCCGCCTACGCGATCCCGATGACCATCTACGTCTGTCGCCCGCAGCGCCCCAAGGCGGCGGTGCCGGCAACCCCGAACGCGGTCACCCCGACCGTGGAAACCGTCTGACCACACCACCATCTCCAGGAGGGTCCGTACCGATGTTCCGTACGACTGGCCGCGCGCTGCTCGTCGCGGCCCTGAGCAGCGCCGTGCTCGTCGCCGGCTTGGCCGGCAGCGCGGCCGCGAAGAGCAACACCGTGAAGGTCGACATCAACGACGACGGCTGTCCCGCGAAGCTCACCATCAAGGCCGGCCCGACCACGTTCAAGGTCACGAACTCGGGCTCTGGTGACGTGAGCGAGTTCGAGATCCTCAAGGGCGACAGCATCGTCGGCGAGGTCGAGAACGTCGCGCCCGGACTCAACAAGCAGTTCTCGCTCACGCTGAAGGCGGGCACGTACAACACGCTGTGCCCGGGCGGTTCGGAGCACAGCAAGGGCAAGTTGATCGTGAAGGGTGCGACCGCGAAGCTCAGCGCCGCGGGGCAGGCCGCCGTCGACCAGTACCGCCAGTACCTCGAGACGCAGACCGCGGAGCTGGTCACCGCGACCAAGGCGTTCACCGATGCGGTCGACGCGGGGAACCTCGAGCAGGCCAAAGCGCTGTACGCGCCGTCGCGCGCACCGTTCGAACGCATCGAGCCCGTGGCCGAGACCTTCGGCGACCTCGACCCGAAGATCGACGCCCGTGAAGGCGACGTCCCGAAGAAGGAGTGGGAGGGCTACCACTTCATCGAGAAGAAGCTCTGGGTCGACGGCACCACCGACGGCCTGTCCGAAGTGACCGAGGAGCTCAACGAGCACGTCGAACAGCTGTCGAACCGCGTGAAAGACGTGGAGCTGCAGCCCGGCGGCATCGCCAACGGCGCGGTCGAACTGCTCAACGAGGTGTCGGCGTCGAAGATCACCGGTGAGGAGGAGCGCTACTCGCACACCGACCTGGTCGACTTCGAAGCGAACGTGCAGGGCGCGCAAGCTGCCTTCGACGCGGTGAAGCCGATCCTCCAGACGAAGGATCCCGAGCTCGTCACCGAGATCGAGGCCAAGTTCGCGGCGGTGATGACGGCGCTCGAGCCCTACCGCAGCGGCACGACGTTCGTCCTGTACACCGACCTCACGAAGGACGACACCAAGGCGTTGAGCCAGGTGATCGACACGCTGGCCGAGCCGCTGTCGCAGGTGGGCAAGCAGGTCGTCTCGTCGTGAGCCTCGGGCTGAGCCGGCGCCAGTTCCTGGGTGGCGCCGTCTTGATGGGCTCGATCGCTGCGGTGGAGGGTACCTCGACCGCGGTCGCTCTCTCGCCTGCTTCGCAAGAGTCTGGTGTTGTTCCTTTTCATGGAATTCATCAGGCCGGAATCACCACGCCGGTGCAGTCGCGCCTGTTGTTCGCGTCGTTCGACGTGCTCACCGACGACCGGCAGGAGCTCGTCGAGCTCCTGCAGCAGTGGACGCGCGCGGCACGTCGCATGACGACCGGTCGAACGGTCGGGAGCGACAACACCGACCAGGAAGCGCCGCCCGACGACACCGGAGAGGCCGACGATCTCGGTCCCTCTTCGCTCACCGTCACGTTCGGGTTGGGCGCGTCGTTGTTCGACCGTCCTGGTGACCCGTTCGGCATCGCGGCGCGCAAGCCCGGGCCCCTCGTCGCAATGCCCACGTTCGCGGGCGACGAGATCGACCCCGCGCGCAGCGACGGCGATCTCGCCGTGCAAGCATGCGCCGAAGATCCGACCGTCTGCTTCCACGCCATCCGCAACCTCACGCGCATCGGGCGCGGCGTGGTTGCGTTGCGCTGGTCGCAGTCGGGGTTCGGGCGCACGTCGAGCACCGACGCGGTGCAGGCGACGCCGCGCAACCTCATGGGCTTCAAAGACGGCACCAACAACGTCCTGGCCGAGGACACCACGGGTCTCACGCGCCACGTGTGGGTCGCCGCGGATGATGATCCCGACTGGATGCGCGACGGGAGCTACCTCGTGACGCGTCGCATCCGGATGTTGCTCGAGGTGTGGGACCGCTCCACGCTCGCCGACCAGGAGCTCACCATCGGCCGCGTGAAGGGCAGCGGCGCGCCGCTCGGCGGGGTGAAGGAGCACGAAACCGTGAACCTCACCGCGAAGCGTGCCGGCGAACCGGTGATCCCGGTCGACGCGCACATCCGTCTCGCCGCGCCCGAGGTGAACGACGGCATCCGGCTGCTGCGACGCGGCTACTCGTTCACCGACGGCATCGACCCGGTCACCAACCAGCTCGATGCCGGGCTCTTCTTCATCGCGTACCAGCGCGATCCGCGCACCGGCTTCATCCCGGTGCAAGAGAAGCTGCGCACCGACGCGCTCAACGAGTACATCCGCCACAACGCGACTGCGATGTTCGCCGTCCCACCGGGTGTCGACGAAGGCGGCTACATCGGCGAGACCCTCTTCGCCTGACATATTGCCGTCGCTCGCCTCCGCGCGCTCTCTGGAAACTCGCAGGTTCTCCAGGGTGGGGTCACGGGTGAGGTCGACACGCTGGCGGGATGAGCGTGACGACGAGGGGCGTGAAGAACGCGTTCCGCAACACCATCCGCAGCATCTCGATCACCGCGATCCTGGCGCTGACCATCGCACTCGCACTGGTGATGCTGCTGTCGCTGAAGGCGGTGCAGGCCCGCATCGACGACGTGAAGGCGAGCGTCGGCAACACCATCACGGTGACGCCCGCGGGCGCGCGCGGCTTCGCAGGCGGTGGCGAACCACTCACTGCAGCTCAGATCAAGAAGATCGAGCAGACCGCGCACGTGAAGTCGGTGACCTCGACACTCGAGGATCGCTGGGTCACGGAGGGCACCGACGCACCGACCGGCCCGAACGGCGAGACGGCCGGGAGCACCAACCTGCAGTCGGCGATCGATGCCGGGACCCTCGGGAACCGCAACAACGCGAACTCCGGAGGCGCGACCGTCAGCGGCAACCTCCCCGAGAACTTCACGCTGCCGATCAGCGTCACCGGAACCACTGCACCGGGTAGCACCGCGGTCTCGGGCGTCAACTCCTTCAAGCTCACAGCGGGCGAGAACATCGACGGTTCGTCGAGCGACTACGTCGCACTCGTGGGCAAGGCGCTCGCCAAGAAGAACAACCTCACCGTCGGCTCGACGTTCACGGCCTACGGCCAGACCATCACGGTCAAGGGCATCTACGACACCGGCAACACGTTCACCAACGCGGGCGTGATCATGCCGCTCTCCGCGCTGCAGAAGCTGTCGTCACAGGACGGTGACATCACCTCGGCGATCGTCACCGTCGACAACGTCGACCACCTCGATGTCACGGTGAGCGCGCTCGAGAAGAAGCTCGGCAACAAGGCCGACGTCGTGAGCGACGCATCCGCCTCGGCTGACACGCTCTCGTCGCTCGACAACGTGAAGACCATCGCCACCTACAGCCTCATCGGGGCGCTGGTCGCCGGCTCGGTGATCATCTTCCTCAGCATGCTGATGATCGTGCGGGAGCGCCGCCGGGAGATCGGTGTGCTCAAGGCGATCGGATCGTCGAACGCCAAGATCTCGTGGCAGTTCGTGAGTGAGGCGCTCACCCTCACCGGCATGGCCGCGGTGATCGGTGTGATCGGCGGCATCATCCTCAGCAATCCCGTGCTCGACGCGCTGGTCTCGGGCAGTTCCGACACGGGCGGCGGTCCGCAGACGTTCATCGCCGGTCCCGGCGGACCGCCGAGAGGCGGTGCTGGTGGCGGTCCCACCATCCAGTTCGGCGGCGGACTGAGCCGAGGGTTCACGAACTTCGGTGACGTGCTGTCGAACGTCCACGCCACGATCGGCTTCAGCATCCTGCTCTACGGGCTGCTCGCCGCCGTGCTGATCGCGGTCATCGGCACCGCGTTCCCCTCGTGGCTGATCGCCAAGATCCGCCCCGCCGAAGTGATGAGGACGGAGTAGTCATGCTGCAGGTCACCGATCTCTCGAAGACGTTCGGTTCCGGCGACACCGAGGTGAGAGCAGTCGACGGTGTGAGCTTCACCGTTCCGACGGGCGTGTTCGCCGCCGTCGTCGGGCGCAGCGGCAGCGGGAAGAGCACGTTGCTCTCGCTGCTCGGCGCGCTCGACAAGCCGACCAGCGGCACCATCGAAGTCGACGGCGAGGTGATCAGTCGGGGGAGCGACCACCAGCTCATCCGCTATCGCCGCAACCAGATCGGGTTCGTGTTCCAGAGCTACAACCTGATCCCCAACCTCAGTGCCATGCAGAACGTGATGCTCCCGATGGAGTTCGCCGGCGTGTCGCGCCGCGAACGTCGCGAGCGCGCGGAAGCGTTGCTCGACCAGGTGGGGCTGAAGGGCGGGAAGCAGCAACGCCGTCCCGCCAAGCTCTCGGGCGGTGAGCAGCAGCGTGTCGCCATCGCACGCGCGCTCGCGAACCAACCGAAGCTCATCCTCGCCGACGAACCCACCGGCAACCTCGACTCGAAGACCGGCCGCGTGATCGTGAGCCTGCTGCACGGCCTGGCGCGTTCCGAGAACACGACGATCCTCGCGGTGACGCACGACCTCACCATCGCCCGGCGCACCGACATGACCTTCGAGATGGAGGATGGCAAGCTCACCGGCGGTCACGACGTCGAAGACCTCGCCGGCGCCAGCGTGCCGGGTTGAGAGAAGCGTCTATCGGGCTAGCTTGACAAAGGCGTGGCCGCCTCACGCGTCGAGGTGCGCTTCGACAGCCTCGACCTTCGCGTGCAGGCCGTCGGTGGTGCCGGGGCGGTGGTCGATCTTGATCACGAGGCTGACCCGGGGCGCGCTTTCGGACACCTTCTCGACGCACGCCTTGACGAGGTCCATCACCTCGTCCCAGTCGCCCTCGACGTTGGTGAACATTGCGTTGGTCTCGTTGGGCAGCCCGCTCTCGCGGACGAGGCGAACAGCATCGGCGACGCTCTCGCTGACGGACTCGCCGACGCCGAGCGGGGTGATGGAGAAGGCTGCGATCATGGATCCATGCTCGCGCCTCACTGGAGGCGCGTGGCGAAGATGAGTGCGCGTGGCGAAGATGAGTGGTGTTCCTTCACGAGCGGACTGTGCCGCGAGCCGGTCGCGCAACGTTGATCGAGGCATCGTCCTTGGCGGGACCGACGATGTGCCATCCATCGCGAGCGGGGACGATGCGAGTTTGCTCTCGACGACGCCACCATGCGTTCACTTCACGAGGAAGCGCATGCCACATGGTCGAGTCCGAGGCGTACGTCTCGAGGAGTTGGCGGTATGCGTCGATGATTCCGTGATTCTCGGCGTAGTCGGGATGGCTCAGCGCCAACACCATGCCGCCACGAGAACGTATGTGCGCGGTCTTGTCGAGCCACACGCGACCGTCGCAATGCTCCAAGATCTCGAAGAGGGTGTGGTCCTGTGGAAGCGTGATCGGTAGCTCAATGACGCTCCGGTTCCGGAAAGGAAGGAAGCTGCAGCATCCCCCCGGATACGGCTCGTATGGATCTGTGTCGGGGTACGACGAGTCGTAGTCGAACCCGAGCAACGGCATCAGTTCCCACACTCGATGCGTTGCAGGGGCCCGGAAGCCGATCGCGCCCCACCGCTCAGCGAAGGCGCGCATGTGTGGGAGCCTCCGATTCACGGTCCGCCGCGATGTCACATCATGACCGTCGTGGTAGAGGCCATGAACGCCGATCTCGCAGCCTTCGTCGACCAGACGGGTCACGTCCTTCGTCGAGATGGCGTACCGGCGTGGGACGAGATTCCATGACGACAGATACCCGAGCTCTCGCTCCACGTCCCGGAGGCGCGCCATGTTGGCGAATCCGATGCTCGTCTCGACGTCGTGGGTCAGGACGAATGCCCACGATCGTCCTTTCGGCCACGGCCCCAGCCACGGGAGCTCGCCATCGACGAGCTCGCTCGCCGTGTTGAGCACCCAGTCGCAGAAGTCGTGGAGTG
>Ga0081539_10006921_pt1 | contig 10561 bp, 11 predicted proteins | sample TabmetS4T2R2_FD_71023 | JGI IMG/M metagenome (GOLD analysis project Ga0081539, IMG submission 71023) | Tabebuia heterophylla rhizosphere microbial communities from the University of Puerto Rico - S4T2R2 | ecosystem: Host-associated > Plants > Roots > Rhizosphere ... | reverse complement strand
GGACACCCCGCAGGTGACGCCGCGCGACCTCGGCACGGGACTGGGCCGGCTCGCGGGCGCCGACGCCGTCCTCGGCCCCGCCCCTGACGGCGGCTATTGGGCGATCGGCCTGCGCGAGCCGGACCCGGAGGTGTTCCTCGGCGTGCCGATGAGCACGCCGCGGACGTGCCGGGCACAGCGCACCCGCCTGGCTGGCCTCGGCCTGCGCGTCGCCGAGCTGCCCGCCCTGCGCGACGTCGATCTCATCGCCGACGCCCGCGCGGTGGCCGCCCTGGCTCCGCGCGGGCGCTTCGCGCGCGCCCTCGCGCTGACGGGGGCGGCGTGAGCGAGACGGCCGCCCCGAGCGAGCCGCTCGCGGTGCGCGGCGCGGTGGAGCTCTACGGCGCGTCGCTCGGCGGCCGCGAGCCCCTCGTGCTGCGCGATCAGACCGGGGCCGCGCGCCCGCTCCCGCTCGACACCTGGCTGGGCACCGCCGGCGCCGTCGACGAGCGCGTCCTCGATCGCGCGATCGGTCCCGTGCTCGACGTCGGCTGCGGCCCCGGGCGCCACGTCCACGCGCTGGCTCGTCGCGGGGTGCTCGCGGTCGGCGTCGACGTCTCGCCGGTCGCCGTCGCGCTGGCCCGGCGCCGAGGCGCCACGGTGCTCGAGGCGTCGATCTTCGATCGGCTGCCGGGGGCTTGGCGGACCGCGCTGCTGCTCGACGGCAACATCGGCATCGGCGGGCGGCCCGATGCGCTCCTGCGACGGCTCACCGCCCTGCTGGCTGCCGGCGGGATCGTGCTCGTCGAGCTCGACCCTCCCGGCACCGGCCTTGCGCGCAGGCAGGTGCGGCTCGAGGCCGGCGGCATGGTGAGCGACTGGTTCGCCTGGGCGCACGTCGGCGCCGAGGCGATCGCGATCCCCGCGCGCGCGGCCGGCCTGCGGGTCGCGGCGAGCTGGCACGACGAGGGCCGCTGGTTCGCCGCGCTGGAGGCGCCGTGAGGCCGCCGCCCGGCCCAACGCGGCCGACCTTCTGGCGCAGCCCGCTGCGCGGACCGTGGCTGACCGCGACGCTCGGCTCGATCCTGCTGCCGCTGGTCCTCATCGTCGCCGCGACCGGCTTCTTCTCCAACGCCGCCTACCAGCCCGGGCTCGGCCGCAACGCGCTCATCCCACCCGGCGGTCCGCAACCATTCGGCTTCGGCTGGCCGGCGTCGCCGTCGTGGCTGTATGCGGTCAACCAGGGCCTGCACGTCACCGTCGGCATCGTCGCGGTCCCGCTGCTGCTGGCCAAGCTGTGGTCCGTCGCGCCGCGGCTCTTCGGCTGGCCGCCGCTGCGCAGCCCGGCCCACGCGATCGAGCGGCTCGCCGTCCTCGCGCTCGTCGGCAGCGCGATCTTCGAGTTCGCCACCGGGATCCTCAACGTCCAGCTCTACTACCCGTGGCACTTCAACTTCGTGGTGGCCCACTACTACGGCGCATGGGTCTTCGTCTCCGCGCTGACCCTCCACGTCGCGATCAAGGTCCCCACCATCGCCCGCGCGTGGCGCGAGCGCGGGGCGCTGGCCCCGCTGAGGGCGCGGCTGGAGGAGACCCGGCCCGAGCCCTACGAGCCCGACGGCCTCGCGCCGCCGAGCCCCGCGGCCCCAACGATCAGCCGCCGCGGCCTGCTGGCGCTCGTCGGCAGCGCGTCGGCCGGGCTGCTGGTGGTGACCGCGGGCCAGTCGGTCGGCGGGCCGCTGCGTCGGCTCGCGCTGCTTGCGCCGCGCGGCCAATCGGTGGTCGGGGACGGCCCGAACGGCTTTCCGGTCAACAAGACGGCGGCGACCGCGCGCATCAGCCCGCGCGATACCGGGCCGGCCTGGCGGCTCACGCTCGCGGGCGCGCAAGAGCGCGAGCTCTCGCGCGCCGACCTGCTGGCCATGGCCCAGCACGAGGAGGAGCTGCCGATCGCCTGCGTGGAGGGGTGGTCGACCACGCAGCGCTGGAGCGGCGTGCGTCTCCGGGACCTCGCCGCCCTCGCCGGCGTGCGTGGCAGGACGCTGCTGCGCGTCGAGTCGCTGCAGGCCCATGGTGTGCTGCGCCAGGCGACGCTCGGCCCCGATCAGCATCGCGACGAGCGCGCGCTGCTCGCGCTGCGCGTCAACGGCGCCGATCTCTCGCTCGACCACGGCTACCCCGCGCGCATCATCGTCCCGGCGCTGCCCGGCGTGCACTGCACGAAGTGGGTCGCGCGCCTGACCTGGGAGCGGGCATGATCGCCACGCTGCGCAGCCGCTACGGCGCCTCGCCGCTGCACCTCGTCGGCCACCTGCTGGCGCTCGCCATCGCCGTCTACGCGGTCGGGAAGGTGCTGCACCCGCGCTACTCGCGCGGGCTGAACTACCTCGTGTGGCTGCTCGGTGGCGCGGTCCTGCATGACCTCGTGCTCGCGCCGGCGCTCGCCCTCGCGGACCGGTTCGTGCGCGCGCTCCCGCGCCGCGCGGTCAACCACGTCCGCTTCCCCGCCGCCGTCTCAGGCGCGATCTTCCTCGTCTACTGGCCGCTCATCCTCGTGCGCGCCGACGGCAACTACGTCCGCGCGACGGGCCGGCACGTCGAGGGCTTCGCCACCCGCTGGCTGCTCATCACGGCGGTGCTGTTCGCGGCCTCGGCGGTCGTCTACGCAGCACGTGCGGCCGGCCGTGGGCGGGCAGCTCGACGACCTCGCGCGTCCGCAGCGTCACAAGCAGACGGCGGCGAGCGTGATCGAAGCTGATGCCATCCGGCCCGCCGGGCAGATACAGCCGCCGCCGCGGTGCGATGCCGTCGCGCACGGCGAACACAACCAGCGCGTTGCCGCGCGTGTCGGTCACGTAGCACCACGCCGGCGCCACACCGCGGTCCAGGCAGGCGACGTGCGTCGGGCCGACCCCGGCCGGCGCGCGGCCGCGGAGCCCGCCCCGCGCGTCGCGCAGCTCGAGGACGCGCGCGCGGCCGAGGAGGACGACGCTGCGCCCACCGGTCAGCGCCGCGACCTCGCGCGCGGGTCCGAGCGGCGGCGGCAGCTGATCCACGCGCGCCGAGCCGCAGCCGGCGAGCACGAGCGCCGCGCCGACCCCGACGACCATCGCAAGCCGCCCGCTTAGCCGCATGGCCGCAGCTTCCCAGCCGCTCGCCGCCACGTCGCGCCCGAGCGCCGCTGTTTCGCGAATCGTCATCTTCGGCGCGGTCGCGACGGTGGCCAGCGGGCTCCTCATCCGCCACCTCCATGGCGGGCTGGGCACCGCCACGCCGCCGTTCGTCATGGTCTTCGGTCCGCGATTGGACCCGCTGGCCGGCGTCTCGGCGCTCGCCGTGGCGTGCGCCGTCGCACTCGCCCCGCGCCTGCCCAGCCGTCTCGGCCACCCGCTGACCTTCGCCGCCGGCGTCCTTGCGCTCGCGCTCGGCCTCGGCCTCGCTCTCAACCTGGCGCGCAGCGGGACCTCGGGCTGGTACGCGATCTTCGACGTCGGTCCGCGCGGCTCGTTCGAGGCGGCCAACGAGTACCTGCCCGGCCTTCCCGCGCTGTCGTACGGCGCGCGCTTCTACCTCGATCGCTTCGCCGAGCTCGTGCCGTCGCTGCCGGTCAACGTCGCCGGCCACCCGCCCGGGCCGCTGCTCGCGGTGCACGCGCTCGGCCTCTCGACCGCCCGGGGCGCCGCCGCGCTGTGCATCGGCGCCGGCGCGCTCGGCGCGCCGCTGACCTACGCGCTCGGCCGCTCGCTGTGCGACGAGCGCGAGGCGCGCGTGGCCGCGCTGCTGTTCGCCTGCTCTCCGCTGACGGTCCTGTTCGGCGTGACGTCGTTCGACTACCTCTTCGCCACCTGCGGGCTCGCCGCGGGATGCCTGCTGGTCTCGGGCCGCGGCGGCGTACGCGCGGCCGGCGCCGTCGCGCTGGCGGCGGCCAGCCTGATGTCGTGGGCGCTGCTGGCGGTCGGCGCGTGGGCGACGATCCTCGCCTGGCGGCGCCGCGGCGCGCGCTCGGCGCTCGTCCTCGCCGGCTCGTGCGCGCTCGCCTGCCTGGCGCTCGACGGCGCGCTCGCCGCCGCGTACGGCTACGACGCGATCGGCACGCTGCGCGCGACCGAGGCGGTCTACCGCAACAGCGTCGCCTCGGTGCGGCCATACGCGTTCTGGGCCTTCGGCTCGCCGGTGGCCTGGGGCGCGATGCTCGGGCTGCCGATCGCGGCGGCCGCGCTGCGGCGCGTCGCCCGCGGCGACGACGCCGCGATCGCGCTGACCATCGTGATCGCGCTGGCGGCGGTGGGCGGCTTCAGCAAGGCCGAGACCGAGCGCATCTGGCTGTTCCTGGTCCCGTTCGCCTGTGTGGCCGCCGCGCCCGCCATCGGCGCGCGCCGGCTCCGGATGGTCGTGGCGCTCCTGCTCGCCCAGGCGCTGGCGGTCGAGGTGTTGTTCGACACCATCTGGTGATCAGGGTCCTTGACACGTCCCGCGCCCCGCGCCATGGTCGCGGGCGTGACCGAGCCACCCGCCACGAGCGCCGTCGAGCGGCGCAACCTCGCCGATGCCGAGCTGACCCGCGCGGTCGAGGCGAGCTTCGACAACACACCGGACCCGCGCCTGCGCGAGGTGCTCCAGAGCCTCGTCCGCCACCTGCACGCGTTCGCCAGCGAGGTCGAGCTGACCGAGGACGAGTGGTTCGCCGCGATCGACTTCCTCACCCGAACGGGCCACATCACCGACGACAAGCGCCAGGAGTTCGTGCTCGCCTCCGACGTCCTGGGCCTGTCGATGCTGGTCATCGGCATCAACCACCGCCACCCCAGCGGCGCGACCGAGTCGACGGTCTTCGGCCCGTTCTTCGTCGAGGGCTCGCCGGCGTTCGAGAACGGCGACGACCTCGGCAACGGCGCACCGGGCACGCCGTGCTACGTCTCCGGCGTCGTGCGCTCGGTGAGCGGCGAGCCGGTCCCGGGCGCGCGCCTGGAGATCTGGCAGGCCGACGAGGCCGGCCTCTACGACGTCCAGTACTCCGACCTCGACGAGCCGCGCGGCCGCGGGCACCTCCACGCCGACGACGAGGGCCGCTACTGGTTCTGGACCGTGCACCCGGTCGCCTATCCGATCCCCACCGACGGCCCGGTCGGCGAGCTCCTCGACGCCACGAAGCGCAGCCCGATGCGCCCGGCGCACATCCACTTCATGGTCACCGCGCCCGGCTACCAGACGCTGACGACGCACGTCTTCGACGAGGACGACCAGTTCCTCGACACCGACGCGGTCTTCGGCGTGCGCAGCTCGCTGCTGGCCAGCTTCGAGCGCCACGACGGCGGCACCGCCCCCGACGGGCGCGCCATCGAGGGCCAGTGGTCGAGCACCGAGTTCGACCTGGTCATCGCCCCAGACTGACGCTGCGCGACAGCTCGCGGCCGGTCGCGACCCAACGCTCGCCCGCCGCCACCTGCCCGGCGACCCAGCGCAGCACGCGCTCGGCCTCGTCGCGCTCCTCCTCGCCGACGAGCAGGAACGGGTGCAGGATGAGGACGGCCGGCCCGTCCGCCTCGAGCTCGCCGATGAGCGCGTCGGCGGTGGCCCGCGGCGAGCGCGGCTCGGGCGCCTCGCCGAGCTCGCGGCGCAGATCGGCGAAGGACTCCATGCGGTAATAGGCGTCGACGAGCGGCCAGCGGAAGGGCAGGACGGCGACGCCGTCGCGGCGCTCGGCGCGCGCGCCCAGGGGCGAGCACCAGCACACGCCGTGCTCGGCCAGCTCGGCGAAGGTCTGGCGGCCGAGCTCGCCGCCGGGCGGGCGGAAGCCGTCGACCTCGAGGCCGAGCTCGGCGAACGCGTCGACGCTGCGGCGCAGGAGCGCATCCTGCTCGGAGGGCTCGAGCTCGCCCCAGCGCTCGTGGCGCCACGCGTGCAGGCCGACCTCGTGCCCGTCCGCCGCGATCGCGCCGACCGCGTCGGGATAGAGCGTCGCGTTGATGCCCTCCACGAAGAACGTCGCGGGGAGCTCGAGCGCGCGCAGCAGCTCGAGCAGCGCCGGCAGGGCGACGGTCACCGAAGGGTGCTCCCCGACCGGAGCGGGGGGCGCGATCTCGCGCTCGAGGTCGGCGGCCTCGCCGAGGTTGTCGAACGTGAGCAGCACCGCGCGCCGCAGCGTGCGGTCGGTCATCCTGGTCCCGAGCGGCCCCGCGACGGGTGGCGTCGCGGAGCGCTCAGGACCATGCCCCCGTAGATCGGTGTGCAGATCGGTCCCATGTGCCGGCCGATGTTCGCACAGCGAACGCCTGTGCGTTCTGCACGGGACAAGGTTGCCCAATGTTGAAGCGATGCACACCTATCTGGCGCAAGAAACCTCCGTGTACAGTCCGCGCACATGGCCGAGGCGCCGGAAACCGAGCAAGCCGTCGACGGCGAGCGCCAGCAGTCGCTGCAGTCGCTCGAGCGCGGGATGGCGGTGATCCAGGTCTTCTCGCGCGAGCGCCCGGCGCTGACGCTCAGCGAGGTGGCCAACCTCACCGGCATCACGCGCGCGACCGCGCGGCGGATCCTGCTGACGCTCGAGAAGCTCGGTCACGTGCGCTCCGACGGGCGGCTGTTCTCCCCGACGCCGCGGCTGCTGACCCTCGGCTGGGCCTACCTCTCGTCCCTGAACCTCTCCGAGCTCGCGCTGCCGTTGATGGAGGCGCTCGTCGAGGAGACCCACGAGTCGTGCTCGGCGGCGACGCTCGACCTCCCCGACGTCGTCTACGTCGCCCGTGTCCCGACGCGCCGGATCATGTCGATCACGCTGAGCGTCGGGACGCGCCTGCCCGCGCATTGCACCTCGATGGGTCGCGTCCTGCTCGCCGCGCTGCCGCCCGACCAGCTCGACGCCTACCTCGCCGGCGCCAAGCTCGAGCAATGGACGGAGCGCACCATCACCGATCCCGGTCGGCTGCGCACGGTGCTCGACGAGGTGCGCCAGCGCGGCTGGGCGCTGGTGGACCAGGAGCTCGAGGTCGGGCTTCGCTCGGTGGCCGCGCCGATCCGCCGCGGCCCGGACACGATCGCCGCGCTCAACGTCTCCTCGGCGGTCTCGCGCGTGTCGCTGGACGACCTGCGGCGGCGCATACTGCCGCCGCTCGTGCAGACCGCGCAGACGATCTCCAACGCGCTGACCCAGCAGGGGCCGGCGTACCACCGCCCGGTGAGCTGAGCCGCTCGGCCGGGTAGCGCTTGCCGGGTCAGACCACCTGCTAGCGTGCGCACAGCGTACGCATGTGCGCTTTACGAACACATCTGCTCGCCGTGACGGCGAACCCGCACCTGACGACAGAGCCGCTCGTGGCCGGCAACCCCGACGCCGCGATCGCGGCGGTGCTCGTCCACGGCCGCGACCAGGACCCCGAGTGGATGCTCGACGTCGCCCGGCGCATCGACCTCGACGACGCCGTCTCCTACGTGCTGCCCCGCGCCGCCGACCGGTCCTGGTACCCGGGGCGCTTCTACGACCCGATGGAGGACAACGAGCCGTGCCTCGGCTGGTCGCTCGCGGCGATCGAGGCCGCGGTGACGCTGGCGGCACGGCCGCTGTCGCGCGTTGCCCTGGTCGGCTTCTCCCAGGGTGCCTGCATCGTCGCCGAGCACCTCGCCCGCCGGCCGGCGCCCTACGGCGCCGCCGCGATCCTGACCGGCGCGCTGTTCGGAACGCCCGACGCCGAGCGCATGCCCGTCGGCTCGCTCGACGGGCTGCCGATGTTCTTCGGCATCGCCGAGCGCGACGACTGGATCCCGATCGAGGCCGTCCGCGGCACCGTCGCCGCCTTCCAGCGCGCCGGCGCGCGCTGCGAGCTGCGCGTCTACGACGACGAGGAGCACGGCGTCAACGACGACGAGGCCGCTGCCGTGCGCGGCCTGCTGCTGTCCCTACTGGAGGACCTATGACCGAGGCGTTCCTCGTCGGCGGCGTGCGCACGCCGTTCGGCCGCTACCGCGGCGCGCTGGCCGAATCGCGCCCAGACGACCTCGCCGCGCTCGTGCTCGGCGCCGCGCTGCAGCGCGCCGGCGTCGCGCCCGACGCGGTCGACGAGGTCATCTTCGGCGCCGCCAACCAGGCGGGCGAGGACAACCGCAACGTCGCGCGGATGGCCGTGCTGCTGGCCGGCCTGCCGGCCGAGGTGCCCGGCTACACGGTCAACCGGCTGTGCGCGAGCAGCCTTCAGGCCGTCGCCTCGGCGGCCCAGCAGATCCGCACCGGCGAGGCCGACGTCGTCGTCGCCGGCGGGGTCGAGTCGATGACGCGCGCGCCGATGGTGCTGCCCAAGAGCCCGCGCCCGTGGGCGGCGGCCGACGCGGTCGCCGACACGACGCTCGGCTGGCGCCTGGTCAACCCCCGCATGACGGAGATCGACGGCGGCGAGGCCACGATCAGCCTCGGCGAGACGGCCGAGAAGGTCGCGGTGATCGACGGCATCGGGCGCGAGGAGTCCGACGCGTTCGGCCTGCGCTCCCAACAGCTGACCGAGGCGGCGCGCGAGCGGCTCGCGCTGGACCTGGTCCCCGTCGCGCTTCGCGACGGCGAGCTCGACGCCGACGAGGTGCCGCGATCGAACAGCACCGCCGAGGGCCTGGCCAAGCTCAAGCCGTCGTTCAAGGCCGATGGCATCGTGACCGCGGGAACCGCCTCGCCCCTCTCGGACGGCGCGGGGGCGATCGTGGTGGCCAGCGAGGACGCGGTCAACCGCTACGGGCTGACGCCGCGAGCGCGGGTCGTCGCGGCCGCCTCCGCCGGCGTCGCGCCGAGCATCATGGGCCTCGGCCCGGTCCCGTCGACCGAGAAGGTCCTCGCGCGGTCGGGCTGGGATCTCGGCGACGTCGACGCGGTGGAGATCAACGAGGCGTTCGCGACGCAGGTGCTGGCGAGCATCCGGCGGCTTGGCCTCGATCCCGAGATCGTCAACCGCTACGGCGGCGCGATCGCGCTCGGGCATCCGCTCGGCGCCTCCGGCGTGCGCCTCGTCCTGTATCTCCTGCGGCGCCTCGAGGACGACGACGCCCGCCGTGGGCTTGCCACCCTCTGCGTCGGAGTCGGACAGGGCATGGCGCTCACCATCGAACGCGTGTGAAATCGATGCCCTTTACCCGTGCCACACCGCTCAGGTAGCGTTCCGGCTGCGCACAGCTGTGCGCATGACGAACGAGTGGGGAGGCCCCTGGAGTGAGGAAGGCCGGGAAGATCCAGCCGCTGCCCGAAGCTGTCGCGTCCCTCATCCAGGATGGGAGCTTCGTCGCGCTCGAGGGGTTCACGCACCTCATCCCCTTCGCGGCCGGGCACGAGCTCGTGCGCCAGGGACGGCAGGACCTGACCCTGGTGCGCCTGACGCCCGACATCCTGTTCGATCAGCTCATCGGCCTCGGGCGCGTGGAGCGGGTGATCTTCTCCTACGGCGGCAACCCCGGCGTCGGCTCGCTGCACCGGTTCCGCGATGCGATCGAGAACGGCTGGCCGCGCCCCATCGAGCTGCGCGAGCACTCGCACGCCGGGCTGGCCAACGCCTACGTCGCCGGCGCCTCGCACCTGCCGTTCGGCGTGCTGCGCGGCTACGCCGGCACCGACCTGCCCAAGCACAACGACGACATCGCCTTCATCGACTGCCCGTTCACCGGGCAGCGCCTGAGCGCGGTGCGGGCGATCAACCCCGACGTCGCGATCATCCACGCCCAGCAGGCCGACCGGCAGGGCAACGTGCAGCTCTGGGGCCTCTCGGGCGTGCAGAAGGAGGCGGTGCTGGCCTCCAAGCGGGCGATCGTCACCGTCGAGGAGGTCGTCGACGAGCTCTCGGCCAAGCCGCGGGCGATCGTCCTGCCGTCGTGGGTGCTCGACGCCGTCTGCCACGTGCCCAACGGCTCGTGGCCCTCGTACACGGCCGACTTCTCGGTGCGCGACAACTCGTTCTACGAGGAATGGGACGCGATCGCCCGCGACCGCGACCGCTTCAGGCAGTGGATGGACGACAACGTCCTCAACGCCGCCGCGCCGGTCGGTTCGCCGGTGGCCGCGCCATGAGCGAGCTCGACCCAACGCCCGAGGAGGTCATGACGATCGCCGCGGCGCGCGAGCTCGTCGACGGCGAGGTCGTGCTCGTCGGCGTCGGCCCGCCCAACGCCGCCGCCAACCTCGCGCGCCGGCTGGACTCGCCCAACTGCGTGCTGATCTACGAGTCGGGGGCGATCGGCGCGCGCCCGCAGCGCCTGCCCCTGTCGATCGGCGATGACGACCTCGCCGCCGCCGCCCAGGACCTCGTCTCGGTCCCCGAGATGTTCAACTACTGGATCGGCGGCGGGCGCATCGACGTCGGCTTCCTCGGCGCCGCGCAGATCGACCGCTTCGGCAACATCAACACGACGGTCATCGGCGACTACGCGCACCCGAAGGTGCGCCTGCCGGGCGCCGGCGGCGCGCCCGAGATCGCCGCGTCGGCCGGGCGGATCATCGTCCTGCTGCGCCATTCGCTGCGCGCGTTCGTCGGCGAGCTCGACTTCGTGACCTCGGTGGGCCGCGAGCTCAACGGCTCCAATCCCGAGAACCGCTGCTCGGCGGTCATCACCGACCTCG
>Ga0081539_10006920_pt1 | contig 10561 bp, 7 predicted proteins | sample TabmetS4T2R2_FD_71023 | JGI IMG/M metagenome (GOLD analysis project Ga0081539, IMG submission 71023) | Tabebuia heterophylla rhizosphere microbial communities from the University of Puerto Rico - S4T2R2 | ecosystem: Host-associated > Plants > Roots > Rhizosphere ... | reverse complement strand
TCCGGCGGTCGCATTATCGACTGGGCTGGTGACGGTTGCTTTCTGACCTGCGAGACGCCCAGCGCCGCGGTCTTGTTCGTGTTGCGACTTCAGCAAATGCATTACGACGAACCCGATCTCCCCGGCGTGCGCATCGGTCTGCACATGGGCGAGGTGAGCGAGCGACCCAATCCCGATGGCGATAGTGCGCATCCGCGCGTCGAGGGGCTTGCCGTCGATCTTGCCGCCCGCATTGCCGGTCTGGCCCGACCAGGGCAAGTGTTGATGTCCTCAGCCGTGGCCGACAACGCGCGGCAGCGCCTCAACAGCCACGCCTTCTCGCAATCGGTCCGCTGGCAAACGCATGGTAACTATACCCTCAAAGGGTTCGACGAGGCATTGGAGATCCGTGAAGCTGGGCTTGAAGGGATAGCGTCCTTCGCAGCACCCGTGGCGAATGAAAAAACGACACCAATGCAGCCACCACGCGCGACGGTGAGAGGGACCACGGGGAACCGGACACGGCGCGTGGGTGTGGTTGCCACACTCATCGGCATCATCGCCGTGCTGCTGGTTTGGTGGTTAACGGCACGCGGGCCGCACATACCGAACACACCATCACCCTCTGTGACGTCATCGCCAGGTCGGAAGTCCGTCGCAGTGCTGCCGTTCGCCAACCTGAGTTCCGACAAGGAGAATGAGTATTTCAGCGATGGCATCACCGAAGACTTGGTCACCGCGCTGTCCAAGGTGTCGGGCTTGCGTGTGGCGGCGCGTACTTCGTCGTTCGCGTTCAAAGGCAAGAACGAATCCATCGAAAGTATCGGGGCACAATTGCACGTCGACGCTGTGCTTGAAGGCAGTGTGAGCAAGGTGAGCAACCGAGTGCGGATCACCGCGCAGCTCATCAACACTACCGACGGCTACCATCTGTGGTCAGACAGCTATGACCGCGAGTTGCAGGACATCTTCGCCATCCGCAGCCAGGTAGCGCAGACGGTGGCGCAAGCGCTGCAAGTGACCCTGGCTGCCGGCGAGCATCAAAAGATCGAGCAGAAGCCGACGGAGGACGTGGAGGCGTATCAACTCTATTTGAAGGGACGCCATGCGGTTGCGTCCTTTAGCAGCGAAGGGAGCAACAACGGCGTTCGGTATTTGCAGCAAGCGATTGCGCGCGACCCCAGCTATGCGTTGGCCTATCTCGGCTTAGCCTACTACTACTGGAGTGCTAACGACTGGACAATGCCGGCAAACGAGGCGATGCCACGCGCTCGCGAGGCGGCCGAGAAGGCGCTCACGCTCGACCCGTCGTTGGCGGAGGCGCACGTCTGGCTGGGCGTCGTGCGCTGGTTGTACGATCGGGACTACGCCGCGGCACGTCGCGAGTTCCAAACCGCGCTCGCGATGCAACCCGAGTTGGCTACCGCCCATGAATACAATGGATATTTCTTGGTTGCCGTTAACCAGGCCGATGAAGGACTCGCCGAATCGCGGCGTGCGGTTGAGCTGGATCCCCTATCGCCAGAAATCAACACATACTTGGGCCTCAACCTCTACTTTGCCCGTCGCTATGATGAGGCAATCCAACAACTGCGCACCGCGGTCACTATCGATCCCGACTACTGGTGGGTGCACGCGTGGCTCGCACGTGCGTACGGGCGCGCGGGGAGGTTTCCTGACGCGATCGCCGAGGCACAGAAGGCGCAGCACTTGTCGCCTTATGCAGAAGCTGAGTCGGTCCTCGGACGCCTTTATGCCGACGCAGGGGACAGGGCGGAAGCGGAGAAGGTGCTGACCCATCTGCACGCACGCACGATGAGTTCGTTTCCCTAGCCTACGTGGCCACCATACTCATCGGCCTTGGCCGGCTTGACGAGGCATTCATCGAGTTAGCAAAGGCGGCGGAAGAGCACTCATATTACGTGGGGTGGTGGAAGGTCGACCCCGAGCTGGATCTATTGCGGTCGGACCCTCGCTTCATCGCGCTGCTGAAGAAAGTGAGGCTGGAGCCGTGAACAGATGCCTATGGAGAGCTGGCGCTCCGACGTCCATTCTTCTCCATCCGAAGCTCACAAGCTGTTGGCAGATGTCTACAACTGGTTCACTGAAGGATTTGCAAGAGGCGAAGGCACTTTTAGAAAGTCTAGAGTCGGTGTCTAGGGTCTAGAACGTCTAAATAAGTCAAAGGGAAAAGAGAGAATCGTGCGCGCAGCGCACGCTACACTGGCTGGCAGCGGCACATTATCAGAGTTCTACGGACGTCTCTCATTTCTGAATAACGCCCCGGTACGGGCTGGGATGTGGTAATCGGTCAGTTGCTGGTTCTCGATGTGTACCCGTTGTCCACTCAGTGCATCCCAGCACTCACCATGAAACTGTGGGAGATCGACAATTGGAATGTGCAGCTTCACTGCATGTTGATTCACATTGAGTGTGACAATCCAACGTTCCTCTTGCAACACTCGGGCATAGGCATAGGCGCCGTCACTAGCGAGCAAGGGCTTGAAGCTCCCACGCCGCAGCGCGGCATGCTCACGGCGCAAGCGGATCAAGCGCTGGGTGTATGCAAATAACTCGGTGTTCCAACTTTCTGGTGTGTCCCACGGCATGGCGCGCCGATTGTCGGGATCGTGGTTGCCGGTGACACCAATCTCGTCCCCATAATAGATACACGGCGCACCTGGATACGTCATTTGAAACAAGAGCGCCAACCGCAACGCCGACTCGTCCTCGCCGAAAAGGGTGAGCACGCGGGCTGGGTCGTGACTTCCCAACAGCGTGAACTGCACGTCGGTGACCGCTGGATGGTATTTGCTATACAGACGGTCGATCGCTTCGGCAAACTCTTCGGCTGATAACGACGCAATATGTCGGTATGCACCCTTGTTAATCTGCTCACGGTTAAGAGTTCGTGCGCCGACAAAACCGAAGAGCACACGGGTAAGTTCGTAATGCATCACGGCATCGAACTGATCACCTTGCAACCAGCGGCGTGCATCGCCCCAGACTTCACCGACAAGGTACGCTTCAGGATTGACAGAACGACAGCGACGGCGCAACTCTTGCCAAAAGCTGTCGTCATCAATCTCGTTAGGTGCATCCAAGCGCCAACCGTCAATACCAAATTCCAGCCAGTACGTGGCAACGTTCCACAGAAACTCACGCACGGCAGGTGTTCTGGTATTGAACTTGGGCAACGAGGCTAATCCCCACCAGCCGCTATATCCAGGCTTCTGATAAGGGTGATAGGCATTCAGGGGAAAGGACTGAATGTGAAACCAATCGCGATATGGGCTCCGCTCCCCACTTTCCAGCAAATCATGAAAGGGAAAGAAGCCACGACTAGCATGATTAAACACGCCGTCAAGAATCACCCGAATACCGCGAGTATGACAGACAGTGAGGAGTTCCCGCAAAGCAGCGGTACCACCCAGCATGGGATCAACCTGATAGTAATCATGGGTGTTGTAGCGATGATTTGACGCGGCCTGAAAGATTGGAGTCAGATAGAGTGCATTCGCACCGAGCGATTCGATATGATCGAGATGCTCGATGATGCCGTAGAGGTCGCCGCCTTTATACCCGCGGAACGTCGGTGGTGCGCCCCACGGTTCAAGGTAGTCTGGTTTCGCTACCCGTGCGCTACGTGCGAAACGATCAGGAAAAATTTGATAAAAAACGGCGTCTCTTGCCCAGTCGGGAGTATAGATGTCCATGGGTGAGATCGTACCATCAAGCAAAAGTATAACCCTTCGGGACAATGACAATCCCATCCTCTGACAGCGTAAACCGTTGGCGGTCGCATTCCAGGTTCCAACCGATGTGTTCTCCTTCTGGGACGATTACGTTCTTGTCGAGGATGGCCCGACGGACGTGCGCATGACGCGAAATACGGCAGCCATTCATGATCACTGATTGTTCTATATGGGCATGGCCGTGGACAAATACGTCTGGGGCTAAGACCGAATCGATAATCGTTGCGCCATTGATGATGCAGCCTTCTGACACAATCGACTGGATGGCTATTCCTTGCCGCCCCTCGTCGTTGGTAAACTTCGCTGGCGGCAGGGTAGACGCGCCGCTACGGATCGGCCACGCTGGATTGTAGAGATTGAGAGCCGGGATCGAATCCCGCAGGTCCATGCTGGCAGCATAATACGCATCGAGTGTACCCACATCACGCCAGTATGGCGTTTGTCTGTCCGCCTCGCCGAGTATCCGGTTGTTGCGAAAGTCGTAGGCGTAGACCCGATGCCGTCCGATCAGTGGCGGAATGATGTCACGGCCAAAGTCATCGCTCTTGGCTTCCTCATGGGCGCCTTTTTCCAAGAGCTGCACGAGCAGCGGCGTGGAAAAAAAGTAGTTGCCCATCGAGGCCAGACAATAGCGCGGATCATGCGGCAAGGGAGTTGGATGCGCAGGCTTTTCCTCGAACCCGGTAATACCTCCGTCTTTTTCCACCTGGAGAATGCCGAATGCTGAGCCTTCTTCAACTGGCACAGGGAACGCGGCGATGGTGACTTCTGCCTGATGCTCGAGATGAAAAGTCATCATCTGACGAATATCCATGCGGTAAATATGATCGGCGCCAAAGACGGCAACAAAATCAGGCTGGAAGTTTTCGATCAGATGGAGATTTTGATACACGGCATCGGCATTGCCTTTATACCAGGTCTGTCCTTTCCACATCTGCGCGGGCACAGAGGAGATGAAGTGGTCACCCAAGACGCCGCCAAAGCGCCAGCGTTCCTGCAGGTGTTCGATCAATGATTGGCACTTAAACTGCACTAACACGTAAATGGAGTAAATTTCTGAGTTGATAAAATTGGAGAGAACAAAGTCGATAATGCGATATTTGCCGCCAAACGGCACCGCAGGTTTCGCGCGGTCGCGGGTGAGAGGCGCAAGTCGAGACCCTTCGCCGCCGGCGAGAATCATACCCAAAATGCGCGCTTTCATAGTGAGGTATCCTCCTCAGTTCGCCATATTCTAGCAAGAATACCTATAGGCCGGTCGTAGCCTCCGTGTCAATTTCATTGTGGGAGGCTTTGCTCTTTTCGCAAACCGTATTATTAGGAGGGACAGGTTTTAATCGGAACGAGGCGAAAGTCATGGACGAACCGTTACGCATTTTGTTTGTTGCTGCCGAGGTGGCGCCATTTGCCAAAACGGGCGGCTTAGGCGATGTAGTCGGGGCGTTGCCGAAAGCGTTAACAGCGCTGGGGCATGATGTCCGCGTTGTCATGCCATTGTATCAAACAGTTCGTGAGGGAAACTTTCCCCTGACAGAAGCGTTCAGTGATCTACAAGTATCGCTCATTGTTGGTAATCGCACCGCCCGAGTGTGGCAATGTCCTCTGCCCGGTAGCGAAGAGTCTGATCACCCGGTGCCAGTCTATTTCTTTGAACAGGATGAATTCTTTGGCCGTCCTGGACTCTATGGCACCCAGGATGGCGATTATCCGGATAACGCAATTCGCTTTACCTACCTTTGCAGAGCAGCGTTGACGTTAGCCGCACGCTTTGAGGCATTCCCCCATGTCGTGCATTGTCATGATTGGCAAACCGGTCTGATTCCTGCCTATCTGCGGGTGCTGCCGTGGCTTGACGCCCGGCTCTCTAGTATAGCAACAGTATTCACCGTGCATAATCTGGCCTATCAGGGCGTGTTTCCAGCGTGGGCGTTTCCGCTCACTGGACTTCCATCGCAACTCTTTCAGCCGGATGGGGTCGAATTTTTTGGCTCGATGAGTTTTATGAAAGCCGGGTTGCTCTATGCTGATGGCCTCACTACGGTGAGTCCCAGTTACGCTGAAGAGATTTGCACGCCAGACCTCGGCTTTCGCCTCGATGGAGTTTTACGTGCTCGTCGCAGTGCGCTGACCGGCATTCTTAACGGCGCTGACTACACGGTGTGGAGTCCAGAGCATGACCCTGCGATTGCAACTCCCTACAGCGCTACTGATCTCACAGGAAAAGTTGCTTGTAAAAAAGCACTACTACAGACCTTCAATTTCCCGCAGGATCTTGACACCCCAATCGTTGGCATGATTTCTCGACTCGTCGATCAGAAGGGGTTTGATTTGGTAGCGGCTGCGCTTGATCGTTTGCTGACACTGAAGGTCCGGTTTGTGATCCTCGGATCGGGCTACGCTCCGTATGAGGAGTATCTCACCCGTTTGCGTACCACCTTTCCCGAGAAAATCGGTGTGCGTCTCGGGTTCGACGACGCCCTGGCGCATCAGATCGAAGCTGGCAGTGATTGTTTTCTTATGCCTTCACGCTACGAGCCGTGTGGGCTCAATCAACTCTATAGTCTGCGGTACGGGACGATCCCGATCGTACGCGCGACCGGTGGTTTGCGGGACTCAGTTGAGCCATTCAATGCGGCAACAGGGCAGGGGACTGGCTTTGTTTTCCACGAAGCGAGCGGTGATGCTTTGCTGACCGCTGTCAATGAGGCTCTCAGTGTTTTTGCCAACGGTGCGGCATGGCAGCAATTGGTACAAAATGCGATGGCGCAAGATTTCTCCTGGGAGCGCTCGGCCTCACGCTACGTCGAACGCTACCGACAACTGCTAGCGGCGAAACCGCGCTCGGCCTAAGAATGGGCAAACAGCGAAATGGGTAAAAGGGGAAATGGCCAAAGGGGAGCAAGTGTATCCCGTCTTTTTCTTCCGTTTCGCCATTTCGCCGTTTGCCCTCTTCCCCCAAACTGCAATGCGGCTGTGTTAGTGACCTTACGCCTGATGCTGCACAGAGGGTAAAGTTCTATGCCCGAATCTATAGGTGCGTTTGCTCTCGTACTCCATTCTCATCTGCCATATGTGTTGGCACACAATCGATTAGAGGAGGAATGGTTGTTTGAAGCGGCAGCGGAATCGTATCTTCCACTCTTACAGGTATTTTCCCAGCTCACTCGCCGGCAAATGTCACCCAAGGTGACGATTGGGGTGACACCGGTGTTGCTAGAACAACTAGCAGATCCGCGTTTCGCTACAGGATTGCTTGCCTATCTTGAACAAAAAGTGCAGTCGGCGCGTGAGAATCAACGTTTCTTTCTCGGGAGAAATGAAACCCACTTCGCCCGACTGGCGAGTTTGTGGGCTGAGTTCTATCGCCGTACGGCGGCGTTCTTCGTCGGCGAGCTGTCGAGCAACATCATTGGGGCACTACGACGCTTGCAAAAAAGCGAGGCTGTGGAAGTGCTCACGTCGGCGGCGACTCATGCCTATCTCCCGTTGCTTGGATTGGATGACAGCGTCCGTGCCCAAATCGACATCGGTACCGCTTCGTATCGACGACACTTTGGTACGCAGCCGCACGGGTTCTGGCTGCCAGAGTGTGGGTACCGACCAGCTACACGGTGGACTCCTCCCTTTGATGATATTGAGGAATTACAGCCCTCCGAACGTCCATCGCTCGACCAACTGCTTGCTGCTGCTGGCCTCCAGTATTTCTTTGTTGACGCTCGTCAGCTTCGCAGTAGTGCGCCGGATTATGCGCGTCATTCCCCCTGCCGCGTCCATTGGGTTGATGGACGCGATTCTTCCTCGACCCCGGTGGCTATGTTTACCCGCGACTTTGAGACCACGGCACGAGTCTGGCAACATGACATCGGCTATCCTGGCGACCCGCTGTATTTGGAGTTTCACAAGAAGCAACGTGAGGGTGGGTTGCGCTACTGGCGCATTACCAACCGCCAGATGGATTTAGCTTACAAGCAGCCGTATATGCCGGAGTGGGCTTTTGCGCAGGTACGAGCGCATGCTGCCCACTTCGCGCAAATTCTCCGTGAACGACTGCGTGTCCATTGGCAGCAGACCGGTGAGCGGGGTGTGGTCGTTGCCGCCTTCGATACCGAGCTGTTTGGTCACTGGTGGTTTGAAGGCCCACAGTGGGTCTCGGAGTTACTGCGGCAGCTTGCGGCGGACGGCGATGTAACACTCACCACCTGTCAGGAATATCTGCGTCAGTCTCCACCGCGGCGCACAGTGCAACTCACGGAATCTTCTTGGGGAGATGGGGGTGACCATCGAGTATGGTGGCAGCCTGAGACCCGCCAGTTGTGGCACGATTTGTATCAGGCTGAAGGCGACATGCAGCAACTCATCCAGCAGTTACAGGACAAGGTTCTCAATTCGCTGTTAGCACGTATCGTTCAACAATGTAGTCGTGAGCTTCTGTTGCTCCAGTCCTCTGACTGGCCTTTTATGATCAGTACCGGCAACACCACAGATCATGCACGGCAGCGTTTTGCTCTTCATCTCAGCAATTTCCAATCGTGCCATGTATGGACGAGACGTTCCCTAGCGGGCGAGACCCTGTCTGAAGAAGAGCTATCTTTGCTGGAACAGATAGAGGAACAAGATTCCCTCTTTCGGAAGATTAATCCACAAAAAGTTTGGAATAATTCCCTGTCACTTCAACCAACGCCAAATGTTGAGGCCTGAAGATTGCGAGGACGAGATATAATCTGCAACAGAAAGGGATAGTAGGTCAGTTTCCTGTTTCGACTTCGGTGGTGACCTCGCGTTTAATGTCATTCTGAGGCCAAGGGCCGAAGAATCTCTAGTCAGGGAGGATTGTTGACTAAGATGACGGCGATCGAATCTGGCACGAAATTCTGGGATACCGTGTTCCGCAAACTTCCAGAAGCACTTGAATTTTCCGAGAGGGCGCGCAAGGATCGCGAAAACGCCTTGCTTGTCCACCCACTGCCTGCGGTTCGACGTCTAGTTTTTATTGCTACGCCGCAGTAATGAAGAGCCGCAATCGAACCAAGGAGATTCGTACACTTGACCGCTGAGTGCTATTGGTATGTTTTTTCTACGTAAAGAATGGCGAGATGCTGAAGATGGCGTTGAAATGGTCGTGCTGCATTGGACGGTCACGCGTCAGGGACAGCAGCCCAACTGGAAACGCATCCATGCCACTACCGTCATGAATCCTCAACTGGGAACCTACCCAGTCATGCGCTCGTGCCAACTCTGGGTGATGCCGCCTTTTCCACGCACGCAACTGCTTGCCATGGACGCAGAGACTCCACAGTTCCTCTTGCACTCGTTTTGCGAAGTTACCCAACGCGGCAGGGTGTGGAGCACAGAGGTAACAGTACAGGAGATACGTGCGGAGACTGTAACGTACAGTGATATAACAGGCGACTATACGCACGCGTTACTCTACTACAGCCTCGACTACTTTACACAGGGAAACCGTGCCTTGATGTGCGTGGATGGGCTACCCCCCAGGTACCAGCATCCTTCAATACTTCCTGAACACGAGGCAAGTCACAAAGAGTATCGGTTGCAGGCGAAGCGCTCTCGGCTCGTTGCGCAGTTGCCGCTTCCGCGTATCTTTCGTGGTCAGATCTGGGGTCCGGTAGGGGCGCGGGCACTCTACAGCGTCTATCTGAGTCAGCAATGGACGTACAACCCCTTCGCTGAAGGAGGGGGATGGCTGTTACAAGATGGCAGGCCAAGGGAGGTACGATTATAAGGGAAGGGGCGAAAAGGGAAAGCGGCGAAAGGGAGAAACGACGGAAGAGAGGCTGCAAGCTGTAGGCTATAGGCCGCAGGGAAGAATGAGGCAGTCCCTGCAGCCTGCAGCCTATAGCCTACAGCCTATTTCTTCCCCCTCCTTTAGAGCGTACGGACGTTATTGCCCCAATAGCTTTCCCAGCGCTCGAGCTTGTTGGGCGTCCACATGCCGCCCACGTGCCAGCTCTGCACAACTTGTGCACCTTTAGGACCACGTATCTTACCGACGAATCGTCGCGGTACCGGCAACGCCTTTAAGAGGTCTGCGCGGATGCGGCCAAATTCTTCCATATCTGACGAGCCGTAGAACTTGAACGAGCGAAATGGACTGTCTTCGCCGTACTTCTCGATGAACTCCGGTACTTCGGTAGGCTGATACTGTGGCGCGTCCCAATCGTACAGACTCCAGTAGATGCACATCCCGCCGAGGGTGCCTTCGTGATCAATGAACTCAACTTCCTGACTCACGATTTCTTCAGTGTAGACCGGGCTCAATTCCCGCTTGCCCTCGCGGAAGACCTCGAAATAGTGATGCAAGTCATAGTTTTCCACATGTTTGTTCTGGGCCGGGTCCCACACATCGGAGGGGACACGGATCACTTTGCGCCGGACGCCGTCGTCGGGCAGTTCCACCGTCTGGCTTAAGGTCTGAATCGCATTGCCTGTCTCGTCCAGGGTCGTGCCGCCCATACCGCGCACGAGCACGCCACCACGGGGCATAGCACGCGTCTCTCGATGGGCCTCCCAATTGGGCTGTTGCCCGACTGGTGTCCAGGTGTAGTGAATGTTGACGAGTTCGATCCCCGGCTGGGTATCGACGTATGACCGCTTCATATAAAACGACATGGAAACCTCCTCTTTCTACGATTGTTAGGGATTATAATGCTGCTCGCTGGGCAAGTGCAGCAGTTTGCTGCTGCAGGCTTTGCCTGCTCATCTCTTCATTCATGCTCAGTTGACGAAGCTGGTCCCAGGAGAAACGATGCGCCAGTCCATCCCGCCAAGCGACCACCACTCCGTCCGGGTCCGACACGATGATGCCT
>Ga0081539_10006919_pt1 | contig 10564 bp, 12 predicted proteins | sample TabmetS4T2R2_FD_71023 | JGI IMG/M metagenome (GOLD analysis project Ga0081539, IMG submission 71023) | Tabebuia heterophylla rhizosphere microbial communities from the University of Puerto Rico - S4T2R2 | ecosystem: Host-associated > Plants > Roots > Rhizosphere ... | reverse complement strand
GGTGGTAGTTGTGCGCGCTGTGCCGCTCGACGAGCTCGATCAGCTCCAACGAGCCGAGCTTCGATCCCGCCCTCACCTCGACCTCCTGGGGATCGCGCGGGCGCGCGACGCCCCATGATAGGTGCGTCAGCTCGCGCGACCTCCGAGCGCGCGACCGACCATCGCGAGGTCGCGGACGAAGCCGTCGAACGCCACGCGGCGATCCTCGTCCGTCTCGGCTCGGAGGATCGACGACGGGTGGATCGTCGCGGTGACGAGCGGCGCGAGCGCCGACTCGACGAACGTCCCGCGCTGCTGGGTCACGCGGAACGCGCGACCGAGGAGCGCCTGCGCCGCGGTGGCACCCAGGAGGACGAGGACCTCGGGCCCGATCCGCGCGAGCTCGGCCTCGAGCCAGGGCTTGCAAGCTCCGACCTCACCGGCCCGCGGCGTCTGGTGCAGGCGCCGCTTGCCCTGCGGGCGCCACTTGAAGTGCTTGACCGCGTTGGTCACATAGGCGGCGCCGGCGTCGATCCCGGCCTCCGCGAGAGCGCGGTCGAGCAGCTTTCCGGCCGGGCCGACGAAGGGCTCGCCCTCGCGGTCCTCGCGGTCGCCGGGCTGCTCGCCGACCAACATCAGCTCGGCCTTCGCCGGACCGGCGCCGAAGACGGCCTGGGTTGCGCCCTTGTAGAGGTCGCAGCCACGACAGTTCTGGACCGCGGCGCGCAGGGCGGTGAGTGAGCGCCGCGGGGGCAGGAACTCGGAGGCATCCGCGGCGCTCATGCCCCTCCCCTACCCCTCCGGCGCCTCCCGCACCACCTCACCGGGGCGCTTGTCGACGCGCAGGCCGACGTAGCTGGGGTGGCGGAGCTTGCCGTCGCGGGTCCACTCCGAAAACGCGAACTGGCCGACCAGCTCCGGCTTCACCCAGCGGGCGTCGCGGGGCAGGCCGCTGCCGCGGGCGAAGGGCGACTCGGGGATCTCGAGCGCTTCCAGGCGGCCACCGAGCTCGGCCAGGGTGCGCTGGTCGAAGCCGGTGCCGGCTTTGCCCGCGAAGCGCAGCTCGCCGTCTTCGTAGTAGCCGACCAGCAGGGCGCCGAAGTGCTGGCGGGAGCCGCCGGGCGGGGTGAAGCCGCCGATCACCAGCTCCTGCTCGCGGGTGCATTTGAGCTTGATCCAGTCGCCGCTGCGGCGGTGCGTGTAGGCGCTCTCGGCGCGCTTGGCGATCAGCCCCTCCCAGCCTTTCGCGCAGGCCTCGGCGAAGAACTTCTCGCCGTGCTCGTTGCGGTGGGGCGTGTAGCGGACCGGGCCGTGGAAGGAGAAGGCGCGGCGCAGGGCGCCCTTGCGGGCGCGCAGCGGCAGCCCGGTGAGGTCGTGGCCGTCGAACTCGAGCAGGTCGAAGAGGTAGAGGAAGACGGGGACCTGGGCGACTAGCTGCGGGCGCGGGCCCTGGACGTGGATCCGGCCCTGCAGCTTCGCGAAGCTGGTTTGAGCGCCGGCGAAGGCGACGATCTCGCCGTCGGCGACGAACTCGGTGGCGGCCTCGGCGACCAGAGCCTCGACCAGCTCGGGGAAGGAGCGGGAGAGGTCGCGGCCGGTGCGCGAGGTCAGGGTCACCCGGTCGCCGTGGCGCTCGACGATCGCGCGGATGCCGTCGAGCTTGCGCTCGAAGACCCAGGCCGGGTCGCTGAACGGGGCGGCGCCGAGCTTCGCTTTCATCGGCTCGCTCGCTCTCGCCATCGGCGCAGCCTACGCGGCCCGTAGCATTGCCCGCCGATGAGGGCCGCCACCAGAGTCCTGCTGGCCGCGAGCGCGGCGCTGCTGCTGTTCATGGCCGTCGCCGCGGCCGCCGGCGGCGCCGGGGAAGCCGCTTCCCCGCCAGCGCGGACCAGCAGCGCCGCGCCGCCGCCCTCGACCCCGTGGCCGATCCCCTTCGGACCGAAACGCAAGCGCGAGATGGCCGCCTACTCCCAGCGCCACTACGGCCACTACCAGTGGCGGCTGCGCAACCCGAAGGTGATCGTCGAGCACATGGCCCAGACCCCGACCGCGGCGGCCGTCTTCAACACCTTCGCCCCCGACAACCCCGACGTCGAGCTCGGCGAGCTGCCCAACGTCTGCTCCCACTACGTCGTCTCGTCCTCCGGGAAGATCTTCCGCCTGGTCAACCTGCGGACCCGCTGCCGCCACACGGTCGGGCTGAACTGGACCGCGATCGGGATCGAGCACGCCGGCTACGGCGACGGCGACCTGCTCGGCGACCGGCGCCAGCTGCGCGCCTCGCTGCGCCTGACCCAGTACCTGCGCTGCCGCTTCGAGATCGGCATCCGCAACGTGATCGGCCACGCCGAGAGCCTCAGCTCCCCCTTCCACTACGAGCGGGTGCCGAGCCTGCGCACCCAGACCCACGGCGACATGAGCCACGGCTCGATGCGCGTCTACCGCCAGAAGCTGCGCCGGCTCGGGCGCTGCTGAGGGGGCCGGGCCGAATAGACTGCCGCCGATGAGCGAAGCGATCGAGCACGGCTTCAAGGAGGGCGACAAGGTCTGGGTGCAGGATGCCGACGGCAACCACCACCCCGGGGTCTTCGTCGGCGAAAACGAGGCGGCCGCCTGGTTCGGCGGCGGCCCCAGCGCCTACGTCGTCCACCCCGAGGCGCACCGGGCGGAGGTCGTCTCGCTGTTCCGGATCACCCCCCGCGACGAGTAAGCGCGCCCGCGCTCGGGGAATTCAGCAGGTGACGGTCGGCAGGACCGCGGGCAGGGCCGGAACTTTGAGCAACCCCCCGAGCACCCCTTCGAGCGTGAGACCGCCGACGGCGCCGATCAGCGAGTTGGTCTGGGTGGTCACCGAGTTGACCTGCTGACAGGCTTTGTTCGCGGTTTTTTCGACCGTCGTGACCGTTTTTTCGAGCCCGGCGGTCGTGTTTTCGAGGTCGAGCACTTCATCGGTGAGGTCGGTTACCTGGACCTCCAGGGTCTCGATTTTCAGCGTCTGGGCCTGGATCGTTTCCAGCAGCTGCTGGGAGACCTGACCCGCCGGCCCTTCCGGCCCGGCCAACCCGTCGAGGCCGTCGAGTCCGTTGGCGCCGTCTTTGCCGGCGGCGCCTTCTTTGCCCTGCGCGCCCTCTTTGCCTTCCGGGCCGGCGACGTTCCAGGCGATCGCCCTCTCCCCCCTCTTCTTCTTGCAGGCCCTGGCCGACTTGACCACGCGGAGGGCGCCGCGCAGCGCCGGCTTGCCCTTAACCTTGAGGCAGGCGTGGATCACCCCGCCCGCGACGGGAGACTTCGCCGCCTCCGCCCCGCCGAGCGGACCGAGCAGGGCGAGAAGGAGGACGATCAGGGTCGTCGCTGCCGGTTTCGACACTCGCATGAGTGTCCTGTCGACAGACAAAATCTGATTAGCGCAAGAGTAAGGTTAGAAAACGGTATGAGTATGTCGGGGTTGGTAGCGGTAGCCCACCCCGCGCACCGTCTCGACCGGGTCGACCCCGACCGCGCCGAGCTTGCGCCGCAGGTAGCTGACGTAGAGCTTGACCTCGTCTTTGGCCCGGATCCGGTCGCCCCAGACCATGTCGAGCAGCTGGCCGTGACCGAGCACCCGGCCCGGGTTCTCGGCGAAGGCGCCGAGCATCTTGAACTCGGTCGGGGTCAGCGGCACCTCGGTGCCAAGCGCCTCCACCCGGTGGCGGGCGCGATCGATCTGGATGAACTCGTCTTCGATGATCGCCGCGACCTCGATCGCGGGGCGCGGGCGGCGCAGCAGAGCTTCGATCCGGGCAACCAATTCGGCCCCCACCGGCTTGGTGACGCAATCGTCAGCGCCCGCGCGCAGCGCCCGGACCCGCTCGTTGGTGCTGTCGCGGCCGACCAGGGCGACGAGCGGCACCTCGCTGACTTCGCGGATCCTGTCGAGCAGGTCGAACCCGTTCTGGTCGGGCAGCTGGAAGTCGAGCACGACCACGTCCGGCTGCACTTTGTAGAGCAACCTCAGTCCCGTGCCCCCGTCGCCGGCCTCGGCCAGATCGAATTCCGCCCCAACCAGCAAAACCCGAAGGTTCCGCCGTGTGTCGGAATCTCCTCCTACCGCCAAAGCCTTTGGCCGGTCGCCAATTGGTCTAGCGAACGTTCCCACCTCTCGGCGGAAATTTATTTACTCAGCCAGAGTTGTCAACCTTTTGTAATGAAGACTTAAGGGTGAAAAATGCTGGAAATACCTACAGTGAAAGTGATGGTCGGACAGTCGGTGCTGTGAACTGTCACCTTAGAAAACAGTACGGTTCGCAACACGCTCCATACCCTCGCGCTCGAGCCGCAGAGTCCGCCACTCGTCGAGGCGGCGCGCCCCGAGCCGGTCGTAGAACTCCAGCGCCGGCTCGTTCCAGGTCAGGGCGCACCATTCCAGGCGCACGTGGCCCCGCTCCAGGGCGAGGGCGGCGAGATGCTCCATCACCGCCAGCCCGATCCCGCCCCGGCGCTGCTCCGGCCGCACGTAGATGTCCTCGAGCCAGACCCCCGAGCGAGCCTCGAAGGTCGAGAAGGTGGTGAAGAAGATCGCGTAGCCGACCGCCTCTCCCCCGCGCTCGACGATCAGCGCCTCGGCGGCGCGCTGCTCGAACAGTGAGCGCCGCAGGGTCGCGGCGTCCCCGACCACCTGGTCGGCGAGTTTCTCGTAGGTGGCGAGCTCGAGGATCAGTTCGTGCAGCAGCTCGGCGTCGTCCTCGCTCGCCGCGCGGATGCGGATGTCCTCGTTGGGCGCCATCGGCTCCAGCCTAGGGAGGGTGGGCCCTTGGAGCTAGGCGGTGACGCCGAGCTTCGGCAAGACGCGCTCGGCGTAGACCTCGATCGCGCGGTCCGGGTCGGCGCCGGAGTTGTTCATCAGCGCCACGGTGCTCGCCCCCATCCGCTCGACCTCGCGGATCCGCTCGGCGTGCTGCTCGGGATCGGCGGCGATGATCATCTTTTCGCGCAGTTCCTCGTCGGAGACCTGTTCCTCGCCGCGCTCGTACATCGCCGCCGGGTCGTGCCATTTGTCGGTGAAGAACTCTTCCGGCTGCGCGCCCTTCCAGACGCGGGCGCCCTCCAGCGCCGCCTCGTCGTCCTCGGCCCAGGAGAAGGCCGCCTGCAGGACGATCTCGCCGGGCTCGTGGCCGGCGTCCTCGGCGGCGCCCCGGTAGGCGTCGATCAACTCCGGGACTTTCTCGGGGTCGGCCAGGGTCCAGAGCCCGTCGCCGAGCTCGCCGGCCACCTTCGCCGCCTGGGCGCCGAAGGCGGAGACGTAGATCGGCGGCCGGCGCTCGGGCCGCGTGTGCAGGTAGGCGCCGTCGGTGGCGAAGTGGTCGCCCTCGCCGCTCAGCCGTTTGCCTTCGAACAGGCAGCGGATCATCTCCAGCGCCTCGGCCAGGCGGTCGACCTGAGCCCCGGGCCCGGGCCACTCGGCGCCCAGCGGGACCTCGTTCAGCGCCTCGCCGGAACCGATCCCGAGGTAGGGGCGGCCGGGGAACATCGTCTCCAGGGTCGCCCAGGCCTGGGCGATCAGGACCGGGTGGTAGCGCGGCCCCGGCGGGGTCACCGCCGTGCCGATCGCCGCCCGCTCGGTCGCCTGCGCGGCGGCCCCCAGCCAGACCCAGGCGTGCCCGGCCTCGCCGTCCTCCCACCACGGCTGCAGGTGGTCGCTGCAACCGACACCGTCGAAGCCGGCGCGCTCGGCCGCGACGGCCTGGCGCAGCAGGGCGTCGGGCGGGAACTGCTCCTGGGCGCAGAGGTGGAAGTAGCGCATCAGGCGGCGCCCTCGAACTCGTACTCGCGCAGGAAGCCCTCGAAGAGGCGCCGGTGGGCCTGCTCGTCGCGGAGGATCGCGATCACCATGTCCTGGGTCACGTGGTCGACGCCGTCGGTCTCTTCGATGATCCGCGTGTAGTGCTCGATCGCGCCGGTCTCGGCTTTGATCACGCCGCGGATCACGTGCACGATGTCGGTCTGCTCCTCCGGCGGCTGCAGGAAGCTCTGCTCGGCCGCGAACGCTTCCGAGCCGGGGACGACGCCGTAGAGCTCCTTGATCCGGGCGGCGAACTGGCGGGCGTGGCCGAGCTCCTCTTCGATGTCTTCGGCCAGCGACTCCTTGATCTCCTGGGCGCGGACGCCGTCGAGGTTGACCGAGGCGGCGAGGTAGCTCATCACCGTCTCGATCTCCATCCAGTAGGCCTTGGTCAACAGCGCGACGACGTCTTCGCGCGTGCCCGAGGCGGCGCCGTCGAGGATCCCCTTGCTGGGGCTGGGGCTGGATGCCTCCATGCTGCACCTCCAGTGCTCGAAGTTGCTTGCCCGTCACCTACCCCGGCGCGCTGGCTCCCGAACCGCCCGTGGAGCCCGGTACAAATAGGGGTGATGCCCGATTCAGAAGCTGCCAGTCGGCGGGAGCTGGCGGCGGGCGCGGCGTTGTCCGTACTTGCCGCCCAGGGTTCCCGGGGTTTGACCCACCGCGCGGTTGACACCGAGGCGGGGCTGCCGCCTGGCTCGACCTCGAACTACTTCCGCACCCGCTCCTCCCTGCTGGAAGCCGCGCTGCACCGCCACATCGAGCTCGACCTGCCGCCGGCGGAGCTGGTCGAGCAGCTCGACGAGGCCGAACTGAGCCAGGAACAGGCACGCGACCTGCTGTTCGCGGCGCTCTCCCGGGTGATCGACCGCGAGGCACGGCCGATGATCGCCGCCCGCTACGAGCTGATGCTGGAGGCGACCAGGCGCGAGGAGCTGCGCGGCATCTACAACCGCTCGCGCGAACGCGTCCTCGGGCTGACCGAACTGATGCTGCGGGCCAGCGGCTGCGAAGCGCCGGTCGAACACGCCGAGCAGATGGTGATCCTCTTCGACGGCATCGCTCTGGATCAACTGCTCGAGTCCGACCGGGCGCTGGACGCGGACGGGGTTCGGCGCGCGCTGGACCGCTTCCTGGAGAGCTGCTAGCCGCGCTGCCGACCAATAGGCTGCGGGCGTGGACACGATCGATCGCCTGCTCTCCAACAACGGGACCTTCGCCGAGGGGCTGCCCGAGCGCCAGCTCTCGGTCGAACCGAGCCTGCGGCTGGCGATCGTCACCTGCATGGACTCGCGCCTGGACGTCTTCGGCGCGCTCGGGCTCGGCGAGGGCGAGGCGCACGTGCTGCGCAACGCCGGCGGCGTGATCACCGACGACGTGATCCGCTCCCTCGCCCTCTCCCAGCGCAAGCTCGGGACCCGCGAGGTGATGGTGATCCACCACACCGACTGCGGCCTGGAAAAGGTCAGCGACGACGGCTTCCGCGGCGAGCTGCAGGAGGCGACCGGGGTCGCCCCTCATTTCGCGATCGAGTCCTTCACCGACGTCGACGCCGACGTGCGCCAGTCGGTCCGCCGCGTCCGCCGCTCCGCCTTCCTCCCCCACCGCGACGTCGTGCGCGGCTTCGTCTACGAAGTCGACACCCACCGCCTGCGCGAGATCGACGTCCCCGACTAGGTGTGGTCGCCATTTCAACCGGTACGCGATTGAAATGACGACCACCCGGGCGTACGGGGCGTGGGAGTCGCCGATCTCGGCGGAGTCGGTGGCGCGGGCGGGTCGGCGGCTGGGGGCGCCGGCGCTGGCCGAGGACGGCGCCGTCTGGTGGTCGGAGGGGCGGCCGAGCGAGGATGGCCGGGTAGTCCTGGTGCGGCGCGGGAGCGACGGTGAGATCGCCGACGTCACCCCGGCCGAGTTCAACGTCCGCACCCGGGCGCACGAGTACGGCGGCGGCTCCTGGACGCTGGCCACTTCCGATCACGTCCTCTTCGTCAACTTCGCCGACCAGCGCCTCTACAGCCAGCGGCTCGGCGCGGCGCCGGTCGCGATCACGCCCGAGCCCGAGCAGCCGGCGGCGCTGCGCTACGCCGACATGCGGCTGGCGCCCGACGGCGCCACGGTCTACTGCGTGCGCGAGCGCCACGGCGAGGGCGAACCGGTGAACGAGATCGTCGCCCTGCCGCTCGAGGGGTCCGCCGAGCCGAGGCTGATCGCCGGCGGCCGCGACTTCTATTCCTTCCCCCGCCCCAGCCCAGACGGGACGGCGCTCGCCTTCACCTGCTGGGAGCACCCGAACATGCCCTGGGACGGGACCGAGCTGTGGCTGGCGCCGCTCGATGACCCCGGCGCCGCGCGGCTGGTCGCCGGCGGCCCGGCCGAGTCGGTCTTCCAGCCCGAGTGGGACGAGCGGGGGCGGCTGCACTTCGTCTCCGACCGCGACGGCTGGTGGAACGTCTACCGGATCGGCGAGGACGGCGGGATCGACCAGCTGACCCACGAGGAAGCCGAGCTCGGCCACCCGCAGTGGCTGTTCGGCGGCTCGACCTTCGCCTTCCTGGCCGGGGGCTCGGTCGCGGTGATCCGCAACGACGGCGGCGAGGAACGGCTCGGCGTGCTCGACCCGCGCGCCGACCGGGTCACCGACCTCGGCCTCGCCTACACCTCGTTCGGCTTCCCGGCCCTCTCGGCCGCCGGCAGCCGCGTCGCCTTCGCCGCCGCCAGCCCGGCCCGGGAGACGGCGATCGTCGTCTACGACGCCGAAACCGCGGCGACCGAGGTCCTGCGCGAGGCAAGCGAGGAGCCGGTCGACCCGGCCTACGCGCCGATCCCGCGGGCGATCGAGTACCCGACCACGGGCGGCGACACCGCGCACGCCTTCTTCTATCCCCCGACCAACCCGGAGTTCAGCGCTCCGGCCGGGGAGATGCCGCCGCTGATCGTGCAGAGCCACGGCGGCCCGACCTCCCACGTCACCCCCGCGCTCGACCACGAGTTCATCTTCTGGACCAGCCGCGGCTTCGGCGTCGTCGACGTCAACTACCGCGGCTCCAGCGGCTTCGGCCGCGCCTACCGCGACCGGCTGCAGGGCAACTGGGGCGTCGTCGACACCGAGGACTGCGTCGCCGCGGCGCTCTTCCTCGCCGAGCAGGGCGAGGCCGACCGCGACCGGCTGGCGATCCGCGGCGGCTCGGCCGGCGGCTACGCGACCCTCTGCGCGCTCGTCTTCCACGACGAGTTCGCGACCGGCGCCAGCTACTACGGGGTCGCCGACGCCGAGGCCCTGGCCCGCGACACCCACAAGTTCGAGGCCCGCTATCTCGACGGGCTGATCGGCCCCTATCCCGAGCGCGCCGACCTCTACCGCGAGCGCTCCCCGATCCACTTCATCGAGCGGCTGAGCGCGCCGGTGATCCTCTTCCAGGGCCTCGAGGACGAGGTCGTGCCGCCGAACCAGGCGGAAGCGATGGTCGCCGCCCTCGCCGCCAAGGGGATCCCCCACGCCTACCTCGCCTTCGCGGGCGAGCAGCACGGCTTCCGCAAGGCGGAGACCGAGATCCGCTGCCTCGAAGCCGAGCTCTACTTCTACGGTCGCATCCTCGGGTTCGAGCCGGCCGACGATTTGGAGCCGGTCGAGATCGGCTAGATCTCCGGCAGCTCCTGGCGCTCGCTCAGCAGCGGCGCGAAAAGGTCGCCCTTTTCCTCGACCCGCTTCAGCACGTCGGCGTGGTCGAAGACCAGCCGCTCCGCCTTGCCGGAGCGCAGCGCCGCCTCGACCTCCCCCCACTCCAGCGGCGTCGAGACGGTCGGCCGCGCCCTCGCCCGCAGCGAGTACACGCAGACCGTCGTTTTGTGCTCATCGTTCTGGCTCCAGTCGACCAGAACCTTGCCCGGGCGCAGCTTCTTCGCCATCCGCGAGACGACGCGGTCGGGGAACTTCGCTTCCAGGGTCTGGGCGACCGCCTCGGCGAACGGCTTGGTCCGCGCGTAGGTGACCTTGCGGTCGAGCGGCGCGTAGACCTGCATGCCCTTGGAGCCGGAGGTCTTCGGGTAGCACTCGAGCCCGAGCTGATCGAACATGCCCCGGATCCAGATCGCGACCTGGGCGCAGTCGAGCAGGTCGGCCGGCGCTCCCGGGTCGAGGTCGAAGACGAGCGCGGTCGGGACCTCGATCTCGGCAGCCAGCGAGAGCGAGGTGTGCAGCTCGACGTCGGCGAGGTTCGAGGTCCAGACGAGGGTCGCCAGCTCCTCGACCAGGCAGTAGTCGATCTCCTCCTTATGGCGCTCGCTCCAGACCCGGGCCGTCGGCACCCACTCGGGCTTGTGCTTGGGGCAGCGCTTCTCGTAGAAGTGTTTGCCCTCGACCCCGTCGGGATAGCGCTTCAAGGTCAGCGGCCGGCCGCGCAGGTGCGGCAAGAGCGCCTCGCCGATCCGCGCGTAGTAGTCGATCACCTGGCCCTTGGTGAAGCCGACCTCGGGGTAGAGCACTTTGTCGAGGTTGGAGAGCGCAAGCTCGCGGCCCTCGACCTCGATCGGCGTTTTCTTCGACCCTTTGCCTTTGTCGCCGCCGCTCGCGAGCACCCGCTCGAGCTCGACTTCGGTCGCCGGCTTGTCCTCGCGCAGGCCCTTGAAGGAGCCGTGGCGGATCATCCCCTCGCCGGTCAGCTCGCGGTACTCGACCTCGGCGACCAGGACCGGCTCGACGTAGTGGGCGCCTTTCGGCCCTTTGCGCCCGAACGGGTTGCGGTCGCGCTCGAGCGGCCGCAACCG
>Ga0081539_10006918_pt1 | contig 10565 bp, 9 predicted proteins | sample TabmetS4T2R2_FD_71023 | JGI IMG/M metagenome (GOLD analysis project Ga0081539, IMG submission 71023) | Tabebuia heterophylla rhizosphere microbial communities from the University of Puerto Rico - S4T2R2 | ecosystem: Host-associated > Plants > Roots > Rhizosphere ... | reverse complement strand
GACCGCTTCGTGCAGGGTCTCGCCCCACTCGACCCGGCCTCCCGGGATCGACCACTCCCCCTGCGCGGCGCCGCGGCCTCGTCGCACGAGCAGCAGCGCGCCGAGGTGCGCACAGACGGCCCCGACCGCGACCTCCGGCTTGGAGACGGTCACGGTTGGAGCCGGTGGTGCATGGTGAGCGCGCGGGCGGTGAAGCCGTGCGCCTCGAAGAAGTTCTTCGCCGCGCGGTGACCCGGCAGCGCGCTGGCGTCGACCCCCACGCACCCGACCGTGCGGCAGTGGTCGACCAGCGATTCCGCCAACGCCTCCCCCACCCCCACCTCGCGCGCCGCGAGCTCCACGAAGAGGTCGGTGACCACGCCCAGCCGCGCACCGGATCGGAGCGCCTCGACGACGACCGCGCCGAACCCCACGATCACAGCGTCGATGGTGCCGACGAACAGGCGCGCGTCGTCGCGATCGAGCACCGCGGTGTAGGCATCGGCGAGCGGCTCGGGCCACGCGTCGCGCTCGAGCCAGATCGCGCCGCCGCGCATCGCGGCCAGTTCGGCGCGCATGAGCTCGGCGAGCTCGACGACGCGCGGGATGTCGTCGGCCGACGCCGGCCGGCTCGCTTCCACGTCAGGTGAGCTGCGCGATCTTGCCCAGGATGGTGTTGCGGCCGCGGTGCTCGGCTTCGTACCGACGGATCGCGTCGAGCGACTCCCGGTCGAGGCCCTCGAGTCGTTCGACCACCTGCGACGCGGAGAGCTCGTCGTAGTCGGGAATGGGAAGCGCGTCCGACGACGGGACGTCGGTACGCCACGCGGCGTCGGGCGGCACGTCTGCCGCCGGTGCTGCACTGGCTTCCGGCGGTTCGGGTGCGGGCGGCGGCGTGGGCTCCGGGCGCGGCGGCTCGGGCTCGGTGCCGTTGGCGCGCATGGCGAGGATCTGCGACAACGCGGTCCCGGCCATCTCGCGCGCGACGCCGATGCCGCTCCCGGCGACGTCGCGCGCGACGCCGATGCCGCTCTCGGCCGCGTAGCGGGCCATGCCCATCGACTCGTCGATGCGCCGCTTCACCTCGGGCGGGACGGGCGGAACCGGCGGCATCGGTGGCGCGGGTGGTGCGCCGCGCGAGCTCACCTCGCGCTTGCCGCGTGCGATGAAGATCCCCATCATGCTCGGGAGCATGTCGCGCACGTAACAGGCCATGCCGACCGGCGCGTACACGAACAGCTCGACGGCCTTCTCCACCGGTTGCTTCTCGTCCGCCACGTCGTCACTCCCGAGCTCGCGACCACTGGCAGTCTACGGTGCCGGGCACGATGTCGGTCCTCGAAGCTCTGCTCTTGATCGGCGCCGCCTTCCTTGCCGGCACCATCAACACCATCGTGGGCTCGGGTTCGCTCATCACGTTCCCGACCTTGCTCGCGATCGGGTACTCGCCGGTGATCGCCAACGTGAGCAACACCGTCGGCATCAGCTTCGGCAGCCTGAGCGGTGCCGTGGGGTACCGGCGCGAGCTCGGTGGCCAGCGTCACCGCACCACCGTGCTCGGCGCCGCGTCGCTCACCGGCGGCATCACCGGCGGCATCCTCCTGCTGACGCTGCCCAGCTCGGTGTTCGACGACGTCGTCCCGGTCCTCATCCTCCTCGCCGTGACGCTGGTGATCCTGCAGCCCCGTCTGAGCCGCATGGTCGCCGAGCGGCGGACGCGGGTGGTGGAGCACGGCGGGTTCGAGCTGTGGCTCGGGGTCTTCCTGACCGGCATCTACGGGGGCTACTTCGGCGCCGCCCAGGGCGTGATCCTGCTCTCGCTGCTCGGCATCTTCATCGCCGACACGCTGCAACGGTTGAACGCGGTGAAGAACGTGCTCGCGCTCATCGCCAACGGCGTCGCCGCGGTGCTCTTCGTGTTCTTCGCCGACGTCGCGTGGATCGTGGTCGTCCTCATCGCGGTCGGATCGGTCGTCGGTGCGCAAGTGGGCGCGCACGTCGGACGACGACTGCCGGAACGTGGTCTGCGTGCTTTGATCGTGGTGGTCGGGCTCGTGGCCGCGATCAAGCTGTTGGTGTCTTGATCGGCCGACGGATCGCGACCACCGTCACCGCCACGATCGCGATCGCGCAGAGGAGCACGACCCAGTCGCCGAACCGCACGTAGAGCGTCTCGCCCGTCGCGGGGGGTACCGACGCCTTCACGATCGCCGACTCGAACAGCTTCGTCGTGTCGTGCACCGAGCCGTCGGGGTCGATGACCGCAGTGATGCCGGACACCGACGCCTGCAGGACCGCGCGGCCCGTCTCCGCGGCGCGCATCTGCCCGAGCGCGACGTGCTGCTCGGTGTTCGCCGAACGCTGGTAGGAGCGGTTGTTGGTGCTCACCACGATGAACTGGGCACCGTCGTGCACCGCGTCGCGCACCAGCGGTCCGAACGCCGACTCGAAGCAGATCACCGACTCGAACGGGTGACCCGCGGCGCGAAACAGGGTGCGGGAGCGACCGGCTTCGAAGTCGTAAGGCACTTGTCGTAGCTCCGGGAGCCAACTCAGCGCGTCGCGCCATGGCACGTACTCACCGAAGGGCACGAGATGTTGCTTGGAGTACGTCCCCTGCAGACGCCCGCTCGCCGTGTACAGCAAGTTGGTGTTGCGGTAGCGACCGTCGGGTGCCGGCGTGCGCGCGTTGACGAGCACCGCCGCGTCGTGCTCCTTCGCGAGCTCGACGATGCGGTCGCGCAGCAGGGTGTCGGTCTCCGGGTCGGTGTCGAGCGACGACTCCGGGAACACGATGAGGTCGTACTGGCCGCGCAGCTTCGCGGCGAGCTCGAAGTGCTTCTCGGTGAGCGGCTGGTTCACCTGCTGGGCGAGCGGCAGCTGCTCGTCGTCGCCCTGCAACATCGCCACCCGCAGCCGGCCGGTGACGGTGGGCTCGAACCGGGTGGCATCGAGCACCACCGTGGCCACCACGATCCCGACGATGCCGATCCCAGCCAGCACGGCGGCGCGTCCCACATGCGTCCGGACCGCGAGCGCGAGGTCGAGCACGAGGCCGTTGACCGCCACCACCACGAAGCTCACCAGGAGCGTCCCGCCGACGCTGGCCACAGCCCGGGCGGCGGGCACGTCGTGCAGCGCGACACCGAGATCCGCCCATGGGAACCCGCCGAACGGGAATCGACCTCGCAGCGCCTCGAGCACCACCCAGATCGAGGCGGTGAGGAAGGGCGACGCGATGCCGCGGCGCGCGTACGCGGCCACCAGCGCGCCCGCGCCCGCGACGTACACCGACATCGCCACCACCAGCGGCACGATGGCGACGTAGCCGAAGTACCGGATCCATGGGATCACGACCACGTAGGCCGCGATGCCATAGGCGAATCCGTAGAGCGCGGCGTGCGCGGGGCGCGCGCCGCGCCAGGCCCACAGCAACGGCACCACCGCGACGAGGACGAGCGGACCGAGCCCGACGGGCGGGAAGCACAGTCCGGTGAGCACGCCGGCGATCAGCGCGGCCGCGAGACGGGTGAAACTCGGCTTCGAGCGCAACGTGGCCGCCGTGCGGCCCGACACCGGCACCGCCGGTGTCATGAGATCAGGCGCAGTCGTCGCAGTACTGCCGCTGCGGGTCGGCGAGACGGCGGAGCGGCAGCAGCAGGAAGCATGACTGGCAGAGGAACTCGTCGGGACGTCGAGGCACGATACGCGCCGGGCCGTCGGCCCGGTCGTCACCGTCGGTCTCCTCCTCCTCGAGCTCCTCCTCGTCGTCTTCCAGGGTCGCACTCGCCGTGCGCTCCTGGAGGAGCACGTCGAGGGGCTCCTCGACGTCGTCGGGGTGCAGCTCCTCGTCGAGGTCGACGACGCCTTCTTCGTCGTCTTCGTCCTCGGCGGTCTCGGTGCCGGTGGCGTCGGTGACCACGGCCACCGGCACCTCGGGGTTCACCTCGAGGTCGTCGTCGAGGAGGTCGATGTCGTCGTCGGAGTCGTCGTCGAGGTCGTCCTCGCCGAGTTCCTCCTCGTCGAGGTCGTCGTCGTCCAGCTCGGGTTCGTCGTCTTCGTATTCTTCGTCGCTCATCGGGGCTCCGAGCGTCGACCGTGATCGATCGCCTTGGGTCGGGGGGCGCGGAATATAACACCGCACTTGCTTCGAGTCGCGACCCAAACGCGCACGATGCCGCGGCTATTCCCAGCTGCGTCACCGATGGGGAGGAGGGGGGCCCAGGAGACCGTTGGGGCCACTGTCTGGCCCGAGCTGCCCGGCAGCCCGAGTTATTGCAGCGTTCTCTACTTGGTCTCCTGAGCCCCCGTGCCCTTACCCCTCCCGGTCCCTCCATCCCGTTGCGGGGAAGACCCACGACGGAGCGGGTGCAGGACGTCGTGTAGTAGGCCCGACAGAAGGGGTCCTCGTCAAGCGGTACCCGTCGCGCGCGTGACGCCGTGACCTGCACCGACGCGCGTCGATCCTGGTCAGGAGGTTGTGAATTTTTTCCTGCCGTCCGCCTTCCGGAAAGCCTCCGGTCATGCAGACGCGCTCACACCTGTCCGGCGGTGCGGCGCGCTTCGGCCGCGCGCTCGGCGGCGAGACGTTCGAGCTCGTAGGTGGTGTGATCGACGTAGGACATCGCGGCCGCGATCGCGCGATGGCCGGCCTGCTCGGCGATGAGCCGGTGCATCTCCTGACCGATCTGACGATACGCAGGATGGCCCGCGGGCGCCGTGCGCAGCTCGAGCATGTGCATCGCTTCACGTGCGTTGAACTGCATCGTGAAGCGGATGCCGTACGCGAGCGACACCGCGTACGGTGCCTGCTCCGGGAACGGATCGAGCAGCGCGTCGTAGAGCGCGGCGGAACGTTCCATCGCGTCGTCGAACTGGTCGCGCAGGCCCGCCTCTTCGACCGCTTCGGGGATCTCGTACCCGTGACGGGTCGACAGCGGTTGCCATTCGATGGTGAGCATCCGGTGCCGTTGCAGATCGCGGAACGCGCCGTAGTCGGCCACGATGTCGAAGCGGTAGTCGACGCGTTCGAAGGCGCGACCCGGCTTGTGACGACGGTTGCTCCGCTCCCCCACGTACGCCCGCAGCAGCGCGGCGCGATCGTGGTCGCCGAGAGCGCGCACCCTGGTGAGCACTTGATCCTCGGGAAGATGGGTGTGCGGGTAGCAGATCGCCGCGAGCAGCTTGTCCTCCGCGTCGGGGTCGAAGTCGGTGAGCGTGACCGCGGGCCGAGGCTCGGCCCGCTCGTCCTCGAAGATGCGCTCGACGAGCTCGCGCGTGTCGTGACGCGTCTGCGCGAGGTACGCGCTCCACGCCACCCCACGGTCCTCGCGATCGACGCGGGTGAGGAAGCTCGGGATCACCTTGCGCAGTTCCTCGAGCATCATCTCGGCGTAGCCGCGCGCTTCGGGCAGCGGATGCGCGCGCATGCGCAAGAGCAGCGCTTCGTAGCCCTGCCCGGTGCCGTAGATGCCGACGTTGGAGAGCGTGGCCGCGGGCAGGATGCCGCGGATCGCGTCGCAGGCCTTCGCCTTGATCGTCTGCTTGTAGACGAAGTCGGAGTCGCCCGGCTCCTTCGGATAGCGCTCCCGCGCCCACTCCGTGATCAGCGGGAGGAGCTCCGCGTAGGTGGTGAACTGCGCGTCCATGTCGGCGATGTAGCGCCACGCGTGCTCTCGTGATGCGAGCACCGCGCTGTCGCGGTAGTAGCGGAAGCGTCCGTCGAGCTTCTTGTCGTATTCGATGTAGCGCGTCGACTGCTCGAGGTAGGCCATGAGCCGGCCCCACTCGAGGATCTTGGTGAGGAGGTTCGACGACTGCTCGCACGCCAGGTGCACGCCGCCGAGCTGCGCGACGGAATCGTCGCCGTACTCGAAGAACACGCGGTCGTAGAGCTCCTCGGCTCGTCGGAGCCCGATCGTGGCATCGACGGTGAGGTCGCCGGTGAGGTCGAGGTCGTTGACGAACTCGTCGAGGAAGAGGCGGCGCAGGCTCTTGTGCGTGCGTGAGTACCGGGCGAAGAGCGCGCCCTTGACCACTTCGGGGAGGTTGACCAGCGCGAACACCGGGCGGTCGAGATTGGTGAAGTACGGGCGGAGGACGGCCGCCTCGTCATCGGTGAAGTTCTCCGACGGGTACACGCCCACAGTCTCGCCTCCAACGGGCCCGGAGAACCGTCCGGGCTGGCGATGGTATCGGCGCGACCACCGCGCGATGGGGACCCGGATCGGGCCGGTTCAGATCACGATCAGGAAGGCCTCGGGGACGACCTCGATCACCACCCGGCGGGCCGCCGGGGTGGCCACGCCGTCGAGCTCCAGCGCCACTGGGCGGTCGTCGGCGAACACCTCCACCCGCCTCCCGGAGGTCTGCGTGATGTCCGGATGCGGGAGGTGGACGCCCTGTGGGAGGCGGTCGCGCACCGCCCGCCGCTCGCCTCGGCGCACGGCGTACACGTGGACCTCGGCGCGCCCGTCGCCCGGATGGCCCCGGGGGACGAGGTCGTTGCCGCGCAGGTGCTGCCCGCTCGCGACGACCACCGCAGTGGCCCGCGCGTCGTGCACCGCCCGCCCGTCGACGGTGACGCGCAGCGACGGGGCACAGGTGAACCAGCGAGCGCGGTCGGGCGACGTGCCGACCACGACCATGTTCACCGCGAAGAGGTCGCGGTCGTCGGCGTCCACTCGCAGCGCGTCGAGCACGAGCTCCAGGCCCGCGTCACCGGGCGCGTGCAGACCGAGTGCACGCGCCAGGTCGGACGTGGGGTCGGGGCGAAAGCCGACCCGGGCGCCCGGATGGTCGCGCACCGCGGCGGCGAGCGTCGCGTCGTCGCCCTCCACCATCCATTCGGCCGGGCCCGTGGCCGGCCGCTCCCACGGTCGCCCCTTCTCGACCACCGGCGCTCAGGTGCCCGCCACGCCCGACGCCGCGACCACGCCCCGGTGGCAGGCCTCGGCCGCGGCGCGAGCACGAGCGCGCGTCTCCGGATCGGACGCGACGTCGCCGACCTGGCGCAGCAGGTCGATGCACTGCTTCACGTGGCGCACGAAGTCGCCGCCGGTCATCTCGTCGTCGTCGAGCACGTCGGCGAGCGCGTCGCCCGAAGCCCAGTCGTGCGCGTAAGGGGTGAAGCCGGGATCCGGGAGGCGGGTCTCGGGCAGGCCGGCGTCGTCCTCGTTGGCCCGCAGATCCTCGCTGATGCGCTCGACGGCCCGCGCCCGCTTGGCGACCGTCTTGGTGGGCCAGCGGGCGGGCGGCATCGGGTGCTGCCCTTCGGGGCCGCGCCGCTCGTAGGTGAAGCACGAGACGACCGCTGTGAGCTCGGGCGCGGTCAGGCCGTCGAGCAGGCCCTCGCGCAACGACTCGGCGAGGAGGAGATCGGTCTCGGTGTAGAGGCGGGCCAGCTGCTCACCCGCGTCGGTGAGCTGCCATCCGTCGACGTAGCCCCACGCTTCCAGCACGCGCAGCACGCGGTCGAACTGTCGGGCGAGGCTCTCGCTGCGGCCGCGCACGCGTCGCTCGGTGCGCTGCACGTCACGCTCGAACCGTTCCAGCGCGGCGGCGGCACGCAGCTTCTGTTCGCGCTGCGGATCGCGCGCGAGCGGGTGCTCCGCGAGCGCGGTCTCGAGCTCGGCGAGTCGGCGCTCGTCGCGCCGCGAGCGCCCGCCGTCGTCGTGGAGCTTCGCCCGGCGCAACCGGTCGGCAGCCTGGCGGCGGAACGCGGGGTTGCGGGGTGCGAAGGGTGTGGGGAGGTCGATGGTGGCGGCCCGGCGCGGCGGCGCGTCGAAGTCTTGGGGCCCGAGGCGCACGACGTCGCGCCCGGGTGTCACCGCCACCAGCCGGGTGCCACCACCCCGTCGGTGCTCGTGGTTGAGGACGGCCACCCGACCACCGCGCCGCCGGACCACGACCACGTCGCCCGGACGCAGCGACTCCATCGCCTCCGCGATGCGACGGGTGCCGCCGCGGTTGCGTCGGAGGTTCTCGACCTCGGCGGCCTGTTCCCGATACTCCTGCACGGCGGTGGTCTGGTCGCCGAGCAGCGCGCGCTGGCGGGCGAGCTGATCGCGCGTGCGGTCGAGCTGACGCTCCAGCGCGACCACGTCGCGGTCGGCGTGGAACTGCGCGAACGAGAGGTTGAGCAAGTGGTGCGCCTCGAACTTCGTGTAGCGGCGCACGAGGTTGGCGGCCATGTTGTAGGTCGGCCGGAACGACGAACGCAGCGCGTCGCTCCGGCGTGACGCCAGCGAGGCCACCTGATCGAAGGGCACGAACGGGCTCCAGCACACGACCGCGTAGCCGCGCGCGTCGATGCCGCGACGGCCGGCGCGCCCTGTGAGCTGCGTGTACTCACCCGGCGTCAAGAACTCGTGGCGCTCCCCCGTGAACTTCGAGAGCTTCTCGATCACCACGGAACGCGCCGGCATGTTGATGCCGAGGGCAAGCGTCTCGGTCGCGAACACCACCTTCACCAAGCCGGCGGCGAAAGCCTCCTCCACCGCCTCCTTCATGGGCGGCACCATGCCCGCATGGTGTGCCGCGAAGCCGGCCTCGAGCCCCGCGAGCCACTGGTCGTAGCGCAGCACGTCGAGGTCGTCGTCGGCCAGGCGCTCGGTCTTCGCCTCCGCGATCGTGCGGATGCGCTCCCGTTCGCCGGGCTCGGTGAGCCGCAGGCCGGCGGCCAGGCACTGCTCGACGGCCTGGTCGCATCCCTTCCGGCTGAACACGAACGCGATCGCGGGCAGCATGCCCTCCGCCTCGAGCAGCTCGGCGGTCTCGACCCGGCCCGGGGTGCGCAGCCGCGACCGCGGTCGACCGCGCCACCCCGGATCGCGCGCGTTGCGCGTGTCGAGGCGGGCAGCCTCCGGGTTGGGGCGGAGCTCGTGGTCGGTGCCGGTGGCCACGAACGTGGGGAGGAGGTGCAGCGTGTCGTTGCCCCGCTCCCCCACCAGATAGCGGTGCTCGAGCGTGACCGGCCGGTGCTCCTCGATGATGGCGGCAGTGCTCCCGCGGACCGTCTCGATCCACGCCGCCACTTCCTCGGCGTTCGACACGGTCGCAGAGAGGCACACCAAGGTGACCTCCGGCCGCAGGTGGACGATCACCTCTTCCCACACCGGCCCGCGGTAGCGGTCCTGGAGGTAGTGCACTTCGTCGAGCACGACGTAGCGCAAACCGTCGAGCGAGGGCGACGCCGCGTAGATCATGTTGCGCAGCACCTCGGTGGTCATCACGACGATGGGCGCGTCGCCGTTGACCGAGTTGTCGCCGGTCAGTAGTCCGACCGCGCGCGAGCCGTGCTCACGCACGAGGTCGCCGTACTTCTGGTTCGAGAGCGCCTTCAGCGGCGTCGTGTAGAAGACCTTGCCGCCCGCCGCGCGCGCCTTGGCGACCGCGTACTCGGCCACCAGCGTCTTGCCCGACCCGGTGGGCGCGGCGACCAGCACGCTCTGCCCCGCGTCGAGCGCGTCGAGCGCGAGCGTCTGGAACCGGTCGAGGGGAAACCCGCGTCCGGCCTCGAAGCTGGCGCGCACGTGGCTCGTCCGATCAGGGCGTCGACGTCTCGGTCGGCGCGGTGGTCGTGGGTGCGGTGGTCGGCGGAGCCGTGGTGGTTTCGCCGGCCACCGTGGTGGACGTGGCCACCGAGTCGGTGGTCGGCGACGAGCTCGATTCGCGGTTGGGCCGCAGGAACCACACCAGCGCCGCGGTGACGATGATGACCGAGAGCGAGGCCAAGACAGCCACCACGACCTCGTGGCGGTCGCGCGGCGGCCGCCATCCGGTCCCTCGCTTGCTGCCCTTGCGTTGCGGACTCATTGCGCGGTCATCGCTTCATGAACCTTCCGATGATGATGCAGGCTTCGTAGAAGATGTACATGGGGACCGCCATCGCGAACAGCGAATAGGGATCCTGGCTCGGTGTGATGACGGCGGCGAACGTCACGATGACCACCGCCGCCCAACGCCGCCACTGTCGCAGCTGCTGGGTGGTCAACACCCGGGCGAGCAGCAGGAACATCAGGATCACGGGGAACTCGAACGACAACCCGAACGCCACGATCATGAGCGCCACGAGCGAGACGTACTTGTCGTAGCTCAACGTCGGCTGGACGTCGGCGCCGCCGATCTGGAGCAGGAAGTTGAGCGCGGGTTCGAGCGTCAGCAGCGCGACGATCCCGCCCAGGATGAACAGGATGATCGACGAGAGGACGAACGGGATCGCGTACTTCTTCTCCTTGGGGTTCAGCCCTGGGGTGATGAAGCGCCACAGCTCGAACAGCCACACCGGACTGGCCAGCACGATGCCGCCGTAGGTGGCGATCTTGAGGCGGGTGGCGAAGGCGTCGAGGGGCCCGAGGAAGATGAGCGCGTTGCGCTTGCCGTCGGTGGCGTCGTGGTAGAAGGTCACCAGGAAGCTGGTGATGTTCGGGGCGAAGATGAAGACGACTGTCCCGGCCACCACGACGGCCACGATGGAGATCATGAGCCGTCGGCGGAGTTCGCCGAGGTGCTCGAAGACCGTCATTCGGCCTTCGGGATTGCTCTCCTTGCGGAACGGCACGGGTCGGATCAGGCGGGTTCGCTCG
>Ga0081539_10006917_pt1 | contig 10565 bp, 8 predicted proteins | sample TabmetS4T2R2_FD_71023 | JGI IMG/M metagenome (GOLD analysis project Ga0081539, IMG submission 71023) | Tabebuia heterophylla rhizosphere microbial communities from the University of Puerto Rico - S4T2R2 | ecosystem: Host-associated > Plants > Roots > Rhizosphere ... | reverse complement strand
GGGTCAATGCATGCAGCGCATCAGCCTTCGCGGCATCGTATTGACCGCATCCTAAATGCACCCGTGCACGGCGCAGCAGCAGCCAAGGCATGGGCACACCGGGCTTTGCTTCCGCCAGCGCAATCGAGCGGTCCGCCTCGGCACCGGCCGTGACGAGGTCGCCGCGGGCAAGCGCGAGCAATGATTTCTGGGAAGCGATTGCGCTAAAGAACGGATGATCGGCAGGGAGCAATTGTTTCGACTTCGCTTCAAAGGCAGAGAGCGTCTGGGCAGCGAGATCGAGTTTTTCCTCTTCGCGGTAAATGCTGGAGCGAAGATTTTGGCAGAGGTTGATGACGTGTTCGTCGCCCGACTGCTGCGCCTTTTCGTAAGCCTGCTCCGCATATCGCTCGGCTTCGGAATAGCGATGGAGTTCAAAGAGCGCTCCGGCCAAATTGTCGAGCAGCATGGGCGAAACGGCGTCGGGGCTTTTGCCATTCGCGCTGCTGATCGCCACCGCCTGGCGATAGAGCCGCTCGGCTTCGAGCGGTTGGCCCAAACCCTCCAGAGCCAACCCCCAATTGTTCAACAGCGTACCGGCTTTCTCCGTGTCGGCACGTCCCAGCGCCGATAACTGCTGGTGGGCTGCCGCGAAAGCATCCGCGGCCTCGCGCTTTTGGCCGGCCATGCGGTAAGCCTCCGCCAGGTCCATCGCGATCGTGACATTGAGCAGCGGCGAGCTTTGATTCGACTGGCGCAAAATGCGTTCTGCGATTTGAACTCGTGCAACGCCGAGCTTTTCTTCACCACATTCACGCGCAACGCGACTGCCGCGCAGGAGCGCAAAAACTCGGTGCAAGACAAACTGCGGGGCATCGCCAAGTTCACGCAGCGCTTCCTGGATCAACCCCTCGCCCCGCTTGCATTCGCCGGCCAGCGCGACCGGCACCGAAAGCGCGGCCGCGGCCTTGGCGCGGATCGAAGGCTCCGAGAGCTGGCGCGACAACTGGTATGCTTTGCCGACTAACTCACGCGCTTTGCCATGCTCATCCAGGTTCTCGTACTGATGGCCAACGGCGATCAGCAGCTCGATGCGGTTATCCGGCGAATCGCCCACTTGCTGCTCGACGACGCGTTGCGCGCGCGCGAGCAATTCGCCGACCGTGAAAGACTTTTCGGCCGGAGCGGCGTCGGAGAGCAGAAACGAGTTGAGATCGTTGATCGCCTCGGCGCGGGAAAGTTGCCGGAGCGCAAAATCGCGCTGTTGAGTGGCCAATCGCGCCTGTTCGTCAGCCCGGCGGCGTTCCGCTTGTTCCAGGGCGGCATGCTTCGTGGCCCGGCGCGCCTGCGTCATCGTGCCGGTCAATCCGCCGACTAGCGCCAGGAGAATCAACCCCGCGAAGGTAACCGAGGCGCGGTGTCGCCTAACGAACTTGGCGGCGCGATAAGCCTGCGAATCCGGGCGGGCGAGCACCGGCTGATCGCGCAAATGGCGCTCGATGTCCATCGCGAGTCCGTTGACCGTCTCGTAACGTCGGGCGCGATCCTTTTGCAGGCATTTCATCACGATCCAATCGAGGTCGCCCCGGACGAAATGGATCAATTGCGGCGGCTGGGATCCGCGGTTTTTCGCGACTGTGGTCAGCTCGTTAGGCGCCATGCTTTTTAGTCGCGTCGACGGACGCACCGGATCTTTTTCGCGGATCGTGCGGCGCATTTCGTCCAGTCCGGAAGAGAGCAATTCCTTTTGCGCAAAGGGCGTGTGGCCGGTGAGCAGTTCGTAGAGAAGCACGCCAAGGCTGTAAATGTCGCTGCGCGTGTCCACTTCGACGTTAGTCATGACTGCCTGCTCTGGACTCATGTAAGCGGGCGTGCCGATGAATTGCTCGAATGCGGTGAAGAGCGTCTGGTCGGTGAGCTTGCCTTGTGTCGCCTTGGCGATCCCGAAATCGATCACCTTCGGCACCGGCAGGCCATCGTTCATCGGCACCAAAATGTTGGTCGGTTTGATGTCCCGATGAATGATGCCTTTTTGATGCGCGTGCTGGATGGAGTGACAAATCTCAATGAACAACCGAAGCCGTTCTTCGGTGGAAACTTTATTCTCATCGCAGAAATCGGTGATCTTCACCCCGCGCACCAACTCCATCACGAAGTAAGGGCGGCCGGTGTCGGTCGCGCCGGCGTCGAAGACTTTGGCGATGTTTGGATGATCCATCATCGCCAATGCCTGCCGCTCGGCTTCGAAGCGCGCGATCACTTCCCGCGTGTCCATGCCGAGCTTGATGACTTTGAGCGCCACGCGGCGATGAACGGGTTCCTGCTGTTCGGCCATGTAAACCACACCGCAGCCGCCTTCGCCGATTTGCTGGAGCAGTTTGTAACGACCCACGTAGTCGCCGCACATTTCTCCTGACTGCCCGTTCGCTGAGGTAGCCATTGCAATGGATGACTTTGCTTGTTGGTCGGCTCGGTCCTGGAGAAAAGCGCCCGCGCGTTCGTGCGCTTCGAGCAATGCCGTTAAGCGACCGTGCAGTTGCGGGTCGCCGCTGCACGCTTCCTTCAAATAATCGGCGCGTGCGATTGGCGGCAACACTAACGCCTGATTGAACAGGAGCACCTCCTGGTTCGCCCGGTCATTCATCGAGTGAGATCATGTTCCCCACTCAATGCGAAATACGAGAAGAAAATGGGCAACGTGAGTGCACGATTTCTCCCAATTCCCTGCCCAGGAAAGTTTACAACGGTGGAACGCCGTCGCCAACACTCGAAGACGAGTGCCCTACCCAGAACCCCGCCTCTCGTAGCAATACCAGCACTTCAGAGCGACAGGTGCAGCATCTTCGACGGCCAGATCACAATCGGGGAAGTATGAAGTACACCTAACGCGATGCAGACCTTCTCGCGGGTAGCACGGGCTGGTAGCTCGTCCGCGTCTGGCTGGCAGCCAAACGCGTGGCGCACAGCGCCCCACCGCAGCAACTCGCATAGCATCATTCCACCACAACCTCCACCGGCTCTCTTCCCATCCAGTTGGGGGCAGCCTGCCTCCAACAACGAGCTGACAGCTCGTGCTCCCAAAGATCCACAAGAAGTCCACCTCGAACTTAGGGACGCCCGGCTTGGTAGCGCACACGCCTCGAGTGCTGGTCGCGCTGTTCCAGCGCGGCGCACGCTCCGTCGCCCGCTTCGGCTACTCTTCCTCAACGGTGTCGGGTAGCTCGTTGTGGTCGTCGGGCTGGCAGGGGAAAAATTGCGCGAGGAGGTTGCTGGTTTCTTCGATCGCCTGCACGACGGCGTCGGTGAAATGGTGCGCCTTGAAATGAGTCCGCATCTTCTCCACCAGCTCTTGCCAGAATGCGTCGCCGACTCGTTCGTGAATTCCGGTGTCGCCGATCACGGCAAACTTCTGCGCGCGCGGGGCGATGAAGATCAGAACCCCGTTGCGGTAACGGGTCCTGGTCATGTTCAGCCGCTCAAATTGCTTCCGAGCGGCAGCGACGGGATCGTCGATCTCTCCCCGTTGGACAAAAACCCGGATCTCGCCCGAGGTTTTCGCCTCGGCGGCGGCGATCGCCCTAACGATGCGATCGTGCGCCAGTTTTCCCAGAAATTCTCTCGTCCGCATGTTTACCAGCTCGACCCGGCGCCTCCACCGCCAAAGCTCCCGCCACCACCGCTGAACCCGCTGAAGCCACCGCCGCCACTCGAGCTGCCACTGGACCAACCGCCACCGCCTCCTCCAAAACCGCCGATGTACGGCCCGCCGCAGCCGCTGTAGCCGTAGCCGCGCCGACGCACTGTCCGGCGCAGGCTTGTCACGATGATGAAGAGGACAAGGAGAAAGAAGATGATCGCCCCGACCGGAAGCACTTCTGGCCCCGACTCCGTTTCGCGGTGGGTCTTGCCAGTGCCTTTGTATTCACCGCGCGCCGCCTGCATCATCGCGGCGATGCCGGCCTTGAGACCGCCCACGTAATCCTTCTCTTTGAAATGCGGCGCGATGATGTCGTGCGTAATCTCTTCGCAAGTCGCATCGGGAAGGACGCCCTCGAGGCCGTAGCCGGTCTGGATAAACATCTGGCGATTGGCAAGAAAAACGAAGAGCACTGCGCCGTTGTTGCGCCCTTTCTGGCCGGCGCCCCACGTCTGCGCGATCCGCTGCGTGTAATCGCCGACAGACGAGTCGCTCTCCATCGCCGGGTAAATGGCAACCAGGATTTGATTTGAAGTTTCCCGCTCGAATTGCGCCAGCTCTTCGTTCAGTTGGAGCGCGGTCGCGCGGTCGATGATGTTGGCATAGTCGTTGAAGTATCGATCCGGTTTGGGCGGCATGATCTCCCCCACTGCGGATGAGATCGCGGCCCAGAGCAGGGCGATAACAAAACCGACCATCAGAAGGAGCGGTCGATTCCATGGTGAATCGTCGCGAAATGAAGATTGAGACTTCCTCATTTCAGTTGGGAGGTCCCTCGCCGTCCTTCGGCGGCTCGGGATGACCAAAAAGGCGCGGCAGCTCGAGATGAGAAGACGAGCGCGGCGACAACTCAAGATAACAGGAGTGAAAAGCGCCACGCCGGCGTGACCTCTTTCGCTAAGGCGTAGCCGCGGCCGTGGCGTTGGGTGCGGGCGAAGAGCGGCTGAAATCGAAATTAACCGTCGGCACTTGTTCCGCCCCTTCCTGCGCACGGAAGTACGGTCTTGGCTGGAAGCCAAGCATCCCCGCGTAGAGCACGGTAGGGAAACTCTTCACCACCGTGTTGTAGTCCTGCACCGTCTGGTTAAAGGTCCGCCGCTCGACCGCGATCCGGTTTTCTGTTCCTTCCAACTGCGTCTGGAGGACCCGGAAATTTTCGTTCGCCTTCAGCTGCGGATACTGCTCTGCCACGACTAACAAGCGAGACAGGGCGTTACCCAGTTCGCCCTGGGCGGCTTGGAATCGCTCCAATTCCTCCGCCGTTTTCGGCGCCTGGTTTTGATTGATTTTGAGCTGGCCGACACTCGCGCGCGCTTCCGTCACTGCGATCAGGGTGGTTTTCTCAAAATCGGCCGCGCCTTTGACGGTGTTGACCAGGTTCGGGATCAAGTCCGCCCGGCGCTGATAAACATTCTGCACCTGGGCCCAGGATTGATTCACCCCCTGGTCCAATTTCACCAGAGTGTTGTATTTCCCCATCGCCATGATCGTGAAAATCACCGCAATCAAAACGAAGACGAGCAGGACGCCGCCACAACCGAAGGTAAATTTGTTCATCCCAGAATAGTTGAATGCAAAGATTTCGCCGGATCGAGCGGAATGTCACGGGCCGATTAAGAAATAATCGGAGGCCGCCAGCCGCCAACGGCGCGACAGCCCGGCTCGTCGCCGAGCGCGATTCCTATACGACTCCCACCGCGCGCGGCTTCCGCTTACCTGGCGGCAGGGGTCGAACAACTGCAACATCAAACCGGAAAAGCCACCATGTATATACCAACTCGCAACCTGCTCGCGCTTATCGGCGCCTGCGCACTTGTCGGTCTGGGGAGTATCTTTGCACAAATTACCAACCCGACCGTGACTCAAACTCCGACCCCGACTCCGACACCAACCCCGTCCTCAACGATGACTCCATCCGTCGGAACCGGCCCGGAAATGAGCCCTCCTCCCGGCCTCCAGCCAACCCCGCCACCAGGGAGCTGATTTTCCGCTGTGGCCCAGCTGACGTTGGGAGCAGGATAAACTTGAATCCGTTGCGGCAAACGCAGGTGGCACGCCGCAACTCCCTCTCCCCGCAGCCTCTGCTATTTCGGCCTGGTCGCGAGAATGAGCGGCGAGGGCGACGGCACTTCCATGGTGCGCGGATTCTCGAACCCGGCCTCAAGCAGCCACTGCGAAATCTCTGGCACGGTAAAGGTGTCGCCCTCGTCTGTGTTCACCAGCATGTTGACCGCGAAGAGCATCGCCAGCGGCGGACCCGTCCGGTCGTCGTTCGCGATGAACTCGGCAATTGCAATCGTGCCACCGGGAGCAAGCGCGCGGAAAACTTTCCCTAACAATGCCCGGCTGTTTCTTTCTCCTTCACTGTGCAGGATCTGGCCGAGGGTGGCCATGTCGTAACCGCTCCCAAAGTCGGCCCTGTTCAAGTCGCCCGCGAGAAACTCGTATTGACCGGCCACCCCCATCCGCTCGGTCACCCGGCGAGTGGCCGGCAGGACGCCCGGCCAGTCGAGGGCGGTCACGCGCACGGCGGTGGAATTCTGCGCCAGGGGAATGCTCCAGACGCCGGAGCCGGCCGCGAGATCGAGCACTTTTCTCGCCTCCGGGAATGCAGCCGCCAGCGCCTGGGCCGAGGGGAAACCGACCGGGAAAAGGTCTTCCACAAAATCGACAAAGAAGGCGCTCCCTTCGCCTTCCTGGTTCACTGCCATGGCAGGTTCGCCGGTCTTTACGATCTCGGAAAGTTGCAGCCACTTGGGGATCAACCGATCGCCGTGCTGAAGGAACCCGCCGATGTACCCGGGTTTCCCCCTAACGAGAAAGGTCTCGCTTTCCGGGGTGAGCGAATAGCGTTTCTGCGCGTCCTTGCTTAGCAGTTCGAAAGCGACGAGCGCATTCAGGATTGCGCGCACGCCGCGGAGCGAGGCGCCGTTTTCGCGGCTCACTTCCGCCGCGGTTTGCGGTCCATTGGCGAGCAGATCGAACATGCGATGCTTCACTGCCGCGCCAATGATCATCGGCGGAGCGTAGCCCCAGGCCATTTCGAGAAGGCGGCGTGGAGTGGGGGCTTCGGAGTCACGTGCTGGCGGTGGTTTCGGCATGTTCGGCAGATGTTTCGGATTCGTTAGGCTGCGACGCCGGCGCCTGCTCCGGAGCGGCCGCCTTCGGCAGTTCGCGTCGTTTCAGTTCCTCGGCATTGGGCAATTCATCGAGGTTGCGCAGCCCGAAATGTTCGAGGAAAAACTGGGTCGTCTCGTAGAGCAACGGGCGGCCCGGGATCTCGGCGCGGCCGGAGATTTTTACCAGGCCGCGCTCCATCAAAGTCTGGAGCACGCTTTCGATTGCCACGCCACGAACGGCCTCGACATCGGCCCGCGTGATCGGCTGTCGATAGGCAATGATCGCGAGGGTTTCGAGCGCGGGCGGGCTGAGCCGAGCCGGCCTCGCCGCGGGGAAAAGCTGCCGGACCCAGCGGGCATATTGCGGACCGCTCGCCAGTTGCCAGCCCTCTGCTTTCTCCAAAAGCTGAAAGGCGCGCTCCTGTTGGACGTATTCGAGCTTCAGCTGCTCGAGCGCGGCTGCGACTTCTGCTTCCCTGACCTTGGCAAACTCGTTAGGCGTGAATTCGTCTTCCGACCCCGCATCCCTGATCATGCCCGCCAACTCGCGAGCGCTCAACGGGCGCTGCGCGCTGACGAGCATCGCTTCGACAACTTGCGAAAGGATCATAGGCTGGATTTCTCTTAACCGCGGAGAATGCAAAGATTGCCCAAATCAGGAAGACCGATCCCTCTGCGCTCTCGGCGGCTCATCACTTCTCCCCAATCGCACTTTGGATCGCATCTGCAATCCGGTTCGCCTGTTGCTCGATCTCCGCTCGCTCCCGTCCTTCGATCAGGAGGCGAATCTTTGGCTCGGTTCCCGAATAGCGCAAGAGGACGCGGCCCTTCCCATCCAATTGCTTCTCCGTTTCGCCGACCAACTGCACAACCTCACCTAACGATTCGATCGGCGGCTTCTCTTTCACTCGCAGGTTGCGCTGGGCCTGAGGATATTTTCTCAGGCACCGTTTCAGCTCGCTCAGTGGTTTGCCCGTCGACTGCATGATGGATAAAACCTGAAGCGCGCTGATGATCCCGTCGCCCGTGGTGGTGAAGTCGCGAAAGATGATGTGACCGCTCTGCTCGCCACCCAGATTCAAATTTTGCCGCACCATCTCCTCGATCACGTAGCGATCGCCCACCCTGGTTCTGACAACCCGGCCCCCGTGAGGGGCGAGCGCCTCGTCGAGCCCGAAATTGCTCATGACGGTGGCGACCAGAGTGTTCTGCGCCAGGCCGTTTCTGCCTAACAAATCGATCGCCGCAATCGCGAGAATCTCGTCGCCGTCGACAATTTCGCCCTCCTCGTCACAGAGCAGAACCCGATCGGCGTCGCCGTCGTTCGAGATCCCGACGGCGGCTTCGCTCTTTTGCACCAGGCGCCGGATTTCCTCGGGATGAGTGCTCCCGCAGTGGGCATTGATGTTGGTGCCGTTTGGCTGGTTGTGGGTCACGACTACGTCCGCGCCCAATTCCCGCAGGATACAGGGGGTCGATTTGTAAGCCGCGCCGTTGGCGACATCGACCGCGATCCGCACCTTCTCGAGGGAAAAACCGCGCGGAAAACTGGCCTTGGCGAACTCGACGTAGCGCCCAAGGGCGTCATCGATTCGGGTGGCGCGTCCAACCTTTTTCGCGGTCGGACGAACCGAATCGATCTCGCCGGTGAAGACCAGTTTTTCGATCTTGCGTTCCACTTCGTCGTCCAGTTTGTAACCGTCGTGCCGGAAGAATTTGATTCCGTTGTCCTCGTATGGGTTATGGGAGGCGGAGAGGACGATCCCGGCATCGGCCCGGAGCGAGCGCGTGATGTAGGCCACGCCCGGCGTGGGAAGCGGACCGATGAGCAGCACATCCACGCCTAACGATGTAATCCCGGCAGTGAGCGCGTTCTCCAGCATGTAACCAGAAAGCCGCGTGTCCTTCCCGAGCACGATCTTGGGCCGCGCGCCCGGCGGATGTTCCTGCGGGTTGAGGGTCGTGAAAACATGTGCCGCCGCTCGTCCGAGCTTGAGCGCGGTCTCGGCTGTGACCGGTTCGACATTCGCGACCCCGCGCACGCCATCGGTGCCGAAGATCTTTTTCGATTCCGCCTTCATTTTTTCGCGCCAGTCACCTTCCTCCGGTCTTCGTCACTGAAAAAGGTGCATGAATTTTTTGAATATCGAAATTCGAAACAAATCCCAAACCCAAAACTCCAAAACCGGTTAGCTCAGGGTGCCGTTTCGGGTCTTGAATGTTGGTCATTCGAATCTGTCTGGGATTTCTCTTCCTTCATTTCATTGAGCTTCCGATGCAGCGTGCGCCGGCTGATCCCTAGTTTTTTCGCCGCCGCGGTGATGTTGCCCTTGGTCGCGGTCAAGGCCTGGGCAATGAGGCGTTTCTCGGTCGCGTGCAAGTCGAGGGGGCTGGCGCCTTCATCAATCCGGCTCACCCGCACCGCGGCAGCCGGGGCCGCCTGACGAACCGCCGCTGGCAGGTCGCGCAGGGTCACCTTTGGCCCGGTCGACATGACCACGCCGTGCTCGATCGCGGTCCGCAACTCGCGCACATTCCCCGGCCAATCATAGGCGATAAGTGTGTTCATCGCGTCAGCCGTGATCTCGAGCGGGCTTTTTTCATTCACCCGGCTGAAGTGCCGAAGGAAGGAATGGACTAGGAGCGGAATATCCTCCTTCCGCTCGCGCAAGGGCGGCATCGTGATCTTGACCACATTGAGCCGGAAATAGAGGTCGTCGCGAAATTTTCCTTCGCTGACGAGCGCTTCGAGATTCTTGTTCGTGGCTGCGATTACGCGCACGTCGGCCTGGAGGGTTTGCGAGCCGCCGACCCGCTCGAAGGCGCGCTCTTCACTCATGACGCGCAGGAGCTTGATCTGCGTCGTGGCGTCGATCTCCCCGATCTCGTCGAGGAAAATGGTCCCACCGTTCGCCTGCTCGAAGCGGCCGACCCGCCGTTCGTGCGCGCCGGTGAAAGCGCCTTTCTCGTGCCCAAACAACTCGCTCTCGAGCAACTGCGGTGAGAGCGCGGCACAATGCACCGCGACGAATCGGCCGCGATGCCGCCGGCTCAGGTTATGGATGGCGTGCGCCGCCAGTTCCTTGCCCGTGCCGCTTTCGCCTTCGATGAGGATGTTTGCCGAGGACGGCGCGACCTGCCGGATAGTCTCGAGCACCTCGCGCAAAGCGGGCGATTCACCGAGCAGATTTTCCAGGCCATAGCGTTCATCCACCTCCTGGCGCAGCGCGCGATTTTCCTGCTCGAGACGCCGACTCCCAAGCGCGCGCGCGATCAGCATCTCGACCTTGTCGAGATTGAGGGGTTTGGTTACGAAATCGTAGGCGCCGCGTTTCATCGCCTCGACTGCGGTATCGACCGAACCATAAGCCGTCATCATGATGCAGACCGGCGGATGCGGGAGCTTGAGCGCGCGCTCGATCAGCTGCATGCCATCTTCGCCGCCGAGGCGCAGATCGGTGAGAAGGACGTCGACTTGTTCGCGCTCGAGGACATTGAGCGCCCCGGCGACGTCCGCCGCGACATAGGTATCGTAGCTATCGTCGAGCAAGGCGCGCAACCCATCACGGGTGTGCTTTTCGTCGTCCACGATGAGAACGGTCGGCTGCATGGATGAAAGGATAAAGGCGGGAAGGCGGAAGGATGAGGTGTTACGGTCGGCCTTTGAGTTTCTTAATGATTGTCACCAAAATTGCCATCAGTTCGTTCGTTTCGGCGAGCAGTGGGGCGAAGCGCAATCGCTTTATCGTCTCGGAATCAGATTTTGCGCG
>Ga0081539_10006916_pt1 | contig 10566 bp, 8 predicted proteins | sample TabmetS4T2R2_FD_71023 | JGI IMG/M metagenome (GOLD analysis project Ga0081539, IMG submission 71023) | Tabebuia heterophylla rhizosphere microbial communities from the University of Puerto Rico - S4T2R2 | ecosystem: Host-associated > Plants > Roots > Rhizosphere ... | reverse complement strand
CTGGTCGCGATCTTCGCCGGAACCGAGCCGCGCCAGCATGGTCCGCTTGGCACCGGCAAGCTGGAGATTGTTGGTAGCTCTGGCGCCCCGCCGTCACTTGCGGATGTGAGTCTCGCGCTGGAACGGGTGTTGTCGTAGAGCCTCGCAGACGCGCGTAAACGCGCTTTAGGGTCGCTTGTCCCTGAGCACGCGTTCGGTGATTTCGAACACGCGCTCCGGCGCAATGTCGCGCATGCAGCGATGGTGCCCCTTGCGGCAGATCGGCTTGTGGCAGGGCTGGCAATCGAGCGGCGTCTCCAGTTGCATGGTCGCGGCGATCGGGTTGAGCGGCGCCCAGTGCCACGCGCTGGTCGGCCCGAAGATGCCGATCGTGGGCGTGCCGAGCGCGGCGGCGACGTGCAGCAGTCCGGAGTCGTTTGAAATCGCAACGTCAGCCGCCGCAAGCGCGATGATGGCATTGCGCAGATCCGTACCGGTGAGATCGTGCGCGAGCGAGCCGGCCTCCTCGACGATTTGTGCGGCAAGCGGCTTTTCGGCCGGCCCGCCGAGCACCCAGACCGAAATGCCTGCGGCGGCAAGCTCGCGCGCGACCTTGGCGTAGGAATAGACCGGCCACCGCTTCGACGGGCCGACCGCGCCGGGGGCGAACGCGACCGCCGGAAACGAATTCGTCAGACCCATGCGGTCGCGCCAACCCGCGATCTCGGCCGACGGCACGCGCAGCTCGGGCAGGGGCCAGTCGGTGCGCTGCGGGGCATCCGCCGGCAGGGCCAACGCGGCGCATTGATCGATCATGCGCTGGCGCCGCTTCTCGCCGCGCCGCAGGTCACTGAGCAGGCCGAATCGCCATTCTCCGAACCAGCCGACCCGCTCCGGGATGCCGGCGAGGAACGGCGCGAGCGCCGCTTTCCAGGTGCGGGGCATGATCAGCGCGGTGCCGTAGCGCTCGCGTTTCAGCCGCTGCGCGAGGGCGGCATGCTCCGCATAGGCGAGCCGCTTGCGCGGCAGGTCGACGACGATCGCCTGGCGCAGCTCGGGCATGTAGTCGACGAGCGGCGCGCACAGCGTGGTCGAGAGCACATCGATCGGCCGCGACGGGTAGCGCGCCTTCAGGACCTTTGCGACCGAATGGCAGCGCACGAAGTCCCCGATCCACATGTAGGGGACGATCAGGATCGGCCGGCGGTCCAGCGTGCTCGACCTGGTCTCGGTCGGCCGCACCTGGATTGGTGAGCTTACGTTCATTCCTATATCAAATGAACTCGAATTCGTTTATTTCTGATTTGCGCCCGAAGCCTAGCATCGCGTCGGCCGCGAGGCACGCGCTATTCCGGTGCGTGGACCTTGGTTGCGCCCTCCAGCCGACTGGGGCAAAGGGGGAGCGGCCGGGCGGGGCCGGATGTTTTTTCGAGCGCAGCGATGTTGTTGGTGACCGGCGGGGCGGGATTCATCGGATCGAACGTGGTCGCGAGCCTGAACGAGGCCGGCCGTCACGATGTGGCGGTGAGCGACTGGCTCGGGGCCGAGGGCAAATGGCGTAACCTCGGCAAGCGTCAGCTCGCCGACATGGTGGCGCCGGGAGAGCTCGCCCGCTGGCTCGAGGGGCGCAAGCTCGACGCCGTGATCCATCTCGGCGCGATCTCCTCGACCACCGTGACCGACGGCGATGCCGTGATGGACAACAATTTCCGCCTCTCGCTGATGCTGCTCGACTGGTGCACGGCGACGCGCACGCCGTTCATCTACGCATCCTCCGCGGCGACCTACGGCAACGGCGAGCAGGGCTTTTCCGATGCCTGGTCGCACGCCGAGCTGCGGCGCTTCAAGCCGATGAATCTCTACGGCTGGAGCAAGCACCTGTTCGATCTCGCGCTCGTCGACCGGCTCGAGCGCAAGCAGAAAATGCCGCCGCAATGGGCCGGGCTGAAGTTCTTCAACGTGTTCGGTCCAAACGAGTACCACAAGGGCGCCATGATGAGCCTGGTGGCGAAGACCTTTGGCGACGCCAAGGCCGGCAAGCCGATCCGCCTGTTCAAGTCGCACCGCGACGGGATCGCGGATGGCGACCAGCGGCGCGATTTTATTTACATCGATGATGCGGTTGCGGTCGTGCGCTTCATTCTGGAAACGCCGGCAGTGAGCGGCATTTTCAACGTGGGAACCGGCAAGGCGCGCAGCTTCAAGGACCTGATCACCGCGATGTATGCGGCGCTCGGGCTCGAGCCGAAGATCGAATATATCGATATGCCGGCCGAGATTCGCGGCAGCTACCAGTATTTTACTGAAAGCCTGGTCGCCAACTTGCGCCGCGCCGGCTACAACGCCGACTTCATGGCGCTCGAAGATTCGGTGCGCCGCTACGTCACCCAGTTCCTCGATCGCGAAGATCAGTATCGGTAGGCATGCTCGATTTCGAGAAACGGCTCCAGGGCATCGGGCAGCAGACCATTCTCTGCGTCGGCGACCTGATGCTCGACGATTTCGTCTATGGCGAGGTCGCGCGCATCTCGCCGGAGGCGCCGGCGCCGGTGCTGGCGGTGAAGCGCAACGAGGTCGCGATCGGCGGCGCCGGCAATGTGGCACGCAACATCGCCTCGCTCGGGGCACGTTGCATCTTCGTCGGGCTCATCGGCGATGACGCGCCAGGGCGCGAGGTGATCGCGCGGCTGCAAGCCGATCCGCTGATCGAGCCGTCCTTGGTGGTCGACCCGTCGCGCCCGACCACCCGCAAGGTGCGCTTTGTGTCGGAGCATTTCTCCACCCATCTGTTGCGCGCGGACTGGGAGCAGGCCGGGCCGGTCGACGTCGACCGCGAAGGCGAATTGCTGGCGCGCGCGCTCGCGGCGCTGCCGCGCGTCGGCGCCGTGGTGCTGTCCGACTATGCCAAGGGCGTGCTGACGCCGCGCATTGTCGGCGAGATCATCGCGGCTGCGACCAAGGCCGGTATCCCGGTCATCGTCGATCCCAAGGCGCCTGACTATTCGGTCTATCGCGGCGCCACGGTGATCACGCCGAATCGCAGAGAGCTCGCCAATGCGACGCGACGCGAGGCGATCGGCGATGCCGCCATCGCCGAGGCGGCGGCGGAGCTTGCCCGCATGGTCGCAAGCAAGGCCGTCGTGGTGACGCGGAGCGAGGAGGGGATGAGCCTTTACGTCGAAGGCAAGCCCCCGGTGCACGTGCCGGCCCATGCGGCGCATGTCCGCGATGTCTCCGGGCCGGGCGATACCGTGGCTGCGGTCCTCAGCGTGATGCTGGCGCTCGGCGCCGACTACGAATCGGCGATGCGTGCGGCCAATGCCGGCGCCGCCGTGGTGGTCGAGAAGCCCGGCACCGCGACGGTCAGTGTCAACGAGTTGCGTCACCGCCTGCTGCCGGCCTCAACGCTCGCGTCCGAAGACAAGGTGGTCTACGACCGCGCGGTGTTGGAAGAGCGTCTGGCGGAATGGCGCCGCGCGCGGCTGCGCATTGGTTTCACCAATGGCTGCTTCGATCTGCTGCATCGCGGTCACGTCAAGCTGATGGCGGAAGCGCGCGCGCGGTGTGATCGGCTGATCGTCGGCCTGAACAGCGATGCCTCGGTGCGGCGGCTCAAGGGGCCGGAGCGCCCGATCCAGGACGTCGCCTCGCGCGCCGACGTGCTCGCGGCGCTCGAAGCGGTCGACCTGGTCGTCGTATTCGAGGAGGACACCCCGCTCGAGCTGATCCGCCAGGTGCGCCCCGCGGTGCTGGTCAAGGGCGGCGACTACACCCGCGAGAAGGTCGTCGGGCACGACATCGTCGAGGCAAATGGCGGCGAGGTGGTCCTGGTCGACCTGGTGCCCGGCCACTCGACGACCAGCATGGTTGCGCGCTCGAGCGGGCGATCGCGCACGTGACGGCGACGCGAGGGGGCCGTGCCGCGTCTGAGCGCCATCATCATCACCAAGGACGAGGCGGCGAATATCGCCGACTGTCTTGATAGCGTTGCGTTCTGCGACGAGCGGATCGTGGTCGACGCGGGCAGCAGCGACGGCACGCTGCTGATCGCGCGCGAGAAGGGCGCGCGCGTTGCCGCGCACAGCTGGAAGGGCTTCGGGCCGCAGAAGAATTTCGCGCTCTCGCTGGCGCATGGCGATTGGGTTCTGTCGATCGACGCGGATGAGCGTGTCACACCGGAGCTTGCCGCGGCGATCAAGACCGCGATCGCCTCGGATGCGGCCGACGGCTACGAAATCCCGCGCCGGTCCAACTTCTGCGGCCGCATGATGCGGCATTCGGGCTGGTTTCCGGACCGCGTGCTGCGTCTGTTCCGGCGCGACATGGGGCGCTTCTCGGATGACATCGTGCATGAGCGTGTGATCTGCGACGGCCGGGTCGCGCGTCTGCAGGAGCCGCTGCTGCACTATCCGGTGGCGCGGCTCGAGGATGCGCTCCGCCGCATGGACAGCTATTCGACGCTCGGCGCCGAACGCATCGTGGCCTCGAACCGGCGCATATGGTTCTTCACCGGCATCGCGCATGGCGCGTTCACGTTCCTGCGCATCTATGTGCTGCGGCTCGGCTTTCTCGATGGGGCGGCGGGCTTCCTGCTCGCTGTCGCCAACGCGGAAGGGACCTATTATCGATACATGAAGGCGTGGCTTGCGAGGCAGCGCCGTGAGTGACCTCATCTCGATCGTGGTCTCGACCTATGAGCGCCCGGACGCGCTCGGCGCGGCGCTGCGCGGCTTGTCGCGCCAGAGCGACCGCGCTTTCGAGGTGATCGTGGCCGATGACGGCTCGGGTCCGGCGACGGCTGATGTCATCACGCAGTGGAAAACGGCGCTCGGCGCGCCGCTTGTACATGTGCGGCATGAGCATCTCGGCTTCCGCGCGGCCGAAATCCGCAATCGCGCTATCGCAGCAAGCCAAGGCAGTTACTGTGTCTTCCTCGACGGCGATTGCATCCCGCGCGCGGATTTCGTCGCACAGCATCGTCGCCTGGCCGAGCCCGGCTGGTTCGTGGCGGGTAATCGCATCCTGTTGTCGGAGCCGCTGACGCGTACCGTGCTCGCGCAGAATCTCGAGCCGGAAATCTGGGGCTTCGGGCGGCTCTTGGAACATCGCCACGACGGCATCAACCGCATCACACCCGCGCTGTCCCTGCCGCTCGGACCGCTGCGGAAACTGGCGCCTAAGCGTTGGGAAGGCGCGCGCACCTGCAATCTCGCGGTCGCGCGGAGCGATCTCGATCGCGTCGACGGGTTCGACGCGAGCTTCAATGGCTGGGGCCTCGAGGACTCCGATCTCGCGATCCGCCTCATTCATGCTGGCGTGCGGCGCAAGGATGGGCGCTTCGCGACCGGCGTGTTTCACCTCTGGCATCGCGAAAACGACCGCGCCGGCCTTGCCGGCAACCAGGCGCGGCTCGACGACGTGATGCGCGGCGATCGCATTCGCGCGCTGCGCGGCCTTTCGAGCCTTGCGCCGACCCATGCCTGACCTGTTCGCCTTGCCACAGCAACGCGGCTACACTGGCTTCGCGTGCAATCGCCCGAATGTGGCGTATCGGCATCGATACTAGGATCCGGCATGGCCGACGTCGCGAATGCGAGTTTCATTGGCCGCGCCTTTGATCGCGCGCGGCTCGCCGCGCTCGCCGACTGGCTGGCAGTTGCGGTTGCGGTCGCGCTGCCTTGGTCGACGACGGTCAGCGAGATCTTCATCGTTCTTTGGCTGCTTGCGCTGCTTCCGACCTTCACCTTGGCGGATTTGCGCCGCGAGTTCGCGAGCGCCGCCGGCGGGCTGCCAGGGCTGCTCTGGCTCGCTGGTGCGCTCGGCATGCTCTGGGCACAGGTGAGTCTGCACGAGCGGTTCGCGGGACTCGGCGGATTTCACAAGCTGCTGGTGATCCCGCTGTTGCTGGCGCAGTTCCGGCGATCCGGGCGCGGCCTGCCGGTGCTCTACGGGTTCGTCATCTCGTGCAGCGCGCTTCTGATCGCCTCATGGGCGACGAAGATCATCTGGGACATCCGCGGTGCTGACGGCTTTTTTATCCGCGATAAGCTGCCGGGAGTCCCGGTTCGCGACTACATCGCGCAGAGCGCGGAGTTCATTGTCTGCGTGTTCGGCCTGTCCGCGGCCGCCTACGAGGCAGGGCGGCTGCGTCGTGTCGGGCTCGCCGCGATGCTGGGGGCGCTCGCGCTGCTGTTCCTCGCGAACGTGCTCACCATTTCGCCGAGCCGATCGGTCCTGGTCGTGATCCCGTTTCTGATCGCCGCTTGGGGCGCGCGCGAGTTCGGCTGGAAAGGACTGGCCGGCGCCGCGCTGGCGGCCGGCCTGATCGCCGGCATCGCGTGGTCGGTTTCACCGTCCCTGCGTGCGCGCGTGAACTCGGCTTACCAAGAAGTGCAGACCTATCAGAGTGACAACGCGGTCACCTCGGCCGGACTGCGGCTCGAGTTCTGGAAGAAGTCGATGAGCTTCATCGTGGAGGCGCCGCTGTTCGGCAATGGCACCGGCTCGATGCCGCAGCTGTTCCGCCGCGCCTCCCAAGGGGCAGGCGGCGCCGAGGGCGTCGCGTCGGTCAATCCGCACAATCAGTATCTGGCGGTCGCGATTCAGCTCGGGCTGTTCGGTCTCGCGATCCTGATCGCGATGTGGGGCGCGCATTTTCTCCTGTTCCGTGGACCCGGCCTGGTATCGTGGCTCGGTCTCGCGATGGTGCTGCAGAACGTCATTTCGTCCGCATTCAATTCGCACCTGTTCGATTCCCTGCATGGCTGGCTCTACGTCTTCGGCGTCGGCGTGCTCGGTGGCATGGTTCTGCATCAGAGGCACGATGCCGGCGGGGGAACGGCATGACGGCCGAGCGCCCGGCGCGCGTCCTCGTCGTCGCGTTGCGGCGACTTGGCGATGTGCTGCTCACCACGCCACTCATTCGCAGCCTGAAGCGCGCCTGGCCTGACGCCGCCATCGATGCGCTCGTATTCGACGGCACGCAGGACATCCTGGCGGGCAACCCGGATCTCGCCAACGTGATTGCAATGCCGGCGCGCCCGCGCGCCGGCGACACCGTCGCGCTGTTGCGCCGGCTCTACCGGCGCTACGATCTGGCGATTTCGACGCAGAGCGGCGACCGCCCAACGCTCTGCGCCGTTGCGGCTGGGCGCCGCAGCGTTGGATTGGTGGAAGGCGCGAGCGTCTCAGCGAGACTGAAGCGGTTCGCGCTGACGCATGCGGTCGACATCGTCCCCGGCACGCATCGGGTACCCGAAGTGCTGCGTCTCGCCGAACCGCTCGGCGTGCGGCCGATCGCCGAGGTCGTGCCGCCCGGTTCCTCACACGCCGTCAGCCTGCGACCGCGGCGCTACGCCGTGATTCATGCGGCGCCGATGTTTCGCTACAAGCGCTGGACCGACGAAGGCTGGCGCGTGCTTGCGAGCGCGCTCGGCGCGCGCGGCCTTACTATCGTGGCGACCGGTGGCCCTGGCGACACAGCCGCGCTCGATGCGCTCTGGGCGGATCGGCCGGAGATCAAGCGACTCGACGGCGCGTTGTCCTGGCCGGAACTCGCCGCAACAATTCGCGGCGCGGCCATCTATGTTGGGCCGGATACCTCGGTGACGCATCTTGCCGCTGCCACCGGCGTGCCGACCGTCGCGCTCTACGGTCCGACCGATCCGCGCCTGTGGGGACCATGGCCGGCCGGCGGCCTCGATCCGCCCTGGGCCGCGGCGGGCACGATCCAGACGCGCCGCAATGTCTGGCTGGTGCAGAACCCATTGCCGTGCCTGCCGTGCCAGCAAGAAGGGTGCCTGCGCCGGCTCGACAGCTACAGCCGCTGTCTCGATGAGCTGTCGCTGCGCCAAGTTCTTGATGCGGTTGATGCAGCGCTCGCCAAGCCCGCGGCCGCCTAGACGGAAACTGCTTTCAATTCAGAATGTTGTAGCAGTTTTTCATCATCCGACTGGATCATTGGGACGTGTGGCCGGCAGTGGCGCGTCGCAGCAAACGTCGCTATGGAGTCGCAATGGCCGCGCGTCCATTCTTCACCCTTCGATTTTCCCTGACACCGCGCCAGTGGCTGATCGTCGCGCACGATCTGCTCGCCACTGCGGCCGCGATCGTGATGAGCTTCTATATCCGCTTCGAGGCCGCGGGCCTCGAGTCGCGGCTCGACAAGCTGCTGCCGATCGTGCCGGCCTTCGTGGTGTATGCAGGTTTTGTCTATTTCCTGTTCGGCCTGCATACGGTGAAGTGGCGCTTCACCTCGTTGCCGGACATCGGCGACATCGTGCGTGCCTCCACCGTGCTGGCAATCTCGCTGGTGGCGCTCGACTATGTGCTGGTCTCGCCGATGTTCTATGGCGAGTATTTCTTCGGCAAGATCACCATCCTGCTCTACTGGTTCCTGCAGATGGCATTTCTCGCGGGTTCGCGGGTCGCCTATCGACACTTTCGGTTCGTACGCACGCGTCAGCATGCGCGGGAAGGCCAGAGCGTGCCGACACTCGTGCTCGGTCGCGCGGCCGATGCCGAGGTGCTGTTGCGCGCGATCGAGAGCGGCGCCGTGCGCAAGGTGCAGCCGATCGGCATTCTGTCGCCGTCGCCGGCGGACCGCGGCCAGACGGTGCGCGGCATTCCGGTGGTCGGCAATCTCGAGGACCTCGAGCAGGTCGTGCGCGATGCCGAACAGCGCGGCATGCATGTGGTGCGGCTGATCTTCACCGCCTCCGCGCTCACCCCTGACGTCGCGCCGGAAGGCGTGCTGATGCGCGCGCGGCGGCTTGGGTTGCAGACTAGCCGGTTGCCCGCGCTCGATGAAGGCGGCGACGCGCTGCAGCTCGCGCCGGTCGCGGTCGAAGACCTGCTGCTGCGCCCGAGCGTGAAGATCGATTACCAGCGGCTGGAGCATTTCATTCACGGCAAATCGGTGATCGTCACCGGCGGCGGCGGGTCGATCGGGTCGGAGATTTGCGACCGCGTGATCGCGTTCGGGGCGGCGCGGCTGCTCGTGGTCGAGCATTCGGAAGTGTCGCTTTACACTATCGTCGAGAATCTGAGGCGCAGTGGGACGGGCGCCGAGATCGACGGCCGCATCGCGGATGTGCGCGATCGCGAGCGGATTCATCGCATCTTCGCCGACTATCGGCCCGACATCGTGTTCCACGCCGCTGCCCTCAAGCACGTGCCGCTGTTGGAGCGCGACTGGAGCGAAGGCGTGAAAACCAACGTGTTCGGCTCGGTCAATGTCGCCGACGCCGCGCTCGCCGCCGGCGCGACCGCCATGGTGATGATCTCGACCGACAAGGCGATCGAGCCGGTGTCGGTGCTCGGCGCGACCAAGCGCTTTGCCGAGATGTATTGCCAGGCGCTCGACGCTGACTTGATGCGTCGCCCCGCCGCGCGCCGCGCGTCGATGCGGCTAATCGCCGTGCGCTTCGGCAACGTCCTGGCCTCGAACGGCTCGGTCGTCCCGAAGTTCAAGGCGCAGATCGAGGCGGGCGGGCCGGTCACCGTGACGCATCCCGACATGGTGCGTTACTTCATGACGATCCGCGAGGCTTGCGACCTCGTCGTCACCGCCGCGAGCCATGCGCTCGGATCCACCGAGAGCGACGTTTCGGTATACGTGCTGAACATGGGCCAGCCGGTGCGGATCATGGAGCTTGCGGAGCGGATGATTCAGCTCTCCGGTCTTGAGCCCGGCCGCGACATCAAGATCGAGGTCACCGGCGTGCGGCCGGGCGAGCGGCTCAACGAGATCTTGTTCGCCCATAATGAGCCGAGCGCCGAGATCGGCATCGAGGGCATCGTTGCGGCGAAACCGACCAGCCCGTCGGCCGAATCGATGCGCGGCTGGCTCGCGACCTTGGAGCAGGGGCTCGCGCGCAACGACCGCTCGGTGATCTATAGCGTACTACGCGACGCGGTGCCGGATTTCGGCGGCGAGGCCGCCTGAACCATCGCGGTCAAGCCGGCCTCGCTCGTGACCAGCGGCTGCCATCCGGCCGCGATCAGCTTGGTCGGCGGCGCTTCGAGTGAACCGGCGAGCCGGCTCCATTTCTCTTTCTGGCCGAGCAGCGTGAACAGGGCGGCGAGCGGCGCGGCCGGACACGCGATGAGACCCGGACCACGCCCCAGCGCGCGCCGGCAGGTCGCCACGATCTCGCCAATGCTCACCGCCTGCGGGTCGGCGACAATGAAGATCTCGTTCCGGGCGCGCGGATCTTCGAGCGCGAACCGAGTGGCCGAGATCAGGTTTTCGAGCGCGAGCAGCGAGCGGCGATTGTCGATCGCCGCGAAGGGGAGGGGTAGCGGCAAACGCGCCAGCCGCATCAGGTCGGCGAGGTTGCCCTTCGCGCCGGGCGCGCACACCAGCACCGGGCGCAGGATCGTGGAGTCGATGCCGGCCTCACGCACCGCCGCCTCGGCCGCGAGCTTGGAACGGCCATAGGGCTCGGTCGGCTGTGGCGTGTCGGCTTCGCGGAGGACATGATCGGCTTGCGCGCCGCTCTGCGCGCGGATCGACGACACGAAAATGAAGTGGCGGACGCCGGCCTCTGCCGCCGCGCGTGCGAGCTCCGCGGTCGCCAGATGATT
>Ga0081539_10006915_pt1 | contig 10566 bp, 16 predicted proteins | sample TabmetS4T2R2_FD_71023 | JGI IMG/M metagenome (GOLD analysis project Ga0081539, IMG submission 71023) | Tabebuia heterophylla rhizosphere microbial communities from the University of Puerto Rico - S4T2R2 | ecosystem: Host-associated > Plants > Roots > Rhizosphere ... | reverse complement strand
CGGCGCGATCCAGAACGTCCTCGTCCTTCCGTTGTTGTCGACGACTGGGACGCGGCGGGCCTCGTTCGCTCCGAGGTCGAGATCCGAGAAGGCCTTCACGTTCTTCGGCGGACCGGGCTCGGCCAGCGAGAAGTTCAGCCAATGTGCGCGCACCGCCAGGGCCGTGCCGGCGACGACGAGTACCAACAAGCCCACGATCGCGACCACAGCCAGCCGCCAAAGGCTCCGCGGCGGAGTCTTCGTCGCGGCAGCCGTACGCAGCCGCCACGAATCGGCGAGCGCAAACGCGCGCGCCTCCAGCTCAGGCCGCTTCGCTTCCGGAACTGGATTCGCCCGAGCGAGCAGCTCGAGGACGTCACTCATGACGGCGCCTCCTTGGCTTGTGCCCTCAACTCCGCGTCCGACGTCCTATCCGCGCGAGCGAGGAGCCGCTCGAGCCGTCGCCTCGCTCGATGCAGTCGGAGACGGCATCGAGCCGGTGCGATTCCCAGCACGCGTGCAGCGTCGGCCGGCTTCAGACCCTCCCACGCGACGAGCATCAGGAGCTCACGGTCGGTAGCCCCGAGTCGAGACAAGGCCGCGACGACGCGTCGCGACGACTCCGGCGTGTCTTCTGCGGTCGGAGCCGGCGACGTCTCCACCAGACGGTGGGCGAGCGCTGCTTGCCGCCGAGCCGACCGGCGCTGGTTCGCGATGACCTTGCGCGCGACGCCGTACAGCCAGGGCAGCGGCTCCGACGGGATGGCGTCGCGCCGGCGCCACGCGACCGAGAACGTCTCGGCGAAGGCGTCCTCCGCGAGCTCGCGCGTCGCCCGGCGCATGCAATAGGCGAGGACGCTGGCGGCCCACCGGTCGTAGAGCGCCTCGAAGTCCCCTGCGTCCGGCGGAGGGCTCATCACGTCCCTTATGTCCGCTTAGCCGTGTTCGTTTCACGCACTGCTTCCGGCAGACTGTCCGACCAGGAGGTCGAACTGAATGGCGGCCGGCGCCACTGTCCCGATCACGATCGCGCTCGCCTCGGGCGCGCTCACGGTGATCAACCCGTGCGGCTTCCCGCTCCTTCCGGCCTTCCTCTCCTTCTACCTCGGCACGGAGGAGGAGCGTCTGCCGCGCGCGCCGACCCGCGTCGCCCAAGGCTTGCTCGTCGGCGCGCTGGTCGCCACGGGCTTCCTCGCCGTGTTCGCGGCGCTTGCGCTCCCCGTGAGCTACGGCGTGTCGGCGGTCGCCCGCGCAGTCCCGTGGGCGGGGCTCCTGACCGGCTCGGTGCTCGCGGCCGCGGGCCTGATCGTGCTCGTGGGTGGGCGGCTCCCCTACGCGCCCCAGCTGCACCTGCCGGTGCGGCGCGAACGCCGCCTCGCCGGGATGCTGCTCTTCGGCGCCGCGTACGCCCTGGCCTCGCTCGGCTGCGCGCTCCCGATCCTTCTCAGCTTGATCGGAGCGTCGCTCGGCGCCGACAAGGCGACGGTCCTCGTCGCGTACGCGGCGGGCACGACCCTCGTCCTCGCCGCGCTCAGCGTGTCGGTCGCGCTCGTCCGCGAAGGCGCCGCCCGTGCCGTGCGACCGTTGCTTCCGCACCTCGGCAGGGCGGCCGGCGCGCTGCTCCTCGCCTCGGGCGGCTACGTCGCGTACTACTGGTGGCGCATCCGCTTCGGCGACACCGTCACGCTCGCCGACGATCCGCTCGTCGGTCGCATCACCCGCTGGTCCGCGCAGCTGCAGACCTTCGCCGCAGCCCACGACACGGCCGTGCTCGTCGTCGCCGGAGCACTCGTTGGCACAGCGCTCCTCAGCGTCGCCTGGCACGCCACCCGGCGGCGGCGCACACTTCCGGAACGGGAGCTTGCACGCCGATGACTCGACGCCTCGTCCAGGTCGCAGCCGCGCTCGTGCTCGTGCTCGCGGGCGCGGGATGCAGCGGCGCCAACCATCGAAGCTCGCCAGCGCCGAGCGCCGACGCCCCGCGCGAGCTACACAGCATCGGTGAGCTCCGCGCGGCGTTCAACGCCCACGCCGGCGAGCCGCGCCTCGTCGTCCTCGTCTCCCCGACCTGAAGCGTCTGCCAGGTCGGGGCCAGTTGGGTCCGCACGCACGTCCTCGACGACCACCCGCACGCGAAGGTCGCGGTGTTCGCGATCTGGCTGCCGATGCTCGCCGGCGACAGCAAGGGCGCGATCGACCGCCGCCTGTTCGACGACCCGCGCGCAGTCACCTTCTGGGATCCGCACCGCGTCGCCGGCGACTGGTTCGGCGCGCACGCCGTCGGCGGTCTCGGCGGCGGCGGCTTCACCGTCTGGGACGCGTTCTACGGCTTCCGCGGCACCGCCCGCTGGAACGCAACGCCGACGGGCGTCGTCGCCGCCGGCAGCGACATCATCGGCAATACCGGACGCCTGGAGCAGGACTTCGTCCCGCTCCTGCGCTGATCCGCACGCGACTTCACGTGCTGGCGACGACGGTCGCGGCCTTTCCGGGCACGGTGACCCAGAACCGGCGCCAGCTATGTGTCGCCGGAAGGTTGAAACGAACGCGGCAACCACCGCTGCGATCGACCATGAAGCGGCCGACCTGCATCACCGACCGCTCGTCGTCGCCGGCCCAGAGCACGAAGACGTGCCCGCCCTCGACCGGCAGGCTGCGCGCAACCAGGGCGAGGGAGACGTTGCGAGCGTCGGAACGGCGGATGACGGCGTGTCCGACGGGCCGTCCCGACGCTGTCCGCAACATGAGCTCGTCTTTGCCCCCTTGGTGAGCGAAGAACAGCGTGACCGTCGCAGCCGCAGCCGCGGCGGCAGCGCCCGCGGCTACGAGGAGGCGCCGCAAGCTCGGCCGGCGCTTCTCCGCAGCTCCGACTTCAGCGGCGCTCGTGCGGAGCATGCGATCGACGCGACCGAGCAGGAACAGCTGACGCTGGCAGTCAGGACAGGCTCGCACGTGCACGAGCAGGTCAGCGTCGTCGCGGTCGTCGAGCAAGTCCGGCAGCCGTTTCCAGGCCTCCTCGTGCTTCACGGCGACTCCTCGCCGAGCATCGTCGCGAGCCGGTTGAGGCCGCGCCGCTTCCAGCTCTTGACGGAGCCGAGCGGCACACGCAGCCGCCGGGCGATCGCGCTCTCGCTCAAGTCGTCGTAGTACGCGAGCTCGATCACGGCCCGTTCGCGCTCCGGCAGCTGTGCCAGGGCACCGTCGAGCCAGAAAGCATCGACGCTGGCAGGCTCGGCCGCTCCTTCGACCGAGTCGTAGTGCAAGCGCATGGCAGGCCGGCGCGCCGCCCGAACGTTGAGGGCCGTTCGCCGAGCGAGGGTCGAAAGCCAGGCGGCTGCGCTGCCCCGGTCGGGATCGAAAAGCGCGGCCTTGCGCCAGACACGAGCGAACACCTCCTGTTCGCAGTCCTCCCGATCGGAGCCCGCAATCGCTCGGCAAACCCGCCCGACGGCACGCCCGTAGCGACCGCGTAACTCGTCGAACGCGGCCTCGTTCCCCGTCGCGATCGCCTGAAGCAACACGTCATCGGTCGTGCGGGCGGCTGCTGGGATCGATCCCGCTGCAGGGGTTTCGCGTGGCTCGGGTGGCATCGGCCGGGAACGCCGGGTGGCTACATGTGCATCTTGCCCTTGGCCATGTTCGGCTGTCCGTTGGGCTTGATGATCAGCCAGAGGCCGCCGTGCATGTTCGCGTGCTGGCACATGATCTTCCCCACGCGGTCAGCCGAGTAGTAGTAGAGCGGGTGGTGGTTGTAGGTCACCTGTAGCGTGCCGTTCTTTCGCTTGGTCGTGCCGACCAGCTTCGCCTGGACGCCAGGACCCGCCAACGGCGTGCCGGTGGTCAGGAGCGGCGGCCACGCCTTGGCGCAAACGCCGTAACACCTGCTCGTCGAGCCGCGATCCGCCCCGAACACGTACAGCACCTTGCCGCTCGGGCCGAACAGCGTCTTCCCGTACTCCGACGAGCGCACGGTCAGCCGCGCGGCCGAGCTCGAGGCCGCGTGCGCAGTGCCCGCGACGACCACGACCATCCCGACGGCGACTGCCGCGACAACGCGAACCGTCCAGAGCGGTAGACGATGTCTCACTTCCGTTCCTCCTCTCGCTTGGAAAAACCCTCCGAGGAGGTACAGCGAGGCCGCTGCGTTTGGATGCACGCCTCCTCTGCGATCATCTCCGCGATGGACGTCGTGGTCTCCGATCGGGCCGCCGAGCTGATCGCCGAGCGCGGAGGCCGCCTCTACGTCTGGCTGAAGAGAGGAAGCTGCTGCGGGACGGTCACGACGCTGGCGGCGGCGAGCGAGCCGAAGGCGGGAAAGGCGTTTCGGCGCGTCGCCGACACCGAGCGCTTCGAGCTCTACGTTCCGAGCGCGCTCGACCGCCTTCCGGACGAGCTCCACCTCGACGTTCGGCGCTTTCCGCGGCGCGTGGAAGCCTACTGGGACGGCTGCGCCTGGGTCACCTGACCAGCGCGCTGCACGTCAACGATCGCCGGCCGTGAGGCGAGCGGCACGCGTCATCAGGTAGTCCCGCTCGGCCACGCTCGTCGTCCTCGCGGCCGCCGTCCGGTAGTGCGCGAGCGCCCCACCGGCGTCGCCGTCCATCTCCAGGAGGTGCGCCCGCACGGCGTCGAGGCGGTGGTGACCGTCGAGGCGCTCGTCGAGGGTCTCGAGCAGTGCTAGGCCGGCCGCGGGGCCTTCGACCATCGCCTTGGCGACGGCGCGATTGAGCGTCACCATCGGGTTCCCCGTCATCCGTTCGAGCAGCCCGTACAGAGCAAGGATCTGCGGCCAGTCCGTCTCTTCGGCGGTCGCCGCCTCGTCGTGCAGCGCCGCGATGGCGGCCTGCAGCTGGTATTCGCCGACCGCGCCCTTCGGCAGGGCAGCAGAGACGAGCGCCACACCCTCCGCAATCAGCGCTCGGTCCCACCGCGAGCGGTCCTGCTCCGCCAGCGGCACCAGCTCGCCGTCCGGGCCCGTCCGCGCGGGACGGCGCGCTTCGCCCAGGAGCATCAACGCAAGCAGCCCAACCACCTCCGGGTCGTCCGGCAGTGACGCGTGCACCATTCGCGTGAGGCGGATCGCCTCGGCCGAGAGCTCGCTGCGGGCGACCCGCACGCCGGTGCTCGCGGCATAGCCCTCCGTGAAGAGCAGGTAGAGAACGTGCAGCACCGAACGTAGGCGCTCCGACCAGTCGTCGCCGGTCGGCATCTCGAACGTCGCGCCCGACGCCTTGATGCGCTGCTTGGCGCGGCTGATCCGTTGCGCCATGGTGGCCTCGGGCACGAGGAAGGCGCGGGCGATCTCGGCGGTCGTCAAGCCGCCGACCGCGCGTAGCGTCAGCGGGATCGCCGAGGCCGGCGTCAGCGCGGGATGGCAGCAGAGGAAGAGCAGCAGCAGCGAATCGTCGCGATCGGAGACCGACGGTGGCCGTTGGGCCAGCTCGCGCGAGGCCGCGAGGACCTCGCGACGTCGGCGCGCGTCGTCACGGCGAAGCCGGTCCGTCATCCGGCGCGCCGCGATCGCGATCAGCCAGCCCGCAGGGTTGTCGGGCATCCCCTCGGCCGGCCAGTGGGTCGCCGCCGCCAGCAGTGCCTCCTGCACGGCGTCCTCCGCCTCCTCGAAGTCGCCGTAGCGGCGGGCCACGGCACCGAGGACCCGCGGCGCGAGGTCGCGCAGCAGATCCTCGACGCTCGACTCCGGTGTCACGGCTCCACGTCGCGCGAGCCCATCACCGGCCTGACCTGAATCTCTCGCGCTGTCGGCTTGCCGCCCGGGCCGGGGGCTGCCGACGTTCGCGCCGCGATCTCGATTGCCCGCTCCTCGGACTCGACGTCGACGAGCCAGTAGCCGGCGAGAAACTCCTTCGACTCGGGGAACGGCCCGTCGGTCACCACCGGTGCGCCGACGCCGTCGTGCGTCACGATTCTCGCGGCCTCCGGACCGGTCAGCCCTTCAGCACCCACGAGCTCGCCGCGCGCGTGCAACTCCTCGTGGATCGCGGCCATGTGAGCCCCCGACGCCCTGACGTCCTCGGGCGCCCACTCGGTGATCGGCGCGACTCCGGAAACCGGCGAGTAGTTCATGAGCAACATGTACTTCATCGCATACCTCCTCGCGTCGGCGCCCGGTATGGGCGCCCTTACGAGTACGTCGAAGCCGGCTTGCGGTCCTCGACACCTTCGGCCGATTAGTTTCGGGCGGCGCCCGAGTTGAACCTCGCGAACGGTCTTACGACGACGGAGGTGCACGATGCCGGACGTGACGGTCAGGTCGATCGACGAGATGGAGGGGATCTACGGCGGCCTCGCCCGCCGCGCGCGCGCCGAGCTCGGCGTGACCGCGTGGGGCATGCAGGTCTTCACGCTGCCGCCCGACTGGGACGGCTACCCGAATCACAACCACTCCTCGGACGCGTTCGATCCGCACCAGGAGGAGGTCTACATCCCGCTCAGCGGAAGCGCCACGCTCGTCGCCGACGGCAGCGAGTTCGAGCTTCGTCCCGGCGTCATGGCCCGGGTCGGCCCGGATCAGCTCCGCCGGATCCTGCCCGGCCCCGAGGGCATCCGTTTCGTCGCGATCGGGGGGTCGCCGGGCGCCTTCACGCCGGGCGCGTGGACGCAGCTCGGCGCGGATCCCCCGAGCCCGCCGGCCGAGTAGCGTCCGAGGGGCGATGGACGAGCAAGCGTTCGCGCTCCTCATCGAGCCGCATCGGCGAGCGCTCCATCTCCACTGCTACCGGATGCTCGGCTCGCTCCACGACGCCGACGACGCGCTCCAGGAGACGATGCTGCGCGCGTGGAGGGGCTCCGACCGCTACGAGCCGCGCGCGAAGCTCGCGACCTGGCTGCACACCATCGCCACGAACGTCTGCCTCACCACGATCGCGCGCCGGCGCGCACGGCCGGCCGAGCTCGTGGTCGACCTCGAGCACCTGCAGCCCTATCCGGATCGGTTGCTCGAGGATCTCGTCGCTCGCGAGACGGTCGAGCTCGCCTTCATCACGGCGATCCAGCTTCTCTCGCCGAAGCAGCGCGCGGTCCTGATTCTCCGCGACGTGCTCGGCTGGTCGGCGAAGGAGGTCGCCGAGGCGCTCGAGGACTCGGTCGGCGCGGTGACGAGCGCTCTCCAGCGCGCGCGACGTGCTCTGGAGGGGACGCGCCGACGCGTCTCGGCGCCCGCGGCGGGCGAACGGGCGCTCGTTCGACGGTTCATGGCCGCGTGGGACGCGGTCGACGTCGACGGGCTCGTGGCGCTGCTGACCGAGGACGCCGTCATGACGATGCCGCCGGAGCGGATGCAGGTCGCGGGCGCTCGGGGGATCGGCGAGTTCTTCGCCTCGGTCCCGCACGGCGGACGACTCGACGAGATCCGCCTCGTGCCGACCGCGGCCAACCGCCAACCGGCGCTTGCGGCGTACGCACGCGGCGCGGACGGCAAGCACCGGCCGTACGGGCTGATGGTGCTGGAGATCGAGGGCGGTCGCGTCTCGGGCATCGTCGGCTTCCCCGACCCCTGGCTCTTCGAGCGATGCGGCCTCCCGTCGGAGCTGCCCTAGTCAGGTTGGTCTACCCTGGGCCGCCACAGGAGCCCAAGCGCGAGCGAAGGGGGATCATGACCAGAATCGAGAACCGGCCGAACACCGCACTTCTCGTCGTCGACGTGCAGAACGGCGTCGTCGAGGGGGCGCACGAGCGCGACGCGGTGGTCGCGAACGTCGGCAGCCTCGTCGAGAAGGCCCGGCGGGAGGACGTCCCCGTGGTTTGGGTCCAGCACTCCGACGAGGGCCTCGCGAGGGGGAGCGACGACTGGCAGATCGTCCCCGAGCTGAATCCCGACGAGGCCGAGCCGCTGATCGAGAAGAACTACGGCGACTCGTTCGAGGACACCAACCTGGAGACCGTGCTGTCGGGCCTCGGAGTCGGGCGGCTCGTCGTCGCCGGCGCGCAGACGGACGCGTGCATTCGCTCGACGCTCCACGGCGCGTTCGTCAGGGGCTACGACGCCACCCTCGTCAGCGACGCCCACACGACGGAGGACCAGACGGCTTGGGGCGCGCCCCCGCCGGACCAGGTGATCGCCCACACGAACCTGTACTGGACGTACCAGTCGGCGCCGGGCCGGACGGCCGGGACGGTCGAGACGAAGGACGTCGACTTCGGCGCGCCCGACTAGGGCTCGTCGCGGCGGCGGGACCGCTGGCGCCCGGCAGGTTCAGGACTGTGTACTGATGCAGTGAGCCGCCGCCGTCGCGCGCGCTTCAGATCGCGAGGTGGACGTGGTTCCGGTGCTTTTCCCAGGCGCTCCCCCAGTACGACGCGGGCACGTGCTTGCCGTTCTTGATCGAGCCGCCGGGGTTGTGGATCAGCTCCGTGATGTGCGGGCCGTAGTTGTCGCTGACCCACGCGGTGAACCGGCCCATGTTCAGCTCGAGCCCCGAGATGTCGGCCGCGCGATGCAGGTAGTGGTACGACCCGCGTGCGTGGACGGGATGCACCGGGCCCCAACGGGCCGGCGCGCCTGGTGCGTCGCACTCGCCCACGTGAAGGCCGTAATGCTGCTCGGCTGCGGCGCAGAGCGTGATCAGGAGGCTCGGAGCACTGACGCTCTCCTCGGGCGGAGGGTCGGAGGGCCCCTCCGTCTCCGCGGTCGGATCGCCGAGCTGCGTCTCGAACTCATCGGGGTCGAAGGACTCTTCGCCGCTCATCGGTCATCCTCTCCTTCCTCGACGTCGGGACCCGCCGCGTCGGCCAGGAGGCCCGAGGGATACCAGGCGTGAAACAGGGATCCCGGCTGGATCGCGAGGCCCGTCCACGGGTACGTGTTCGCCCAGTTCCAGATCGTGCGGTTGCGCGGGTCCCAGAGCACGCCCGACACGTTGCGCCCGCCGTTCCTCAGGACGGTTCCGACCGAAGCCCAGGCTCGCGCGGCATCCTGCGAGAGCGCCGGGCGCCACGACGGGTACTCCCAAACCACGGCGCACGAGACCGAGTGCCGGCGGCCGAACCGATTCGCGATCTCGAGCACGCCGAGCACGAACTCGATCGCGGTCTTGTTCGTCGCGAGGTCGACGAGCTGTTCTCGCGTCGCTTCGTGGCCGGCGGTCTCGGCGTGCAGGAGTCTCAGGATCTGCCTGATCGCCTCGATCCACGACGGCTTGACGAAGTACGCCTTCCCGGCCGAATCCTGGATCCCCGCGAGGAGGTTCCGCTCGTCGGCGAGGGCCGCGTACCAGCTTCCCGCTCCTGCCGGGCTGCTCAGCGTGTCGACCGACCGGACGACGACGAGGTTCGCGGTGTTCTCGAGCGTGAAGCCGAGGTAGGACGCGTTGTGGCCGGGGTTGTCGAACAGGCTCAACGTGCTGAAGAGGCGCGTCCCACGGCGCGGGAAAGCCGCCCCAGCCCGCCTGCCGCAACCCCATCGCGTCACGATAGGACATCGGAGGGCGTCCCACAAACGCCGGTCTGGATCGAGCCTGAGGTTCACGGTACTTTGTCGCGTGTTCGACCGAAAGGAGACGCGCTGACGGAGGCCACGTCGCAGGCGGTCGACGTCACGTGGGAGTGCCTCGAGTTCGCGGACCTCTCGACCGCCAAGCTCTACGCGATCCTCGCCCTCCGCTCGGAGGTCTTCGTCGTCGAGCAGGAGTGCGCCTTCGCCGACGTCGACGGGCTCGACCCCGGGTGCGTCCACCTGCTCGGGTGGGAGGGCGACTCGCTCGCGGCCTACGCCCGCATCGTCCCCGAGGAGGCGTGGCGGCCGGGCGCGGTGAGCATCGGCAGGATCGTCTCCAGGCCTCGCCTCCGCGGGCGCGGCCTCGGGATCGAGGTCCTGGCGCGGGCGCTCGACTACCTGCGGGAGCGCGGGAACGCGCTGCCGATCGAGCTCGTGTCGCAACACCGGCTCGAGCGCTTCTACGAGCGGTTCGGCTTCGAGTCGGTCGGCGAGCCCTACGAGCACGACGGCCAGCCGCACGTCACGATGGTCCTGGACCCCTCCCACGACGCTTGACGTGCGGAGCGCCCTGAGGCGGCCGTCGACCCGCCTCGCCGTTGCGGTCGCGCTCGCGCTCTACCTGCCGCTCGGAATCGGTCAGGACGCGTGGCTCGACCCGGGGGCGCTCGCGGTCGCCCTCGCCGCGCTCGCGGGCGCGCCGAAGTACGCGGTGTTTCTCGACCGCACCGAGGACCGGCTCCTGTTCCGCTTCCCCTTCGTGAGCCTCGGGCGGCTCGCCCGCACGCTCCTCCAGCTCCCGGTCGAGGCGGCCGCGCTCGGCGTCCTGCTCGCGACCGACGTCCTCTCGGACGGCGACCTGGGGCCGACCGGAGGCCTCGCCGGCACGGCGGCGCTGCTCGCTGCGGCGACCCAGGGTTGGCAAGCGGCCGGGATGAGGCTCGCGAACCGCGGGCGCGGCTACAAGCACCGGAACGTCCTCGCGGCGCTTGTCGCGAACGCGGCCACGATCGGCCTGCTTCCCGTCTCGAGGCCCGCGGCGGGCGCGCTCGCGGCGGTCGGTCTGGCGCTCGCCGCGGCCGACACGCTGCTCGGGCTGCTCTCGGACCTCCGGTCGCTCGCGAGCCCGCGCGGGG
>Ga0081539_10006914_pt1 | contig 10568 bp, 8 predicted proteins | sample TabmetS4T2R2_FD_71023 | JGI IMG/M metagenome (GOLD analysis project Ga0081539, IMG submission 71023) | Tabebuia heterophylla rhizosphere microbial communities from the University of Puerto Rico - S4T2R2 | ecosystem: Host-associated > Plants > Roots > Rhizosphere ... | reverse complement strand
CTGCCGCCGCAGCCGCGGCGGCCGGGGAGACCAAGGCGCCGACGGTCTATCCGAAGCGTTCGGAGCTGCGTCGGGCGGAGGCCCGTGCGGCCCGATCCGGGTCGCGGCGCGGCCACGATCGACGCCCCTCGGGGGGCCGGCCGGCTACCCGGCCGGCTCGCCAGGGGCCGGTCGCGCCGACGGCGGCCGCTCCTTGGCACGGTCCGCGTGCCACCGAGCCGCTGCGCGGCCCGCAGGCGCCGTTCCCTCCGGTCGAGCTGCGCCAGCGGCGCCAGGGCACGCCCCCCGGCGGCTTCCCGCGGATCTCCGGTGACCCGGTAACGCCGCTGCGCGGGATACCCGGCGAGGCTTTCACGCCCGCCCCTCGGTCGACACCGACCTCCCCACCGACGTCAACACGGCCGGGCACACCGCAGCCGAGCGGGCCGCTGCCGATCATCCCGGCCTCCCCGGCGTTCGGCATTCCCCTTTCCGGTCTTTCCGGCCCGCTTGGCCCGCTTTCCGGTACGGCCGACCCGGCGGCGTGGACGGCGGACGAGCAGCTCGCCAGGCCCGCGCCGCGCAGCGGCCGGCGCCGGGCCGCCCCACCCGCGACGGGGCGCGCCCGCCGGGCCGCCCCAGCCCCCGCCGTCGCGCCCTCCTCCGGCCGGGTCGGGGTTGCCGCCGCCCGGCTGCTGGTCCTGGCCATGGTGGTCGGGGCCGAGGGAGTCGCGGCCACCACGATGGCCGCCACCGCCCGGACGGCGCCCCTTGAGCCCGGCGCCCCCGAGGCCGCCGACGGTGCTCCCTCGGCGGCCGCCGTTCTCGCCGACGCGGACGAGCGGCAGCGCGCCGCCATGCTCGCCGACATGGAGGGTCTGACGGTGGCCGCCGCGCAGTGGCAGTCCGCAGGCGGAAAGGTTGCGGCCGCCCTGCAGCAGGCCAAGGCGGCGGCCGACCGGATCAGGGCTGCGGCCGAGGCGCGCCGCGAGGCGATGCGCAACGCCCAGCGCGACCCCAAGTCCGTGGCGCGGCTGCTCGTGGCCGACCGCGGCTGGTCCAGCACGCAGTTCACCTGCCTGGACAAGTTGTGGACGCGGGAGAGCAAGTGGAACTACCGCGCGTACAACCCGAGTTCCGGGGCGTACGGCATCCCGCAGGCACTGCCCGGCAGCAAGATGGCCACCGAGGGCTCGGACTGGCGGACCAACCCGGTGACCCAGATCAAGTGGGGTCTGAACTACATCGCCGACCGGTATGGCACCCCCTGCGGCGCATGGGCCCACAGCCAGGCCACCGGCTGGTACTGAGTCCGGTACTAAGTTCGGGCCGACTCACGGCGACGTCATCGTCGTGACGTCGAGCAGCCGGTCCAGGTCGGCCTCGCTGACAGCGCCACGGGCGACGAAGCCGAGGTCCACGGCCGCCTGCCGGATCGTCATCTTGTGCCGGACGGCGTGCTTGGCGATCCGCGCGGCCTCCTCGTAGCCCACGACGCGGGCGAGCGGCGTCACGATCGCGGGCGACGACTCCGCCAGGGCTCGCGCGCGCTCGACGTCAGCCTCCAGTCCGGCCACCGTCCGGTCGGCCAGCAGCCGGGACGCCCGGGCCAGCAGCCGGGTCTGCTCCAGCAGCGAGCGGGCGATCACCGGCACCATGACGTTCAGCTCGAACGCCCCGCTGGCCCCGGCCCACGCGATGGTGGCGTCGTGCCCCACGACCTGGGCACAGACCTGCAGCACGGCCTCCGGGATCACGGGGTTGACCTTGCCCGGCATGATCGAGGAGCCGGGTTGCAGGTCCGGCAGGTGAATCTCGGCGAGCCCGGCATTCGGCCCGGAGCCCATCCACCGGAGGTCATTGCAGATCTTGGTGAGGCTCACGGCGATGACCCGGAGGACGCCGGACAACTCCACCAGGCCGTCCCGGGCGCCCTGAGCCTCGAAATGATCGCGGGCCTCGGTCAACGGCAACCCGGTCTCCCGGGCGAGCTCCGTCACCACCCGCCCGGAGAACGACGCGGGCGTGTTGATGCCGGTGCCCACCGCCGTGCCGCCCAGCGGTACCTCCGCGACGCGCGGCAGCGCCGCCTGCAGCCGCTCCACGCCGCGGCGCAGCTGAGCGGCGTACCCGCCGAGCTCCTGTCCCAACGTGACTGGGGTGGCGTCCATGAGATGCGTCCGGCCGGTCTTGACGACGTCGGCGAGCTCGGCCGCCTTGGCCTCGAACGTCGCTGCCAGGTGCTCCAGAGCCGGAACGACGTCCTCGACGACGGCGCGGGCAGCGGCCACGTGCACCGCCGTCGGCACGGTGTCGTTGCTCGACTGGGATGCGTTGACCTCGTCGTTCGGATGGACCCGCCGACCCAGCCGCCGACCGGCCAATGCGGCGACCACCTCGTTGACGTTCATGTTGGTCGACGTGCCGGAGCCGGTCTGGAAGACGTCGATCGGGAAGTGCTCCGCATGCTTGCCCGCGGCTACCTCACCCGCCGCCCCTGCCACCGCGTCGGCGACGTCGGCGGGCAGGACGCCGAGGTCGGCGTTCACCCGGGCCGCCGCGACCTTGATGAGGGCCAGCGCCTGGATGACCGCCGGGTCCATCGGGATGCCGCTGATCGGGAAGTTCTCCACCGCCCGCTGCGTCTGCGCACCCCACAGCGCGTGGGCCGGGACGCGGACCTCGCCCATGGAGTCGTGCTCCACCCGCACATCGCTTTCCGCAGTGGTTTCGCTCATGCGCGGATCGTCGCGCCCAAGGACCTGCGACGCCAATCGCGCGCCACTAGTCTGTAACTGAAAGTCCTTGTCTGAGTACGAACTGTGATCAATGGGGGATCTGTGCTGTTGCGGGTCGTGGTGGATCAGTTCCGGTACGGCGTGACCCTGCCGACCGGGACGTGGATCGCCGTCGGGGGATTGACGATGGCTCAGGCCGCCGTGCTGCTGGTGTGGTCGCCGCACGGCCGTAACAGTCGGCGCGGCCGGCACGGGAGGCACGGTCCGGTCACCGACCCGATGCCGGCGGCGCGGCACGCGGCCGGGACGGTGCTGCGCGTCGTTCCACGGCCTCGGGGCGACGACACCGCGCGGAGGATCGACCTTCGTACCGAGGCGCGAGACCGAGCGGTCGCCGCGCCGCTTCCGCCAGCTCCGCGGACCTCCGTGGAACGGGACGAACCGGTCAACATCTGGACGGCGCCCTCCAGCTGATCGAGGGCTGGCACCGGCATCCGGGCCGGACGTCCAGGGAGTTACCTCTCGGTATGCTGCCGCGATCGTGCTGCGCGCCGTCCCTGGAGGAGCAGAGCGTGGGTCCCACCGACATCGTGCCGGCCACCGGGAACACCCCCGATCAGCGCCCGTCGTTCGAGCAGGTCTTCGCCGCCCTGGCCGACGTGCAGGGTTGGATGACCAAGGCGCAGGCACGGCGGCTGTGGGACAGCGCTCAGCGCCTGCCGGCGGGCTCCCGGATCGTCGAGATCGGCAGCTTTCACGGCCGCTCGGCGATCATCCTGGCCAGCGCCTCCGCACCAGGGGTGGAGGTCTACGCCATCGACCCGCATGGCGGCAACGATCGCGGTCCGCAGCAGATCGTCGGCGCGTTCGAGGAGGGTCAGCGGGATCATGAGGCCTTTCTCGCCAACCTGCGCCGGGCCGCGGTAGCCGATCGCGTACGGCATATTCGCAAGCCGTCGCAGGACGCGACGGAGGACATCCTCGGCGATCTCGACGTCGTCTATATCGACGGCGCGCACCGCTATCAGCCCGCCATGACCGACATCGTCCGATGGGGTGCGAAGGTCACGCCCGGCGGCACGTTGCTGATCCATGACTCGTTCAGCTCGGTGGGCGTCACGCTGGCGCTGCTGGCCACGCTGTTCTTCGGGACCGAGTTCCGCTACGTGGGACGATCCGGTTCGCTGGCGGAGTACCGGCGTGAGCCGGTGACCGGCCCGGGGCGCGCACTCAACGTCGTCCGGCAACTCGGGCAGTTGCCGTACTTCGCGCGCAACGTGCTGTTCAAGGTGCTCATCGTGCTGCGGCTGCGCCGGCTCACGGTGTGGCTCGGCGGCACGGGGGAGTGGCCCTACTGATTTCCGGCCTGATCTCGGGCCTGATCTCGGGACTGATCTCGGGACTGCCGTCGGCCGAGGTACACGGCGTAGGCGAACTCCCGGCCGTCGCGCCGGACGGGGAGCACGACCTCCTCGCAGTTGCCCAACACGTCCTCCAGCGCGTCGCGCAAGGTGCGGCTGAGGTCGGCCGACCACACGGCGAGCACCCCGCCCGGCCGTAACACCCGCCATGCGGCCTGCAGGAACGCCGGCTCGTAGACTCGCGCGTTCGTCTGGTGCACCAGGAAGTCGGGGCCGTTGTCGACGTCCAGCAGAACGGCGTCCACGACGGCATCGGGCAGCGCGGGTACGGCGTCTGCGACATCGGCGACCCGAACCCGGATCCGGGAGTCGTCGAGCAGCCCGCGCGCGGACGGGACCAGCCCCTCGGCGATCCACCCGACGAGCGCGCCGTCGAGTTCCACGACGTCGACCGTGGCAACCCGGGGGTCGTCCAGCAGGGTCCGAGCGGTGACGCCCAGGCCGAGCCCGCCGACCAGGACGGCGAGATCACGCCGACTCGAAGGCGGGTGATCCGGATCCAGGCGGTCGAGGGCCAGCCTGGCCAGCGCCGCCTCGGTCGCGGTGTGGGCGGTATCCATCGTGAAGACGCCGTCCACGATGAGCTCACTGACTTCACCTCGGCGGCGCAGGACCGTCTCGCCGTGCTGCCCCGCCGACCGCGCGACCACGACGGGCGAGTCCTGGGTCACCACGCCCTCCCGGCCGCACGACACCCCACGACGTCGCACCCTACGGCGTGTCAGCCGGCGGCCCTGGCCGGCGCGGGCTCGTCTGCGATGTCGCCCAGCACGCTGATCAACCGCGCCTGGCCGACGTCGAGGGTGTAGCAGACCCCGAGGATGGCGCACCGGCCGTCGGCGATGCGTTCGGCGATGGGCCCGGACCTGTCCGCGATCAGCGCGGCGGTGTGCCGGGTGTGCTCCTCGATGACGTCCTCCAGCTGCCCACCACCGGCCCGGCGGGCGCTGAGCAGGCTGGGGGTGACGCGTTCGACGAGATCCCGCACGTAGCCGCCCGGCATCAGGCCGGTCTCGTGCGCTTCGAGGGTGGAGCGCACTGCGCCGCAGCTGTCATGGCCGAGGACCACGATCAGCGGGACGTCGAGCACCGTGACGCCGAACTCGATCGACCCCAGGACGCCGCTGTCGACCACGTGCCCGGCCGTGCGGACCACGAACAGATCGCCCAGGCCGCGGTCGAAGATGATCTCGGCCGCCACCCGGGAGTCGGAGCAACCGAAGACGAGCGCGAACGGGCGCTGACCGCTGGTCAGCTGGTTGCGCCGGTCGGCGTCCTGGTTCGGGTGCTCCCGCCGTCCTTCCACGAAACGCCGGTTGCCCTCCCGCAGCGCGGCCCACGCGGCCACCGGGGACGAGGGCGGCAGGTCCACCTCGTCCAGGTCCACGTCATCCGGGCTCACGTTGTCATGGTGTCAGTCACTCGTGTCCGGCGCGTTAGCGCGGCATGTGACGCATTCGGCAGACGGCCGAGTCCGAGGGCCGACCTGACGGCCGACGTGATGGCCGATTTGACGGGGTCCGCCGGGTGGCACGGCTCCTGCCCGATGCGTGGCTTGATCGCAGTGATCTTCCTTGATCACCCGAGTGGGAGTCGGTGACCGGACGGGGCCGGTGTGGGCCGAACACCCGACTTTGAGCTGACGGCGCGTCGGAGCCATTGCATTACGCAATCAATCGACTACCTTCAGTCACCGATGGAGGAGCGTGCCGAAAGGGGACGTGATGGGTCCGGAAACCGCGATGGCCATGGGTGGGGTCGAGTCCCGCAACGGCCAGGAAATCGAACGGCTGAGACACCAGGTCGAGGTGATGCTCGCATACGCCTTGGACAAGGGGCTGACCCCCGCGCCGCATGCCTGGATGTTCGACGCCGTCCGCCAACTTCCCCCCGCGGAGCTCACGCCGGACGGTTGGGTGCCCACCGCGACCGACGCCGATCGCCGGGCCATGACCGACGCCTTGGTTCGAGCGCATCGTGACCTGAGCCGGCTGGTGTCGCCGGCCCGGCCCGCGACCCTCGAGCTCCTCCAGGCATATCGCGAAACGCGGCGGCCGGGCCGCCCGACCCGCATTCCCCGGCAGCAGCCCCGAGCCGGCGCGCCGGGCACACCGAGCGGGCCAGTCCCCCGGCCGCGGGTCCAGCTGCGCCGTCCTCGTTTCCCGGGCGTGGGCAGCACGGTGCCGATCGTGCGCGGGCTGATGCTGGCGACGCTGGCATTCCTGGTGCTGTTCGTGCTCTTCACCGCAAGCCCGGACGCTCGTTCGGCGATCACCGGCCCGGTCCGGCTCACGTCGCTGGCAGCCGCGGGCACCGGCCCGGCCACCGGCGGGGTCCAGGTCAGCTCGCTGGGCGACTTCGACTCGGCCGGTTCAGCGCCGGATGAGGTCCAGGTCAGGTCCTTGGGTGGCGGCGCTGTGCATGCCCCGCCGATCCAGGCGCAACGCCCGGTGGCCCAGGTGGCGCCGACGACGCAACCCCCGGCCGGGACGACGCAGCCAACGTCGTCGCCGACCCAGACCGCCGCGTCCAGCGCGACGGGGACTCCGTCGACGAGCGCGAGCCCGACGGCGGCCCCGAGCTCCTCCAGCTCCGCCTCCAACCACTCATCCGACGAGCAGTCGTTCGGCCGACTGCTCCTGCGCGAACTCTTCCTGCTCGTCGCCGCCGGGCTGGGGGCGAGCTTCACGGCGCTGTACCGGGCGAGCCGTGAGGTGGCACGCGGGACCTACGACCCAGAGTTCGATCACACGTTCCTGCAGCGCATCGCGCTCGGCATGGCGACCGGCCTGATCATCGCGGAGATGCTGCCTCTGGGTGACACGGTGTACGCCACGCTCGCCCGGCCGGCGCTCGCGCTGCTCGGCGGCTTCGGCGCCGGGGTGGTGCACAAGGTCCTCTCGCGGGTCGTGTCGGCGGTGGAGACGCTGTTCAGTGGCGACCCGGACGAGCTGGAGGACTCTCGCCGCGAGCTCGCCCAGAAGCGCGCCGACGAGGTGCTGGTCCAGGCCGAGCGGGCCACGCTGGCCCGGCTGCTGGAGATCCGGCGCATCGCGGCTTCCGGGGCCCCGGCCCGCGCCGTCATCGACGAGATCGACCACATGATCACCCAGGTCTCCCCGGCCTGAGCGCCGGGGACGGCGGCGCGGTGCGCTCCGGCAGGTGGCCTTAGAGGTTCCGCGGATAAGGGGGGCCGGACCCCGCCCGGCCTCGCGCCCCCTATCCGCGGAACCTTAGAGGTTCCGCGGATAGGGGAGGTCGCGGACCGGATCGGGCCCCGGCATCCCGCCCGGCGGCGTTGTCGTCGTCGCCCGTAGCTCCGCTACGGGCTCCTCCTCCGCCTTGCCCGCCGGGCGCCGGACCCCGCCCGGCCTCGCGCCCCCTATCCGCGGAACCTCTTACACTCACCGCCGTGACCATGGTCGTGGAGCCGGGACGCGTCACCGCCAAGCCGGCGCGGCGGCGTGCCGCATGGCGTCCCCGCGTCCCGTCCGCCGTCGCCTGGCTCGTGCGCCTGATCGCCCTGACCACGGTGATCGGCGTCCTGCACCCCGGTCAGCCGAATCAGTACGCCTCCCTGCGTGAGGACGCGGTGGCGGACGGCGTGGCGTTCGCCGCCGCCGCGTCGTCCGCGGCCGTGATGCTCCTGCTGGCGGGCGCGCTGCGCCGGCGCAAGCGCCGGGCATGGGCGCTGATCGTCGGGGTGGCCGCCGTCGCCGCCGTGGCGCATGCCGAGGCCCGGCAGTGGGGGGACGTCGCGCTGCACGTCGCGCTGCTGGCGGTGCTCGTCTGGGCGAGGCGCGACTTCACGGCCGAGTCCGAGCCGCGTGGCAGGCTCGCCGCAGTGCGCGTCCTGGTTGTCATGGGCGGGATCTCGGTGCTCGCGGGCCTCTTCCTGACGCGGGACACCGCGGCACCGGGCACGGGATTCGGCCGGCGGCTCGGCGAGGTGCTGTACGGGCTGGTCGGCTTCAGCCCGGATCTGCGCTTCCGCGAGCCCGGGCTGTCCGACCTCACCCAGGTCGCACTGACCACGCTCGGAGCGCTCACCGCCCTCCTGACGCTGCTCGCCCTGCTGGCGCCCGCCCGGAAGCCCGCGCGGCTCGATCCATCCGACGAGGCCAGGCTGCGAGAGCTGCTGGAGCGCTACGGCGACCGGGACTCGCTGGGGTACTTCGCCTTGCGCCGCGACAAGACCGCGATCTGGTCGCGCACCGGCAAGGCCGCCGTCGTGCACCGCGTGGTCGGCGGCGTCAGCCTGGCGTCCGGTGACCCGATCGGTGACCCCGAGGCGTGGCCGGGTGCCGTCGAGGCCTGGCTGGACGAGGCGGAGCGGTTCGGCTGGATCCCCGGAGCGCTCGGCGTCTCGGAGGCCGGCGCGACGACGTTGTGCCGTGCCGGTCTGGACGCGCTGGAACTCGGCGACGAGGCGGTGCTTGATCTGGACCGCTTCAGCCTCGACGGGCGGTCCATGCGCGGCGTCCGGCAGGCGGTGAATCGGGTCGGCCGTGCCGGGTACACGGCGACGGTGCACCGCCAGGCCGCGTTGACGGATCGGGAGATCGCCGAGGTCACCGCCGCAGCCATCGACCTGCGGACCGACAAGGTGGAGCGCGGCTTCTCGATGGCCCTGTGCCGGCTCGGGGACCGGCACGATCCGGAGATGGTGATCGTCCGGGTCCGGGACGCCACGGGTCGGCTCGTCTGCGTCCTGGGCTTCGTGCCGTGGGGAACCGACGGACTGTCCCTCGACGTCATGCGCCGTTCCCGGGACAGCGAGAACGGCACGATCGAGTTCGCGATCGCAGCCGTCGCGGAGCAGGCGCGACGTTGGGGACTACGCCGGATCTCGCTCAACTTCGCCGTCTTCCGGGCCGTCTTCGAGCGGGCCTCCCGGGTCGGCGCCGGCCCGGTCCTGCGGATGTGGCACCGGCTGTTGCTGTTCGTGTCCCGCTGGTTCCAGATCGAGTCCCTGTACCGGGCCAACGCCAAGTACCAGCCCGACTGGGTGCCTCGGTTCGTCTGTTTCCGGCGGGCCGCGGACCTGCCGCGGGTCGCCATCGCGGCATTGGAGGCGGAGGCTTTCCTGGTATGGCCGAAACCGCGGCGCCTGGCGCGCTGAGTCCCCGGAAGAGCCGGTGATCGCGACCGTGTCCTGTCCGTGGGCCGAGGCGCGGCGCACCGCCTACGCAGCGGCCACCCCGCTGGCACCGATGCAGCGGCCGCTCCTGGCGACCCTGGGCGCGGTACTGGCCGAGGACGTCGGGGCGGTCACTGACCTGCCGGCGGCCGACACGGCGGCGATGGACGGCTGGGCGGTTCGCGGCCCCGCGCCATGGCGGGTGGTCGGCGAGGTGCTGGCGGGCGACATCCCTGGGCCGCTCGACGACGGACAGGCGGTGCGGATCGCCACCGGCGCTCTGCTGCCTCCCGCCGCGGACGGGGTGCTGCGCCGCGAATGGGGCAGCCTCGACGGGGAACGGATGACTCCCGGCCCGGCATGTCCGGCGGACGTGCGCAGTCCCGGACCTGTCGGCGTCGATGTTCGCCGGGCGGGGGAGGAGTGCCGGGCGGGTGAGGTGGTCCTGTCGGCCGGTACGCCGGTCACGCCGCCCGCTCTCGGGCTCCTCGCCGCAGCCGGGCTGGACGACGTGTCGGTCCGGCAGGCCGTCGTCGAGATCCTCGTCCTGGGCGATGAGTTGCTCGATCACGGGCCGTCGCGGGCGGGGCGAGTGCGAGACGCCATCGGGCCGCTCCTGGCGGGATGGCTGCCCGCGCTCGGGGCAGCCGTCCTCGGGCCGCGGCGCTGTCCCGACCGCGCCGAGGATCTCGCGGTGGCACTCGAGGCGGGCCTGGCCGATCGGGCGGACGTGGTGGTCACGACCGGGTCCACCGCTCGCGGGCCGGTGGACCACCTGCATGGCGTGCTCGCGGCGGCCGGTGCCCGGCTCCTGGTGGACGGCGTTGCGGTGCGGCCCGGTCATCCCCAGCTGCTGGCCGTGCTCCCGGATCGGCGTCCGGTGGTCGGGTTGCCGGGCAACCCGCTGGCCGCCGTCTCGGGCGTGTTCACCCTGCTGGAGCCGCTGATCGCGGGGCTGCACGGGCTGCCGATGCCGCAGTCGCTTCGCGTACGGCTGGCGCAACCGGTGCGGGCGGGCGGTGAGGCGACGCGGCTGGTGCCGGTGCGGGACGGCGTTCCGCAGGTCTTCGCCGGCCCGGCGATGCTTCGCGGGCTGGCCGGGGCCGATGCGGTCGCCGTCGTCCCGCCCGGTGGCGCGGCAGCGGGGGACGAAGTCGAGGCGCTGGCGCTGCCGGGGCGGCGATGACCCGGATTGCTTGATCGCCCCCGGATTGCTTGATCGGCCCCGGATTGCTTGATCGGCCCCGGATTGCTTGATCGAATCCAGCGCTGGCTGGCGACCGGGGGTCA
>Ga0081539_10006913_pt1 | contig 10570 bp, 9 predicted proteins | sample TabmetS4T2R2_FD_71023 | JGI IMG/M metagenome (GOLD analysis project Ga0081539, IMG submission 71023) | Tabebuia heterophylla rhizosphere microbial communities from the University of Puerto Rico - S4T2R2 | ecosystem: Host-associated > Plants > Roots > Rhizosphere ... | reverse complement strand
GCTTGGCTCTGCGACTATAACAATCGACGACCGCACGCCGCTCTCGGCGGCAAACCTCCCATCTCACGACTCACCGAGGACAACCTCCGTGGAAACGACATCTAGGCTGCCAGCCCTGAACGGACGCTTTGCGCCGGCAGCATCCGCCGTTCGACGCGCTCCGCACCTTCGCTCGGCGCTGGCGGCTGCCCGGAGGCAGCCCTTGCTTCGCCAGGAATGACGCGATCCTCCAAGCCCGACAGCCCAAGACAGTTGCGCGCCGAACTGGCCTGTGGAACACTTAGCTCAATGCTTCATCGTCTCGACCGACCCTGCCGTGCGCAGAGCGATCCGTCGGAGTTTGGGACTGGTGGGCATGGAAACTTGGTATGTCGTTTCCGGATTATCAGAGCCTCAAGGTGGATCTCCGGCAGTTGGGCTACATGGCCACAATTGCCGATTGCCGCAGCATATCGGCCGCTGCATTCAAGCTAGGCATCGCCCAGCCCTCCCTGTCAGAAGCCGTCGCCCGCCTCGAGAGGGAGTTGGGCTTTCAGCTGATCGTGCGGACAGCTCGCGGCATCGAGTTCACTGACGCGGGCGCTGCGCTTGCAAAGCTCGGTCACTCGGTTCTCAAAGAGATCTCGGCCGAGATGACGAACGTCGAGATCATGGGCAGGCAGGACGGCGGACTGGTCTCGGTGAGCGTCCCTCCCTCCTTCTCGATCATCCTCGGCGTTCAGTTGGCGGAAACCGTCAAGCTGGAATATCCAGGCATTCAGCTCTGTATCAACGAGGTTACATCGTTACCGGCCCAGGAGGGGATCAGCAAAGGCGATTTCGACTTTGGAATCATCTACCACGGCACCGTGCCGAACGAGTTCATCGTCCATCCCCTGATGGAAGAGCAATTCTATCTCGCAGCAGCGCCCGACAACTGGGGATCAGTCGAAACCCGCAACGGCATCGCGGTCGAGCCGGTAGACTTCAAGCATGTGGCGGAACTTCCGCTGGTGCTGGCCAAGCGGCCAAATGGTCTGAGACTGATCATGGAGAGAAACGCGAAAAAGGCCAACGTCAATCTGAACGTCGCATTCGAGATCGACTCGCTACGGAACATGGTCTCAATGGTGACTCGCGCAAGCGCCTACGGGATTTGCCCCCAGACAGTGGTAACCAAGGAGATGGAGAACGGCGAGCTCATCCTGATTCCAATTGTGGAGCCTGAGATCGTCGAAACGTCCTATGTCATACGCAAAGCCGGCCGCCCCATTTCTCGGGCAAGCCTCATAATCGAGAACCTGATCCACGTCATTCTCAGGGAGCAGATCAAGCGGCACGACTTGAATGCCGTGCTGCTCGGCGAGGCCGCGCATGAGAGTGCGAGACCGAGGGCGGTGGGAGCCTGACGTTCCCAAGGCAGACCGATTTCGATTGGAACGCGTGGGCGCCGGGTCATCGCCCATCCGATTTGCGAGTGAGATTAAACCGCCGGACGATCTTTCCGGGGTTACTTCGCGTTGATCAGCGCCTGCGACGCCTCCGTGCCCGGCTTTCCGAGACCGTCCAGGTCCTTCGACCAGGAGTCGATCACCGCGGAGGTCTTCTCGGCCCACTTTGAAATTTCCTCCTGCGACATTTCATGCGGGGTAAGGCCGTACTGGCTGATCATCATCTGCCGGACTTCAGCTTCGAGGCCGTCGAGATACGCGCAAATGTGATCCTGGGTCTTCATGGCGGCCTCGGTTACCTTGGCCTTCATATCGTCCGACAGGCCGTCCCAGCTCTGCTTGGACATAGCGAAGATGGTGGAGCCCTGTCCAATGGCCGGCCCTTCGACCACATATTTGAAGCTCTTCTCCAGCGAGAACGGAGTGACCGAACTGTAGGCCAGAAAGACACCGTCGATCGTGCCGCGCGAGACCGAGTCGTAGAGCTCCGGACCACTTAACTGGACGGGAACTGCACCCAGTGCGGCGGCGGTCTTTTGCATGGGCGCTCCCGCTGCGCGGAGCTTCAGGCCCTGCAGATCGTCAAGCGACTTGATCTCCTTCGAGCTCGTGAAGATCTTGTAGGGTGGGTTGGCGAAAACGAAGATCGCGTGCATGCCGTTGGGTGCGAACTCGGCCTTGTCCAACACACTGTTTTCCTTGGACACTTCCCAGAACTTGCGGGTTCCGGCGCAAGCATTCTCGTGCTTGATCGGCAGTTCAACCACCGTCGACAGAAGCAGTTTCTCCGGCGTGTAGCCTGCGACGACGATTGCGAAGTCGAGGACACCGCTCTGTAGCGCCGCGGGATAGTCGTTGCCGGTCTGGCCGCCCGGGAAGACGTCGAACTGCACCTTGCCGCCGGTCGATTCAGTCAACAGATTGGCGAAGTAACTGCCACCCTCTTTCCACACCCAGTGATCGTTGGAGAAGGGATGGCCGAACTTCATCCTTACCGTATCCTGTGCGGAACTCGGGGCGACAGACCCGGCGACAAGCAGGGCTGCGGCCACGGCGGCTATGCGGATCGTGGTGTAGAGCATTTGGTTCCTCCCTTGGTGCTCGGTTGAAGTTCGAAAATGCCTGGACGCGGTCCGCGGTCAGTCCTCAATTTCTGACCGCGACGCCTGGAGAAGCGGTTGAGTCCGCATCCGTCCCGGCCCTCACAAATGGCTCGGCAGCCACAGGCTCAGTCCTGGGAAGAGGAGTAGGATCGCGATCGCGATCAGATGGGCGACAACGTGAGGCGCCACGCCCCGGAAGACTTCACTCGCTGGCAATCCGGCGCCCTTCGCAACGACGAACGCATTCAAGCCCACGGGCGGCGTCACGAGCCCCACCTCGACGCAAACGATCATGATGACGCCCCACCAGATCAGGTCGTAACCCAGAGAGGCGACCAGAGGTGCCAGGATCGGAACCGTCAGCACGAGAATGGCCATCAGATCCAGGAAGCAGCCGAGAACGAGCAGGATGGCGACGAGCGCCACGACAACGACCCACGGCGCGGCCTGCAGCGCCCCGATCCAGGCAACGATGTTCTGCGCGGCCTGCGTCAGCGCGAAGAACGTCGAGAATATGTGCGCGCCCAGGATGATGACGACGATCATGCACGACGTTATCGTGGCCCTGGTGACCGCCTTGCCGATGTCGCGCAGGCTCGGTCGCGACCGCACGTAGTAGATGATGAACGCCAGGAAAGCGCCAACCGCCGATACTTCCGTGGGCGTCGCGATGCCGGAATAGAGCACGACCGTCACGGACGAAAACAGGACCAGCATGGGCAGAACCAACCGCAGCAGCGCGAGCTTTTCCGAGAGCGGCACCGGTTCTGAGCGGGGCGCATGATGCGGTTTCCACAACGCCAGGCCCACGGTCGTTAGGGCGATGGTGAGCGTGACCACGAGCCCCGGAATCAGGCCGGCGATCAGAACTTTTGCGATGCTTACATTGGCCAGCAGGCCATACACGATCATCGCGATGCTGGGCGGTATCAGCATCGCAAGCGTTCCTGATATCGCGACCACGCCGGACGCCATGCGGACGCTGTAGCCCTGGCGCACCATCGCCCTGAGCGCCGTTGCAGACAGCGTGGCGGCGGACGCGGTCGACGACCCGCAGATTGCTCCGAAGCCCGCTCCCGCAAAGGCCGTCGCCGCCCCGAGGCCACCAGGGACGCGCCCGAACCAGGCGGCCGCGGTGCGGAACAGATCGTCTGCTATCCCGGACGCCAGGACGAACTCGGCCATCAGCAGGAACATCGGGATCGTGAGAAACTCGTAGACGGTGGCCACATCGTGCGGCAGCCCCGTCACCAACCCTACAAGGCCGTTGAAGCCGACGACATACCAAAGCCCGAAGGCACCGGTGACGCCCATGGCAAAACCCACCGGGGCATTGAACGCTATGAGGACCATCAGCGCGGCGAATACGATGGCAGCGATCACTCCATGACCTCCCCGTCCAACGTCACGTAAGGGTCGCGCCCCACGGCGATCAGCATCGCCAGGCTCAGGACCAGCCGAGCCACGATCACGAGAAATCCCAGGGCGATCGGAAGGTAGGAGGGCCAGATCAGGAAGATGATCACGCCCATTCGCACTTCGGTCTCGTGATAGGCTTTCAGGGTGTACTTGAACGCAAGAGCGAGAAAAAATGCACAGAATACCAAATTCAAAATGGTGACGAATATTCTGATAATATTCCGATTCCTACTCGAAAACATGTCATAGAATATAGACACGCTGACATGGGCACCTTCACGAAACGTCGCCGACATCGGCAGGTATCCGATCAGCACCAGGCCATAGAGCGAGATCGTATCGTAAGCCCAGGAGATCGGCGCGTTGAAGGTGTAGCGGAGGATAGCATCCATGCTTACGACCACCATGATGAAAATCATGACGGCCGCGCCGGCATAAAGTCCCGCGTCCTCCAGAAACGAGACATATCTATTTAGTCTGGAGAATGAATACACGCCGAATTCCTCCCGTTGATTCAGCAAGAACTGTGCAGGTTTGGTCCTTTCTTAGCCGTCTCTCGATGCACTACACTTGCCAGATGAAGCGGAGCGCCCTCCAGCGTCCCATGCGGAAGAGCGGCGCCCGTCGTTGGTCAAATGCGCGAACCGCCGTCTACTCCCACGGCCTGCCCGGTCATGTATGAGGATTCCTCCGAACACAGGAATGCGATCACGTTCGCAACCTCTTCCGACGTTCCCGTGCGGCCCATCGGAGCCATGCGGGCGGCGTCGGCGATGAACTGGGCGCGTCTCTGTTCTGGTGTCTCGTTTTCGGCGATCGCCCGGGCCGTCCAATCGAGCCGCGCATTGTCGATGGTGCCGGGACAGATCGCGTTTACGCGCACGCCATAGCGCGCCATCTCCAGAGCAAAGGACTGCGCCAGTGCAACCAGGCCGAATTTCGAGGCACTATAGGCGGCGAGCCGTGCCCGGGCGGCGCGACCCACTTCGGAAGATGTGATCACCACGGCTCCGCCACCGTTGCGCTCCATGAAGTGCTTGCCGACCGCCTTGCAGCAGAGGAAGGACCCTATCAGATTGACGTCGAGAACGTGCCGGAATGCCTCCACGGGAACATCGACGATGTCGGCGCGGTCAGCGCCAGGCCGCGAACCGGCGTTGGCGATCAGATAGTCGATCCGGCCAAGCTGCTGCAGCGTCGTCGCGACCGCGGCATGCACTTCCTGCTCGACGGAGACATCGGCGTAGAGCCTGACAGCTCTGCGGCCGAGACCTTTGATCTCGTCGGCGACGCTCTCGATTCCATTCCAGCGGTCCTGCTCGTCTCGCGGGAGCTGGTCCTTGGACCATTTCTTGTCCAGCAGCGCAACGTCGGCGCCGTCTCGCGCCATACGCAGTGCGGTGGCCCGGCCGATGCCACGCAGACCGCCGGCCCCCGTGATCAACGCGACCTTGCCGCCGAATTCGAATTTCACCTCCATCCTCCCGGTATCCCAATTATTGAGACTTTATGGTCTGAAACGGTGGAGAGCAATCGTAGAAGGCGCCCCTCTTCCAGCCCCCCAATCCATAGGGACGGATAGGCGCACGGAAGGTAAGGATCTGGAAACGTTATACTTTTCGCCTGGCCCCCGTTTCCAATCTAGCCGCTCTTGCGACAACCCTATGTCCCACATAGGGTTGTCGGGCCATGGTTTGACAGTGCGGAAAGGCGGTCACTACTACTGTCGAGGTATTGTGGATTGCTCTAGGGAGATTGTGCGCCATGCGCATCGTCAATCCGAACTTCGGAACGGCACGCGAAGAAGGCGCGTCATTGGTCGAAAGGCCGCCGGTTGACTGGCTAAGGGACCCGATCATCTTCTTCAGCAATAGCAAGCCGAACGCGAAAGAGTTGATGGACGGCCTGAAGGCCAAGCTCGCCACCATCCGCGACGTCGCGAACGTCCACTTCACCTGGAAGCCGTCGGCTGGCGTAGCTGCAACGAAAGAAATGATCGAGGCGGCCGCCTCCAGGTACAGGATCGCCATCCTCGGCACAGCCGATTGAGGCGCGTGCTCATCGTGGAGTTTCCATGATAGCATTGAACTCAACAACCGCGGCCTGACGACAGTCGTTCTGGCAAGCGACGCCTTTGCGCCTCTGGTCCGAATGCAGGCCAAAGCCAGAAGGGTCGAACCTCGGCTTGCAGTGTTCAAGCACCCCCTCGGCGGTCTGCCCGCCGATGAGCTGCAAGACAGGATCGAAGCTGCCTGGAACGGCCTGTTAGAGGAAATGAAAAAGGACCAATAGGTCAGACGGCGTCGCGTGGTTCGCGTGACGCCGTAGTGTTCTCGGAGCTCTGGACAACCGCGGAATGTCGTTTGGAATGAATGCCCCTGAGCCAGAAGTTCTCGTCATCGACGATGTCGACGCGTCAGCCTGGAACGAATATGCCTATGAGCAGGGATGGAGCGACGGCATGCCGCTCGTTCCTCCGACAGAGATCGCTGTGGACGCGTTCGTCGAGACCGTTCGGGGCGACAACGGGCACCTTATCGCGCTACCGCCGCGCATGGTGTTCCCGACGACGCGCAGCCTAGCTGCGAACGCCGTCATGGCCGGTTGCAGGCCCGAGTACTTTCCAACCATCGTGGCTGCTGTTCGTGCTATCGGCGTCCCGGAATTCAACCTCCACGGCATTCTCGCGACCACGCACCCATGCAGCCTGACGGTGATAATCGGAGGCGCTATCCGCCACAGACTGAAGGTCAATTCCGGAACCAACTGTTTCGGTCAAGGGTGGCGGGCCAACGCCACCATCGGCCGAGCGCTGGGCCTTATCGCTCGCAACATCGGCGGCGCTGTTCCGGGTGAGACGGACCGGGCGACCCATGGCTCCCCCGCCAAGTACTCATTCTGCTTCGGAGAAAACGAAGAGGAGTGCCCCTGGGAGCCCTACCGCGTGCGCCAAGGCTTCCATCGCGAGGATAGCGTCGTGACAGTCTTTGCTTCCGAACCGCCGCACAACATCAACGACCATGCAAGCACCGACGGCCGGTCGATCCTACTGACCTGCGCTTCCGTGATGTCCACCTCGGGCGCGAACACCATGTACCGCGAGGGGCCGACGCTTCTCGTGATCGGACCGGAACACGCGGCCCGCTTGTTCAAGGACGGCTGGACGATAGAGGCCATCCAGAACCACCTTTTCGAAACGGCCTTGATCCCGGCGAGCGAGGTTTCGGCTGAGAACCAGGTCTACTACGCCGACGCCGGGCAGGTCATGGTGAACGGCGCCTATACCATCACGCCGAAGCCCGAGGACATTCACATCGTGGTCGCCGGCGGCCCCGGCAAACATTCCGCATGGATCCCTGGTTTGGGGCCGACCGTCCTCAGCAGCGTCCGCATCAACGATCAAACTGGCCAGACGTGATCATCGGCTTCTCGGAAGCGCTCATCTTTGACGAGAGCGCCCAGTGGGACGCAGCGCAAGATGCTCTCTCCGAGGCCGGCTTCGGTGACGGGCTGCCGCTGGTCGTGCCGACCAGCCGCCGTCTCGACGCCATGTTGCGCGGCGTTTCGGGGCGCAAACGCACTTTCGGCGCGATGCCTCCCCTGATGGGCGAATTGACGGTCGAGGCGGTGGCATATTGCTGCGTGCTGGCCGGCTGCCTTCCTGCGGAACTGCCGGTCGTCCTGACGGCTGCCGTCGCGACATTGGCTCCGGATTTCAACCTGCTCGGGATACAGACAACGACGGGAACGGCGGCGGTCTGCCTGGCCGTTCACGGTCCGGCGGGACGCGCACATGGCATGAACGCTGGGGCAAATTGCCTGGGGCCCGGCAACCGGGCCAACGCATGCATGGGCCGCGCCTTGCAACTGGTCCTGCGCAATGTCGGCGGGGCCAGGGCCGGCGCCACCGACATGGCGACGATGGGACAGCCGGGCAAGTATGTGTTCTGCTTCGCCGAAAACGAGTCGGCACCTCTTTCCTCCGCCCGGGCCACTGGAGGCCTGCAACCGGGCGAGAGCGCCGTCACGGTCATCGGTGTGTCGGGGACGATGGAGGTGCTGCCGAAGGGCCGCGGCGACACGCCGGAAGCCGTGTTGCGCCCGGTCGCAGCCGCGATGCATGGCGCGCGATTGGCATTCACCGTCGATGTGAGCCACCGGAGCGACCTGCATGGCGAACACTTCCTGCTCCTGCCACCGGAACTGGCGAATTTTCTGAGCGCCAAAGGTTGGCACATCGGTGACGTGCAAGATTTCCTGATGACGCAGTCACCGCCCGACGAACATGGCAATCCATGGCCGCTGGCTTCCTCGGCCGCGGACATCGTCCTTGTGCCGACGGGCGGAGTGGGTGTCAAAATGACTTACCTGGTGCCGTGGAGCGGCGGATCACGCTCGGCGACCTCGACGCTGTTGTCGCCGATCTATAGCATGTCTCCCGAAAGTGGACCCGGTTTCGGGACAAAGACATGCGTAAAAACAAAGACCTAAAGCGCGGGTAGCGAATCTGAAAGATCGCGACGCGCTTTACGTCCGGAATGGCCCGGCCAATGCGCATCTGCACTGCGATCGGGCGAAGCATAATCCTTGGCGTGGGACATGCAGGAGTTTGATTTCCTCATTGTCGGCGCCGGCTCCGCCGGATGTGTGCTGGCGAACCGCTTGTCGGAGGACGGACGCTTCACCGTTCTTCTGATCGAGGCCGGCGGTTCGGGCCGCAATCCAGCCTTCTCCATCCCGCTTCTGGCCGGAGCCGTATACTATTGGAAGCCGAGCAACTGGCAGTATGAAACCACGCCGCAGAGCGGTCTCGAGGGACGCGCGATCAAATGGCCCCGCCGCAAGGTTCTGGGCGGCTGCTCCACCATAAACGGTATGATGTGCGCGGCAGCCGCCGCGACTACGATACCTGGCGCCAGATGGGCCTTCAGCGATGGTCCTATGAAGAGGTGCTCCCCTATTTCAAACGTGCGGAGAATAACCCGGAGCGCGCCGGTGACGACCTCCACGGGCAGGGCGGACCGCTGCATGTCGAAAAAGGCAAGGCTGCCAACCCGATCTACGCTGCCTTGATCGCCGCCGGGATCGATGAAGGCTTCCCGGCCAGCGACGATTTCAATGGGCTCGTGCAGGAAGGACTGGGCGTTTACGACTTCACAATCCGCAACGGCCGTCGGGTCAGCACCGAGCGGGCGTACTTGCAGCCGGCCAAGCACCGGTCCAACCTGGAGATCTGGACGAAAACGCATGTGTCGTCGATCCGGCTCGAGGACAGGCGTGCGGTCGGCCTCGATCTGATCCGGAGCAACGCGGCCTCGGCGATTTCGGCGCGGCGCGAAGTGATCCTCAGTGCCGGCGCGATCAATTCTCCACAGCTTCTCCAACTGTCGGGCATTGGTGATCCGGAGCGGCTGAAACCTCTCGGTATTGAGCCTAAAGTTGCGCGCCCGGCCGTCGGTCGCAACCTGCAGGACCATCTGGGCGTCCTCCTCACCTATGCTGGCAGCAACGGCGTATCGCTCTATTCCCTTTTGCGGCCCGATCGCGCGATCTCGTCACTGACGCGCGCCTACTTCTTCGGGACGGGTCCGGCGGCCTCATCGCCCCTGGAGGCTGGCCGCTTCCTGAAGACGCGGCCCGAACTCGACGAGCCTGATGTCCAGCTGACCTTCATCCCCGGCCTTAGCTTGGAAATGACGCGCTCCGGCCAGCGTGGCCACGGCTACATGATCAGCGTCTACCAGCTACGGCCCGACAGCCGGGGTGAGGTGCACATCGTCAGCGCCGATCCGTTCGCGAAGCCGGCGATGGACCCAGGCTATCTGAAAACGGAGCACGACCGGCAGGTAATGCGCGACGGGACGCGGTTGGGGCATCGTATCGGCGCCAATCCGCACATGGCGCCCTTTCTTGCGATGCAGACCGCACCGCTGCGGAACCTCTCGCTAACGACGAAGCGCTCGACGCATGGGTCCGGCAGAACGCCAGCACCACCTTCCACCCGAGTTGCACTTGTCGGATGGGCGCGGACGACGAGGCCGTGGTCGACGCGGAGCTCATGGTACGCGGGGTCGAAGGCCTTCGCGTGGTCGACGCATCGGTCATGCCGCTGATCGTGAGCGGAAACACCAACGCGCCGACGATCATGATCGCCGAGAAGGCATCAGACTTGATCCTTGGTCGGCCTGCCCCAAGGCCGGCTTTCGCCGTTTCAACGCGCCCAGTTCCGGCTGCCCGGACTGCTCGCTAAAGCATGTCTCCCGAAAGTGGTCCCGGTTTCGGGACAAAGACATGCGTAAGAACAAAGATCTAAAGCGCGGGAGCGAATCCGAAAGATCGCGACGCGCTTTAAATCCTGACAGGAGCACGACTTCATCGTCACCGCAATCAACCCCGACTGCGATCGTGGCGAGCACATGACGAAGCCCGAAAAGCGGATGTTCGAGGCTGGGGACGACACCCGTGGACGTGATCGCCACCGCCATGGGAGAAGGCGAACGTCGCGACTACGAGGGAGCCGATCTGAAGTAGCTTTTGCGTGATCAATCCTGTGATGCCTCGAGTTCGGCCGAGCGCATCCGCTCAGCGACCTGAGATGACGAATTGTGAAGCGGCGGA
>Ga0081539_10006912_pt1 | contig 10574 bp, 9 predicted proteins | sample TabmetS4T2R2_FD_71023 | JGI IMG/M metagenome (GOLD analysis project Ga0081539, IMG submission 71023) | Tabebuia heterophylla rhizosphere microbial communities from the University of Puerto Rico - S4T2R2 | ecosystem: Host-associated > Plants > Roots > Rhizosphere ... | reverse complement strand
GAACGCGGGGACGAACGCGCGGCGCACCTCGTCCTTGAGGTGACGGTCGATCTCCTTGCGCGCGTCGATGACGAACGACTGCAGGCGCTCGCGTTCCTCCTTGGGCGCCTCGGCGCGCTCGATGTGGTCGGTCAGCGCGATGAGCGCCATGATCGCCGTGAGGTACTTCTCGCCGCCGGCGTCGGAGGCACGGACGGCCGCCCCGGAGAGGATGTCCACGATTCGCCGCGGGCCGAGGCCGGTCATGCCCTCGTGGTCGGCTGCGCGCTTGATCTCGGGGATCTGCGCGAGCTTCCACTCGCCGGTCTCCGTCCCGTCGTACAGCTTCATCTTCTCGACCGGCCCGAGGTTGTCGTGCTCCTCCAGGCGCGACAGCACCGCGACCATCGCGGCGGCGCGCAGCGCGTGCGGCGCCAGGTGCATCTCGCCGACGCCGCGCCCGTTGCGGTCGGTCAGCAGCTTCTCGTAGATGCGCTCCTCGTCGGAGACCCGGACGTTGTACGGGACCGACACGGAGACCAGGCGGTCCTTGAGCGCCTCGTTGCGGGCGTCGGCCATGAACGAGCGGAACTCCGCCTCGTTGGTGTGGGCCAGGATCGCGCAGTCGCAGTCGATGTATCCGAACTTGGGGACCTTGAACTGCTTCTCCTGCGCCATGGTCAGGAACAGGTTGCGGAACTCGGCCGGGTTCTTGAGCAGCTCGACCGCCTCGAACAGCCCGCGGTTGGCCTTGGAGAACTCCCCTTGCCAGTCGAGCGCCAGCGGATGCGCGTCCGACCCGTAGCGCTCGATCGCCTTCCAGTCCATGCCGCCGGTGAGCTGCTCCATCGACATCGACTTGGGATCGCCGGGCTCGAAGGTCGCGATGCCGACGCGCCGCGCCTCCGACAGGAAGATCCGCTGTACCGGGAAGCGCAGGAAGTCCCCACCGAGCTCCTCGTCCAGGCGGTACTGGCAGACCGGACACAGGCCGCCCTCGACCCTCACGCCGGTGTGCTGGCGCGCCTGCTCGCGCAGGACGGCCGGCACCAGGTGCAGCGGCTCCTCGTGCATGGGGCAGCCCTCGAGCGCGTACACGGCGCCCTCCGGCGTGTGCGAGTACGCCTCCAAGCCCTTCTTGAGCATGGCCGCCACCGTCGACTTGGCGCCGCCCGGAGGACCCCAGAGCAGCAGGATGCGCCGTCGCGTCTCGTGGCCCTGCGCCGCCGTCTCGAAGTAGCTGACGACCCGCTCGAGGGGGACGTCCATCCCGAACAGCTCCTGCGCGAAGAAGCTGTAGGACCGCTCGCCCGCGTGCAGGCCCGGCGTCGATCCCGCGGCCTGGATCATGTCGTACACGCGCTGGTGCGCGGTCGCGGCGATCGACGGGTGCTCGGCCACCCGGTCGATGTACTCGTTGAGGGTGATGACCTCTTCGAGCTGCGTCGGCCCCTGCTTGGAGGCTTCCACGAGCGCCTGCTGGAAGTTCATGGCATCCTGCCCTCTCGTTCGCCCACGGGGGTTGCGGCCCCGCGTCTGCTGGCATAGGTCTACGCCGGTGGTCGGACAGAGTGGCGCTCAGGAGGCCGAACGCTGCGCAGTTTTCTCCTCGCGTCGAAAAAAACCTCTTCGAATTGGACCGTCGGGACAGATGCCGACGCGCCAAGGGCTCGTCTGCGACCGTCACGCCTCCGCGTGGCGTCGCGGCGGCATGCGGCCCGGCGGCGGCTCTCCCGGACCTGCGTGCGCGCGGTCGGGAATGCTGCACGTCTGGGCGGACTCGCGCGACACGGTGATCTGCTCGCCGTGATGGAGCAGCTCGAGCGGCTCGCCGTCCACGAGCTCGTATCGCGCGCTGTCCGACCGAACCTCCACGCGTAGGCGCCGGCCGCGATAGAGCATCCGGAACGCGAGCCGCGCGAGGCGCTGGGGCAAGCGAGGCGCGAAGGCGAGCAGATCGTCGTGGTCGCGCATCCCGCCGAAGCCCGCGACGGCGACGAGCCACGTCCCCGACAGAGCCGCCAGGTGCAGTCCGTCGCGCGTGTTGAACGCGAGATCGCGCAGGTCGATGAACGCGGTCTCGCCGAGGTAGTCGTAGGCCAGCTCGAGCTGCCCGACTTCGGCGGCGACGATCGCCTGGATCGCGGCCGACAGCGACGAGTCGCGGACCGTGATGCGCTCGTAGTAGTCGAAGTCGCGCGCCTTCTGCTCGGCGTCGAAGCAGTCGCCGCAGGCGTAGAGCGCGAACACCAGGTCCGCCTGCTTGACGACCTGGCTGCTGTAGAGCAGGTAGTTGTGGAAGTGCAGGAGCAGCGGGTACTCGTCGGGGCTCGTCGAGTCGAAGTCCCACGGGCGGTAGCGCGTGAAGCCCTCGCTCTGGGACGTCACGCCCAGCTCCTCGTCGAAGGGGATCACCATCGCGCCTGCCGCGTCGCGCCAGCTGGCGATCTCCTCCTGGTCGATCTCGAGCTCCGCCGCGCGCTTGGGATGACGGACGGCGAGATCCGCGGCCGTCGTCAGGTTGCGCGCGGCCAGGAGGTTGGTGAAGACGTTGTTGTCCACCAATGCGGTGTACTCGTCGGGACCGGTGACGCCGTCGATGCGGAACCCGCCGTGCGCGTCGTGGTGGCCGAGCGAGCGCCACAGCCGCGCCGTCGCCACCAGCAGCTCGAGTCCCGGCCCCTCCTCGAAGGCGGCGTCGTGCGTTGCGCCGAGGTAGCGGCGAACCGCGTCGGCGATGTCGGCGTTGATGTGGAACGCGGCCGTCCCGGCCGGCCAGTAACCCGAGCACTCGTGTCCTCGGATGGTGCGCCACGGGAACGCCGCGCCCTGCAGCCCGAGCTCGCGGGCGCGCGCTTCCGCCAGGTCCATCGTGGCGTGGCGCCAGCGCAGCGCGTCGCGCGCGGCCTCGGGCGCGACGTAGGTGAGCACCGGCAGCGTGTACATCTCCATGTCCCAGAAGGTGTGGCCGTCGTAGCCGCTGCCGGTCAGCCCCTTGGCGGGGATCGCCCGCTCCTCCGCGCGAGCGCCCGCCTGCACGACATGGAACAGCGCGAACCGGATGGCCTGCTGGAGCGCGGGATCGCCGTCGAGCTCGACGTCGGCACGGTCCCACACGTCGTCGAGATACTCCCGCTGGCTGCGTCGCAGGCCGTCCCAGCCGGTGCGCATGGCCGACGCCAGTGCGCCGTCGACCTGGGCGCGCAGGGAGGGCACCGACCGCTGGCTGGACCAGCCGTAGGCGATGAGCTTCACGACCCGCAGCGACTGCTCCGGCGCAAGCTCGGTGCTGATGGTGACGCGGGCGAGGTCCCGCTCGCTTTCGATCGCCGTGACCGTCCCGTCGGGGCCCTCGACGACGTGGTCCATCCCCGCCGCCATCCGCAGGCCGCTCTCGCGCGCCGTGTGCACGAGCCCGGCGCGCAGATCGTGGTGCCCGTACCGCTCGGAGACGAGCGGCGCGCGCAAGGCGGCTGCGGCGCGCGGGTCGTCCTCGTCCGCGGGGACAGGCTCGTTGGCGACCAGCTCGGACTGCACAACGATCCGCGCCGAGGCCTCCAGCGGCTCGACCTCGTAGAGGATCGCCGCCACCGAGCGCTGAGCGAACGACACCAACCGCGTCGTCCGCACGCAGACGGCCTGGCCGGCGGGGGACACCCACTCGACCTCGCGACGCAGGACGCCGTCGCGCAGGTCGAGCACCCGCTCGTGGCGGCGCAGCTCGCCGTAGCGGATGTCGAACGGCTCGTCGTCGACGAGCAGCCGGATGACCTTGCCGTTCGTGACGTTGATCATCGTCTGGCCCGCCTCCGGATAGCCGTAGGCCGACTCCGCGTAGGGCAGCGGGCGCACCTCGTAGAAGGCGTTCAGGAAGGTGCCCGGCGCGCCGGACGGCTCGCCCTCGTCCAGGTTGCCGCGCAGGCCGATGTGACCGTTGGAGAGGGCGAAGATCGACTCCGTCTGCGGCAGCAGCTCGAGGTGGATCTTGCGCTCGGAGACCGCCCAGGGATCGACGGCGAAGACGTCCTGCCCGATCACCGCTGCTCCAGCAACTCTGCGAGATCCTCGACGACGACGTCTGCCCCGCGGCGCTGCAGCGCATCGGCCTGGCCGCTGCGATCGACGCCGACCACCCAGCCGAACGACCCGGCACGACCGGCCTCCACTCCCGCGAGCGCGTCCTCGAACACCGCCGCCTGGGACGGCTCGGCGCCGAGCATCCGCGCACCCGCCAGGAAGGTGTCGGGAGCGGGCTTGCCGGCGAGGTGCTCGTGCTCGGCGACTACGCCGTCGACGCGGGCCTCGAAGAGAGCGTCGATCCCCGCGGCGACCAGGACGTCCTTGCAGTTCGTGCTCGATGAGACCACCGCACGGCGCAGGCCCTGATCGCGCGCCGCCTTGACGAAGCGCACGGAGCCCTCGTAGGGCTCCACGCCCTGCCGGCGAATGAGCTCGAGCACGAGGTCGTTCTTGCGCGTGCCGAGTGCGTGCACCGTCTCCGCGTCGGGTGGATCGCTCGGTGAGCCCATCGGCAGCGGGATCCCGCGCGACTCGAGGAAGGACCGCACGCCTTCGAGCCGGGGCTTGCCGTCGACGTACTCGTCGTAGTCGGTGGGGCGATCGAACTCCCGGAACGGCTCTCCGGACCGCTCGGACCGATCGCGAAGGAACCCGTCGAACATCTCCTTCCACGCCTGGGCGTGGATCTTCGCCGTCTGCGTCAGCACGCCGTCCAGGTCGAAGAGGCACGTCGTGATGCCATCGGGGAGCTTGAGCATGATGCTCTTCCTTCCCACGCAGCGCCGCGCCGAGACTCGCGTGCGCGTACCGTACAAGTGCCGTACATTCCGTGCATGGCTGCGCGAAGCAAGCGCATCGAGATGCGGGCCGACCCGGAGAGCGAGGCGCTGATCACGCAGGCGGCAGCAGCACAGCGCGTTTCGGTGTCCACGTTCGTCCTCGAGGCCGCTGCCCGCGAGGCGAGCCGCGTGCTGGGCCGCGCCGATCTCACGCTGATGCCCGCCGATCAGTTCGATGAGTTCGTAGGCGCGCTCGAGGAGTCGGATGCTGCACCGCGACTGACCGCCGCAGCCGTCGCGGCGCGCAGGTATCGGCGGCGGTGACGGCGTGGCTGTCTGAGTCGATCGCTGACCGGCATGACCTCTCACGGTTCTCGTGCGGCAACGAGACGCTCGACGGGTGGTTGCGCGAGCAGGCGTTGCGCGCGCACCGCGCCGGCGTTGCGCGCACGACAGTCTGGGTGGCGGGCGCCGATCCAACGGTCGTCGCCTATCACGCGATCGCGCCGACCCAGCTGGCGCGAGTCGATCTTCCGAGCCGGTCGCTGAGCGCCGGCTACAGCATGCTGCCCGCATTCCTGATCGGACGACTGGCGCTCGATCGCTCGCTCCATGGCCAAGGCCTCGGCAGCGAGCTCCTCGTGGATGCGCTTGCGCGGATCGTCGACGCCGCCGACATCGTCGGTGGGCGCCTCATCGCCGTCGACGCCATCGACGCCGACGCTCACCGATTCTATGAGCACCACGACTTCCTGCCGGTCGCGGGCTCCTCGCGACTGGTCATGAAGCTCGCGACGGCGCGTGCCGCCCTCAGAGCCGGGAGATGAGTTCGCCGAGGAACATGATGTGAGCGTTCTCATACAGCGAGTCCTTCTGGCGGTGAATGCTGCCGACGCCCTCGCGCCCACCGCGCAGTACAGTGGCGCCGTGAACGTGCACAGTCGCTCCGCAGGTGCTCCTGACGTCGCTCGTCGAGCGCGTCTCGGGGGCCTGCGGTGAGCGACGCACCGCCCGAGCAGCGGCCATCGCGGGACGGGCGTCCGAGGCCCGCCGTCATGTCCGACGTCGCCCGGCTGGCGGGGGTCTCGCACCAGACGGTCTCCCGCGTCATCAACGGCTCGGTGCAGGTGCGCCCCGCGACGCGCGATCGCGTGCTCGCGGCGATGCGCAAGCTCGACTACCGGCCCAGCGCCGTCGCTCGCGCGCTCGTCACGGGCCGCTCGCAGACGCTGGGCGTCGTGACGTTCAACACCACGCTCTTCGGCCCGGCGTCGACGCTCGTCGGCGTGGAGCGCGCAGCGGCCGCGGCCGACTACGCGGTGAGCATCGTGAGCCTCGAGTCGCTCGACCGCGAGTCGGTCAAGCGCGCGATCGAGCGCCTGCGGATGCAGGGCGTCGACGGCGTCGTCGTCATCGCGCCGGTGGTCGCGACGATGGGCGCGCTCTGGGACCTCCCGGACGCCCTGCCGGTGGTCGCGGTCGAGGCCGGCCCACAGGGCGCCGTGCCCAGCGTGGCCGTCGACCAGCACCAGGGCGCGCGCCTGGCCACCGAGCATCTGCTCTCGCTGGGCCATCGGACCGTCCACCACCTCGCCGGTCCGCCGGACTGGATCGAGTCGCGCGAGCGCGTCGAGGGCTGGCTCGCCGCGCTGCACGACGCCGGGGCGCGGGCGCCGGCACCGCTGCGCGGCGACTGGAGCCCCCGCTCCGGCTACGAGCTCGGCCGCCTGCTTGTCGACCTTCCCGACCTCAGCGCGGTGTTCGTCGCCAACGACCAGATGGCGCTCGGCCTCCTGCGGCTCCTGCGCGAGCACGGGCGCGAGGTGCCGGGCGACGTCAGCATCGTCGGCTTCGACGACATCCCCGAGGCGGCCTACTTCACGCCGCCGCTGACGACCGTGCGCCAGGACTTCAACGAGATGGGCCGGCGCTGCCTGCACGTCCTCCTCGAGCAGATCGAGGGCGTCGGCGACGGCGACCTCCGGGAGATCGTCCCGAGCACGCTCGTGCAGCGGGCGAGCACCGCCGCGCCGAGCGCGTAGGCCCATCGCGAGCCGCATCCTCCACGCGCCGGAAAGCGGCGCGTCCGTTAGCGCTCACAGGCGGCGCGCTGCCCGCGAGCGGCCCGGTGGCGCGCCGCCGCGCAAGATGCCTTGACACGCCGAAATGTGATCGGTAACAATCCGCCCTGTTCGGGGAGAGGCGATGGGCGCGCCGTCATGGGTCGCGCCGGGAGCGGGACGGCGGTCCGGCCGTTCCGAAGGGTCTGTTGCGCTTCTCGAGGTCCAACGCTGCTCCAGCCGTGGAGGGCTCCATGACCCATGGCTTGGCCCGGCGACACGCAGAAGGGAGCCTGGGGTGACAGAGGGGGAGTCGGTCGATCGGCGTGACGACGGCGCCGTCGACGAGGTAGTCGAGCGCCTGGAGTTCGCCGATCGCAAGAACGGCGACGACCTGCGCACCGACCAGAAGCGGTGGCTGAACCTCACCCGCCGCACCGCGCTGACGGGCGGCGCGGCCGGGCTGGCGACATTCATCCTGCAGGCCTGCGGCGGTGGCGACGACAAAAAGGGCACGACGACGGACGCGAACGCCCAGGACACGTCAGGCGGGGCGGGCGGCATCTTCGGGACGTCGAAGAAGTACAAGTTCACGCTCGTCAACCACGTGACCACCAACCCGTTCTTCGTTCCGACGAAGTACGGGGCGGAGGACGCCTGCAAGCTGCTGGGCTGCTCGTACCAGTGGACCGGGTCGCAGAGCGCCAACGTGCGCGAGATGGTCAACGCGTTCAACAGCGCCGTGAGCGCCAAGGCGGACGGCATCGCCTGCTGCCTCGTGGATCTCAAGGCGTTCAACGGTCCGACGCAGCAGGCGCTGGACGCGAAGATCCCGGTCGTCGGCTACAACGCCGACGCGTCGGGCAACGCGCGCCTGGCCTACATCGGCCAGGACCTCTTCGTCTCCGGCCAGGAGATGGGCAAGCGCATCGTGGACCTCGTCCCCGAGGGCGACGTTGCTCTGTTCATCGCCACGCCGGGCGCGCTGAACATCCAGCCGCGCATCGACGGTGCCATCGACTCCATCAAGAAGTCGGGCAAGCCCATCAAGTACCACACCGTCGCGACCGGCGCCGCTCTGCCGAAGGAGCTGTCGACCATCGACGCGTACTGGCAAGGCCATCAGGACACCAAGGGCCTGTTCGCCGTGGACGCCGGGAGCACGCAGGCGGTCGCGCAGGTGATCCAGAAGTACAAGCTGCGCGACAAGGACGTCAAGGGAGGCGGCTATGACCTCCTGCCGACGATCCAGAAGCTGCTGGCCGCGGGTGGGTTGGACTTCACCATCGACCAGCAGCCGTATCTGCAGGGCTTCCTGCCGGTGTTCGAGCTGTTCCTCTACCAGGCGTCGGGCACGCTGACCGGCATGGCCGACGTCAACACCGGCCTGAAGTTCCTCGACAAGGACACCGTCGTTCCGTACAACAGCACGAAGTCCCGGTACGAGGGCAACGCCTCCTCTGCCGGGGTCACGCAGGCGTAGCCGTGGCTGTGGAGGCCGGCCAGACGCGCGGCAAGGCCACGCCGGACGAGGGGCCCGGGGGATCCCGGGCCCCCTCCGGCGCGCTCGCGCTGGGACGGCGTTTCCTGACCCTCCGCGAGGGAAGCGTCATCGTCATCACGATCGCCACTGCGCTCTACTTCGCGCTGGCCAACGATCGGTTCGCCACCGTCGACAACTTCAAGACGCTGCTGCCCTACTTCGCCCCGGTCGCGATCCTGGCTGCCGGCGAGGTCTTCCTCATGATCAACGGGGAGATCGACCTGTCGATCGGCGCGGTCTACCTGTTCGCGCCGTTCATGTTCTACGAGATCTACGACGACGGCAACGTGCCGCTGCTGCTGGCGCTGGTCCTGGCGATGCTCGTCTGCATGGTCGTCGGGCTCATCAACGGGATCTTCACGGCGGTGGTGGGGATCAACTCGTTCATCGCCACCCTTGGCATGTTGCTGGGCCTTGAAGGGCTGACGCTCATCATCTCCCACGCGCAGCCCGTCGACACGCCGGGCACGGACGTCGCGACGCAAACCACCTTCGCCGGCATCTTCGGCGCCGGGACGTACTCCCAGCTGATCTGGGCCCTGGTCATCGTGGTCGTGCTGCAGGTCGTCCTGAGCTTCACGCGCTGGGGCATCTACACCGTCTCGGTGGGCGGCAACCGGCACGGATCGGCCGAGGCAGGCGTCCGCGTGCGGTTGGTCATCATCCGCAACTTCATCCTGTGCAGCACCTGCGCCGCGCTCGTGGGGGTCCTGGAATCGGTGCGGACGAGCTCGATCCAGCCCGATCCGTCGGGCGCCAACGAGGTTCTCTTCGACGGCATCTCCGCTGCCGTCATCGGTGGCACGCTCCTGGCCGGCGGTTCGGGCACCGTCGTCGGGGCGCTGATCGGCGCGCTGTTCCTGGGCATCCTGCGCGACGGCCTGATCATCGAAGGAGTCAACGCGGACTATCTGAGCTTCTACCTCGGCCTGGCGATCATCATCGCGATGGCCGCCAACACCTACGTCGGCCGCGTGCGGAGGGGGTCGGGCAGTGCCTGATCAAGGGACAGCCGGCGAGCGCGTCGTCGCGCCGACCGGCGCGCCGGACGACGTCCTGCGGGTGGAGCACGTCGCGAAGCGCTTCGGACCCGTCGTCGCGCTGCAGGACATCAACATGCACCTGCGCAAGGGCGAGGTGCTGGGGCTGCTGGGTGACAACGGCGCGGGCAAGTCGACGCTCATGAAGATCATCTGCGGCTTCGAGAAGCCCGACGCGGGCAAGCTCTTCCTGCGAGGAGAGCCGTACGAGCCCCAGGGAGTCCACCAGGCGCGCAAGCTGGGCATCGACGCCGTCTACCAGGACCTTGCGCTCGTCGACGAGCTGTCGGTCTTCCACAACATGTTCCTCAACCGCGAGCGCCTGCGCTCGCCGCTGCCGCTGCTGAACAACCGCGTCATGCGCAAGGAGGCACGCGAGGCGCTCGACGACATCGGCGTCGCCATCCCTCGGCTCAACGTGCCGGTCGCCCGCCTCTCCGGAGGCCAGCGCCAGGCGATCGCCGTCGCCCGGACCGTCCACTCGGAGGCCGACATCCTGCTGCTCGACGAGCCGCTGGCGGCCATGGGCGCCAAGGAGGGCGCGCTCATCCTCGACCTCATCGCGCGGATCAAGGAGGAGGGCCGGGTCTCGATGATCATGGTCCTCCACAACTACGTCCACGTGCTGACGGCGTGCGACCGGGTCAACCTGATCCAGGACGGGCGCATCACGCTGGACAAGGCGACCTCGGAGACCTCCGTCGAGGAGCTCACGGAGATCGTCGTCGAGGAGTACCGCCGCGCGCGCCAGGCGGCGAACGGACGGGGCACCAGAGGACGATGAGCGCGCGGCCGGGCTCGGATCCCTGCGTGGTCGGCATCGACTTCGGCACGCTGTCGGGCCGCGTCCTCATCGTCCGGGTCGCGGACGGAGCCGAGCTGGGCACGGCAGTGCACGAGTACGCCAGCGGCGCGATCGACGACCAGCTGCCGGCCACGGGCGCGCCGTTGCCGCCGCAGTGGGCGCTGCAGGATCCGGAGGACTGGCTCGAAGTCCTGCGCCGCGCGGTGCCCGCCGCCGTCGCCGACGCCGGCATCGCCCCCGAGCAGGTCATCGGCGTCGCGACCGACTTCACGGCCTCCACGCCGCTGCCCGTCCTCGCCGACGGCACGCCGCTGTGCCGGCTGCCGGAGCTGGTCGGGCGCCCCCACG
>Ga0081539_10006911_pt1 | contig 10576 bp, 9 predicted proteins | sample TabmetS4T2R2_FD_71023 | JGI IMG/M metagenome (GOLD analysis project Ga0081539, IMG submission 71023) | Tabebuia heterophylla rhizosphere microbial communities from the University of Puerto Rico - S4T2R2 | ecosystem: Host-associated > Plants > Roots > Rhizosphere ... | reverse complement strand
GAGTGTAGGGCAAATGACGGTTATGAGGCCCCCAGAACCGCCATTTGCCCTACACTCGGCGGCCTCCTGCCCGTGTCCGCGACCACCGAATTATCCGGCGAACTTCCGGCGCGGGACACTAGGGACGTTCGACCAGCGCCTCGACCCCCTCGTCCCAGCGCCACCGGGCCTCGTCGCCGCGGAGGTGCACGCCGCCGATCCACCGGTCGACGCCGTTGAGGGCCACGTGGTCGGCGTCCCCCGCCAGGACCCGGGCGCCGGCGTCGGTCAGCCGGAGCCGGGTCTGCGGGTCCACCGGCCGGCCGGCCGGCTCGGCGACGAGCAGCGGGACCCGCGCACCCGCCAGCCGGTCCATCCGCGCGAAGGCCCAGGAGTCGCCCAGGAACGGCCGCGCCTCCCGGGCCGCCGACCGGACGAACGCCGTGCCGGCGTCGGTCGCGCCCTCAGCGACGGCGGCGAGGATGCGCCGCTCGCTGAGCGACAGCCCGTCGCGGGTGGACGGGTACTCGCGGCACAGCCGGTCGAACGCCTCGCTCAGGAAGCGCAGCTCCGGGGACCGCGACGCCGCGACGGCGCCGAGGCCCACCGGCGTCGGCGCGCGGAACGCCGCCCAGGCGGTTACCGCGAGCTCGAGCGCCGCGGGGCTCAGCCGGGCGGCGGCGTTGGTTCGCGGCAGCTCGCGCAGCTGTGCCGCCGTGAGCTCGCCGAGGCCGCCGAACCGGGCGATGCCGGGATGCTCGCCGATGCAGATCAGCGTCACGCTCGGGGCCGGGACGTCGAGCTCCGCCAACCGGGAGAGGATCTGGATGATCTGCAGCTGGTCGTAGAGGTCGGCCTCGAACCACAGGACGTACTCGCCGTCGCGGTGCTCCTGGAGCCGGCGGTCGCGCTCCGCGAACATCTCCAGGCCCTCACGCCGGTCGTCCGCGTCGGCGCCCAGCAGGAACTCGGCCCGGATCCGCCGCAGCTCCTCGGGGCCGACGGCGGGCACCGGGCCCTCGTGCAGGACGTCGCGCCAGTAGACGACGTCCGCTGCGATGCCGGTCCCGGGCAGGTCCGTGGCGTCGCCGTTGCTGACGTGCAGCGCCGCGACCAACCCGGCCTCGTCCGGAGCGCCGACGTCGGCGGCCGCGCGCTGGGCCAGCAGCTGACGGCGCGCCGTCGTGTACGACTCGCCGGTCTTCGCCATGCGGTCGCGCACGCGTCGCTTGAACTCGGGGTGCTTGGTCATGCCGGTCTCCCGCCGCCCGCCCGCGGTGCCCCTCAGCGGCCGGTGCGGCGGGCGCGCGATCGATCGACGGCACGCTCCCGGCCGAGAGGTGAACCTCCCTTTGCCTCACGATGCGGCCCGGCTGAGGCGGGCCGACGAGGTTGGGCGCGGACGGACGCCGGACGCCACGGTACCGCCTGCGCGGCGCCGGCTCACCGCCGCGGCCCGGCAGCGGGCAGGCTGGACCGGTGCCCAGCGAGACGCCCACCGTGGCGGACGTCCGCCAGGTCCTGCGTGCCCACCTGCCCGACCACGCCGCCGGGTCCGTGACGCCGCTCGGGGCCGGGCTCGACAACGTCACCTTCGACGTCGACGGCGAGCTCGTCGTCCGCCTCGCCCGCGAGCCCGACCGGGACCGGCTCGACCGCGAGGCCCGGCTGCTGGCCGCCGTGGCGCGGGTCTCGCCGTTGCCGGTCCCGGAGCCGATGCTCGCGGTCCCGGAGCTCGGCTGCCTGGCCTACCGCCGGCTGCCCGGGACGCCGTTGCTCGGCCTGCCCCGCCCGCCGCACGCCGCCGTCCCGATCGCGGCGGCCCTCGGCGGGTTCCTCGCCGCGCTCCACGGCATCCCGGCCGCCGACGTGGCCGGCCTCGCCGACGTCGACGACACGCCGCTGGCCGAGTGGCTGGCGGAGGCCGCGGCGACCTATCCGGCCGTCGCGCCGCACCTGCCGGCGCGGCACCGGCCGGCGGTCGAGGCCTTCCTGGCCGCCGCGCCGCCCGCCGACGCGACCGGCGCCGACGCCGTCTTCACCCACGGCGACCTCGGCGTCGAGCACGTCCTCGTCGACCCGGGGACCTGGGCCGTCACCGGCGTCGTCGACTGGAGCGACGCCGCGATCACGGACCCGGCCCACGACGTCGGCCGGCTCCTGCGCGACCTGGGCCCGGACGCCCTGGACGCCGCGCTCGCCGCCCACGGCGGGCCCGCACGCGACGACGCGGCGCTCCGCGAGCGCGCCACCTGCCACGCCCGCTGCGGCCTGCTCGAGGACCTGGCCTACGGCCTGAGCACCGGCCGCCGCGCCTACGTCGACCAGAGCCTGGCCGCGCTGGCCTGGCTGTTCCCGGCGCCGCTCAGCCGGTGAACGACACCTCCGCCGCCGGGGCGACAGCCGCCTGGCGCCCGGGCGCGGCCTGGAAGCTCCAGTAGAGGTTGGTGTGGGCGATCACGTCGCCGGGCGGCGGGGCGCCCCACGAGCTCTTGTCGCCGCAGGTGTGGGCGTCGCCGACCAGCGTGACGTCGTACCCGCGCGTGAACGCGCCGTGGATGGTGCACCGGATGCAGGCGTCGGTCTCGGCCCCCGCGACCACCAGTCGGCCGGCGCCGGCCTTGGCCAGCACCTCCTCCAGGTCCGTGTCCTCGAAGGAGTCGCCGAACGACTTGTGGACCAGCGGCTCGTCGTCGCGGCGCGTCAGCTCCGCCACGAGCTGCCAGCCCTCGGTGTCGCGCGGCATCTCCTCGTCCGAGTGCTGGACCCACACGACCGGCACGCCCTGGTCACGCGCGCGGTCCACGAGGCCGGCGATCGTGGCGACGACGGCGTCGCGCTCGTGCGCCTGACCCACGACGTCGTTCTGGACGTCGATCACGACGAGTGCGGTGTTCGGCCGGTCTGACAGCGTGGTCACGCGAGTCCCCTCCTGCGTGTCGGTAGGTCCGTCTCACGCTAGACCGGCCCACCGACAACCACGGGTCCAGGGCGTGGTCGGCCCTCCTCAGCGCGGGTCGCCGGTGGGCAGGACGATCCAGTCCGGGTGGCTCCAGTTGCCGAACGCGGCCAGGGACGGGCCGCCGCCGTCCAGCAGCTCCTGCTCCGGGACCGAGTACTGGTTGCCGCTGGACGGGTCGTAGATCGTGTAGGTGCCGCGGTGGTAGCCCGTGATGAGGACGACGTGCCGCGGGATCGTCGCGTCCATCCCGTCCGAGGAGTCGCCGCCGACGTACAGCGGCACCGGGTTGCCGGCGTTCGCGGCGGCGGCCGCCCGGGTCAGGGTGTCCCGCAGCAGCGACGGGTCCTGGTCGTCGATCATCACCGACTCGTAGCCGGTGCCGGTCGTCGTCAGGTTGCGGTCCAGCGTGTCCGCCGTGCCCCACGGCGGCGTCCCGATGCTGCTCGGCCACGGGAACGGCGAGCCGCCGGGCAGCAGCTCGTGCTCGTTCGTGGCCGACTTCATCGCCTGCTCGACGATCGTCAGGCGCTCGTCGTAGCTCGCCGCCGCCCACTGCGCCGGCGTCAGGTGGCGGAGCCACGGCGGGTCGTAGCCGGGCGGCCGCTTGCCGGTCTTGAGCCACAGCGCGAGCAGCGGGTCGCTCTGCGCCATCAGCACGACGAGCGACGTCGAGCCGCAGGTCGTGTCGTCGGTCTGGTCGATCAGCGTGCGGTCGACGAGCGCCGGCGTCCCGGACGACGACGCCGGGTCGTCGGTGTCCAGCGAGAACGTCGTCCGCAGCTCGTCGGTGGACATCCCCCGGATCGACGACGCCAGGAACTCGGCCTGGTCCAGCGTGGCCCCGGCCGCGATCGCGGAGAGCACCAGCGACCGCGCCAGCGGGTCGGGCAGGGACCGCAGCATGGCGTCCAGCCGGGCGCGCTCGGCCGGCGTCATCGCGCCGAGGCGCGCGGTGAGGTTCGCGAGCTTGGCGTCGTCCAGGACGGCGCGGTCCGGGTCGTCGGCGGCGAGGTACTGCACCGAGATGACGGCGACGTCGAGCACGTTGAACCCCGGCGGCGTGTCCACCGACGCGAGCCGCGCGTACCCGGCGCTGTCGGTGAGCCACCGGCGCAGCGTGTACAGCTCACGGTCCACGTGCTCGTAGGCGCCGAGGCAGGCGCGGGCACCGGCGAGAATGGTGTCCATCGCCTGGCGGACGTGGCGCATCGTGGAGGTCACGTCGATGACCGGCATCGGCACGCCGAGCCCGGGGTACGTCTCGATGCTGTGCGCCAGGTCGCTGACGCCGTCCTGGATCTTCGACCGGCCGGTGGCGTGGTCGGCGCGCGCCGTGCGCAGCTCGCCGGCGTACCGGCGCAGCGCCTCGTCCGCGATCCGGGCGCCCTCCTCGACGCCGGCGGCGCCCTGCGCCAGCGCGCTGACCGCCTGGCCCGCGGTGCCCGCGGCGACGCCGACCGCGACGGCCGGCAGGTGCGCCACGGCGATCCGGTCGAGCGCGGCCTTCACCTCGTGCGCGGTCTGCGCGGTCTGCGCGTACCGCGACGCGGCGGCCAGGACGGCGTCCGGGTCACCGGCCGGCGGATCGGTGAAGGCGTGGATCGTCGACCCGACGTCCCGCGCCAGCGCCACCGGGTTCACCACGTCCTCGGCCAGGTGCGCCAGCCGCCGCACGGCGTGCCGAGCGCGGTTGAGAACGGTCGTCGCCTGCCACCCGTCGCCCATCGTCGCCCCCTCCGGCGTAATGCACGGCAGAGTAGGGCATCCGGGGCAGACGAGGGGAGATCGCGTGACAAACGCACGGGGCGCGCGCAGGACGACGGGGATCCGGACGCGAGCGCGGACGGCGGCCAGGGTGCGCGCGGTGGCTGCCGTCGCTGCGCTCGTCGCCGCCTGCGCCGGGCTCGCCGGCTGCCGGACCGGCGGCAACGACACCGAGCCGCCGAACGTCGTCGACACCGCCCGGCTCGCCGTCCTGCGGACCGATCCCCTGCTGGCGAGCGCGAAGAACGTCACCGCGGCGACGACCGAGACCGGCAGCGGGAACACCGCCTACCTGCGCGCCCAGCTGGTCCTCGAGCGGCCGATCCCGCAGGCGTCGCCGGGCACGCCGCCCAGCGACGCGCAGAAGCTCGCCGCCACGCGCGCCCTCACCGCGGCCGCCCGGGCCGGCGGCTGGCGGGTCACCAGCGTGGTGTGCTCCACCGGCACGCCGCGGAACTACACCGTGCAGGCGTTCCGGCGGATGCCGCCGCCCGAGACCGGCGGCGGCCCCTTCATCGTCGGGCTGCGCATCGAGAACCAGCGCGTGACGGCGATCGTCCCCTACCACCTGGACCCCGCGGACCCGTTCGGCGCGCCGCGCGAGTCCGTGCCGTCGGCGGCGAGCTGCGTCGAGACGCCGGGCGCGCTGCCGGACGCCGGGCGCGCCGTCGTCGTCGGCCGCACGGGCCCGACGATCGCGTAGCCGATCCACGGAGTTCGTGATCATGCCCGACGAGGACGCGCTCACCTCGTAAGACGCGGTGATGCGCCACCGCTTCCCCGGGCTCAGATCGTGACGGCGGTGTCCGTGCCGGCGACGGCGCGGTCCTGCGCGGCCAGCGCGTCGCGCACCGCGCCCACGGCGGCCGAGCGGCGGCCGAGGTCGCGCTGCCAGGTGTAGCCGAGGTCGTCGAGCATGCCCTCGACGTCCGGCCCGACGTCGCCCGGCGCCCCGGCGCCCAGGCCGGCGGCGGGGCCGCCGATCTTCGCCGCCGCGTCGCCCAGGGCGGCGATCACCTGTGCCGCTCCGCCGTGGTCCCAGTCGAGGTCAGCCATCGCCGTCACCCTCCCCCAGCATCCGGATCACCCCGGTTCGCGGACCAGGGTAGCGGCGGGTCAGGGCGCCGGCACCGGTCCCGGGCCGGCCGGGCCCAGCCAGGAGCGCCGCACGTCGGTGGCCGGGATCCAGTCCGTGCGGTACTGCTGCGACGGCCACTCCCAGGTGACCTCGACCGCCTCGCGGGTCCAGGAGCGCGCGATGCCCGGCACGTCCATCGTCGGGCCGTCCAGCCAGCGAATCCGCGCCACGACGGGGATCGGGTGCTCGGGCCGCGTCACGGGACCCTCGGGCTCGGCCCGGACGATGTTCGGCTCGCTCGCCATGGTCGACTCCTGCCACGGGTGTGGTGGTCTCGACCCGCGACGAGCCTAACCCAGGATCGAACAGATGTTCGACTCTTGTCGGCGTTCGACAAGCGTTCGGCGCCCTCCGGCTGGATCCGACAGCGCTGCTACCACTGGGTAGCCATAACTCTTACTGCTCTGTTAGCGTCCACCAGACGTACGTGGGTGGTATCGCTCACATCGCAACGGCGGGTGATGGCGCCCCTGATGCGCCATCACCGCCTGCGGTGCCGGCGCACCGGGGCACCCCCCGCACCGCGGCGGCTCAGCCGACGACTCGGCCGACGACTCAGGCAGGCGCGGGTGCCACGCGCGGCCAGGGCCGCAGGCGCTCGAAGCTCGCCGCGACGCCGAGCAGCAGCCGCTCCGACCCGGGCGGCCCCACGAGCTGGATGCCGACGCGCAGCCCGGTCCGCGGGTCCACCTCGCCCGGCACGGCGACCGCGGGGAACCCCGCGAGGTTCCAGGCCGCGGGGAACCCGCCGGTCGAGAGCACGTTCGCGACGACGTTCGCCGCCCAGGACCGCTCGCTCCAGCGCTCCGCGCGCAGCGGCCCGGCCGCGAGCACCGGCGTCACCAGCACGTCGTACCGCGAGAAGAACTGCAGCGCCTGGTCGCGCCACGAGTCCGCCTGCGAGGGCCGGACCGCCCGGCGCGCGAGGCGGCCGACCTCGGCGTGCCGCCGGGTGCGCGGCTCGAGGTCGGCGTCGTCGAGCTCGGCGGCCTCGTCGGCGGCCGCGGCGAACCACCGAGCGGTGACGGCCGGTCCCGCCGTCAGCGGGTAGCGCGGCCCGTCGCGCTCCACCCGGGCGCCGGTCGCGCGCAGCGCGGCCGCGGCGGCGAACGTCGCGCGCACCACCTCGGTCGCGACCGGGACGCCGGCGACCGGCGGCGTCACCGAGCAGGCGACGCGCAGGCCGCCGCCGGCCTCCTCGACCCGCGCGAGCGACGGGTCGGCGGCGAGCACCGAGAGCATCAGCGCGGCGTCCTCGACCGACGTCGCGAGCGCGCCGTGCTCCGTGAGCCCGAACCAGTCACCCGCGCCGAGGTCCACCGGCGCGATCACGCCGTGCCCGGGCTTCACGCCGACCACCGCGCAGCACGCGGCCGGGATCCGGACCGAGCCGAGGCCGTCGGTGCCGTGCGCCATCCGCACCAGGCCGGCGGCGACGGCAGCGCCCGACCCCCCGGACGAGCCGCCGGCGGTCCACCGGCGGTTCCAGGGGTTGCGGGTGACGACGCCGCCGCCGTCGGTGGTGCCCCAGAGGCAGCCCTGCGGCATCCGCGTCGTGCCGACGATCACCGCGCCGGCGTCGCGGAGGCGGCGGACGACGACGTGGTCGCCCGCGGGGTCGAGCATCTCCTTCACCGCGACCGGGACGCCGCCCAGCGGCAGGTCCGCGCTGGTGCGACTCGCCGGTGCCTGCGCGATCCGCCGCGCCTCGGCGCGCGCCGCCGCCGCGCGGACGGTCGCGAACGCGCCCAGCGTGGCGTCCGCCTCGGCGATCGCGGCGAGCGAGCGCTCGACGGCACTCGTCCCGGCGTCCCTGCCGGCGTCCCTGCCGGCTTCCCTGCCCGCGTCCTCACCGACCGTCACCCGGTGAGTCTAGATCCGCGACACCGCCGCGGACCCGGCGCGATGCGACGGATGTGACATGTGGGTTACCCGAGTGCGGTCGAGGCGGAGCGGGACGTACGGTCGTGCGGTGAGTCCTTCATCTCCGCCGGCACATCTGCCGGCCACCCTCGGCGAGCTGCGGGCGTCCGGGCACGTGCAACGCGGCGTGAAGGCCGAGCTGCGCGAGAACCTCCTCGCCCGCATGCGCGACGGCTCGCCGCGGTTCCCCGGCGTCGTCGGCTTCGACGACACCGTGCTGCCCGACCTCGAGCGCGCGCTGCTGGCCGGGCACGACGTCGTCCTGCTCGGCGAGCGCGGGCAGGGCAAGACCCGCCTGATCCGCACGATCGCCGGCCTCCTCGACGAGTGGACGCCGGTGATCGCCGGCGCCGAGCTGCACGAGCACCCGTACGAGCCGATCACACCGGCCTCGCGCCGCCGGGCGGCCGAGCTCGGCGACGCGCTCCCCGTGGCCTGGGTGCACCGCGACGACCGGTACGCCGAGAAGCTCGCGACGCCGGACACGAGCGTCGGCGACCTGATCGGCGACGTCGACCCGATCAAGGTCGCCGAGGGCCGCACGCTGGGCGACCCGGAGACGATCCACTTCGGCCTCGTGCCGCGGATGCACCGGGGGATCGTCGCGGTCAACGAGCTGCCGGACCTCGCCGAGCGCATCCAGGTCGCGCTGCTCAACGTGCTCGAGGAGCGCGACGTCCAGGTCCGCGGCTACGTGCTGCGCCTGCCGCTCGACGTCCTGCTGCTGGCCAGCGCGAATCCCGAGGACTACACGAACCGCGGGCGCATCATCACGCCGCTGAAGGACCGCTTCGGCGCCGAGATCCGCACCCACTACCCGCTCGACCTGGGCCTCGAGGTCGAGCTGGTCCGGCAGGAGGCGCGGCTCGCCGCCGACGTGCCGGACCACCTGGTCGAGGTGCTCGCGCGGTTCACCCGCGCGGTGCGCGAGTCGCCGGCGGTCGACCAGCGCTCCGGCGTCTCGGCCCGGTTCGCGATCGCGGCGGCCGAGACCGTGGCCGCGGCCGCCCTGCGGCGGGCGACGCTGACCGGCGAGCTGGCCGGCACGCGGACCGGCACCCGCGCTGTTGCGCGGGTCGGCGACACCGAGGTGATCAGCGGCACGCTGCGCGGCAAGGTCGAGTTCGAGGCGGACGGCGAGGGCCGCGAGGTCGAGATCCTCGACCACCTGCTGCGGCGGTCGGTCGCCGAGACGTGGCGGTCCCGGCTCGGCGGGCTCGACCTCGGCGGCTTCGTCGGGCTGGTGGCCGAGGGCGAGGGCATCGCGACCGGCGACGCCGTCCCGTCCGGCGAGCTGCTGTCCCAGGTCGGCCGGGTGCCGGGCCTGGCGCAGGTGCTGGCGCGGCTCGGCGTCGACGAGGTGCCGGGCCCGGCGCAGGCGGCGAGCGCCGTCGAGTTCGTGCTCGAGGGGCTGCACCTGACCCGCCGCCTGGCCAAGGACGTGCTGGCGGACGGCCGCACCGTCTACGGCGGCGGGGAAGGTACCTGACCATGAGCCGGCTCGACCACCGAGAGTTGCATGATCAACGCCAACTCTTTGGCGTTGATCATGCAATTCTCGGTGGTCCTTGCGGCTGGGGGGAATGGTGAGCGTTCCCAGAGGGCGTGACCCGCGCTACCGCTACGGCCCGTGGCGCGGCGGCGCCGACCCGCTGGCGCCGCCGTACGACGTCCGCCGCGCCCTCGACGCGCTCGGCGACCGGGTCCTGCGCGGCGAGAGCGTGCGCGACGCGCTCCGCGACCTGCTGCGCCGCGGCCTGCCGGACGAGAACGGCCGCCGCGCCGGGCTCGACGACCTGCTGGCCCGCGCCGCGCGCATGCGCCGTGAGACCGCGCGCCGCGGACGCCTCGACGGTGCGGTCACGCGCGCCCGGGCGCAGCTCGACCAGGCCCTGGCGGCCGAGCGCGAGGCGCTGGCGGCCACCGACGGCGACGACGCGCGCTTCGTCGAGGCGCGCCTCGACGCGCTGCCGCGCTCGACGGCGGCCGCCGTCCAGGAGCTGTCGGACTACCGCTGGACGAGCCCGGAGGCGGAGCGGATCTACCGCGAGATCCTCGACGGGTTGCGGCGCGACGTCGTCGACCAGCAGTTCCGCGGCCTGCGCGACGCGCTCGCCGGGCTCGGCCCGGACGCCGACCCGGCGCAGCGGCAGGCGGCCAACGAAGCGCTGACGGCGATGCTGGCCGACCTCAACGACCTGCTCGCCAAGCACGCGCGCGGCGAGGACACGCAGGCGGACTTCGAGCGCTTCATGGAACGGCACGGCGACCTGTTCCCCGAGGATCCGCAGAACGTCGACGAGCTGATCGACGCGCTGGCCCGCCGGGCCGCCGCCGCGCAGCGGCTGATGTCGTCGCTGACGCCGCAGCAGCGCGAGGACCTGCAGGGGCTGATGGCCCAGGCGCTCGGCGACGCCGGGCTCGCGGCGCAGCTCGGCGCGCTCACCGAGAACCTGCGCGCGCTGCGCCCCGACCTGCCGTGGAATCGCGGCCAGCGGGTCCGCGGCGACCAGCCGATGGGCTACGGCGAGGCCGCGGACACGCTCCAGGAGCTCGCGGAGCTCGACGAGCTCATCGACCAGCTCGGCCAGCAGCACCCCGGCGCCACGCTGGACGACGTCGACGTCGAGGCCGTCGAGCGCGCGCTCGGCAGCGCGTCCGCCACCGACGTCCGCGCGCTGCGGGAGCTCGAGCGGGAGCTGGAGCGGCAGGGCTGGCTCAACCGCGGCACGGACGGCCTGCAGCTCGCGCCGAAGGCGCTGCGGCGGCTCGGGCAGACCGCGCTGCGGCAGGTGTTCGCGCACCTCGGG
>Ga0081539_10006910_pt1 | contig 10577 bp, 8 predicted proteins | sample TabmetS4T2R2_FD_71023 | JGI IMG/M metagenome (GOLD analysis project Ga0081539, IMG submission 71023) | Tabebuia heterophylla rhizosphere microbial communities from the University of Puerto Rico - S4T2R2 | ecosystem: Host-associated > Plants > Roots > Rhizosphere ... | reverse complement strand
GGGGGGGGGGGGGGGGTGGGGGGGGGGGGCCGCACGGGGGGGGGAGGGTGGGCCCCCGCGCCCTGCGCGCCGTGGGGGGCGCGGGGGGCCGCGGGGGAGCAAAAGCCGTTCTTCCACGTGCTGCCGGGCACGCGCGTGCTCACGCTCGCGGCGCCGGGGTGCACGTTCCGGTGCACGTACTGCATCAACCACCGGCTCTCCCAGTACGGCCGGGAGAGCGACGTGCCGTGGACCGCCGCGCCGGCCGACCCCGAGGCCCTGGTGCGCCGGGCCCGTGCGGCGGGCGCCGCGGTCGGGCTCTCGTACACCGAGCCGGCGCTCGCCCCGGAGCTGACCCTCGCACTCGCCGAGGCGGCCGCGCCGCACGGCATCCCGCTGCTGTGGAAGACCAACGGGTTCCTCACCCCGGCGGCCGTCGACCTGGTCGCGCCGGTGCTCACCGCGGTGAACGTCGACGTCAAGGGCGCGGACGACGCCGCCCACCGCCGCCTCACCGGCGCCCCGCTGGGGCCGGTGCTGGACGCGATCGAGCGGTTCCTCGCGGCCGGGGTGTGGGTCGAGATCAGCACCCCGCTGGTGCCGGGCAGCACCGCGGAGCCGGCCCAGCTGGCGGCCGTCGCCCGCCGGATCGCGGCGATCGGTTCCCACCTGCCCTGGCACCTGCTGCGCTTCACGCCCGACTTCCGGCTGCTGGACGCCCCGCCCACCAGCCCGGCCGCGCTGGCCGCGGGCGTGGCCGCGGGGCGCGACGCCGGCCTGCGCTTCGTCTACGTCGAGCGTGCCCTCGGTGCCGAGGGCCGGCGCACCCCGTGCCCCGGGTGCGGCTCGGCCGTCGTCGAACGCGACGTCTGGGCGCTGGCCCGCAACGACCTCGCCGCCGGGCGCTGCCCGCACTGCGGCACCGCCGTCCCCGGGATCTGGAGCTGAGAGCCATGTCCACCGAACCCACGGCCGCCGCGCCCGCGGCGACGGAGGTCGTCTTCGTCCCGCACCTGCCGGACCTGATCACCCCCGACGAGTACGACGACCACCCCGAGGGCAAGCTCGTCCGGCTGGAGATCACCGCGGACGAGGACGGCGTCCACGTGCTCGCCGACGGGTTCCGTCCCGCCGAGGTGGAGCGGCTGCTCGCCGCGCTCGGCGTCGGCCCGATCGAGCAGATGCTGTGCGGATGAGCACGCACGAGATCCCCGCGCCGCTCCGGGCGGCCTTCGAGGCCGGGCTGGCGGACGGCCGGTTCCCCCGCGCCGCCGCCGATACCCGCGGACGCACCGGCACCACCACGACGTCGAGCTGGCTCGGCCTGCGGTGCACGCGCTGCCACCACACCTTCCGCCGCGGAGACCTCGTCCTCGCCGACGCCGACCCGACGCGGGTGCGGCACCTGGACCCGGCGCTCGGCTGCGCCGCACCGCCCCCGGGGACCGCGGACGCCGCGGACGCCGACACGCCGGACGACTTCGTCGAGGGGCTGCTCGCCGCGTGGCCCACGATCACCCGGGTGCCCGTTTTCGTGCTCGGCCCCGACGATCCCCAGGTCACCACGCCGGACAGCGGTCGGGACGCGCCGACCTGCCCGGTCTGCGGCCACACGTTCCGGGCCGGCGACACCGTCGTCGTCTGCGCCTGCGCGGACGGCCTGGACGACGAGCGCCGGTCGTGGTGCCGGTACACGGTGCACCGGGCGCCCGACCTCGGGCTCACCTGCTGGGACGACTGGGCGCCCACGGGCCGGCGCCAGCGCTGCCCGCGCACGCTCGACAAGGCGGACCCGGCCGGCGGCGCGGCCTCGCACGCGTGACCGGGGACGACGCGGCCGCCGGCCGCTACGCGCGGCACCGCGGCATCCCCGGCTGGCGGCAGGAGAGGCTGACCGCTGCCACGGCCGTGGTGCTGGGCGTCGGTGCGCTCGGCAACGAGGTCGTCAAGAACGTCGCGCTGGCCGGCGTGGGCCGGATCGTGCTCTGCGACCCGGACGACGTCGACGTCGGCAACCTGAGCCGCAGCGTCCTGTTCGGGCCGGACGACGTCGGCCGCCCCAAGGTCGAGGCCGCCGCGGGGGCGCTGCGGCGCCTCGGCCTGCCGGTCGCCGTGGACGCCCGCCGGTCGTCGCTGACGCGGGGCGTCGGGCTGGGCGAGCTCGCCGACGCCGACATGGTCCTCGGCTGCCTCGACTCGACGCGGGCGCGGCTGGAGCTGCTCGGCCGCTGCGCGCTGGCCGACGCCACGCTCGTGGACGGCGGCACCGGTCCGTGGAGCGGCGAGGTGCGGGTGCGGACGGACGCCGAGTCGCCGTGCTGGTCGTGCTCGCTCGGTGCGTGGGACCGCGGCGTGAGCGACGTCCCCCGCGACTGCCGCGAGATCCAGGGCCCGGGGGAGGAGGCGGCGTCCGTGGTGACGACCACCCTCGTCGCCGGCTGGATGACCGCCGTGGGCCTGCGCCTGGTGTTCGGCGAGGAGCCACCGGCCCGGGTGCTGCGGATCGACGTGGCCGCCGGGCGCACCGGCGGCGTCGAGCTGACCCGCGACCCGCGCTGCCCGCACCACCGGCCGGCGCGGCCGCGGCCGCGCCGCATCCCGGTGACCTCGCGGGACACGGTCGCGGACCTGTTCGCCGCGGTGCCGGCGGGGTCCGAGGTGGAGGTGTGGTCCCCGTTGTCGATTCCGCTGAAGTGTCGCTCTTGCGGTACCCGATCGGACTATGATTCGTCACACGCCGCCGCTCAACCGGCGCGCTGTGTGACATGTGGTGCTGAGGTGAGGATTCGGAGGAGCAAGCGGCTCGGCGAGGCCGGTCCGCAGGAACGGTTGTCCGTGCTCGGCGTGGCACCGCAGGAGATGCTTCCGGTGCGGTCGCCCGAGGGTCTCCAGTCGTGGGTTCGGCTGTCGGGGTGAGGTGGGGTCGTGCCTGACATGGTCATCGACGACCCCGTGCAGCGTCGCGAGCTCCGGGCCGAGATGGAGGCCTCCTACGCCACGTCCCGGCGGGCCCTGGACCTGCTGCGCGACATCGGCTACAACGTCGCCAGCCTGAGCGACCAGATGACGCCGCACGAGATCTGGACGCAGGTCTTCGACCGCTTCCAGCGCGGCGCCCAGCCGGGCTTCCGTACGCTCGTGGACTACGTGCTGACCCGGGACGAGTTCCCGAACAACCCCGTGTTCCGGCGGTTCGCGGAGCTGTACTCGCCGGACCCGCCGCCCCCGGAGCCGGACGAGGCGGTCGCCGAGCCCCCGGCGCGCGACAACGGCCACGCCGCGGGGCGTGCCGCCCCGGCCGACCTGCACCCCACGGCGGAGTCCGCGCTGCTGTTCGTCCGCGCGGAGAACGAGGACGAGCGCCAGGTCGTGCTCGACCTGCTGCGCCGCAACGGGCTGACGCCGCGGATCGCGCTCGCCACCAACGAGGTGACGAGGTTCGACCTGGGCCCGGTCGACGAGGCGCACGTCCGCCGCGTCATGGACGGCAGCCGGCAGGGCTGGGTGTTCGTGCCCCCGGGCGGCCCGGCCTACCTCTACGCCCACCTCGTGGTGGAGGGTCCGGACGGCCGGCGGTTCCTGTTCACGGACACGCCCGCGGCGACGACGGTGGCCGACCTCACCCAGGACACGCTCGAGGAGTACCCGGACAGCCAGAGCATCGCGCGCAACGCCGTCGCCGACCGGGTGCAGCCGGACGGCACGGGCCGGCGGCTCAACCCCGACGACACGCTCGACAAGGCCGGCATCGTCGACGGCGACCGGCTGCGCGTCGGCTACCAGACCAACGCCGGGGCGCTCGATCCCGACTACCGCAACGAGGCGCTCACCCGCGCGGGCAACCAGATCGCGGCTTTCGTCGACGCCCGGCCCGGCATGGGCATGGAGAAGAACGCCCCGGACCTCGCGGACTGGTTCGAGCTCGAGTTCTTCCAGCCGAGCTACGGCCCCCCGCCGGACCCCGAGGCGGAGGATCCCCAGCCGGTGCCGATCGACGAGCACGTGGTGCAGATCGAGCTCGGCCCGGACTACCCGCAGACCCCGCCCTCGGTGTACTGGGTCACCGAGATCTTCCACCCCAACATCCTGCCGAACTACGACTCCCCGCTGGCGCGGCAGTACCCGCAGAGCCGCGGCCTGGTCTGCCTCGGGGAGCTGGTGGAGGCCTACGAGCCGGCCCTCCACCTCGGCCGGCTCTGCCAGACACTGCTCGACATCGCGGCGTTCAAGAACTACAGCACCAGCGTCGGCACCGGTGCGGTGGTCGTGGGTGCGGACGGGCAGCTGCGGGCGGAGGGCCAGGGCAACGCCTTCGACCCGGTGGCCGCCCGGTGGGTGCGCAAGCACCCGGAGGCCGTCGCCGCCATCGGCGGTACCCCGGAGTTCGTCGTCCACGGCCGGAACAACACGTTCAAGAGCAAGGTCGCGCCGTTCCAGCCATGACCATCGAGGTGGAGCTCTACAGCGCGCCCGGCTACGAGCCCGCCGGCCGGCGTCCGCTCGTGCCCCTGCTCCGCGAGGCGTACGAGCGCATCCTCGGCAGCGTGCCGGACGACGCGAAGTTCCGGCTCCACCTGGTGTCGGTCGACGACCGCGAGGAGATCCCGGGCCGGCCGAGCCTGGTGAACCTGCGCGGCAGCCACGGCTACGCGCACGTCACGATCATCTCTGGGGGAGACGTGGTCTACCAGCATCACGACACGGTCGCCGAGATCATCGCCCGGCCGCTGCAGCACCGGCTGGCCGAGGAGTACCCGGACGTGGACCACTGGGGGTTCGGGCTGGTGGGTCAGGGCCTCGAGGCGCTGGAGCTGGTGCGGCCGACCCCGGAGGTGGCCGGCAGCGTGCGGATCCACCGCGTGCGGACCCGGACGTCCGGCAACCGGCTGCGCGAGCTGCCCGACCCCGACCCGGAGCCGAGCACGCTGGCCGCGCTGGGGGTGGCGGACGGCGCGCCGGCCCGCGGCGTCGACGCCGACGAGAGCGCCGCCGTCGGCGTGGTCGTGCAGCCCATCGCCCGCGCCGCGCTGCTGCGCCGGGCGTTCTCCGGCGAGGTGGAGGAGGGCGGCTTCGTCATCGGGCACCGGTTCGCCGACGCGTCGAGGCCCGGGCGCACCCTGCTCGAGGTGACCGCCGTGGTGGCGGCCGAGAGCACCGGCGCCTCGCTGCTGCGTTTCACCTTCACCGGCGAGAGCTTCCTCCGCCTGGGCGACCAGCTGGCCCGTCGTGGCCGCGGCGAGGAGGTGCTCGGCTGGTACCACACGCACCTGTTCGCGGCCACGCGCCGGTTCGGGCTGTCGTCGGTCGACGTGCGGCTGCACACCTCGACGTTCCGCCGGCCGTGGCAGGTGGCCGCGCTGGTCAACCTCACCACGCGCGGACGGGTGCTGCGCTGGTACGGGCGCGACGCGCACGGCGGCGACGGGCTGGCGGAGGTGCCGTACTGGTTCGCGGACGACGTCGCCGAGCGCTCGAGCCCGTCGGTGCGCCACCGGGTGCAGCTCCCGCCCGAGGACGGCGACGGGGGCGGGGCGCCGTCGCGGCGGTTCGTCGCGGACCTGACCGGCGAGCTCACCGAGCACACCGCAGAACGGGCGCCCGGGCCGGCCGGCGAACCGGCGTCCGGACGGACGGCGGGGGCCGGGCCGGTCGCGGACGGCGAGGAGCCGGCACAGCCGGCGGCGGACCGTGTGGCGGCGCATCCGGAGGCGGCGGACCGTGTGGCGGCGCAGCCGCCGGCGGACCAGATGGCGGCGGAGCCGTGACCGCCGCGGCCGGCGGTGCCGTGACCGCCGCGGCCGGCGGTGCCGTGACCGCCGCGGCCGGCGGTGCCGTGACCGCCGCGGCCGGCGGTGCCGCCGCGCCACCGGCGCTTCGCCGCTGGCCCGACGCCGCGGTGCGGACCGCCGCGCAGGTGCTCGCCTGGGCGGCCGACCCGCGCGGCCCGGCCCCCCGCGGGTCGCTGCGGACCCGGGCGCAGCTGCTCTCGGACGCGGACCTGCGCCTGGCGCTGCGCGCGCTGACCCGGTCGACCGCCGCCCGGATCGGGGCCGGCGAGGTGCCCTTCGGTGGGAGCGGCCGGATCGGTCCCGGCGGCATCCTGCTCGCCGCTGCCATCGGCGGCCGCGACCAGCTCAAGGACGCGCTGCCGCTCACCGCGCTCGTGCCGGCGCCGGTGCCGGGCCGAGCCGCGGCCGGCTGGATCGAGGCACTGGCGCGCCACGCGGTGGTCGGCCGGTTCGCCGCCGAGGCCACGGCGGGCGACGAGCTGGCCCGGGCCTGCCTCGACGCCTCGCCGCTCAGCACGGTGCTGGTGCACCCACCCGAGGGCCGGGCCGAGCGCGCGATGACGACCGCCCTGGCGCTGCTCGAGCGGCCGCGCGGCGAGCGTGTGCTGGTCCACGACCTGGCGGCTCCCGCCGCTGCGGCGGCGACCCTCGCCTGGCGGGCCCGGCTGCTCACCCGGCTGGCGGGCGACGCCGGGAACGCGCGCCGCGGCGCCCTGGTGGCCTCGGTGTACACCGAGGCGCTGCTGCGGCACTTCGACGCCTGGTGGGACGAGGTGGTGCGTGCGGTCGACGAGCTGCAGGCCTCGGCCCTGCAGGGCCGCGCCGAGCCGCGCGCGACCGCCGTCGTGGAGTTCTGGCGGGTGCCGGAGCTGCGGCAGGTGGCCGGCCGCCTCGTCTCGCCCGCGGTCCTCGACCGGCTCGAGCGGATCCGGCAGCTCATCAGGTTCTCCGGGGTGACGGGGGTGGCGCCGGCATGAGCACCACGCCCCTCACCGTCTACGCGGAGGATCCGGACGTCCTCGACGACGCGGCCGTCATGGCCGGCTTGCCCACCGACGGGGCCGCCGTCCCGACCCTGGGTGACCTGCTGGCGGCCCACGGGGTCGTGCTCTCGGAGAAGCCGCTGACGGCGGCGCACCTGGCCCTGCCCGCGACGAGCCTGCGCCTGACGGTGCGCGAGCCGCGGCCGAACGTCGCGATGTACGTCGTCCCGGGGCTCGGCCTCCGGTCACGGGCACCGGCGGACGGCAGCCTGGTCGAGGCCGCGTCGGTGGCCGAGCAGCAGGGCCCGGCGACCGCCGCACCGCCGCCGCTGCCCGCGCCGGTCCTCGGCGACCTGTCCCGCCATCCGGAGCGGATCACCGACCGGGACGCCGTGCTGCTGGCGCACGACGTGGACATCCGGAGCGCGGCAACGTACCTCGAGAGCCGCATGTCCGTGCTCGTCCGGTGCGAGAAGATCCTCGTGAACCACCTGGCCCAGGAGATCGCGAAGGAGTCCGGGCTCACCGCCCGGATGATCAAGCTGGAGCTGGTGGACAGCCGCAAGGCACCCACGGCGCACGGCGTCGGCAGCCGGGAGCAGCTGCCCGGGAACCGACGGGCCGAGCTGATGGAGAAGCTGGTCGCGGCGATCGCGGCGGCGGAGGACGGCGAGCTGCTCGTCGTCGCGAACCTGGACCTGCTCGCCGGGGGCACCGACAGCCACCTCACCGCCGAGGGGCGGGAGCTCACCGACGCCTTGTACGAGAAGGCCAACTGCGTGCTGCTCGGCTTCTGCGACCCGTCGCTCAGCGTGCCGGAGGTGCTCTCCTCCCGGTTCGCCGTGCGGCTGCGGGTCGACATCCTGCCGCGGGAGGTCGGCACGCCGGACAACCGCGCGCCGGTCGGCCGCGCGCTGGTCACCCAGGCGGAGGCCGACCTCTTCGAGGGCTACGAGGAGGGTGGCCTCTACAAGCACGTCGCCGGCCTCAACGCCGTGCGGCTGCGGCAGGGGCTGCGGTTCGCGGCGGCCCAGTACCGCGGCGCCACCAAGCGGCCGGCGTTCGCCGACCTGGTGCGGGAGCTGCAGAAGTTCAAGGTCAAGACGACGAGCTCGTTCGAGGTGCCCAACGTGCCGGTGAACGCGATCGGCGGCTACCAGCACGTGCGGGACGAGCTGCTCGCGGCGGTCGAGATCGTCAACGGGAGTGCCGAGCTGCCGGAGGACCTGCGCTCCGAGCTCGTGCCGGCCGGCTTCATCTTCCACGGCCCGCCCGGCACCGGGAAGACGCTCTTCGCGAAGTGGATCGCGACCCGGCTGGAGGCGACGGTGCTCGTCGTCTCCGGGCCGGAGATCACCGACAAGTACGTCGGCGAGAGCGAGCGCAAGATCCGCGAGCTGTTCGCCGACGCACGCCGGAACGCCCCGAGCGTCGTGGTGTTCGACGAGTTCGACTCGATCGCCGCGCAGCGCTCCGGGCGGGACGACGGCGGCTCGCGGGCCGGCAACGCCGTGGTTGCGCAGCTGCTGACCGAGCTGGACGGGTTCCGGCCGGAGGTGGCCACGCTCATCATCGGCACCACGAACCGGCTGGACCTCATCGACGAGGCACTGCTACGACCGAGTCGGTTCCGCCCGATCGAGATCGGCCTGCCGACCCAGGAGGCGAGGTTCGAGATCGCGAAGCACTACGCCCGGCACTTCCGCGTGCGGCACGACGAGCACCTGCTGCGGCTGATCGCCGAGGCCACCGAGAACTTCAGCGGCGACGACATCCGCTCGATCTTCCGCGACGCCTGCGCCGGCCAGCTGACCGGGCCGAAGGTGCCCGCAGACGCGCGCAAGCTCGGCGAGCTGGTCGGCGCGCTCCGCCGCAGCCGGCAGGAACGCACGCTGCGGCGCAGCGGCCGGAGCGCCGCGCCGCGGGTGGCCACCGACGGCGTCCGGACGCGGCTGCGGGACCTGCCGGCCGGCGCCAGCGCCCACCGCGGCTACGACCGCGAGGCCGCGCGGGCCGAGGCCGCCCGGGCCGCGGCGGCCGGCACCACCGGACCGCGGCCGGAGGGGGCGACATGACCGGCGTCGAGGACCACGACCGGCGGATCCGGCTGCAGTCGCGGCGGTTCGTCTACCGGCTCGAGGACGTCGCGGCCGAGTTCGTCGGCCGCGACGAGGTCGTCCGGATCCTCGGGCTGGCCGCGCTCAGCCGGGAGCACGTGCTGCTGCTCGGGCCGCCGGGGACGGCGAAGACGGCGGTGATCAACGCGTTCCAGCAGATGCTCACCGGCGCCCACCAGTTCAGCTACCTGCTCACCCGGTTCACCGAGCCGGCGGAGCTCTACGGACCGCTCGACGTCCAGCTGTTCAACGACGAGAGCACCTTCCGCTTCAACACCGACGGGATGCTGCCGAAGGCGCACCTCGCGTTCCTGGACGAGGTGTTCTCCGGCAGCTCGGCGATCCTCAACACGTTGCTCACCCTGATCAACGAGCGCGTCTTCTACAACGGCTCCGAGAAGCAGCCGGCGAATCTGCACCTGCTGCTCGGCTCCACCAACGAGCTGCCCACCGATCCGGTTCTGGCGGCGTTCAGCGACCGGTTCCTGCTGCGCTGCAAGCTCGGCTACGTGGGCGCCGACCAGCTCGGCCGGCTGCTCGACAAGGGGTGGGAGCACGAGCGGCGGCTGGCCCGCCCGGCCGTGGCCGAGGACCAGGACCGCAGCCGGTTCTCCCTGCCCGAGCTGGAGGAGCTGCAGCGCGAGCTGGTCTCCGTCGACCTGACGCCGGTGCGCGACCTGCTGCTGCGGACGCTGCGCGCGCTCGACGTCGAAGGGGTGCGGTTCAGCGACCGCCGCGCGGTCAAGGCGCAGAAGCTCGTCGCGGCGTCCGCCCTGCTCGGGAGCCGGAAGGTCGCCGTCCGGGAGGACCTCGGCGTGCTGGCGTACATGTGGACGGAGAAGGGCGACGACGAGACCATCCGCAAGGTGCTGGAGGAGCTCGAGGTGCCGGTGGAGGTGGGCGGCCGCCCGGTCCGGGACAGGACCGAGGTGGAGCTCGACTTCCGCAACGCCACGCAGGGCCGGCAGGGCGGCAGCGGGGCGGAACGGGAGCAGCACGTCTACCAGCTGCACGACCTGCTCCAGGAGGCCGAGGCCGACCACCCCGACCTGGCCGAGACCATCCGCGGCGCGTACGAGCAGGCGGTCGCCGAGCTCGAGAACGACCGAGGCGACGGGCCCGACGACGACCGGCAGGACGACCGGTAGGACGACCGGAAGGAGGCAGTCGTGTGCAATCCGCGGCAGGTGCACGTGACCGCGACGCGGCAGCTCGCCGAGTCGTGGGACCACGAGGTGAGCCGCCAGGTGACGCTCACCGGTCAGGCGGTCGGGCGCGCCTCGGTGCGAGAGCCGGTCGGTGACCAGCTCGGCCACCCCGTCCTCGTCATGCTCGACCGCGCGCTCGGGGACTCCGACGCCTGGGAGGAGACCGACGGCGGCTTCCGGACCGTGGTCGACGGCGGCTACGGGCTCTACCACCCGGACACCGGCGAGCTCGAGATCGTCGCCGAGCTGAACGACGATGTGCAGGCGCAGGGCCGGGCGGCCGAGACCGTCCGCGCCGAGGTCGACGCGCTGATCGAGGCCGAGGGCGTCGGCCGGTACTGGGACGACGGCTACGGCGGCCGGGACCGGGCGGCCGGCCGGCGGGACGCCGAGGCGGCCGCCGCGCGCAGCCTGGAGCAGGTCGCCGCGCAGCGGCTCGCCGAGGCGCGGCGGCGCGCCGAGGAGGGGGCGTCCGACGCGGTGCGGCAGCGCGCGGAGGCG
>Ga0081539_10006909_pt1 | contig 10577 bp, 7 predicted proteins | sample TabmetS4T2R2_FD_71023 | JGI IMG/M metagenome (GOLD analysis project Ga0081539, IMG submission 71023) | Tabebuia heterophylla rhizosphere microbial communities from the University of Puerto Rico - S4T2R2 | ecosystem: Host-associated > Plants > Roots > Rhizosphere ... | reverse complement strand
CGCCACCGGGTTACCGCGTTGTCCTGTTGACCGCCGGAGACGACGCCGCGACAACGACCCTGGTGACTGCCGTGAAGCAGTGGGCCAAGGCCGAACACGTCAGGCTCGAGACTGTTGTGACGACGGAGGCCAAAGCTGTGGACGGGATCGTCGAGGCCATGAATCTGACGCCTGACCTTGTCGTGTGCGCGGGCCACGCGCTCGTCGACGCGCTGGCCCTCGTCACCGCGAGTCACCTCGACCAGCAGTTCCTCGTTGTCGGCGCGCAGCTGCCAGAACCCACGGTGAACGTCACCGCTGCGATCTGGCACGGAGCGGCGTCCCGCGGCGGAGAGGTTCTGGATACCGCGTCCTCGTTCGATCCGGACTCGTTCACGCCCGAGCACGCAAGTGCAGCGATCCGAGCCGGCGTGGCGAGTGTGTTGAGCGACCTCACCGGCATCGTGATTTGGCTCGACGCCGCCGACATTACGCGTTGGAGCGATGCGGAGGCTCACCATTCGACTGGCTCCAACACGCAACGGCAATCGCGACATTTCTGACCAGATACATCACCGTCCACTGCAACTCATCACACGGAGTCGAGGCATGAATATCAAAACCTGCGTCACACGAAGACTGAGCGCGCTCGCGCTCGCAGCGATTTGCGCGCTGCTCGCAGCGCCTTCCGCCAGCGAGGCGTCGACGATCGCCTATGGGGTTAGCATCAACACGTCGTCGCTGCCGGCGGGATCCGCCCCCTATGCGCTCGATTTTCAGTTGTTGGGTGGTAGTCCGTTGGGCAACACCGTGACCATCGACCACTTCGATTTTGGCGGCGGTCTCGCGACAAACAACCCGGCGGCCACAACAATCGGACTCGCAGGCGGGTCCCTGGGCTCATCCGTGACGCTGAGCGACAGCGGCGTCAGCTTCTTCAACGAGTTCTATCAGGGCTTCACGCCCGGCGCGACGCTGAGTTTCATATTCGTGCTGTCAACGAACGTCAACGGGCCAACGCCAGATGCGTTCTCCATCGCAATCCTGGACAAGAACCTGCTGAATATCCCGACGGGCGGCGTCGGCGATGCGCTCCTCCTGGTGAACATCGACAAGGCGAATGCGTTCGTGCAGACATTCGCAGGCACGGGCGCGTTTTCGGGCGTCACCGTCACGGCTACGGCGCTTCCTGAACCCGGCTCGCTCACGCTCCTCGGCGTCGGCCTTGCCGGGGCCGGCGCGCGGCGCTGGCGGAAACGCCGCGCGTAAACGGGCCCCGTTATGACACGTCCCGCGCCGGGGACTCGACTTGCGCTTGGTTAGACGATCAACCGTTGGGGGCGGGCATCTGAAGACCGCTGCTCGCCCCTTCCTTTCGGATTGAGGTGCCGCGGCGGCGCGCGCCGGGAACGTCAGTGCTCTATCGCCGGTCTCTTCGGTCCACGAACACCGGCTGGGTCCAGGCTCTCCGTCCGTCCGAGTCCAGGATGGATGCACGGACGTACCCTTCATCGCCGCGGAAACGGTAGGTTGGGGAAGATCCGGTGACTTCCTGTAGAACCCGGCCATCTCTGCCGATGAACCGCGTGACGAAGCGGGTGACGCTGGTCAGAGCGGGACTCCAGTCCTGAACCGGTGCGATGTGAATGGAGATCGACTGCCGGTCGACGGCATACCGGTCGAGCGACACGCCCGTCGACGCATAGAAGCGCCCCGCGCGTAGTGCGTTCATCACCTCTGGCGCTGTCAGAGCTCCAGCCTCGAGCGCGATCCATGCCTTGCCCGGGGTCGGACTCTCGCGGCTGTCCAACTTTTGATACTCGTGGGCATCGTCTGACGCGACGCCCCAGACGATCCGCCCTTTGCTCAGCAGTCCGTCCCAGAGCGCCTCGGCGGACATCGCGGCGCGACCTGTATCATCGACTCCACCCAGGTTGTTCGATGTCGGATACGCATTCCAGATCTCGAGCAGATATGGCTGCGTGATTGGCAGCAGGTCTTCGAGACGAACGGACCATTGCAGATTGGGGTGGTTGATCTGCGCGAGGCCGCCGGCAGCAGCGATCGCGGCAAGATTCCGCTCGTAGATCTCCGCGGCAGACCGCCCGCGTGCTCGCTCGGGATATCCCACAGGCATGATCGGCGCATTGATATCGAAACCGTTCACGTGCAAGTGCCGCACGCCCTGGGGGTGCTCCGGATCGACCATTGACTGTGTGATCTCCTGACCCCGCAGGGCGAGGAATGCCCCGTCGGCGTGGCGACGATTGAGCGGCGTGACGTCGGTGAGGAACTCGTGGTCGGTGATCACGATGCATTGGTATCCGTGCCGCTCATACCAGTCGGCCACTGCTGCGGGTGTTCCGTTCGCATCCGACTTCGGAGGCGCGCTCGTATGGGTGTGCGTGTTGCAGCGATACCAGCGCTTCCCATCGTCGGGGAGGCCGGCGATCGCAGGCGTCTTACCGGCAAGCTCGGGATACGAATAGATGGTCTTGGTGAATTCGACCGTGGCCGGGTCGAGCGGGAACTCGGTACGACGTCGAAGGCGACGCTGGTAGTCAGGGTCGGCGATGTTCAAGTCGTCGACCCGCACGTGTGAGCCGACCACCTTGTCCGGTGCTTGTCCCTGCTCGACCCACGTCTCGAGATGGCTCAAATAGTCGATCCCGAACGCGCCGTCGCCTCCAGTGCAATGGTTCATGCCCGGTATCACGAAAAGCCGGAAGAAATCCTGAGTCGCCTCGCGACTGCCGAGCGTTCGTTCGACGGTCTCGTAGTAATCGATCACTGGGAGCGGCATGCCGATGGCGTCGTTCCAGCCCACGTAGGAGAGCAACTTTCCACCGGCTCCCTTGAACCTGCGCAAGTCAGGGTTGTTCGCTGCGTAGAGCGCTGCCGACGCGCCCAGCCGCTTGTAGTCGCGATCGAAATCGAAGTCTTCCGCTCTCCAGGCTGGTCCAGGACTCGGCTGGAACGCGCTGTAGCGGAACACGTCGGCGGCGAAGTCGTACACCTGACGAGGATTGCTCGCCGGGCCCCTGAAATACGTCAGCCACGTCTTCTCCGAGCCTTTCATCGGACCTGGCAGCGACACGCGCTCGCCCGTCGACGTCATGGGGCCGTCGTACAGTTTTTCCACGGCCGCTATTTGTCGTGGCGTGAGGCACCCGGCCGTCGCCGCGCCGACACAACGCAATTCTTCGGGCGCGAACGAGCATCGGCGCGGATCCTCGATCAGCCCGTCCTCGACGCCATCATCGAGATCGCACTTGCGCATGACGGCCGAGTGCAGCAGGTCGATGTCGGCCTCGTTCAGGATCTCGGAGCCGTCGCGGCCGATCAGCGCTCGGTTTCCCCACAGCATGTGCAGGTAGATGCCCGGCACGTCGAGCGATGGCGCGCCAGCGATGATGCCATCGAAATCCCACGGAAACTGTTGCGCCTCCCTCAGGGCCTGGCGTCCGCCGGTCGAGCAGCCGGAAAAGTACGATCGGCGCGCTGGCTGGCCGTAGTACTGGCCGACGATCGCCTTGCCAGCCAGCGCCGTGACGTGCGCGGCGCGATACGCATGATCGATCTCTGCTTGCAGGTTGTGAAACGCCCACACACCATCGCGTGGCGTCGATCGATGACCGTTGTCCGACACGACGCACGCGTAGCCTCGCCGGAGCGGCTCGTCACACATGACGATGTGATCCGTAGAGCCGCAGAAGCCGCCACATCCCAATTCGAGCAACTTGCCGTTCCAGGCGGCCGACGGCAGACGCAGCGTGAACCCGACACTGGGTGTCACATAGCCAACCACTTGGCAGGACGCGGGCGTATCCTCGCTGGCGGCGATCGCCGTCGCGTCGACGATGCGCGTGGGCGCATCCAACACTTGCGAGAAGTCCTGCCGTGCCAACGTGCTGCACGGCACGGCCGGATCGCGAGCCGTGCCGGCGAGCGCGGCAGCATCGCCGTGACTCGCGCGGAATGCGTCCACCAACGCGATCGTGAGCACGATAGCGAACGTGTACCGCATCGACGCGCTCAGAAGTGATACTCCAGTTGCAGGCCGACAGTGCGCGGACGGATGTGCATGTCGCGATCGACACGGCCGCCGCCGCCGTTCTTCTGCGGCGCGCCTTGTTCGTTATTGAGATTGTCGATGTAGAACGTCGCCGTCCAGCGGGTCGGCGCATCGAGGGAGGCACCGATGCGGCCGATGGTCATCGGGTCGCCAGGAATCACCAGTACGTCGGTGCCGACCAGTCGCCGAAAGACCTGCTCTGAGATGTGGTTGACGGACGCCGAGAGGCGACCGGCGTAGCCACGCTGTAACGGAAACGCATAACCGGCAAACGCACCGGCGGTGAACTCGGGCGAGTAGGTCAGGCGCGTGCCTTTCGAAAAGAGCACGACGCCGTTCGGTGCCGCGGCCGGTTTGGTGATGACGTCGGCATCTTCCGTCAGATTGTTCCAACTGGCGTTCGCGCCCACGGTCCAGCCGCTGGCGGGACGCGTCGTCGCTGCGAAATCGAAGCCCATGCCGCTGGCCGAGACACCGTTGACATTGGCGGCAAAGAAAGTCACGCCATTGCCGGATGGCACCGTCAGGTTCTGCTGCACGTCGGTCCAGTCGATGTAGTAGACCGCCGCATCGACATCGGCGCGGCCGTGCCCAAACGTGCGCTTGAGGCCCACCTCGTAGTTCTTCAAGTTGTCGGGCCTGATCGGGGGAAAGTTCGGCGCCAGCCTGGCCACGCTGGCGTTCTGCGCCGACCCCGAGCGAAAGCCCTCGCTGTAGGACGTGTAGAGGTTGGTCTCACCGCCCGGATGCCACGTCAACACGACGCGAGGCGACCACTTGTGAAAGGTGTTGTCGCGGCGATACAGCGGCGATGGCGGCAGCGTACCCGACGAGTTCTCCAGCTGGGTGACGTCATCGGCGAAGTGACGCAAACCACCGGTGATCGCCAATGGACCGAGCTCTCTCGTCAGCTCGCCGAAGAAGGCCGACGATGTCGACTCTTCGGCCCAGTCGGTCGGAGGCGGCGCCAGGGTCTGCAGCAATCGATCCCTGCCCCGCCTGTAGCTGCCGCCGGCGGTCCATCGCCACGGCCCCCGCCCAGTCGAGTTGAGATACACATCCTGCGTCAACACCTTGGAGGTGTTGGTGGTCGACAGGATCGGCCCGCCGTTGAGACCGATTAGATAGTCGCTGTAGTTGTAATAATCGATGTAGCTGGTGGCTGACGTAATCGCCAAGGACCGGAAGCTGTAACCGATCTTGACGCCATACGCATTGAAGTTCGTGATCACCGGTTCACCGGTCGTGATGTCGATGTTGCGGTTGTTCAGGGAATAGGAGGGCGCGCCGTAGTCGCTGCGGCCCCGCCACATCGACGCGCCGAGCGAGAGGCGTTCTGCCGGCTGCGTGTTGACCTTGAGGCGCAGGTTCCGCAGTCTCGCGTCGTTGGCGTCCTTGCGATTCGGACGATCGATCCATCCGCTCGCTCCCTCGTAGCCGAGCACCGCTCGAACCCCGACCTTGTGCGGTACGAGCGGAAGATTGACGGCCATATCCACGCGCGAGTTGGGCCCTCCGTCTTCGGTCGACGAAACCGAGACACGCGACTTCAGCTCGAACGTGTCCAGGTTCGCCTCCTTCGTCAGAATGCGGACCACGCCGTTCTGGGCGCTCGCGCCATACAGCGTGCCCTGCGGGCCGCGCAGCACCTCGACGCGTTCCAGGTCGAAGCTGCTGGTGTCGGGCAGAATGGCGGTCTTCACGAGGCTGAACGGCACCGAGTCGACGTAGTAGGCGACCGGGCTGCTGCCGGTGAACAACGGCGCCGATGCCGCGACGCCCCGCACCGCGAGCTGATTGGCGGCACCCAGCGGGCCGATGAACAGCGCAACGCCCGGCGTGTTGCCAACCGCGTCCAGCACGCCGCCGGACGTCGATTGATCGAGCCGATCGCCTTGCAGCACCGTCATGGCGATCGGCACGTCCTGGACGCGCTCCTCGCGTTTCTGCGCGGTCACGACCACGTTCTCGCGCCGCGTATCGAGCTTCAGCTGAATCCGCAGCGGCGTCGCCCTGCCGGCGGTGACCGCCACATCCTGTGCCTGCGCCGCCGCAAAGCCTTCACGCTGCGCGGTGACGACGTAGGTGCCAGGCGGCAACAGCGGGATCGCGAAGGTCCCGTCCGCGCCGCTCATCACCGATCGCTGAAGCCCGCTGGTCGTGCCGACGGCGATGACCTCGACGCCGGCGATCGCGGCGCCTGACTCGTCGACGACAACGCCGGTGAGTGACGCCGTCGCGTCTTGCGCGACGACGCGGCCGACGGTCAGCGACGCCGCAGCGAAAAAGACGGCGATCGCGGCGATCCGCGCGCGCCCTTGCCTGCCGGCGAGCAAACGGTCACTGAGGATCCGGTGACACACGACGACTCGTAACAGTTCGAGCAACTCTGCCTCCCGCTGGCGAGGGGTATTCTGAGGTTCACTACACAAGACGCGGCGCTCGCGCCCGATCTTTGCTGGCGCAGAGTGCAAAATCCGTGTGACGCGCGGGCAGCGGCGCCCTGGAGCGATCGAGCGATGAATGTCAGCAAAGATCAACGCCGTTCCAGCGTCTTTAGAATCAGATGCTGATGCGCGACGCCCTTCGCCGGCCGTATACCCACGAGGAGCTCTTCGTCGATCGCTATGACGCACTGCTCCGCGCCGCGCTGCGCATCACCGAAGGCGATCGGCAGCTTGCGGAAGACCTCGTTCAAGACGCCTTCATCCGCTTCACCGTCGTACGGCCGTCGCTGGATGAGGTGGAACGGATTGATTCCTACTTCTATGCGATGCTGCGCAACCTTCACACGTCGCGCGTGCGGCGCAACCGCCGGGCGCCGGAAGTCTCGCTGTCGATTCTCGACTTCGATTCGCTCGACATCGGACTCAGGGCGTTGGACGCGGCGAAGCAGCTCGAGGTCCGCGAGACGGTCCGGGGCGCGTGTGAGTACGGCTGCATCAGGCGGCTGTCGTCAAAGGTAGGAAGCATTTTCCTCCTGCGCTTTTTTCACGGCTATCTGCCCAGCGAGATCGCCAAGATTGCCCGCGTGCCTGCCGCCATCGTCGATGAACGTCTGTTGCGCGCGCGCCGCGAGGCCAAGCTGTTCGTCCATCGCCCGGAGCAATTGGCCTTCATGGGCGCCGATCGACCGGCCGCGGCGTTTCGGCTCTCGCCGCCGGACGACGACGGCTCGGAGGAAGCATTGGTCCGCGATCTACGCGGGCGGATGTTCAAGGAGCGGCACGTGCCGTGCCAGTCGCCAAGGGCGATCCGCGACGTGTATCGGTCCGATCGGACGGAGCCGCTGTCGCGTGAGGAGCTGGCTGCGCTGGTGTGCTGTCCGGTGTGCCTCGACGAAGTGAATGTCGTATTGAATATTCCCAAGCTGGAGAGCCGATGGCCGACCGACACCCTGGGTCCCGGCTCACGCGGCGGCGCCGGCGGAACCACGCGAGCGGCGCAGCGCCTGGCGCTGGCACGACGGCGCGCACGCGGCGTCTTAGCACCGGCCGCGCGAGCTGCGCGTGCTGGTCAACGGGTTCGAGATCGGATCGCACACGATCGGGTCGGAACCGAGCGATCTCCTGTTGAGCGCCAATGTCGGAGAGCCCGTCGCCCTGATCGAGCTGCTCTCGGAGCAGGACATCTGCATCCTCTTTCTCGACGCGCTGCCGCCCCCCGACGGCACCGTGCGCCAGAAGCGCCGCGTCGAGTTGAGCGACGATCGTCACGCGGAGCTCGAGATCGCCTTCAGCGGTTCCTGGCCGACCGTCCGGGCAAGCTATTTCGACCCGCGCGGCTCCACGAATAGTGTGGTCGATGCGGTGCCCAGTGCCGACCTGCGACGATTTGTGCCGCAGACGTCAAGGCGGCCGTGGACGGCATGGCTGTTCGGACTCAGGCCCCGTCCTGTGACGGTACTGGTGGGGGCGACCCTGATCTGGCTGCTGTTCTGGACACCTGGCGCCGACGTCTCGGCGGCGGAACGCATCGCCCATGCAGCCGTGCGGCTGGTCTCCGATCTCTTCAGATCGTCGAGGGCACCCACTCCTGCCGCACCCAGGTCGGACCTGCGGCCGCCAGAGGGCATACGCGAGCCACCTCGAGTACCGCCGCCGGCGGTGCGTGCTGAAGCGACCGCCACACCGCGCCTCACACAGGAGCGACGAATCGGCTTGGAATTGCGAGCGCTCTCGCAACTTCAGCGCGTCGATGCCTATCTTGGCCAGGAGGTGTCGCTCGGCGCGAGCGATGCGTCTCGGGTCGATGTGCGCGCCGCCGTGGATGGCAACGAACGGCGACAGGCGCTCGAGCGCGCGCTGGCGTCACTCGTACAGACACGTCTGGTCCATGCCGACATCACGGACCTTCGACACGCCGCTCCACCTGTATCTGCGACAGAGATACGAGCGAAGACGGGCTCTCGCGATCTCGTCTTCGTGCGGGATCGATTCGCGATGTTCGAGCCGCTGCGGCAGTATTTCAGGCGCCTCCGGGAGTATGAACAGGACTCGGCCACGTCAATCGACGACGCCGCGATCGACGCCGACGTTCGTCGATTCTCGGTTCGTGTCCTGGAGTACGCACGGCGTGCCTCTCAGCACGCTTGGGCTCTCAAGTATCTCGCCGAGCGTTTCCCCGTCATCGTGATCGAGGCGGCGCCGCTGGAGACGCAAGAGGTCTGGCACACGGTGGTGCGGGAACACGCGCGCAGCTACGGCCAGGAGATCGCCTTGCTTCGCGCCGCCCTCGAACCCATCGTCAAGAGCGCAGGGCTCGTTGACAATGACGCTTCGGATGTCGTCGGCGCGGCAGCCATTGACACCACACCCGAGCTCTCTGCCTGGTCGCTCATCGATCGCCTCCTGGAGGCTCAGAAGGCGCAGGATGCAGCCGTGCAAGCCAGCTTCGCCATTCAGACAGGCGACGCCAGTGTGAACCTCATGCCGACACACGAATTCTGGCGGCTGCTGGACGGGTCGACGTCGCTCGCATCAACGATTGCCAATTGCCCAAGCTGTCGCCTGGGCGGCCGCACACGGTGATTCCCCGATGACGAAAGCGGGGGCAGCTCGAACGCCTCGTCGTCGAGACAGCCCTGATGCCGCGCTTCATGCTGGACACCGATACGTGCTCCTACATCATGAAGCGATCGCACCCGGAGGTGCTCAAACGCCTGCGGTCGGCGCCCGTCGCCGACGTCTGCATGTCGGTCGTCACGAGGGCGGAGCTGATTCGGTTGGACCGCACTGCCGGAATGCGATACCCTCTGCGCGTCAGATGCTCGATTGAGGATTCGTGGACAAGCCCCTCACCACGATGGCTGACTCGACAGACGATAACGCGGCGCAAGGCCGGTATCAGCCACAGTTTTGGGAGCGTCCCCCCGCAGCTCCCTACACGTTCGACCAATTGCTGAATCGCCAGATCGAGCCTTTTGGTCCCGACCTGGTCTTCCACGTTCATATCCCCAAGACCGCGGGCAGCACGGTCAAGACGCTGTTCCTGCAGAACAATTTCGCGGTGCTCGACTTCGACATGAACACGAAAAGCTTCTTCGAAGTCGTCCCCGAGGAGCGCTGGCTGCAGAATTTTTCCCAGGAGCCGCCAAGATCGTCTTACCTTCTGTCGGGGCACTTCCGTCTCGACCTGCCGATCCTGCGGCAACTGCGCATGCGTCACGCCATCGTCACCCTGTTGCGCGACCCGATGCAGCGCGTGTTGTCTCATTACAATTACACGCTGCGCGTTGCCGGGAATCCGTGGCGTGAGGAAGTGCTCGCCGGCACCATGTCGTTCCTCGAATACACGGAATGGCTGCACGGTGCGATCGGCCCGCAGTACAGCTTCTTCGACGATACGGGCGCCGGGACATTTGCGCGGTCGGGCACGGCATCGGTCGAGCGCTGCCTCGACAACCTGCTGAGCGGAGTGTCGGTGTTCGGACTGACCGAGCGGTTCGACGAATACTGCGTCGTGGCCGGCTATCTGTTCGGCCGATCCAGAGTGCTGGCCGTCGGCCGCACCAACGTCACCGCGAGAATCACGGGGCCGCGAGATCCCATGCTGAAGATGTCGATGAGCGCCGAGGAGCTCGACGATGTCGGCAGGCTGTTCGCGGACGACATCTGGTTTTACGAAGAAGCTCGCCGGGAATATGAGCGCCGGATCGCCGATCCGCGATTGCGCACCGTGCTCTCGGAAACCGTGCCGCTCATCGCCGAGTGCGAGCAGGCGATGAAGCGGCTCGTCGACATTCGCGATCCGGCCAATCCCGAGCGCGGCGCTTTCGAGCGGGTTCGCAGCCGGATGTCCGGAACCGGGTGAGCACTCCCGCAATCGAGACGCGGCGCGTTCGCGAGGAGCGGCCCAGCGCCGCGTTTCGGCGCTACCTGCTGGCCTGCGCCGTCTTTGCTCTTCTTCCCCCGATATCGCTCACTGCCTTCGTCATCGGCGTGGATCCGTACTACGTGTTCGGATCGCCGAACTGGCGGGGCATCAACGTCGTGCGTCCGCACTACGAGCCGCGCGTGCTCGT
>Ga0081539_10006908_pt1 | contig 10579 bp, 10 predicted proteins | sample TabmetS4T2R2_FD_71023 | JGI IMG/M metagenome (GOLD analysis project Ga0081539, IMG submission 71023) | Tabebuia heterophylla rhizosphere microbial communities from the University of Puerto Rico - S4T2R2 | ecosystem: Host-associated > Plants > Roots > Rhizosphere ... | reverse complement strand
CAGCGTCGGGCCCGGTTTCATCGAGACCCCGCTGCTGGCCGCCGCGTCACAGGAGATCATCTCTGGAGTGGGACAGCTGCATCCGCTCGGGCGGCTGGGCCGGCCGGAAGAAGTGGCCGAGTTGGTGGCGTTCCTCGCGTCGGACAAGGCTTCGAACACGACCGGGTCGTACTTCCTGGCCGACGGCGGCTATACGGCGCAGTGACCACCGGGGTCACGGCCTACCCCGACCGGTTCCCACGTCGCCGGCGCCCGGGGTGCCGCCGGGGTGGAGGTGATGTCGTCGACCCCGGCCGGTCGGGGCTGGGAGGGGTACGGGGCGTCGCCGAGGCGGGCCTGTTCACGCCACATCGCCGCCGACTCCACGCAGGCCAGGTAGTCCTGCATGAACCGCTGTGCCGGTGAGGATCGACGCCCGGCTCGGCGAACACAGCGAGTTGGTGACGAAGCAGTTGTCGAACCGCCAGCCGGCCTCGGCGATCTCGTCGATCCGCGGGTGCGGTTCACGACCGTCGCCTCGTCAGCATCCCGACATGCTCAGTGGATGTGGGCGCCACCGTTGACATCGTAGGTGACGCCGGTGATGTATCCGGACTCCTCACGGCACAGGAACGCGATGAGGTCGGCGACGTCGTTCACGGTGCCGTTGCGGCCGACCGGGACGCCGCTGATGAGCTGCGCCCTGCGGTCGGCGTCCAGCTTGCCGGCCGTGATGTCGGTATCGATGAGGCCGGGTGCCACGGAGTTGACGGTGAGCCCATGCGGTCCGACCTCGCGGGCGAGGGCGCGCGCGAAACCGAGTTGAGCCGCCTTGGCGGCCGAGTAGGCCACACCGCCGAAGACACCGCCGCCGCGCTCGGCGGACACCGATGACAGGAAGACGACCCGGCCGAAGCCCTGCTCGACCATGCCGGGAACGGTGCGGCGGGTGACGTTGTACGCGCCACGGACGTTCACCGCGAAGATCCGGTCCCATTCTTCGGCGGTGACCGTGAGAAACGGTGTCGGCGAGGTGATGCCGGCGTTGTTGACCAGGGCGCCGACCGCAGGTGCGGAGGCGGTGACGTCGCGCAGCGCGTGCTCGACGGACTCCTCATCGGTGACGTCGCAGGCCACGCCGACGGCCTGCACGCCGCGACGCTCGGCGATCTCGGTCGCGGCCTCCTTGGCGCTTGCCTCGTCGATGTCGAGGACGGCGATGTTCCATCCCGCCGTCGCGAGCGCGTGAGCGGTGGCGCGGCCGATGCCGCGCTGCGAGCCGGCGCCGGTCACGATGGCGGTCCTGTCCGATACGGCCATGATCTCTCCTTCAGGGGCACGGGTGGACGTACTTCCATGAAAGCCGATGGCTCTGCTGACTGTCAACAGACAACAATGAAATGTTGACCGCTGGTTGTTGCCCGGGAAGCGAGCCGATAAGATCGTCCTGCCTTTACTGGGGATGGAGTGGACATCATGGCCGTGGAGCCGCTGCCCAGCCTTGACCGGAGCACGTTGCGGGAGCGAGCCCTCGATGCTCTGCGTGCCGCGATCACCGGTGGGCAGTACCGTCCGGGTGATCATCTCGGCGAGGTGGAGTTGGCCGGGCACCTGGGCGTGAGCCGGGGCACGGTCCGGGAGGCGCTGCGCCACCTTCAGCAGGAGGGTCTGGTGGTCTCGGGCGCTCGCGGCATGCTGCGGGTGAGTAGCCATTCGGCCGCCGAGATCAGAGAACTCTTCCAGGTACGCGCCGCTCTCGAAGGCCTGGCCGTACGCCTGCTCATCGCCTCCGAGAAGCGGGAGACCGCCGTCGAGGTGCTGCGTGCGGCGGTGTCCGACCTGGACGACGCGCATCGCGACTTCGTGGCGCACGTCGATGCCGACATGGCATTTCACCTGTTGCTCTGCGAACTGTCCGGCAACTCGATGCTGGTCACCGCGTGGCGCCAGCTCGCCGGCCGGATCCGAGTGACGATCATGGCGCGGGGAGAGCAGCAGTCGACGCTCATGTCCGGCGCGTACCACACACCGATCGTCGACGCGATCGAGGCAGGGGATGTCGTCGGGGCGGTCGATGTGGTGCAGCAGCACATGGAACGGGCGGCCGAGCGCCTCGCCGACCCCGACCCGGCCGGCTGAGAAACGTCATGATCAGTCCCACCTGGTGAGCGGCATCGTCGCAAGGGATTGACAACCGTGTCATCGGCATCACACCATCGGCTCTTAACAGCCGACTGTTAACAGTTAACTGTCGGCGGACTGTGAGGAGAGCGAAGTGGGCCAGCCATCCCTTCAAGACGTCGCCCATTGGCATCCCATCGACGGCACGCCCGAGAAGAAGCGGGTCGCCGTCGGCTGCGGGATCGGGGCGACGATCGAGACCTACGACTTCATCGGATTCGGCACCGCCGCCGCGCTGTACTTCGGCAGCGTCTTCTTCCCGGCGTCCGACCCGCTGTCCGGCACCCTGCTGTCGTTCGCGACGCTCGGTATCGGCTTCGCCGTGCGACCGCTGGGCGGCGTCATCGGCGGTTACCTCGGCGACCGCATCGGCCGCAAGCCGGTCCTGGTGGGCTCCCTGCTCCTGATGGGCGTCGCGACCGTGCTGATCGGCCTGCTGCCGACATACCAGATGGTCGGGGCCTGGGCACCGATCCTGCTGGTCGCCGTGCGGGTGGTGCAGGGCCTGGCGTTCGGCGCGGAGTGGGGCGGAGCCATCCTGATGACCTTCGAGCATGCACCCTGGCGCCAACGGGGCTTCTACACCGGCATCACCCAAGCCGGCTTCCCCGTGGGTCTGCTGCTGGCCAACCTGGCCTTCCTGGCCAGCGTTCCGCTGGGCGCGCAATGGGCCTGGCGGGTGCCGTTCCTGCTCAGCGTGGTACTGATCGTCGTCGGCATCATGATCCGCCTCAAGATCGACGAGTCGCCGGAGTTCGAAGAGCTCAAGGAGGAGGGCGCCGTCTCGAAGAATCCACTGGTGGAGGTGCTGCGTGACGACTGGCGCAACGTGCTGCGCGCGTTCTGCCTGCGCATCGCCGAGACCGCGGGCTACGCGGTGTCCGTCACGTTCATGCTGTCGTACCTGAGCCTCAACAAGCTGGCTCCCCGCTCCGTCACGCTCACCGCGCTGCTGATAGCCGCCGGCATCGGAATCTTCGCTACGGCCTCCTGGGGTCGCCTGACGGACCGGATCGGGCGCCGTCCCGTGTACCTGATCGGGTGCGCGGTGGTGACCGCTTGGGGCATTCCGCTGTTCCTGACCATCAACACCGGCACCGCCGTACTGATCGTTCTCGCGTTCGTCGTCAGCTACGCGATCTGCCAGAACTCGCTCGCCGGCGTGCAGGGCGCCTGGTTCTCCGAACTGTTCAACGCCAAGACCCGCACCTCCGGCGCGTCGCTGGCCTACCAGCTGTCGGCCGTCGTGTCCGGCTTCACCCCGCTACTGGCCACCGCCCTGTACGGCCGGTACGGCTGGATCGGGCCGGCCCTGCTGTTCAGCGTCTACGGACTGCTCGGCCTCATCGCCGCCCTGTTCACCACCGAAACGTGGGGACCTCGGGAGCGCGCTGAGGTCGAGCGCCTGGCTCAGGACGTCGAGCGCGAACGGGCCGCCGGCCAGAACGTCGTCCCCGACAACGTCTCCTGGGCGCACCGCGTGACCAGCGAATCGACCCGGTAGGAAGGGCCTCCACGATGACATCGAACACCCAAGAACAGACCGACCGCCTGACCCGGCTGCACGAGGCGGCGTACCGGATCCGCCGCCACGCCCTGGACATGGGCGAGGTACAGGGCCAGGGGTACATCGGTCAGGCCCTCGGCGTGGCCGACATCCTCGCCGTCGTCTACACCGACCAGCTCCGCTTCCGTCCCGAGGACCCGCACTGGCCGGACCGGGACCGGTTCCTGCTGTCCATCGGCCACTACGCGATCGCCCTGTACGCGGCGCTGGCCGAGGCCGGCGTCGTACCGGTCGAGGAACTGGCCACCTACGGCTCGGACGGCAGCCGCCTGCCCATGTCCGGCATGGCCTCCTACACCCCCGGCATGGAGATCTCCGGCGGCTCCCTCGGGCACGGCCTCGCCGTCGCCACCGGCATGGCCCTCGGTCTGCGCCACCAGGGCAACCCGGCCCGGGTGTACAACCTGCTCTCCGACGGCGAACTCGACGAGGGCTCCACCTGGGAGGCGGCGTTGGCCTGCGCCCACCACGGCCTGGACAACGTCACGGCGATCGTCGACGTCAACGCCCTGCAGGCCGACGGCCCCACCGCCGGCGTGCTCCGCACCGAACCGGTCACCGACAAGTGGCAGGCGTTCGGCTGGCACGCCGTCCGGGTCGACGGCAACGACATCGCCGCCCTGACCGCCGCCTTCGACCAGCTCCGCGCCCACCGCGGCTCCCCCGCGGTGCTGATCTGCGACACGCGCATCGGCCGCGGCGTACCACTGCTGGAAACCCGGGAGAAAGCGCACTTCATGCGGGTCGCCGCCGACGAATGGCAGATCGCCCGCGACCAGCTCGAGGAGGGCCACCGCCGATGAATTCCCCCGCTCCCCGACTCACCACGTCGGCGATGATCGCCTCGTTCGCCGATCCCGGACAGAAGACCGCCGGCGCCCCGTTCGGCCACGCCCTCGCCCGGCTGGCCGACGAGCGACCCGAGATCGTCGGCCTCTCCGCCGACCTGGCCAAGTACACCGACATGCACATCTTCCGCGACGCCCACCCGGACCGGTTCTTCCAGATGGGCATGGCCGAACAGGTACTGCTCGGCGCCGCCGCCGGCATGGCCGAGGTCGGGCTGATCCCCTTCGCCTCCACCTATTCGGTGTTCGCCACCCGCCGCGCGTACGACTTCCTCTGCCTCGACATCGCCGAACCCGGCCTCAACGTCAACGTCATCGGCGCGCTACCCGGGCTGACCACCGGATACGGACCCAGCCACCAGGCCACCGAGGACCTCGCCATCCTGCGCGGCATGCCGGGCCTGACCATCGTGGACCCCTGCGACTCGGTCGACATCGAACAGGCCGTCCCCGCACTGGCCGCACATCCCGGACCCACCTACATGCGCCTGCTGCGCGGCAACGTGCCCACCGTCCTCGACCAGTACGACTACCACTTCGAGCTCGGCAAGGCCGCCGAGCTGCGCACCGGCCGCGACGTGGTGCTGATCTCCACAGGCTTGATGACGATGCGCGCGCTGGCCGCGGCCGAGCGGCTCGAAGCCGACCACATCGACGTCGCGGTGCTGCACGTCCCCACCATCAAACCGCTGGACACCGCGGCCATCCTGCGTACCGCCGACACCGACCGGCTGGTGGTCACCCTGGAGAACCACACCATCCGCGGTGGCCTCGCCGAGTCCGTCGCCGCCACGCTGGCCTTCGCCGGAAAGGGCAGGCGCGTCGTGCCCATCGCGCTGCCCGACGAGTTCCTGGCCGCCGGCGCACTACCCACCCTGCACGACCGCTACGGCCTCTCCACCGATGCCGTGATCGCGAAGGTACGCGCCGAATATCAACGGGATCGCGTGCCGAGCGGCGGCGAGCATCAGTGGCCCGCCGACTCGGACGTGGCCAGCCTCTGAACCAACCGGCCGGAATCCTCCGGTGCCCGGCTGGTCATCCGCTTTCCGTACCTCGTACCCGTCCGCTGAGCAACGCGTGCAGCAGATCCGTGCGGATCTGCTGCACCCGGACCTGCCACCGGATGCGGCAGTTCGGGCTCGCGCGGCCGCCTGATCCAGGTGGAGCGCCCCGCAGGACGAACGACCTGGACCAGGCGCGTGCGATCCGGGGGCCTCCGGTACGCGTCGGGCATCTGGCGGCCGGCGCGGGCATCCGGTGCCCGCCGTGGCCCAGGGGCGGAGCCCCGCCGCCGGAGGCAGGTCGTCAGTGGCTGCCGAGGCTGTGCCCGGCGCTCGCGAGGGCGTGACCACGGAAATCACGCGGCGGGCTTCATTGAAGCCCGAAAGCCTGGCAGATGTGCTCGATTGTCCGTTCGTCGCGCAGTTTGCAGACGGTCACCTGCGAGGCGAACAAGCCCTTCTGCCACACCGCATCGGCGATCGGACGAGTCTTGACCCACTCGACCGGCACCACCCACTCGCCCATGTCACCGTCGGCGGCCGCCTGCTCCGTCATCCAGGCGGGAAGGTCGGGCTGGTCCAGGATGGGGCTGCCGTCGACCAGCACGGCGGCGAGGGGCTGGAGAGCTCCCGTCACCGTGCCGATCGCGACGTAGCCGGCGCTGCCGACGTACGCGAAGACTCTGTTGCCCTTGGCCAGGTTCCGTAGGGGCTTCGTGTAAAAAGGACCCCCACCGGCCGACACGAACCCGTACTTCTCACACGTCGGCCAGCGGTTGTGGCGGGTCGTCGTACCCAGAACCACGTAATAATCCTGGCCGTTCCAAGGACGCACCTTCGTACCCTTGGTGCCACGTTTCGCCTCGGCCTCCTCCGGTGGGCGAAGCCACGTTCTCGCCAGGTACTCGTTGGCCCCGTCCTTGAAATGCCGGAAGAAGACCGCGTTGAGAGGCACGTCATACCGGCTCGCGAGATACTCGACGATGCGATCCGACGCTGCGTCGAGCTCAGAGGCGACGATGGTCAGCTGCTGATCCGCGTTGAACGCATCGGGGATCGCCGCGCTGAAATGGTCGGCGAACGCCTCGTCGAGGCTGCCCCCGATCTTGGCGGCGAATATCTCCGAGGCTCCCGCGAGCGTGACGTCCTGCGCCCACGAGCCGTAGTCCAGAATCTGCGCGACCACCTCGCGCGGGGTCCGATCGCGCTTCACCTCGATAACGTGGATCCGGCCCTCGGCATCCACGCCGAGAATGTCGATGAGGCCGCCGTACTCCGTCGGCACCTGGCGGCCGAGGACCATGATGGGCAGGCCGATGAGGGCCGGGTCGTTCACGATCATGTCTTCGAGGCGTTCTTCGAAGTCCAGGCGGCTGCTCTCGAGCAACTGCGGACCCGCGCTGGTCATACGCCACATCGCCATTTCGACCGGCATCGGCCCAAGCCCCTTCGACTGGTTCTGGTTGACGGGTACGACCGTAGACGCCATTCGCCGGGCCCGGTCATGATGAACCGGTAAGGATCGGCGGTCACGGGAATATCGGTCAAGCCGCATTGGCTCGGAGAAAGATCGACCGGAGGCGAGCAAGCCGTCAGTCGGCGGGTGCTTCGACAGTCAGGCCCGCGGCCGAGGCGGCCTCGGCCAACCGTTTGTCGTAGGTCACGAACGACGTAAGTCGACCCTGATCGTGAAGATGTAGCGCGGTGGCCAGGTGGATGGCGTCGAGGCTGCGCACCGTAGGCGGACCGACTGTCTGGGCGAGGATGCGAATCCCCGAGTCGATTTCACAACGGACGACGAGGTCGAGCAGCACCTGAAAGTCGTTGATCACCGCCGGCATGTCGGCCGTCGTATTGGCCCGGGCCAGTGCTCGGTACGTCTCGACTTCCAAGAGGGTCGAGCTTACCCACTCGATCTCGCGGCGTTGGTCGAGGAATTCCCGTAGGGCGCCGGAGTCGGTCTCGGTGTGGACGAGTTTGACCGCGGCAGCCGAGTCGAGATAGATCAACGCGCGTGGCCCTCCCGGTCGCGCGCGATGTCCTCGGCGAGATCGATCCCGTCCGGGACGGGCATGGGGCGACGCAGGAAAGCACGTTTCATCTCGGCAAGGCGTTCACGGCGTACCGCGGCCTCCAGCACGGCTTGGCGGATCGCCTCAGATCGGTTGGTGCCATCGCGGGTGAGCACATCCAGGGCGTGCTCGGTGTCGGGGTCGGTGCGGATGGTCACGGTGTCAGCCATACCACAGTGTAAGACCGCTCGTAAGACGACCGCAAAGGACGGCCCGTGGGATCGGATGCCAGCCGAAAACCCGAGGCGATCTACGCTTCCTCGTTACGCCCCGTGACATCGGCCGGGGTCAGATCAGGTGGGCGGGGGCCCGGTAGCCGTTGGCGTCGATGGCGATGTTCTTCGCACGCGCGTCGGCCACCACGGACGGGTCCCACTCCAGACGCGTCCGGCCGTCGCCGCCGGTCATGACGAGGACCTGGGCCTTGCCGGTGTCCGGGGCCTCGACGGCCTCGATGCGGCGCCAGGCTCCCTGAGGGATCGAGAGCACGTCGAACGGGCCGAGGGTGACCGAGACCGGGTTCTCGCGGTTGAGGGTGACCCGCCACCGGCCGCTCTTGACGAGCAGGACCTGCGACTCAAGGACCCGATGGACGAGGACGCCCCGGCCGGCGTCGGCGCGCAGCCAGGCGATCGAGAAGCCGTGCGGGTCGGCCAGGCGGGGTGCCTGCTCGCGGTGCTCCGTGATGCCGTACCCGATGACCAGGGCGAGTTCGGCGCCGCCGCCGGGCAGTTCGGCGTCGAGCAGCGCGTCGGAGCGCCACTGGAGGTCGCCGGGCCGGGTGAGGCGCTCGCGCATCTCGGCCACGGAGACCTTGCGCAGCGCGGCCAGCTCGGCCTCGGTCATCGGCGTCACCAGCTCGACACCCTCGGGTGTCGTACCCGGCGGGACCTCGACGATCCGGTGATCGGCGGAGAGGAACATGCCGGTCGCGGCCGCCTTCGCGATGACCGACGGCTCCCAGATGAGGCCGCCGCTCTCGTCGCGCCCGAGCGCGGTGTACAGCCACGCGTCGTCGGTCTCGCTGGTGAAGCCGCGGAAGATCCAGGTCGGGATGGAGATGACGTCGCCGTCCGACACGGTGGCCTCGCCGTCCTTGCCACCGACGCCCCAGCGGAACGTCCACTCGCCGCCGAAACAGAAGAAGACCTCGGCGGTGTAGTGCAGGTGCAGGTTGTTGATCGTGCCGGCCGGCATCACGGCGCCGCCCAGGTTGAACCCGTGCGGCACGTCCACCGGGACGACCTGCTCGCTGTTCTCCGAGACGCCGGGTCCGATGAGCGGATAGTTGATCTTCGTTTCGCTGCCCGGGATCTTCGTGTCGAGGAAGGCCGCGGTGTCGGGGACGAGATCCTTGCGCAGGATGGTCCGGCTCACCAGTTCGTCTGCGGAGACGTGGACGTCGTCGGGCATGGTGTCACCTTTCGCGATCGGTCGTGCATACGCATGCACAATAAGCCTTACCAGGGTGGGCAGGTCAAGCCCGGAAGCCTGTAGGCCCTTGGCCCGCATACGTAGTAAGGTGCATGACCATGCGGAGCAGCAGAGTTCGAGCGGCCGTGGCCGAGGGGCGCACCGTCGTGAGCGCCTGGGTCGCGACCGGCAACGGGTACGTCGCCGAGTCCCTCTCGCACGCCGGCTACGACGCCGTGGTGATCGACCTGCAGCACGGCATGTTCGGCCTCGACTCGCTCGTGCCGCTGCTCCAGGCGGTGAGTGCGGGGCCCGCGGAGCCGTGGGTGCGGGTGCCGTCGGTCGAGGACGCCACGATCGGCAAGGTGCTCGACGCGGGGGCGTACGCGGTGATCGGCCCCGGCGTCGACACCCCCGCGCAGGCGGCGGCGCTCGTCGCGGCGGTCCGTTACCCGCCGCAGGGACGGCGCAGCTACGGGCCCGCCCGCGCGGCGCTCTACGGCGGCGCCGGCTACCTGGAGCACGCCAACGACGTCGTGATGAGCTGGGCCATGATCGAGTCCGCGGCCGCCCTCGACGCCGTGCACGAGATCGCCGCCACCCCCGGCCTGTCCGGCCTGTTCGTGGGTCCGAACGACCTTGCGATGTCCCTCGGCGTCGCGCCCGGGCGGCCGACGCCCGAGGTCGACCGGGCCTGGGAGCGCGTGCTCGACGCCGCGCACCGTGCCGGGATCGCGGCGGGCTCGTTCTGCATGACCGCGACGATCGCACGGCGGCTGGCCGGCCTGGGCTACGACCTCGTGGTGCCGATGAACGACATCATGCTCCTGCGTGCCGCGGCCGCGGAGTCGATCACGGTCGTGCGCGGTGCCACAGCCGCACAGGCCGGCGGGTACTGACGTGGCCAGTACGGGACCACGGGTCACGAGCTTCGATGTCGCCCGCGCGGCGGGCGTCTCACAGTCCACTGTGTCCCGGGCCCTGCGCAACGACCCGAGCATCGGCCCGCGCACGGTGAAGAAGGTGCTGGAGGCGGCGGAGGCGCTGCACTACGTGCCGAGCTCCCGGGCACGGGCGCTGTCCACCGGGGCGACGAACCGGGTGGCCATGGTCATCGACCTCGACAACCCGCTGTGGCCGCTGCTCGTCGGACGGCTGCACGACGAGCTGGCCCGGCACGGGTACGAGCTCAGCCTGGTCGCCTCGCACGGCGAGCGCGACGTCGAGACGCAGCTCGCCAGCGGCTCGGTCGACGGCGTGATCGTCAGCGCCTCCCGGCTGGCGTCGACGCTGCCGGCCACCCTGCGCGGCCGGGGCATCCCGGTCGTCATGCTGCAGCGGCACAGCTCGGATCAGGACGTCGACGCGGCCGTCGCCGACGACGACGAGGGCGGCGCCGCCGCCGCGCGGATGCTGCTGGCGGCGGGGCACGAGCGGATCGGCGCGCTGTTCGGGCCGGCCGACACGAGCACCGGGCGCGAGCGCGAGACGGGCTTCCGGCGGGTGCTCGCCGAG
>Ga0081539_10006907_pt1 | contig 10579 bp, 4 predicted proteins | sample TabmetS4T2R2_FD_71023 | JGI IMG/M metagenome (GOLD analysis project Ga0081539, IMG submission 71023) | Tabebuia heterophylla rhizosphere microbial communities from the University of Puerto Rico - S4T2R2 | ecosystem: Host-associated > Plants > Roots > Rhizosphere ... | reverse complement strand
ACCTGCTGGCTCGTGCGCTGCGACACTTCCCGCCGGAATACTTCCGCCGCACGATCGAGCTTCTGGGCACCGGACCGGATTACTTCGACGCTCACGCGGAGGAGATCGAGCAGAAGATCGCGATGGCGGTGAAGCAGGGCATCGGCCGCGGCGCGGTGGCGCGGCAGCTCCGCTGCCTGGCGGCGAGCGACGCGGTGCAACGTCACGACGACCGGATCCTCGCGCCGACGCTGTGCGTCGGCTGCGATCACGACACGATGATCCCCGCGCGATACGTGCAGCAGATGTCGCGCGAGATCCCCGGCAGCGAGTTCCTGCTCGTGCCCAACAGCGGGCACAACCCGTTTGTCGAACAACCCGAGTTCCTCGTGCCCCGCATCATCGATTTCCTTTTGCGGAAACCCGACGCGGCGGCGCGAGCACGTGATTCCAAACGTCGAGTCGAGTTCGCAGCAACTTCCGCGGAGGACCTGGTCTAACGGACGAGGTGAATTCATGCGCCGTCCCTTCGACGCAATGCTTCGATGGTGGCAGCCGAGCAGCAGTGGTAACGGTCACCGCAACGCCAACGGCAACGGTCACGCCAAGGCCAACGGGAACGGCAACGGCCACGCCGTGCCGGTGAACGGTGAGGCCGAGGCGTTGACCAAGCCGCGCGCCGAACAGCCTGCGCCGCGCGCCACACCTGAAGTGGGGATCGACCAGCCTTGGATCGCGCAGCTCGACCGCGAGCGCATCCCGCGGACGCTGCGATACCCGAAGACGTCGCTCGCTCGCATCCTCGACCAGGCCGCCGACCGGTACGGCGACCTTCCGGCGCTCGTCTACAACAACAAGCGCTGGACCTACGCCGAGCTGCTCGCGCGCGTGAACCGCATGGCGGGCGGCTTGTCGCGCATGGGCGTGCGGAAGGGCGAGCGCGTGCTGCTGGCGCTGCCGAACTGTCCGGAATACGTGATCAGCTTTTTCGCGGTGCAGAAGTTGGGCGCGGTGATCGTGAATGCCGGGCCGCTCGTCGGCGCGGATGACCTCACCTCGATCATCGGCCTGACCAACCCGCGCGTGGTCATCGGCCTGGATCTTCAAGCGGGCAAGATCGTCAACGCCGCGAAGCACTCGTTCGTCGAGCATTTTGTGTGGGTCACGCTCCAGTCGTACCAGTCACTGATCAAGTGGCTGGGCTACCAGATCAAGCTCTGGCAGGGGCGCGAGCAATCGACCGCCTCGACCGCGCAGCACACCACGCTCGCCAAGCTGATGGAGAACGCGCCGGCCAAGCCTCCGACGATCGAACCGCGCGCGGAAGATGCGGCCGTCCTCCAGCCCTCCAGCGGCACGACCGGATCGGTGAAGCTCGCCCAACTCTCGCACCGCAATCTGATCGCCAACGCGATGCAGGTCGCCGTGTGGATGGGCGCGCGCTACGGGCAGGAGCGCGTGCTCACCGTATTGCCGATGTTCCACGTCTACGGGTTGACCACCGGGCTCATCAACCCGGTCTTCTGCGCCTCGACGATCATCCTCACCACGCGCTTCGAAGCGGAAGCGACGTTCGGGCTGCTCGTGCGCGAGAAGCCGACGGTGTTCCCGATGGTGCCGCTGATCTGCGACGCGATCAGCGAGCAGGTCGAGCGACAGGACAAGGACGAGGTTGCACAGGTGCGGAAAGACCTGCGCGAGCTGCGCGCGTGCATCAGCGGCGCCGCGCCGCTGCCGCGCGAGGCGGCCGAGCGATTCGAGAAGCTCACCGGCGCCCGCGTCGTCGAAGGCTATGGCCTGAGCGAATCGTCGCCCGTCACGCACGCGAACCTTATCACGCGTCCGCGCTACGGTTCGATCGGCCTGCCGATGCCCGACACGATGGTTCGCATCTCCGATCTCGAAGACCCGTCACGCGACGTCCCGACCGGGCAGCCCGGCGAGATGCTCGTCGCCGGCCCGCAGATCATGGCCGGCTACTACGGCAACCCGGACGAGACCAAACGCTGCCTCTGGACCGACGCGAAAGGCGTCGTGTGGCTGCGCACCGGCGACGTCGTGCGGATGGACGAGGACGGCTTCTTCCAGGTCATCGACCGTAAGAAGGACATGATCATCCGTTCGGGGTTGAAGGTGTACCCGGCGAAGGTCGAGAAGATCCTGCTGACCAACACGCGCGTGAAGGACGCGGCCGTGATCGGTCGCGCCGATCCGGTCTACACCGAGGAGGTCGTCGCGTTCATCGTGCTCAGCAAGGACGACGTCGGCTCCGGTGACGACGAGGAAGCAACCGCCGCGCGGGCGACGCTCGCGCAGGAACTTCGCGGCGAGTGCCTGAAGCACCTGGCGCCGTACGAGGTGCCGTCGAAGTTCGAGTTCACCGACAACGTGCCGCGCTCCGCGCTGGGCAAGGTGCTCAAGAAAGAGCTGCGCAAGCTGCCCGATCATTCGACCGCCGAACCGAAACCCGCCGGCGAGAAACTCACCGACAAACAACCGTCGCCGAAGACGGAAGCGAGGACCGCGTGATGGTGGCGTGGAACACAGCGAGAAGGGGCCGCGTCGCGATCGTCGCGGGCGCGCGCACGCCGTTCGCCAAGATCGGCACGGCGCTGCGCGACGTGCACGTGACCGACCTGGCCAAGACGGTGTTTCAGGAAACGCTGTACCGGGCACACTGGTCGAGCGACCGGCTCGACGAAGTGCTGCTGGGCAACGTCGTGATGCCCGTAGACGCAGGGAATCCTGCGCGCGTGTCCGCGCTGTGGGCGGGCGTCCCGCATCGCGTTCCCGCGATGACGGTCCAGCGCAACTGCGCCAGCGGCATGGAGAGCATCGCCGATGCCGCGGCCCGCATCCGCGGTGGGCAGGGGCGCGCGATCCTGGCCGGCGGCGCCGAGTCGATGAGCACCGTCCCGCTGCTCTTCCCCGACGAGACGATGGTCCCGATGGCGAGGATGGTGAAGGCCCGTAACGCTTGGCAGAAGGTGAGCGCGATCGCGACGCTGCGGCCGCGACACTTCAAACCAGTCGCGGCCTTGGAACGCGGCCTGACCGACCCGACCTGCGGCCTGATCATGGGCAAGACCGCCGAGATCCTCGCGCAGGAATGGAACGTCTCGCGCGAGGAGCAGGACGGGTTCGCACTGCACTCCCACGAGCGCGCGATCGCGGCGCAGAAGGCCGGCAAGTTCAAGGACGAGATCGTGCCGGTCTACGCGGGCAAGCGGTTCGATGCCGTCACCGAGGATGTCGGCCCGCGCGCGGGGCAGACGATGGATGCGCTCGCGAAGCTGAAACCGATCTTCGACCGTCGCGACGGCACCGTGACCGTCGGCAACTCGTGCCAGGTGACCGACGGCGCGGCGGCCATGCTCGTGATGGACGCGGAGCTTGCTGACGCGGAAGGGCTCGAAGCGCTCGGATACGTGAAAGCCTACGCCGTCGCCGGGCTCGACCCGGCGCGGATGGGCCTGGGGCCCGTGTACGCGATCGACCAACTGCTGCGATCGACGGGCCTGTCGCTCTCGGACATCCCGCTGATCGAGATCAACGAGGCCTTCGCTGCGCAGGCGATCGCTTGCGTGAAGGCGATGGCGTCGACCGGGTTCGCGACAAAGCACCTGAACCGATCGAGCGCGCTGGGCGAGATCGATCCCGACAAGCTCAACGTCAACGGCGGCGCGATCGCGCTGGGCCACCCGGTCGGCGCGACGGGCACGCGGCTCGTGCTCACGTTGCTCCACGAGATGAAGCGCCGCGACGTGGACCTGGGCCTGGCCTCCCTTTGCGTGGGCGGCGGGCAAGGCGCGGCGATCCTGCTGGAACGACGCTGAGCGCGGCAGCAGCAGAAATAGTGGCGTGGGCGTCTCGCCCACGCGCACTCGCGCGAGCGAAGGAACGATGCCGCTTCGCGGCAGAGTGCGAGGGCGAGACGCCCTCGCCACTCGGTGTGGAACGGAGACGAAGAATATGGACCCGGCCGTTCGAATCACGACCGACTCGGACAACGTCGTCACGATCTGGATGGACCTGCCCGGCAAGCCGGTGAATACCTGCTCGTCGCAGATGTTCGACGACCTCGAGCAGGCGCTGAACACGGTCGAGCGCGTCCGCGCGAAAGGCGTGATCGTCGCCAGCGCCAAGCCCAAGTCGTTCAGCGCCGGCGCCGACCTGTTCGAGGTCTCGAAGATGACCCGCGAGCAGATGGCCGCGTACGTCGCGCGCGGGCAGGAGGTCTTCAACCGCATCGCCAAGCTCCCGATGCCCACCGTTGCTGCGATCAACGCCAACTGCTTGGGCGGCGGGTTCGAGTTGGCGCTGGCGTGCAAGTACCGCGTCGCCGCGGATGACACGTCGGTCTCGATCGGACTCCCCGAAACGAAGCTCGGCCTGCTCCCCGGATGGGGCGGCACGACGCGCCTGCCGCGATTGATCGGCTTGCGCCGCGCACTGCCGGTCCTGCTTGCGGGCAAGACGATGCCGCCGCGCAAGGCGCAGAAGGCGGGGCTCGTCGATGAGGTCGTGCGACCCGAAGCGCTGCAAGCGGCCGCCAAGCGGCTCGTAACGCGCGGGGTGAAGCGCAAAGGCTTGATGATCGACCGCGCGATCGCGGGCATCACGCCCGTGCGCAAACGCGTGCTCGACGCCGCGCGAAAACAAACGCTCGCGACGACGTACGGCAATTATCCGGCGCCGATCAAGTTGTTGGACGTCCTCGAAACGGGTTACGAGCGCGGAATGGACGCCGGCTTCGAGGCTGAACGCCGCGCGATCGTCGATCTCGGCGAGACGGACGCCGGCCGAAATCTCTTGAGACTGTTCTTCCTTCGCCAAGGTGCGAAGAGCGCCGCGACGAGCGGTGTGAACGCCAAGCCGACCGAGATCAAGCACGCCGCCGTGATCGGCGGAGGGACGATGGGCGCGGGCATCGTGCACGCGTTCATCCGCGCGGACATCCCCGTTCGGCTGATCGAGGTGAACCCGCAGGCCGTCTCCGCGGCGCTCGGCCGGATCAGCAAGATGCTCGCGGACGACGTCGCCGCCGGGCGGATCGACAAGCTCGCGGCGCGTCACGCGTTCAACCGCGTCTCGCCGAGCACAGAATGGACCGGTCTTCAGCTTGCCGACATCGTCGTCGAGGCTGTCCTCGAGACGATCGAGATGAAGCGCGAGGTGTTCTCGAAGCTCGATCACCTCGTGCGTCCGACCTGCATCCTCGCGAGCAACACGTCGTCGCTGCGGATCGACGAGATCGCGCAGGCGACGTTGCACCGCGAGCGCGTGATCGGCCTGCACTTCTTCAATCCGGTGCCGAAGATGCCGCTGGTAGAGGTGGTTCGCGGCGCGCACAGCGACGACCAGTCGCTGGCGAACGCGATCGCGCTGGTCGCGCGGATGGGTAAGACGCCCGTGCTCGTCAGCGACGCGCCGGGCTTCCTCGTCAACCGCATCCTCGTGCCGTACCTCGCGGAGTCGCTGATCATGGCCGGCGAAGGCGTGCCGATCACCGCGATCGACGACGCCGCCAAGCGCTGGGGCATGCCGATGGGCCCGTTCGAGTTGTTCGACGAGATCGGCCTGGACATCGCGGCGCACGTGCTGAAGCCGTTGAGCGGCGGGGCACCTGTACCGCCGAACGTGCTGGCGACGTTCGAGCGCGCGACCCAGATGAAGTGGCTCGGCAAGAAGTCGGGGCGGGGGTTCTACGTGCATGATACGAAGAAGAAACGAAACGCGACGCCTGCCGTGAACGAAGAACTCGTGCGCGTGCTCAACTCGGGCTCACCCGCGCAGGGCCTAGATGTCGAATCGATTCAATGGCGGCTCGTGCTGCCGATGGTGAACGAGACGGCCCGCGTGTTGGAAGATCGTGTCACCGGTTCAACGGACACGGTCGACCTCGCCACCGTCTTCGGCATCGGCCTGGCACCGTTCCGCGGCGGGATCGTGCAGTTCACGAACACCGTCGGAACGGGCCAGATCGTGCGCCGACTGAACGAGCTGGCGTCAAAGCATGGCGAACGCTTCGCGCCCGCGACGCCGTTGCGTGACGCTGCGAATCGTAATGCGCCGCTGGCGGCGCCGGCGCTCGAGCGACACGAGCAAGCGCCGGCGCAACCCGAGGTGGTGCACAAGTAGTCGCGCCCTGCTGAGATTCTCGTGACTCGGGGTAGGTCGGCCACTCTTGGCCGACATGGGCGGATGTACTCGTCCGCCCATCCCACGGTCTGCGACACACGGACACGGACGGCTCGACGAGTACTTCGAGCCGTGTCGGGCAAGAGTGCCCGACCCACCGCGCCGAAATCTCAGCACAGCACAGGAGTCGCTGTCATCGTTTGCGAAAGGCGGAGAAGTCCTATGCCCACGCTTTCCCGTGCCGACCAGGAGCAGTTCGACAAGGCCCGCGACCTCATCGAGACCGCGCCGCGCGACATCGGCTTTGCCAAGTCGATGTTCTTCGGCCGGATCAAGAGCGAGATGGTCCTGCCGTACCCGAAGCAGGCGGACGACGAGGTCCGCCGCACGGACGAGTTGATCACGAGGCTCGACGCGTTCCTGAAGGCGGAAGTCGATCCCGACAAGATCGACGCCGAGGAACGCATCCCGCAGCACGTGATCGACGGCCTCGCGAAGCTCGGCGTGCTCGGCATGACCGTGCCCACCGAGTACGGCGGCGGCGGGTTCGCGCACAGCTCGTACTGCCGGGTGCTCGAACACATTGCGATGCACTGTACGTCCACTGCCGTGCTCGTCGGCGCGCACCAGTCGATCGGGCTCAAGGCGCTGCTCCTGATGGGCACCGACGCGCAGAAGAAGGAGTATCTCCCGCGCCTGGCGCGCGGCGAGATCATCGCGGCGTTCTGCCTCAGCGAGCCGGAAGTCGGCTCCGACGCGGCGAACGTGCAGACGTCCGCGAAGCTCAGCGAGGACGGCTCGCACTGGATCATCAACGGCGAGAAGAAGTTCGCGACCAACGCGGCACTCGCGGACTTCATGACGGTCATGGCGCGCACGCCGGTGACGGATGAGAAGGGTAAGACGCGCGAGAAGGTGACCGCGTTCATTGTGACGCCCGACCTGCCCGGATTCCAAGTGGTGAGCCCCAACCGCAGCAAGCTCGGCATCCGCGGGTCTTGGCAGGCGACGCTTAAGTTCACCGACATGAAGGTGCCGGCCGACCGCGTGCTCGGCGAGCTCGGCAAGGGATTGAAGGTCGCGCTCAGCGTGCTCGACTTCGGCCGGTGCACGCTCAGCGCCGGTTGCGTCGGCGGGGCGAAGAAGGCGCTGGCGATGGCCGTCGATCGCGTGAAGAACCGCAGGCAATTCGGTCGCACGCTCGGCGAGTTCCACCTCGTGAAGAAGAAGATCGCGAGCATGGCCGAGACCGTGTTCGCGATGGAATCGCTCACGTACCTGTGCAGCGGCCTGATGGACAACCACGCCGATGACACGATGCTCGAGACGGCGATCTGCAAGCTGTTCTGCTCCGAGGGCTCGTGGCAGGTGATCGACGACGCGCTCCAGCTCTGGGGCGGCGAAGGTTACATGCGCCAGCACGGCCTGGAGCGCATGCTCCGCGACGCGCGCATCAACCGCATCGTCGAAGGCGCGACCGAAGTGATGACCGCGTTCGTCTCGCTCGTCGGCATGAAGGGCGTCGGCGAGGGCCTCGAAACGGTGATGAAGAGCGCCAAGCACCCGGTGAACAACTTTGGTCGGCTCGCGCAGTTCGCGCGCACGCAGTGGAGCGACGTGGTGATCGGCCACGAATTGGACGGACTACACGACAAGCTTCGTCCGGAGGGTAAGGCGCTCGGCGAGCTGACGCGCACACTGGCGCGCAGCATCATCCGATTGCTCGGCACGCATCGCGAGAAGATCCTCGACCAGGAGCTCATCCACGAGCGCATCGCGTGGTCCGCGATCGAGCTGTACGCGATGGCCGCGGTGATCAGCCGGCTCCAGGCGAAGCTGGAACCCGTCAACGGAAATGGTCACTCGAACGGAAACGGTCACTCGAACGGTAACGGCAATGGGAACGGCCACGGCCACGTCGATCGCGACATGGTGGTCGGCCGCGCCTACTGCCTGCACGCGGCCGAGCGCGTCCGGCGCAGGCTGAGCGACCTGTTCGACAACGAGGACGCGTCGATCCTGTGTACAGCCGACGCGGTGCTCGAAGCGAAGTAGCGCGGGGCTGCCTGCTGAGGCGCAGCTTAGCTCTTCTTCTTGATCAGCGGCGTGATGACGATTCGCCCGCCGTCGTTCGCGTCGGACGGGTTGAACTGCACGCCCGCGTTACGGACGCGTTCCGACGCTTTCTTCAGATCGGCGGGCGATAGAAGCTTGTGGACGGCGTCTGTGCGGACGCGGCCGATCTCGAGGCAGGCGGCGCGCGTGCGCCGAGCGGCCTGTCGTTCGGCGCCGGGCTTCAGCAATTCGTAGAGCTGGTCGAGCGACAGCTCGATCCCGCCGATCTGCTGGTCGATCGAGCGTAACCGCGTGAGCACGGCCGCGCTCTGCGCCGCGCCGAGCGCCGCGAGCTGCGCCCGAGCTTGGCCCGCGAGCTGCGCCCGCTCTTGCGCCAGCGCGAACTTTCGCGACCGCAGGTCCGTCGCCATCGCCAGCGAGTCATCGCGCGACGGGTTTGCTCGCTGTTGCGCCACCGCCACGTCGCCCCCGCCCAACTCGTGGTGGATGGTGAGTTCCATGTTGTCGTCCTTGCGGGCCAGCTCCAGCAGGTCGTCGAGCTGCTTTCGCGCCGACGGGTCAAGATCGACACCGCCCGGAGCGAACTGAATGACGACCGGCTGCGGCTCATCGGGCTTCTTGTCGCCGCCGAGTAGCGCGGTAATCCCGATCGCGTCGCTCACACCGCCGACAAGCTTCTGGCCGGCACTTGCAAACGCGGTGGCAAGGATTGATGCGATCGCTTCGCCCGCCTCACCGGCGACCTGCGCACCGGAGAGTTGGCCTTCCTTCAAGTCCACGTCTGGCGCGAGCGTGATCGACCCGTCGGCGTCGCGGACGGTCTTGATGACGAGATCCAACGGCCCGGGCAACGCAATGTGGCGCGAGATGAACCCGTTCGGGCCTTCGTTCAGTGTGAGGTCCGTCATGACGAACTTCGACTTGGTCGCGACGACACCGTCGTCACGGAACCGGACGTCCACGTTCCCGTCAAACACGCCCTCGGTCAGCTCGACCCCGACGCTCTTTGCGATTCCTTCAAACGCCGCGAGCTCCACGCCGTTGATTGCGGTCTTCACGTACCCGCGCGGCTTGGGATAGATAGAGATCTGGCCCGCTGCCGCGATTTGCGAGAAAAGCTCGCGGTCTTCCATCGGCCGCGTGGTTGGCGGCTGGTCTTCCTTCTTGCCGCCGATCATCGTGGCGAGGTCGCCGACGGCGCCGATGATTCCGGCGCCTTTCTGGTGCACCTTTAGCGGCACCTTGCCGCTGTTCACCAGCGCCGCAAAGCGGATCGGCCGCGGCTCGGTGAGCGCGAGAGTCGTCAGGCCGCGCGCTTCGATGTCGAGGTTGTTCAGCGGGACGATCATCTGCGGCTGCACCGAGCGGTCCTCGACGCGCACGTCGAGCCCGTTGATGGTCAACAGGTCGATGCGCATCTCACCGCTGTTGCTCGACGCGGGTTGCGCTTGCGCGACCGGAGCTTCCGGCGCGGGTTGCTGCGATGTGATGGTCGGCTGGGTCGTGGGGTTCGTCGTCGGCGGGGGCGTCTTGATGATCAGGCCGAGCGCGTGGATGCCGTCCGCCTCTCGGACCGCGTACGCCTGCGGCTTGGTGATCTCGAGCGTCTTCGCGAGCACGCTTCCGCTGGTCGGCACGACGCGCACCTGGTCGGCGCGGATTGATTCGAGCCCGACGAACTTCGCGTCGCCCTGCGTGAAGGCGATGTCGTTCACCGCGACGTCCAGCGTGAACGGCCGCGACAGGTCGATGTCGCGCGGGCCGCGTTTTTCGAGTTTCGCGCGGAGTTGGAGTTGCGTGTGGAAGCGGCCGTCGGTCAGGCCGCTGCCGTCGATCTTCTCGGCGAGCTTCGGCATGAAGTCCGTGATGCCCGCGCCGCGGATGCCGGTGACGTTTAGGGTGATCGTGCCCGCGGGCTCGACCGCCAGCGGGGTCATCGTCGCGCCGAGCGCGATCTGCCCGACGACCGGCGCGAGCTTGCCGGTCATCTCCAGTTGCACCGGGGGCCGCGCGTCGGCTTGCGGGCCGCCCATCTCGATGCGCGAGATGTTGCGCAGGCGAAGGTCCTGCAATTCGAGCGGCGCTGACGACGGCTCGGCGTCGTTCCGCACGGTAGCGCGGCGCACGTTTACGTCGAGCTTGTCCAGCGTGATCGTCGGCAACGGCCGCCGCGCGTCGGCAACCAGCTTCGCGACGTCTTCGCTCGGCTGCACCGCGACCGGTACGGGCATGTCGGGCGGCGCGGCAGGTGATGTAGTTGAAGCGACACCTTGGCTCGGGCTCGCGGGCCGAAGCGTTACGCCCAGCGCGTGAACCGCGCCGTCGGCGTCCAGCCGAGCACCGGTTTCCAGGCCGGCCATCGACAGTTCGTCGATCGCGATCA
>Ga0081539_10006906_pt1 | contig 10583 bp, 7 predicted proteins | sample TabmetS4T2R2_FD_71023 | JGI IMG/M metagenome (GOLD analysis project Ga0081539, IMG submission 71023) | Tabebuia heterophylla rhizosphere microbial communities from the University of Puerto Rico - S4T2R2 | ecosystem: Host-associated > Plants > Roots > Rhizosphere ... | reverse complement strand
GGCGATCGCCATCGCCATCCTCACCGCCCGTCCGCTGGTCGGCGCGTCGGAGCAGGCATTCCAGTTCATCCAGGAGTTCACCGGCTTCTTCACCCCCGGCATCACCGTGATCTTCCTGCTCGGCCTGTTCTGGAAGCGCGCGAACGAGGTCGGCGCGATCGCCGCGGCGGTGGCGTCGGTGGTGCTGTCGGCGGTGTTCAAATACCAATGGGCATCGCTGCCCTTCATGGACCGCATGGGCATCGTGTTCCTGATCGCGCTCGCGCTTGCGGTAGTGCTGTCGCTGGTCACGCCGCAAAGGCCCGGCGCCGATACGATCGAGGCTGGTGATGTGCGCTATGCAACCTCGACCGGATTCAATATCGGGGCGATCGGCGTGGTCCTGATCCTGGTCGCGCTCTACGCGACCTGGTGGTGATCCGATGAGTCTTGGCCCGCGCTTCCTCGCCGTCGATTGGGGGACGACCAACCGGCGGGTCTATCTGATCGAGGACGGCGCGGTCGCCGAGACCGAGCGCGACGATCACGGTGTGGTCGCGGTGAGCGATTTCGCCGGCGAAGTGGCGGAGATCCGGGAGCGGTTCGGCGGTCTGCCGATGCTGCTCGCCGGTATGGTGGGGTCGAACATCGGCTGGCAGGCGGCACCCTACGTCCCTGCGCCCGCCGGCATTGCCGCACTGGTCGCCAATCTGCTGTGGATGGATGACCGCACCGCGATCATTCCAGGCCTGTCGTTCGTCGACGGCGGGCGGGGCGACGTGATGCGCGGCGAGGAGGTCCAGCTCCTCGGCGCCTGTGCTGCCGGCCTTGCGCCGGGCGATGCGCTGCTCGTTCAGCCGGGGACGCATTGCAAATGGGCGGAGATGGCGGGCGGCGAGGTCGCGCGCTTCACCACCGCGATGACCGGCGAGCTGTTCGCATTGCTGCGCGGCCACGGGCTGCTTGCAGCACAGCTCGGTGCCGACGTGACGCCGGGCGAGGCGTTCCTCGCTGGCGTGCGCGAGGGAGCGAAGCGTGACCTCGCCGCCTCACTGTTCGGCATCCGCGCCGCCAAGCTGCTCGGCCTGCGCGACGACGAGGGCGCCGCCTCCTTCGCGAGCGGCCTCGTCATCGGCAGCGACGTCGCCGCGCGTCTCGCCGAAACGGGTCACGATCGCGCCTATGTGCTTGCCGATCCGAAGCTGGGCCGTCTCTATGTCGCCGCGATCGAGGCGCATGGCTGCGCCGCCGAACTCGTCGACAGCCATGCCGCGTTCATCGCCGGCATCCATCAGATCGGAGCCCTGATCCCGTGAGTCACATCGCCGCCTTCGACGCCGCCTTCGCCCGCTGTCCGCTCGTCGCCATCCTGCGCGGCGTCCGACCGGACGAGGTCGAGGCGGTCGGCGAGGCGCTGGTCGCGGCCGGCTTCACGCTGATCGAGGTGCCGCTCAACTCGCCCGGTCCGCTCGACAGCATCGCCCGGCTCGCGCGCCGCCTCGAGGGGCGGGCGGTGATCGGCGCCGGCACGGTGCTGCGCGTCGAAGACGTCGCCGCCGTGCAAGGCGCGGGCGGCACCATGATCATCTCGCCCAACGCCAACCCTGCCGTAATCGGCGCGAGCGCGGCGGCGGGACTGGTATCGCTGCCAGGCATCGCTACCCCGACCGAGGCCTTTGCCGCGCTCGCGGCGGGGGCGACCGCGCTCAAGCTGTTCCCGGCCGAAGGCGCGTCGCCTGCGGTGCTCAAGGCCATGCGCGCGGTGCTGCCCAAGGACATGCGCGTGCTGGCGGTGGGCGGCGTCACCCCGGCCGATCTCGAACGCTGGATGGCGGCGGGCGCAGCCGGCTTCGGCCTCGGCTCCGCGCTCTACCGCCCGGGCCTGACCGCCGATGAGGTCGGCGGCCGCGCCCGGGATTTCACGGCCGCGCTGGAGCGTGCGCGCGCCGCTGGGTAGCGTCCCTACTCATATCGCAGCGCATGGACCGGATTGGTCTGCGCCACCCGCCAGGCATGGGCGGCGATCGTCGCGATCGCGATTGCGAGCGCCAGCCCGCCCGCGAGTAGGAACGGCAGCGGGCTGAGGCTGATGCGGCTCTCGAACCCGTTGAGCCAATCGCGCATCGCCCACCAGGCGATCGGCCAGGCGATCAGGTTCGCGACCAGCACCGGCCGGCTGAACTGCCAGACCAGCAGCCGCACGATGTCCTGCGTCCGCGCGCCCAGCACCTTGCGGATGCCGATCTCCTTGGTGCGCCGCTCGGCGGTGAAGGCGGCGAGGCCGAACAGCCCGAGGCAGCCGATCACCACCGCGAGGATGGCGAACATGCCGAACAGCTGCGCACGCTGCTCGTCGCCGTTGTAGAGGTCATGGACGATGTCCTCGGCATGGCGCGCCTCGAACGGCACGTCGGGCGCGAGCCGCTTCCAGACCGCTTCGACGCGCGCGCGGATCACGTCGGGCGCCACGCCCTGATAGCGTATGAGCAGGTTGTTGTAGCCGACCGTCTGGTAATAATAGAGGATCGGCTGCAGCGGCTCGCGCACCGTGCGGTAGCGCACGTCGCTGACGACGCCGACCACCGTCGCCGGCAGCCAGCCGTATTTCGCGGTGTCGGTGAGGCCGGTCTGGAGCGGCTGGCCGATCGCCGCCTGGGCACTGGCGAAGCCGAGACGCTTCGCTGCCGATTCGGACAGCAGCACGTTGACTCCGCGCGCCACCAGGGCGCGCTCGGCCGCGTCGTCGGGCGGCGACGGCGTGGTCGCATCGTCCATCGGATTGGCCTCGGAGAAGTTGCGCCCGGCGATCAGCTTCATGCCGAGGGCATCGATCACGCCGGGATCCATGCCATAGAAGCCGATATCGCTCTCGTTGGCGGCGCCCGGACGCTTCGCGCTGGTCATGGAATTGTTGCCGGTGGCGACGCCGATCGTCGAGCGCCCCACCGCGGTCACGCCCGGGATGCCGCGGACCTCCTGCACCAGCGTCTTCTGGATGCGTTCGATCTTGGGCGTGCTGAGGCGCCGCACCTGGAGCAGCCCCTCGCGCGTGTAGCCCTGGTCGACCGAGCGCGCATACATCGTCTGCGCATAGATAACGGAGGTGCAGACGATCAGGCCGATCGACACCGCGAACTGCCCGATCACCAGGATCGAGCGCAACCGTCCGCTCCCCTCGGCGTCCGCCGCCGACTTGTTGGCCTTGAGCACCCGCGCAGGCTGGAAGCGCGACAGGTAGAAGGCGGGATAGAGACCTCCGGCCAGCCCCACCACGACGATCAGGCCGAGGATCGGCAGCAGCATGCCGCCGGCGCCGAAATAGCGCACGCTCATGTCGATATCGAGGAAACCGTTGAGCGCCGGCGTCGCGAGCTCGACCAGCGCGAGTGCGATCAGCATCGCGATCGCGGCCACCAGTACCGATTCCCCCACGAACTGCGTGACGAGCTGGCGTCGGGTCGCCCCCAGCACTTTGCGCAGCGCCACCTCACGGGCGCGCTGGCTGGCGCGCGCGGTGGCGAGGTTGGTGAAGTTCACGCAGGCGATGCCCAGGATCAGCAGCGCGATGACGACGAAGCTGATCATCGTCGCCTTGTCGCCGGTGGACCGCTGCGCCCCGACCTGCGCCTCGCCGAGATGGATGTCGCGAAGCGGGGTGAGGTGCCAATCCTGGACGTCGCCCTGGTTGGTGCGCTTGCCGTCGGTGATGTCGTCGGGGATGTTGCGCTTCTCCCAGGCGGGGAATTGCGCCTCGATTGCCTTGGGGTCCACGCCGGGCCGCAGCTTGGCATAGATGAAGCCGTTCTGGTTGCCCCAGCCGGTGACGGTCCCCGGAGATCTCGCGAAATAGGTGTCGGGATCGAAGCGCGCCACCAGGTCCATCGGCACGGTCGTGTTCTTGGGCAGGTCCTTGAACACGCCTGTCACCCGATAGTCCGTCTCAAGATCGCCGCTGTTCAGCGTCAGCGTCTGACCGACCGGATTTGCGGTGCCGAAGCGCTTGGCCGCCTCGGTCTCGCTCAGCACGACGGCGTGCGGATCGTCCAGCACATGCGCCGGATCGCCGCGGACGAAGGGCACCTGCAGGACGTCGAAGATCGGTCCGTCGACCAGCAGCGCGTTCTCGGGCCGGGTCGCCTGGCCGTCCTGGATCACCGTGACCGGCGGCGTGGTCACGTAGACCACATGCTCGAACTGCGGGAAATCCTTCTTGAGCGCGCGGCCGGCAGCGATGCTCGTCACCTGCAGCTTCATCTCCTCGCCGCCGGTCTCGGTCGCCTTGTAGAAGTCCTGGAGCTGGAAGGAACGGTCGGCGTCCTTCATCCAGGCGTTGTAGCTGAACTCGTAGCGCACGAAGTTCAGGATCAGGAGGCACGCCGCGATGCCGAGCGACAGCCCGAAGATGTTGATGAAGGCATAGGTCTTGTTCTTCGCGAGCGACCTGAGGCCGACGATCACGTAATTGCGCCACATGGGGATTGTCCTACTCGTAGCGGAGGGCGTGGATGGGGTTGATGCGGGCGACGCGCAGCGCATGGCCGGCGACGGTCGCGACCGCGATGGCGAGCGCCAGCAGGCCGGCGAGCGCGAACGGTCCCGGCCCCAGCGCGATGCGCGCGTCGAAGCCGTTGAGCCAGTCGCGCATCGCCCACCAGGCGGCGGGCCAGGCGATCAGGTTGGCGAGCACGACGGGCTTGGAGAATTGCCAGACGAGCAGCCGGACGATGTCGCGCACCGTGGCGCCGACCACCTTGCGGATGCCGATCTCCTTGGTGCGCCGTTCGGTCGCGAAGGCGGCGAGGCTGTAGAGGCCGAGGCAGGCGATCACCACCGCCAGCGCGGAGAAGGCGGCGAACAGCACGCCGCGCGCGCGCTCGGCCGCGTAGAGCTCGCGAACGATGTCGTCGGCGAAGCGCGCTTCGAATGGGATCTCCGGCTCGAACCTGCGCCAGACCCTGTTGAGCCCGGCCATCACCTCGCCCGGCCGCGCCCCGGCGTAGCGGACCAGCACCTGGCTGGTGTGCTCGGGATCATAGACGTAGACGATCGGGTCGACCGCGTCGCGCGCGGTGCGGAACCGCGTGTCCTCGACCACGCCCACGATCCTCGACGGCACCATCGGAAAGGCGAAGAATGCGATCTCGAAGCTCTGGCCGATGGCGGCCTCGGGCGTGCGGTAGCCGAGCTTGGCGGCGGCGGAGCGGTTGATCACGACGTTGGCCCCGCGCGCGACGAGGTCGGCCGGGGTCGCCCCGGCGATCCGGTCGGCGGCGAAGCGGTCGCCGAGCAGGCGGCCGGCGAGCAGGTCGATGCCCATCGTGCGAGGGAAGTCCGCATCGACGCTGTAGAAGCCCAGCGTGACATAGGGCGCGCCGGCGCCTCCGCCCCCGCGCATCAGCCGGACCGGCGTTTCGGGGGCGCCGAGCTCCAGGCCGGCGCGGCCAACGCCGGTGACGCCGGGAATCGCGAGCATCTGAGGACGCGCCGCCTCATATTCGGCGCCCTGGGTGAAGCGCCAGGCGTTGGTGATCTGGATCAGCCCGTCGCGGCGGTAGCCGGGATCGACCCGCTCGATGAAGCGCGTCTGCGACCAGATCACCGCGGTGCTTGCGATCAGCCCGATCGCGACCGCGAACTGGACGACGACGAGCGCCGCGCGCAGCCGGCCGCTCCCCGGCGTCTCGGCCGCGGCACGGCCGGTCCGCAGCACCTGCGCCGGCCGGAACCGGCTGAGGTACAGCGCCGGATAGAGGCCGCCCGCCAGCCCGGTGACGGCGAATAGCCCAAGCGCGGGCAGCAGCATCCCGCGCTCGCCCAGATAAGTGATGCGCATCTCGGCGCCCATCAGATGGCCGATCCACGGCGTCGTCAGCTCGGCGATCGTCAGCGCGATCAGCATCGCCGCCGCGGCGATCAGCAGGCTCTCGCCGAGGAACTGGACGATCAGCTGCCGCCGGGTCGCGCCGAGCACCTTGCGCAGCGCCACCTCGCGTCCCCGCTGCGTCGCGCGCGCGGTGGTCAGGTTGACGAAGTTCATCACCGCCATGCCGAGCGTCAGCAGCGCGACGATCGCGAAGGTGGCGAGCGCGCGCGGATCGCCCCCGGGAGTGAGCGCCTTCTCCTGCGCTTGGCCGAGATGGACGTCACCGAGCGGCACCAGGCGGTAATCGAACGCGTCGGCGACCGACATCGGCTTGCCCTCGAACATCTGAGGCGGCCAGGCGCGCTTCTTCCAGGCGGGAAGCGCGGCGTTCACCGTGGCGGCGTCGGCGCCGGCGCGCAGCTTGACGTAATGCTGCAGGTTCTCGTTGCCTCCCCAGCTGCGACTCTCGGCCGGCATCTGGTTGATATTGCGGCGGAAGATGATGCCCAGCCGCAGACTGGTGTTGCGGGGCAGGTCGCGCAGCACGCCGCTGACCCGATAGTCGCGCTTGCCGTCCCCGGCGCCGAGGCTGAGCAGCTTGCCCAGCGCGTCGGCGGTGCCGAACTGGCGGATCGCCTCGCTCTCGGTCAGCACGATCGAGTTGGTGTCGGGAAGCGCGGTGGCGGCCGAGCCCTGGACGAAGGGCAGCGCGAAGACCTTGAAGAACTCCGGGTCGACGGTGGTCGCGCCGATGAACATCGGCTGGCCGTCATGCTCGGTGACGGTTTTGCCCGGATCGAGCGAGGTCACCGCCTCGACCTGTGAAAAGCCGGCCAGTCCCTCGTAGAGCGGAAACTGAGACGCCTGAGAATGGACCTCCGCCATGTTGGGCGGACGGACCGTCATCTGGACCTGGTAGAGCCGGTCCGCGTCACGCAGCCAGCTGTCGTAGCTCCGTTCGTAATTGACATAGGCGAGGATCAGCAGCGACCCGGCCAGCCCGAGCGCGAGGCCGCCGATGTTGACCGCGGCATAGGCCGGGCTGCGCGCCAACGTGCGAAACGCCACGGTCAGATAGTTGCGCCACATCGCTCCTCTCCCCTGTTTCCGCCCGGTCAGGCGGCCCGGCGCTGTTCCTGCAGGATGCGGCCGTCGAGCATGTTGATGACGCGGCTGGCATAGTCGGCGTGCGCCGGCGAGTGGGTCACCATCACGATCGTCGATCCCTCGGCGTTGAGGCCCTGGAGCATCCGCATCACCTCCTCGCCGTGATGGGTGTCGAGGTTGCCGGTCGGCTCGTCGGCCAGGATCAGCTTGGGCTCGGCGACCAGCGCGCGGGCGACGGCGACGCGCTGCTGCTGGCCGCCCGACAGCTGGCTCGGCCGGTGGCGCGCGCGATGAGCGATGCCGACGCGGTCCATCACCTTCTCGACGCGGCGCTTGCGCTCGGCGGCGGGGACATCGTGATAGAGCAGCGCCAGCTCGACATTCTCGCGCACCGACAGCTCGTCGACCAGGTTGAAGCTCTGGAAGATGAAGCCGATGTTCCGCTTGCGCACCTCGGCGAGCCGGGCCTCGCTCAGCCCCGCGACCTCCTGTCCCGCAAAGTCGTATGACCCGCTCGATGGGCTGTCGAGCAGCCCCATCAGGTTGAGCAAGGTCGACTTGCCGCAGCCCGACGGACCCATCACCGCGACGAACTCGCCCTCGGCGATGTCGAGGTCGATGCCGTCGAGCGCGGTCGTCTCGACGGTGTCGGTGCGGTAGACCCGCGAGAGCGCACGCATGCTGAGCATTGCTTGTCCTTTCGTCATTGGCTGAGGTCCAGCCGGTCCTTGTCGGTGAGCCCGGTATAGGGGGAGGTGAGGATGCGTTCGCCCGGCTGAAGCCCGTCGAGCACCTCGATCGTCTCGGCGTTGCGGCGGCCGAGGCGGACCTGGCGCTTGATCGCCGAGCGGCCGTCCGGGGCGACCACGAACACCCAGTTGCCGCCGGTGTCGTTGTAGAAGCTGCCGTTCGGCACCAGCACCGCCGGCGCCGGATCGCCGAGCGTCAGGCGCGCCTGCAGCGTCTGGCCGCGCTGGATGTTGGCGGGCTCGGGCCCGATGAACTGCAGGTCGATCTGGAACTGCCCGTTCTGGACCTGCGGATAGATCTTGGCGACGCGCGCCTGATACTGGCGCCCGCCCGATTCGATCGTCGCGCGCTGGCCGAGCTGGACGCGGCCGAGGTAGAATTCCTCGACGCCGGCCATCAGCTTGTTGCGCCCCGGGCTGTCGATCTGCCCGATCCGCTCGCCGCGCTGCATCGACTGGCCGACCTGGATCGAGAAGCCGGAAAGCTGCCCGGCGACCGGTGCGCGCAGGTTCAGCGAATCGAGATTGGTGCGGGCGAGCGCGAGGCCCGACTGCATCGACTGCGCGGCCGCCTGCTGCTGGCCGAGCTGGCCGACCTGCAGCCGCTCGTCGGTCGCTTGGCTGCGCTTGAGCACCGCGACGCGGCGGCGCTGATACTCATAGGTGTCGCGCGTATCGGCGAACTGCTTGCCGGGCACGAAGCCGCGTGCGGCGAGCGGCGCCTCTCGCTCGTACTGCCGCTTGGCCTTGGCGGCGTCGAGCTCGGCCTCGAGCACCGCGCGCTCGTTGGCGAGGCGGGTCTGTGCGAGTGCCAGCTCCTGGCTGCGCATGTTGTTGATCTGCTGCTCGACCTCGGTCTGGCGGGCGAGGGTAGAGAGCTGGAGCTCGGCGTTGGAGAGCACCGCGATCATCTGACCCTTGGCGACGGTGGCGCCATCCTCGACCAGCAGCTTCTCGACACGCCCGCCCTCGACCGCGTCGAGGTAGACGGTGAGCAGCGGGGTGACCCGCGCGCGCAGCGGAATGAAATCCTCGAAAGTTCCCCGCGTCACCGGCGAGATCGTCACGCGGTCGGCGGCGAGCGTCTGGCTGCTCGACGTCGGGGCGAACCACCAGAACAGCAGGATCGCGCTCGCCAATGCCACCACCCCGGCGGCGATCTTGATGCGCGACGACAGTCCCTTGCGCTCGACGACGCGGTCCATGCCGCTGCCCGAGACCGGCGCTTCGCTCTTCTCGTTCTTCATCCGCACGACGCTCATGGCGGTCATTCAAGCAATCCTTGTGCCAGCGCCGATCACAAGGCGATATCGATCATACGTCGGCAAAAGTGTCCGCATCCGGACAGTCGCTGTCCGGGTGCGGACACTGGCCGGCGCGCCCGCATGGTCACGCGGCGATGCTCGGAACCGCGAGTGCGGCAGTCTGGACCTTGGCGGGCAGCGGCGCCGACGAGGCGAGGGTGAGCGCGGCGGTGGCGACGAAGGCGCCGAGCACGCTCAGCAGGCGAAAGGTCGAGAGGGTCATGATGCGTCTCCTTGATCGGCACGATGCCGACAGCAGGGGACAGAGCATCGAGCGTGCCAACCGCGGTTTTCCGCCGTTTTCGCCGCTCCCGGCACAATTGGCACGCGAATTGATTGTCCGATATCGCACAGTTTCTGTACGAGAGCGGACGATCATGGCTACCGAATTCGATTGCTGCGTCATTGTCGACGACGACGAGGACATCCTGGTCGCCGCGCGATTGCTGTTGCGCCGGCTGTTCGCCGAAGTGGTGACTGCGCGCAGCCCGGACGAGGCGCTGCCGGCGATCGCGGCCAAGTCGCCGGACGTCGTGCTGCTCGACGCCAATTTCGCGCGGGGAGCGACCGATTCGAAGGAGGGGCTGGCCTGGCTTGACCGCCTGCTCGCGCTCGATCCCGAGATGGTGGTGGTGATGATCACCGCGCATGCTGGCGTCCAGGTTGCGGTCGAGGCGATGAAGCGCGGTGCGACCGATTTCGTGTCCAAGCCGTGGAGCAACGAACGGCTGCTCGCCACCGCCCGCACCGCGGCGACGCTGCGCCGATCACGCCGGGCGGTGGCGACGGAGAAGGCGCGGGTGGTGGCGATCGCCGAACCGCCCAAGGGCACCGAGACTCCGCTGCTGGGCCGCTCTCCGGGCATGGCGCGCGTGGCCTCTCTGATCGCGCGCGCGGCGCCGACCGACGCCAACGTCCTGATCCTCGGCGAGAACGGCACCGGCAAGGAGTTGGTCGCGCGCGAGCTGCATCGTCAATCGCTTCGCGCCGGCAAGGTGATGCTGACCGTCGACCTCGGCGCGCTCAGCGAGGACCTGATCGACAGCGAGCTGTTCGGCCATGTGAAGGGTGCCTTCACCGACGCCAGGAGCGACCGCGTCGGCCGCATCCAGGCGGCGGACGGCGGCACCCTGTTCCTCGACGAGATCGGCAACCTGCCGCTCCGGCTCCAGCCGAAATTGCTGACCGTGCTCGAACAGCGCCAGGTGACGCCGGTCGGCGCCAACAAGCCGATCCCGGTCGACATCCGCGTGATCGCGGCCACCAATGCCTCGCCGGCGACCTTGCGCGACGAGCGGCATTTCCGGCCGGACCTGCTATTCCGTCTCAATACGGTCGAGATCGAGCTGCCGCCGCTCCGGGAACGACGCGAGGACATTTCCGAGCTGGTCGACCATTATCTCGCGCACTATGCCCGGCGCTACAATCGGCCGGTGCCGGCGCTCAGCGACGCGGCGCGCAAGGCACTGGCCGCGCACGACTGGCCGGGCAATGTCCGCGCGCTCCGGCACGCGATCGAGCGCGCGGTGATCCTGGCCGGCGACGGGCCGCTCGAGCCGCAGGATTTCCCGCTGGGGCCGG
>Ga0081539_10006905_pt1 | contig 10583 bp, 10 predicted proteins | sample TabmetS4T2R2_FD_71023 | JGI IMG/M metagenome (GOLD analysis project Ga0081539, IMG submission 71023) | Tabebuia heterophylla rhizosphere microbial communities from the University of Puerto Rico - S4T2R2 | ecosystem: Host-associated > Plants > Roots > Rhizosphere ... | reverse complement strand
CGCCCCGGAGCGCAGGGCCGTCGTGAACTGGCTCATCCCCGCGTCGGAGTTGAGCGGTAGCGCGGACAAAATGCGATCCTCTGGCGTGTTCTCCAGGTAGGTGGAGACGATCTGGGCCCCGGCCACCACGTTGCGCTGGCTGGTCGCCACGCCCTTCGGCATCCCCGTGGAGCCCGAGGTGTACAGGATGGTCGCGAGGTCCACCTCAGATACCCGCCTGTCCTGCACGGACATATCCCCGTTTTCGAGCGCGTCCGCGAGATCAAGCTGTTCCCCGGCTATTCCATCTTTCAGGGCCCCGCCCTTGTAGAAGGCTGTGCCTGGGATCGTGCCCGGCCCCAGTTCGCCGAGGCGGGTGGAATCCCCGATCATGACGCGGATATCGCAATCCTGCACCAGATACTCGGCCTGCGGCGGCTTGAAGAGCGGGTTTATGTTCACGTAGGCGGCGCCCGCCCGGGAGGCGGCGAGCATGGAGACGATTGCCTCCCACGACTTCTCCATGTACACGCCGACCCGGTCGCCCTTCTCGACCCCGGCGTCCTGGAGCGCGGCGGAGAGCGAGTGGCTCGCGCGGTCCAGGTCCGCGTAAGTGTACTCGGCGTCGCCGTCCACCAAGGCCAGGTGTTCCGGGTCGCGCTCCACGGTGTTGCGGAGCAGGTCGTGCAGCGTGAACTCCGGGTAGGTCTCGACGCGGGTCATGCTCTGGCGGATGCTCACGAGGTCTTGCTGGCCACCAGCCCGGCGATGGCCTGGACGGAGCCGAAGTTCTCCTCGTCGAACTCGTCCTCATCGACCAGGATGTCGAAGCGGTCCTCCAGGAAGGTCACGAGCTCTACGGTCTGCAGCGACGTGAGGACACCGTTCTCTATCAGGGGGTAGTCCTCGGAGACCTCGCGTCCACCCGTTACGTTCTGCGTGAGCCAGTCCTGAACCGCTGCTGCGGCGTTCTCTGTGGTTACGGCCATGCTGTATCTCCAATCGTTTTCCGACGCACCTTATTATTCCAGAGATTCAGAGATTATCTGACCCAGAAGGTCATCTCACCGTCGCCAGCGCTGTACGACCAGTTGGCAATGTCGTTCGCGGTCTTGTGCAGCCCGCGGTCCTCGAATTTGACGAGCAGCGTGTGCCGCCTCTCCTCCCTGAAGAAGAAGCCCATACGCCGCAGGTCTCCGGGCGCAGGCGAGGTGGGCGACTCGTTGAAACGGTAACGGATGATGTACACCCCGGCGTCGTGGAACCGGCGAACGGCCTCCCGCAAGAGCGCCCGCGCCGCGTCGCGGCGTCCGGGGAGCGTTGTCAGGTCGAGCAGGTAGCCGTTGTCCCCCTCCTGCGTAACCCTGAGCACGGCGTAGCCGAGCAAGCCCTCCGCGCCGCCCACGCACAGCACGGTGGTTTTTTCGTGCGGGGAACCCGGCCCGTAGCGCCACGTCAGGAACGCTGCGTCTTTCTCCGGCACGCAGGACACCTCGGCGGCGACCTTCTCGAAGAACGCGTCGAAGGAACCATCGAATCGTCGTACCTCCCGCACCTCCAGATCCCCGCCGAAAACACGCCCGAGAACACCGTCCACAGTCCGGAGCGCCCGGCCCGGAAGCCAGAGCGCGGGGCGGGCGACCTTCGGGAGCCGGGGCAGATGCGATATATCGAGCACCTTCGCCGCATACTGGAGTCTGCCCGAGGGTTCAGCCCCGAGCTTCGACTCGACCGCCATGGCTTCTTCCACCTGATCGGAGGACACGCAGTTGTCCGCGTAGCGGAAGAAACGCCGCATGAGCGCGAAGGCGTGGAAGCCGTATCCCGGAAGGGCCTGGTAGTCCGCCGGCGTATGGGCCACCACCCGCTCGCCGTTTATGCGGTAATACTGCGGCACGGCTGCCAGGTGTCCGACGACCTCGCCATCCTCCCTGGCCGCGACCCAGCGGCGCATCTCGCCGCCGAGCGGATGTGACTCCAGCCAGCTCCACACGGACGAGTGCCAGACTGTATCGTAGGCTTCGGGGTGATCGGGGTAAACGAGGGTCCGCAGCCTGTCCACGCCAGGCCTTAGCTCCGGGTTCTCCTCTAGCGAACGTATGGCTACCTTCATGATTGCGGGCCGGGCTCGTCGGCGCGCCCGGCCCGTTTCCCGGGGCAAACGCCGCCCGCGCCTATCGCCCTCGTGCTCCTTCCGTCGTATCGGCGCTCGGCACCCCGGTCCAGCGCATCAGGAGGTCCGGGGTCAAGGGTCAGAGTGTAAATGAGCAACCCCGCAAAGTCCAAATGATCGAGCCCAGAGCCAGGGCAGAGCCAGGGTGAGGCCAGGACGGAAGCGGATTTTTTCCCGCAGGTGGTTGAAGAATGGGCATCATGACACGATAATTGGCGCTTGTGAGCTGGCCGGTGTTCCGAAAGGCGGGACAGCCAGCCGTTACCGCGGGAGGGGCGGGCAAGTGACGGAGCTTAACAACAGGGGCAGGTCACAAACCGACCAGACGCAAGACCTTGGTCTGGCGCGGGACTCCATGCAGCGTCGCGGCCGGGGCGGTAAGAAAGTGAACTACGCCAGGAGACGCTGGCTGGCGCTTGCCGCCGTGTCGGTGCTCTGCGCCGCGCTAGTCGTGTTTATCTTGGGGAGCGCCCTGACGTGGGGAGATGGGATCCGCAGCGGTGTCAGTATCGGCGAGGTAGACGTGGGCGGGAAGACCCCGCACGAAGCCCGCGCCGCGCTCGACCGCTACGCCTCCGATAACTTCAAGGAGATCTCCTTCACCGGCACGGACCTGACCTTCACCGGCGAAGACCTTGGTGTCAAGATGAACACCAAATCCTCCGTAGACCGGGCATACGCCGTGGGTCGGGAGGGCTGGTTCGGCCGCCGCATCTCCGAGACCCTGCAGGCCAGGCTGGGCGGCTACCAGGTGAAGTCCGAGCTGAGCTACGACAAGAAAGCCGCGCAAAGCGCGATAGACAAGGTGGCGGCCCGATTCCACGAGGAGCCAAAGAACGCCACCTTCCGCGTCGCCGACGACGGGAAAATAGAGATCCAGAAGGCCCAGGATGGCCGTGTTCTGGACAGGGAACAGACGCTCGCCAACCTGGATCGGGCGTTGACCGGCCTGCGCGACCGGGTACCCGTCGCCGCGGGCGCGGCGCCCAAGCCCGATGTCACCACGCAGGAGGTCCAGAACCTCGCGCCGAAGAAGAAGATCGGCGAGTACCAGACGGATTTCAGGTGGGACTCCAACCCCAACCGCAAGTCGAACATGAGGCTCGCGGCAGGCTCCGTGAACAATACCCTCCTCAAGCCCGGAGAGACGTTCTCGTTCAACGATCACGCCGCCGAGCTTGACTACAAGGAGGCCAAGACCTTCTCAGACGGCGGCGTCGGGTTCGCCAACGGCGGCGGGCTATGCCAGGTTTCCTCGACCCTGTACATGGCGGCCCAGTACGCCGGGCTCGAGATAGTCGAACGCCATCCCCACTACGCCGTTCTCCCCTACATAAAGCCGGGCTTCGACGCTACGGTGTGGTTCGGGGACCAGTACGGCTACGGCGTCCAGGACATGAAGTTCAAGAACACCACGGATGGATACATCCTGATCCGGGAGTTCGTGGACGACAAAGGCTACCTGACGGCCGAGATCTACGGCCGTCCCACGGGCCTCAAAGTGGAGATGAGGACAGAGAAGATCTTCGAGTCCACGGCCCGGGGCATCAGGTGGACCACATACAAGAAGGTCACGAACGAGAACGGAGAGGTGATCCGGAACGGCTTCCTGCACACCTACCTCTACAGCTACAACCCACCGGTCCCCGAGGGCATACCCCACTACGACACCAGCGCGCCGCGGGTCTCTGGCTGGAACGACCCGGGCAACACCACCGGCTGGGCGGAAGTCCCTCAGTAGGGTCTCGCCCGTGATGTCAGCCCCGCCACCGAGGCACCGACGTAGCCCGCAGCCCGGCTCGGCTGCCCGGTAGGAGCGCCAGACCTGCCCCGCAACAAAGATATCTACGGCTCCCCTTCGGCCCGGCGCAAGCGCCGCCGGAGGCGGTTGTTCCCGCTGGCGCTGATCTTTCTTCTGCTGGCAGGCGGACTGTACATCGTAAACGAGCAGCACGGCGGTATCCTGGGCGGCGAGCTGTTCGCCCAGGCTCCGGCGGAAGAATCGGGGGCCAGCGCGCAAGACGGGAAGGCGCAGGCCGCCTCTTCCGGAAAGGACGCGCAGGATGAGAAGCCAGCCAAGAAGCCCAGGCCACAGCCGCCGTCCGTCCCCGATGCCGCGAAGGAGACCGCGGCGGGCGCGGCGTACTGGGTTGTGGCCCGAGAGCTTCCGGGCGTGGGGCCCGACGACGTCAGGGCCGCCTACCGCAGCAAGATAGACCCGTCGTGGGCCGCCGTTCACATCACGGCGCCGGGCGAGTCGCCGATCCCATCGGGAGAGGACCCGTACTACGTGGTGTTCGCCCACAAGGACGGCGGGGTCTGGAAGGCGGAGAATTCCATCCGGGCCGACGAGCCGGACTACGCCAAGAACGAGCTCGTCCCGCTGGAGGGCGCGGTGCCGAAGGATCTGCTGGAGTACCTGTACCAGCGGAACGTTTTCGCCGCCAAGGTCCCCGAACCAGAGCAGTTGGACGTAAACCGGGACGCCCTGCCCAAGGCCGGGCCTGCCCTGTTCCCCAAACCAGTGCCTGTGCTGGAAGGAGTGCCGGATTCAGAGCGCGAGCGGGTGGAGGAGGCGGCCAAGCAGGCAAGCGAGAGGATCGGGAAGTACGGCGGAATCGCCGGTCTCTACGTCCACGACCTCGACTCGGGATACAGCTACGGCGTGCGCCAGGACGAGAAGTTCTTCTCAGCCTCCGTCATCAAGATCCCCGTTATGATCTCCGTGTACCGGAAGGTGGACCAGGGTGATCTGGAGTTCTCCCAGGAGGTGGAGATCAAAGAAGAAGACTGGGCCGCCGGGGCCGGGTGGCTACAGTGGAAGAAAGCCGGAACCAAACAGACGGTCGGCGACCTCCTGGTGCTGATGATGACCCAGTCCGACAACGTCGCAACCAACGCGCTCGTGCGAACCGTGGGGGGCGCCGATCACGTAAATGAGGTCGCCCGCTCTCTGGGCGCGAAGAACACGCTGCTCCGCCAGAAACTGAGCAGCGAGAGGGCGGCCGTGCCCGATCTGGACAACCACACCACGCCCCGTGACATGGGGCTGATGCTGGAGAAGATCGCCCGCGGCAAGGCGGCGAGCCCGCAGAGCTGCAAGTACATGATGGACCTGATGTACAGCGACAAGCTGGACTGGTGGCTGGACGCCGGACTCCCGCAAGGCGTAAACTCCGCCAACAAGGCCGGCTGGCTCTACAAAGTCTACAGCGACATGGGGATCGTCAACGCCGACGGCCGCCGGTACGTCGTCTCGATCATGAGCAAGTACGGCCCAGAAGACGTGAACGAGGGCGAGCTGCTCATTGAAGACCTCTCCCGCGCCACCTGGGAAGCCCAGGGCGAAGAAACGAAGGAATCTGGAGGAGAAGGAGATTCAGGGAAGAGCAGCTCTTAGGATCACTTGGGCTTACTGGGTTCCTTGAGCCGGGACGTCCAACGCACGTCCTCCGTTCGGGAACCGCCCCGCCATTCCTCTTCCTCCAGGTACTCCAGGTAGTAGCCGAGGTATTCGACGCTCGCGCCAAACGACTCATACCTTCGCGAAACCTCTTCATCGTTCACGGAAGGCTCGCGTCCGCCCGGCAGGCCGCTCCATCCCACGTGCCAGAGAAACTCGTGGGCTTCCTCCGGGTCGTCCTCCAGGCGCTGCAGCAAGACGAGATCTGTTATCGCGCCGACACGTGTCGGGCTCTTGTCAACAGCCGGGAAATACTGCTCTCTCACGAAGGTCACGAACGCCTCGGCATCCTGATCCTCGGGCAGCGTGATCCGATAGATACGCTTGTTCGGCATGCGCTCCTCCTCCGGGTAACCGGGCGAACCGGGACGGTCATCCCCTTCACCATTCATCATCCGGTCTATGTAGTCAGCCGACGATGAATTCGCAATGAATCCCCGTAGTCGTTTAATACTCCTCTTGGGCTGACGCCCCATCTCGCCGCCTGTTCCCCGATGCGTAGTTCGGAAGGCTATATGGAAGCGCCGTCATCAGTTATCGGCCCGGACCGACCTGCGGCGCCGCAGCAGTACCGTGACGGACTTCAACTCTTCAACCCTCAACAGGAACGCCGTCCCGGCGTAGGCCGCGAGCGAAACACCCCCGGCGGCGGCGAAGACAAAAAGCCTCTCAAGGAACCCGGAGCCGGTGCCAAGCAGCGCCGTGACAGCCAGGGCGACGGCGTACATCACGGCGCCCGCAGCCAGGATGCGCGCCAGGGAATCCAGCAGACGGCGGCCATCCAGGCGTTTGATCTCCCGCCGCATCGCCACCAGGCCAAGCGCGGCCAGCACGGCGTAGGAAGCAGAGAGGGCAAGCACCACTCCCACGGCCTCGAAGACGGCTGAGAGCGCGTAGGCCAGGACCGCGTAGAGCACGAAGATGGCGACGTTCAGGACGGCCGGGGTGCGCGTATTCTGCCGCGAGTAGAAAGCCCGCACCAGGAAGAAGTACGCCGAGTAACCCAGCAACCCGACCGAGTAGGCGACGAGCAGGGCGGCCACCTGCTGCGTGGCTTCGGCGCCGAAGTTCAGGCGCTGGTACAGCAGTCCCACGATGGGTTTTGAGAGCGTGATCATGCCGACGGCAGAAGGCACGACCACGAATATCATGGTCCGCAACCCGAACGAGAGCGTATCCCTGTAACCCTCCTCATCCCCGCGCGAATACTTCTCCGACAGCTCAGGCATCAGGGCCGTGGCGATGGCTACCACGAAGATGCCATAGGGCAACGAAAAGATGGTGAAGGCGTAGGTGAGCTCCGCGTATGCCCCGAAGGCCGTAGCCAGATGGGCCGCCAGTAGCTGAAACCCTACGGACGCCGCCACCAGTACGACCATAGGGCCCGCGAGCCTCGCGGTCGGCAGCAGGGCCGGATGCCCGACCTGGGGCCGCGGCGTATACCCGAGGGCCAGCAGCGTCGGAACCAGGGCCAGCGCCATGACCGCGACCCCGACCGTCACCCCGAACGCCAGCACATAGAGTGCCAGGGTGGGCTTCGAGTCTCTCAGGAAGAAAAAGGCGATGAAGGAGGCGATGACGATCAGGTTGTTCAGCACGGGCGCGAAGGTCGGCAGGAAGAAGCGCCGGTGGGCCTGGAGCACGCCCGTGGCGATGGTGCTCACGCCGTAGAAGAGCATCTGGAGCGCGAAGACCCTGAAGAACAGCACAGCGTACTCGTCGGCCTGCCTGACCTCTTCTGAAGAGAGGTTGCCGGATGATCCCCAGTCGCCGACCAGCGAGACGAGCGGCCCGGCGAAGACGATGCCGAAGAGCGCCAGCAGGGCCATTAGCGGCAGCACGAGGGTGAACAGGGCGTTGGTCAGGCGCCGGGCGTCTCCCTCGCCGTGGGTGGTCATGCGGTCCACGAGCACCGGGATGAAGATCGAGTACAGGATACCGCCCATGAACAGCTCGTAGATCAGGCTGGGCAACAACACGGCGAGCCCGTAGGCATCGGCGACGGCGCCCACGCCGAGCACCGCGGCCTGCGCCGACCATCGCAGGTAGCCCGTTGCCCGCGAGAGAACCGTCGCGGCGGAGATGGAGAGCATGGACCGAAGGATGGTCGACATGGAAGCATGGTACTACAGGGCCAGTCCACCCCGGCGCATGCAACGCCGCTGCCCTAACCGGTGGTACGCCAGGCGGCTTCCAGGAGCTTCACGACCTCTTCGTCGGAGGTCTGGTCGAAGTCCCTGTACCAGAGCCCTATGGCACCAAGCTCCGGCGGGACGGCCAGGCAGACGAGATCGTCCACCTCATTTTGCATCCAATTCGCCGTCGGGGCCGCGCATACAGGAACGGCCAGGACTACGCGCCTGGGTTCCCGGCGGCGCAGGGTTGCTATGGCCGCGTGGGCCGTGACGCCGGTGGCGAGGCCATCGTCCACCAGGATGGCCGTCCGGCCGCGGACCTCCGGCTCGGGACGGTCTCCCCGGAAGTGCCTCAGGCGGCGTTCCACCTCCGCCATCTCACTCCTGGTAATGCGATCCAGGTAATCCTTCTGGATGCCGAGGGCCCTGATGACGGCGGTGTTGAGGATGCGCACGCCGTCGGGCGCAACGGCCCCGATACCGAGTTCTGGCTGGTCCGGCGCGCCGAGTTTGCGGGCCACGATCACGTCCAGCGGCGCCCGGAGGGCGCGTGAGATCTCGTACCCCACGGGCACCCCGCCCCGGGGCAGGGCCAGGATCACCGGACTTTCTCCCGCGTATCGGGTTAGATGCCCGGCGAGCTGCCTCCCTGCGTCCACCCGATTCCTGAAGGTTTTTCCTCCGCGAAACATCTCAGGCGCCTATCTTTTGGGATACCCGATCCTGGAACAGGGCTAACCTGTGCGGCATCCGGTGGTTCCCATCAGGAGCCGGACTCCTCGCCCTCGGGTGGTTCCAGCGGGTTCTCGATGGGCGCGTCGGGGTCGAACGGGTCGGGCTCCACCCGGTTGGAGCCACACCTTGGGCACGTGAGCACTTCATCCACGCTGGAGGAGTCTGCCCTCGCCTGGTGCTCGGAGAAGACGTTTCCGCACACCGCGCACAGAAACCTGGTGTCCGTCATGCCCATCACCCGCCTTCTTTGCCGCTTTCAGCGCTGACCGCCTCGTAGACGGAGGCCATGTCCTCCTCTCCATGTCCGGCCTCTATGGCCTGATCGTAGCGTTCGGCGACCCTCTCGGTGAGCGCGAGGTTCAGGCCCTCGGCCCTGGCGGCGTCGAGCATGAGGCCGACGTCTTTGCGGGCCAGCTTCAGGGAGAAGCTCGGGGGGAACTCTTCGTCGATCATCATCCGGCCTTTCAGATGGGCGTAAGGCAGATCAAGGGGTCCGCCTTCGATGACCTCCAGGAATCTCTCCGGGTCCACGCCGAGGGTTTCGGAGAGGGCGATTGTCTCCCCCAGCACGGTGAGGAGGCCGGCGATCCAGTTGTTCGTCACCAGCTTGAGACGGCTTCCCTTCCCCGCCAGCCCAAGCCAGAAAGTCTTGCCGCCGACGGCATCGAAGACGGGTTCGCACCGCTCCCGCACTTCGCCGGGGCCGGATGCGAGCACGACCAGCTGCCCCTGCTCCGCAGGCTCTTTGGTCCCGAGCACCGGGGCGTCCACGTACGCGACACTCGTTTCCCCGGCAAGCGCCGCGAGCCTTTCGTTGCCCTCGATGCCGACCGTGCCCATCTGAAGCCAGATCCCACGTTCAGACAGCGCGCCGAGAACGCCGTCGCTGGCCGCATCCGCCGTGACATCGGCGTTCGGGAGCATCGTGAGCAAAAAGTCCGCGCCGTCCGCGGCCTCCGCAGGGCTATCGGCAACCTTCACGCCGTCATCCGCCAGCGGCTCCGCTTTCTCGCGGGTCCGGTTCCATGCCCGGACCTCCATCCCTGCGGAGACGAGGTTGCGCGCCATCGCGGCGCCCATGATGCCGGTTCCCAGCAAGGCTACCGTGTTGCCGTTAGCCATCTTTCAGACCCCCTACTCGAAGTCACAGGTTCGTAAAATCTACCATCGCCCTGGCACCCGTAAACGCGTTATCCCGCGCGGCAAGTTCATTCTGGTAAGCTCATGCGCAATACCAACGGGGAAGGGATCCAGGCGATGGACGAGCCTTCGGCACGCCGTCTCGATGAGATGGACGATCAGGAAGTAACCCGCTTCCTCTCAGCGCTTTTCTCTCACCTAGCCCCAGAAGAGGAATATGACCTGCGCCACGAGGACTACGTGATGGAGATGCCCCAGTCCGGCGAGCGCATCAAAGGCCGGGAGAACATGCGGACGTTCCAGGAAGCCTTCGGGGATCACTCCAACCCACCGAGCATGCGGCTGCGCCGGGTGCTGGTGAGGGACGGACTGTGGATTCTCGAGGGGGTAAATGACTACGGCGGAGGACAGGTGTTCGACGTCGTGGCCATCATCGAACTTAAAGACGGCAAGATGTGGCGCGACACTCGCTACTACGCCGAGCCTTTCGAGGCGCCCGGGTGGAGGGCGCAGTGGGTCGAGCGAATGGAACCTTGAGGGGACAAACCGGATGCGCCTTCACCGTCTGATCTCCAGTGAAACGCTGCGAGGCCTGAACGTATGACGCTCTACCCTTTCTGAAACAGTGGTTATTTGTATTCATGACACCGGGGTTGGGTGAGGGGGTCCACAACCAACGCACTGCGGCGCGGCTAGAATGGGCGCGACGTTTTGGTCGTCTGGAAGGAAGTCGTGGAGAGGGATACCGCGCTCGAGGCGATGGGCATAACGCTCCGGTACCGTAGCAGCGGCCGTGGCATCGAGGGGCTGAACCTCTCGGTGGATCCAGGGGAAGTATTCGGCCTGGTCGGGCCGAACGGCTCGGGCAAGAGCACCCTCCTGCGCGTTCTCTCGACGGCTGTGCAACCGGACTCGGGAACCTTCCGGGTCGGCGGGGCGGACGGGCTGCGGGAGAAGC
>Ga0081539_10006904_pt1 | contig 10585 bp, 10 predicted proteins | sample TabmetS4T2R2_FD_71023 | JGI IMG/M metagenome (GOLD analysis project Ga0081539, IMG submission 71023) | Tabebuia heterophylla rhizosphere microbial communities from the University of Puerto Rico - S4T2R2 | ecosystem: Host-associated > Plants > Roots > Rhizosphere ... | reverse complement strand
TGGCTGACGCCGGCAACCAGTGCGAAAGCCGCGGACTGTCGGCGGCGTTCCTCGCGGACTGCAAGTCATGGCTCAGCCGGATCCCGACGGAGCTGAACGTGCTCAACGCGGGGCTCGCGACGCTGCAGATGAACAGCATCGCGGTCAGCCCGTATCAGGACGACCTCGCGCTCGCCGGCACGCAGGACAACGGCACGCTCGTCTTCTCGGGCTCGCCGCGCTGGTACCTGCCGCTCACCGGTGACGGCGGGGACGCGGGCTACGACGCGGCCGACCCGAACCTGCACATGCACACGTACTTCGTCGGCCAGATGGACGTGAACTACCGCGGCGACGATCCGACGTCGTGGCTCTGGATCGGCGACCGGTTCATCGTCAACTTCCCTGAGGGGATCCGGTTCTACACGCCGACGATCACGGATCCGCTCGTCTCGAAGACGATCTTCGTCGGGGCGCAGCGGGTGTGGCGGACGGTGAACGCTGGCGGCGACCGCGCGTTCCTCGAGGCGCATTGCAACACCGCCGTCGGCGAGTTCCCGAGCGACCTGCTGTTCACCGGGGCCTGCGGCTCGGCGAACGACTGGTTGCCGCTCGGCGCGTCGACGCTCACCGGCGCGGCGTTCGGAGCGACGAAGGCCGGGAGCACGATCAGCGCGCTCACGCGTGGCCGCGACGCCGACACGATGTGGGCCGGCACCGGGGCTGGTCGCGTCCTCGTCTCGCGGAACTCCAACGCCGCTTCGCCGGCGAGCGTGACCTTCACACGCGTCGACACCGCCGCGCAACCGAACCGCGCGGTCTCGTCGATCTACGTCGACCCGACCAACGCCAACCACGCGATCGTGACGTTCTCGGGGTACGAGGCGAACACGCCGACGACGCTCGGCCATGTCTTCGACGTCGTGTTCGACCCGGCGGCCGGCACGGCGACGTGGACGAACATCTCGTACGACATCGGCGACCAGCCGGTGAACGACGCCGTCCTCGACGTCGCCACCGGTGACCTCTACGTCTCGACCGACTTCGGCGTGAATCGCCTGGTCAACGGCACGCAGACGTGGATCCAGGCCGCCGACGGGCTGCCGACTGCCACGATCGCGGGCCTGACGCTCGCGACCGCGAAGCAGAACGGCGACCGGCTGCTCTACGCCGCGAGCCACGGCCGTGGCGCGTTCCGGCTGCGGCTCAAGTAGTTCCGCGCAGATGTTGCCGCCGCGTCTTCGGGCGCGGCGGCGACGTCACCTTCGCTGCTCGGGAAAGCGCTCGAGCCCGTCGTCGGGGATCGGCTCCCACGGGGCGGCGTACGCGACGAACTGCCGCCACTGGGGGCGGATTCCCGGATCGGTGTCGAAGGCGCCGAGGCGCACGCTCATCACGGACGGGTCCTCGGGATTGCGGCTGAAGAGCGCTGAGCCGCAGTTCGAGCAGAACAGCTTCGCCCAACCGTCCGCGGGCTCGTACGCCCGGACGAGCTCCTCGCCCTGCGTGATCGCGAGCGAGCCCGGCGCGACGCGCGCCTGCGCGGATGCCGCCGTCCCGGTCCGCCGCTGGCACCGCGTGCAGTGGCAATAGCTGGACGAGACGAGCGGCTCGGTGACCTCGAAACGAACGCCGCCGCAAAGGCAGCCGCCGCGCAGCGGTAGCTCCGTCATGCGGCGGAGACTAGCGCGGGCGGCCTATACGCTCCGATGGTGCGCGAATGGAGCGCCGAAGTCGTCGTCGACGAGGCGCTCGCGCGGCTGCTGCTGCGGCAGTTCCCGGAGCTCGCCGTCCACTCGCTCGAGCTCGTCGCCGAGGGGTGGGACAACACCGTCTGGCTCGTCGACGGGACGTGGGCCTTTCGGTTTCCGCGCCGCACGATCGCGATCCCGGGCGTCGAGCGCGAGATCGCCGTGCTGCCGCGCCTCGCGCCCTTGTTGCCGCTACCCGTGCCGGTACCCACGTTCGTCGGCCGGCCTGCCCATGGGTACCCATGGGCCTTCTTCGGCGCCCGGTTTCTCGCCGGCCGCGAGCCCGCCGACGCGGCGCTGTCGGACACGGCCCGTGCGGCCATCGCTCGCCCGCTCGCGACCTTTCTGTACACGCTCCACACAGCCGACGCGGACGCGTTCGCAGGCGACTTGCCCGCCGATCCCATGGGCCGTGGCGACATGGCCGCGCGCGTGCCGCGGACGCGCGATCGACTCGCCGAGGTCGCGCACGAAGGTCTCTGGCAGGCGCCGGCCTCGGTCGAGCGTGTGCTCGCCGAGGCGGAGCGGCTGCCGCCGGCCCGGGCGACGGCGCTCGTCCACGGCGACCTCCATTTCCGCCACGTCCTCGTCGACGACGACGGGTCGCTGTGCGGCGTCATCGACTGGGGCGACGTCTGCCGCGGGGATCCGGCGATCGACCTCCCGCTCTACTGGAGCTTCTTCGACCTCGCCGGCCGCGAGGCATTCCTCGACGCCTACGGCCCGATCCGCGAAGAACAGCTGCTGCGTGGGCGAATTCTCGCCCTCTTCCTCGCTGCCGTGCTCGCCCTCTATGCCCGCCACGAGCGGATGCCTGCGCTGGAGCAGGAAGCCGTCGCGGGACTCGTACGGGCGTCGGCAGACTGAAGGGACAAAACCGAAGGAAGATTCAGCCGCGCCAGGGCGGGTAGCGCCAACACTTGAGGCCACCGTTCGTCAGGACCTCTAACAGCCGTCTTAGAGCGCTCTTAGCCGCGATCGCCACGGTGGCGGCGCGCAAGGAGTCGATGGCCAGGAAAGCAACCACATTTCAGTTAGGGCGCACGGCCACGCTTGCGGTCGCAGCCGTGGCGAGCGTCGCTGCCTTCGTCGCGCCGTCGCCCGCTGCCGCCGCCGCTCCGTGCTGGCGGCAGATCCTCGAGGAGTGGGGAACCGGCGCCGTCCGCCAGTCGTACCCTCAGCGCTGCTATCGCGCGGCGCTCACGCACTTGCCGTTCGACATGCGCGCCTACACGACCGCCGAGCGCGACATCACGAGCGCGATGCTCGCCGGTGCGCGTGCCCGCTCGGGCGGGCCACCGAGCCCGTCCGAGTCGCCGCACCTTTCGAGAGGCGGGTCGGGCGTTGCGGGCGAGCAGGCCACGCGGTCACTGCAGGGACGAGCGGCACGACGTGTTCCCGCGCCCTCGACGCTCGTTGCCCACACCGGCGTCGCCGTGCCGCTCCGCGTCTGGCTTGCGCTCGCTTTCGCGCTCGCGCTCGTCACCGCGGCCGCGGTGCGAACCGTGCAGGGACGGCTCGCCGCGCGCCGCGCCCTGCGCGACCGCTTCGGCAACGGCGGCTGACGCCGAGCGGTCTCAGTTCTGGATGGTGATCGGGAGCGAGGCGACGGCCCGATTGCCGGAGATGTCCGCGGCCGCCACCTGGACGCGGTAGAGGCCGTTCGGCAGGGCGCGCGTCCCCCAGCGCCGGGCGACGTAGAACCGGTAGCGGCCGGGCTTTCCGGCGCGGTTTTGGCGCGTGCCCGGCGCGTAGACGGCGGCGAACAGGCTCGGCGGCAGCAACGTCCGCCGGAAGTCGACGGGGGCGTGCCACGCGCGGACGACCTTGTTCCCGCGCAGGACGCGCCAGCGCAGCACGGCGGGCGTCACCGGCAGGTCGTTCCACGGCGGCGGCACGCGCACCGGCGGCAGATCCCACGCCTCGACGACGACGTCGACGACACCTGTCACCTCCAGCGGTGAGAGCTCCGTCTTGCCACGGAACACGTGGATGCCGGCGATCCGCGGCGACGTCGCGTCGCGCCACGGCGCGAGTGCCCCGGGACGAAGCGGATTGACGTAGCTGCCGCCGCGGCTCTCCGCGAAGTGGACGTGCGCCCACGGCGCCTGCACCCGGCCGAGGAGTTGGTGCTTGCGGACGGTCTCGTGGTGACGCACCTTCGGCAGGACGTGCCAGTAGCCGAAGGCGCGTCCGCGGCCGTCGACGACCGACAGCGAGCGGCCGCCCTCGAGATGGACCGTGCCGGCTTCCACGGCGTACACCGAAGTGCCGTCGCGGGCGCTGATGTCGATGCCGAAGTGGAAGGCGTGCGCCTTCCCGGAGATGCGCGGGTCGTTGAAGTACCCGCGCACCGGATGCATGCGGTCGAACGGCTTCAGCGGCCAGCAGTACGGAGGCGCCTTCCGCGGCGGCACGCTCAGATTCTGACCCCACGACGTACCCGGTACGTGTCACGTGCACGGGGTCATGTCCTTCCGCCCGAAAACTCGTGCCGGACCAAGGTCCCGAGCACACGCGGTACCAGGTACGTGCCAGGTATGTGCCAGGTATCGGGGGCGCCCTCAGCCCCAGGGCAGCCCGTCGAAGCTCTCCGGCCGGCCGGGCTGCCACTTCGGGAACGGCGCGTACGCCTCGGCCGGTGACGTCGTCTCGGTCTCGACGCCGGCGCCGTGGCGAAGCGCGAGCTCCGAGCGCGGATAGACGATCCCCTTGTCGGGCCAGCCCGCGCGCGAGCCCGCCATGAAGATCACGCACGGCCCGTCGCCGGCGCCGACGAGCGCATGGTCGGTCCCGGCAGGGCAATGCACGAAGTCCCACGCGCTGAGGCACCGCTCCTCGCCCTCGATCACGAGCACGCACTCGCCGCTGAGGACGAGGAAGTCCTCCTGGTTCGCCTCGCGGTGGTAGAGGCCGCTCGGGCGGCCCGGTTGCAGGACGGCGATGGTGAATCCGAGCTGCGGAAACTCCGGCGTCTCCTCGCCCTCGATGACGAACGCGTCGGCGAGGACGTCGTTCGTCACCCACGCGCCGTCGCGCACGTTGACGACGAACCAGCCGTCGCTGACCGGCGTGAGCCCGTACGCCGTCGCTTCGAGATGCGCCTCCACGGCTCGGGCAATCGTACGCAGTCCGGATACGGTGTTTCCGTGCGGAGCCGGTTCGCACTCACGCTGTCGGCGCTGCTCGCCGCCTCGGCGCTCTGCGTGGCGCTCGTCGAGTACCGCATCCACCGCACCGGCGATCCGTTCTACCGCTTCCTTGTCTGGAACCTCTTCCTCGCGTGGGTGCCGGTCGCCTTCGCCGTCGTCGCGCACGAGCGCGCGCGTCGCCGGCTCGACGTCGTCACCGGCACGTTGCTCGTCCTCTGGCTGCTGTTCTTCCCGAACGCGCCGTACCTGCTCACGGACTTCATCCACCTCGCCGAGGGCTACCAGGTGCCCGTCTGGTACGACGCGCTGATGCTGTCGTCGTTCGCGTGGACCGGGCTGCTCCTCGGATTCGTGTCGCTCTACCTCGTGCAGCTCGTGACGCGCCGCGTCGTGGGGCCGTTCTGGTCGTGGGTCGGCGTCGCGAGCGCGCTCGCCCTCGCCAGCTTCGGCGTCTACCTCGGCCGGTTCGTCCGCGTGAACAGCTGGGATGCGCTCATCCGTCCGGGAAGCCTCGCCCGCGTCGTGCGGACAGAGCTCGAGAACCCGCTCGAGCATCCTCGACTCGTGGCGGTGCTCGCGGCGCTGACGGCGTTCCTGCTCGTGGGCTACGCCGTCCTCTACACGTTCGCCGGGATGCGACTCGAGCTCGAGCGCGACTAGTCAGCTGTCCGGTTCCGTAGGCGCGCGCGACGCGGCGATCGCCTCGAACCACTTGACGGGCTCCGGGCTCTTGCCCGGCGTCCCGTTGTCCGCACGAAAGAAGCGGAGGTAGAGCGGCAGCGTCCTGCCGAGGCGATCGACGAGGGCGACCGCGCGCTCCTCGGCGCCGCGCACGTCACCGCGGGCCGCCAGGCGCATCCAGGCCGCGAACGCCTCGTCGTGCCAGCGCACGACGAGCAGCAGCTCTTCGTCGTCGTCGACGAAACGCTCGAGAAAGCGCGCGGCGAGCGCGCCGTGATGCTTGGCGCTGCCGACCGGTGCGGAAGCCTCTGGTGCGCGGAACTTGAAGGTGTCGTGCACGAGAGCGACGAGCCGCAACCGGCGGCGCTCGTCTGCAGAGGTCGCCTCGCGCTCGACGTTCGCGAGGACGTCGGCGATGTGGTGCTTGACCGCGCCCTCCGGATGGCCGCGTCGCTCGGCGCCCCACTCGATCCCTGCGCGCCAGTCCGGATCCGCGGCGATCCGGCGCTCGACGTCCGATTCGAGCTCGAACGGGAGGTCCACGAGTGCACTTTCGTCGCTCCTTGTGCGAACATCTGTTCGTGCCGGACGAGGCGACGATCCTCCACGCCGACGTCGACGCCTTCTACGCGTCGGTCGAGCAGCGCGACGATCCGGCGCTCCGTGGGCGACCGGTAATCGTCGGCGCGGGCGTCGTGCTGGCGGCGAGCTACGAGGCGAAGCTCCGTGGCGTGCGGACCGCGATGGGCGGCCGCCAGGCGCGCCGGCTCTGCCCGGACGCTGTGGTCGTGTCGCCGCGTATGTCCGCCTATTCGGACGCGAGCAAGGCGCTCTTCCGCGTGTTCGAGGACGTGACGCCGCTCGTCGAGGGACTGTCGATCGACGAGGCATTCCTGGACGTGCGCGGACTGCGGCGGCTCGCGGGATCGCCGGTCGAGATCGCGGTTCGTCTGCGCCGCGAGGCGCGCAACCGCGTCGGCCTGCCGGTCACCGTCGGCATCGCGAGGACGAAGTTCCTCGCCAAGGTCGCGAGCGGCGTGGCGAAGCCGGACGGCCTGCTCTTCGTTCCGCCGGATCGCGAGCTCGCGTTCCTCCACCCTCTGCCGGTCGAGCGGCTCTGGGGCGTCGGCGAGATCACCGCGGGGAAGCTGCGCGATCGCGGCATCACAACCGTCGGCGAGGTCGCGGCGTTGCAGGAGTCGACGCTCGTGTCGATGCTCGGCCGCGCAGCGGGCGGGCAGCTGTACGCACTCGCGCACAACCGCGACCCGCGTCCGGTGAAGGTCGGAAAGCGTCGCGGATCCATCGGGTCGCAGCGCGCGCTCGGGCGGTCGCGGAAGTCGCGGGAGCTGATCGACGCCGCGGTCGTCGGCCTGGTCGACCGCGTCACCCGACGGATGCGGGCAGCGCACCGCGTCGGCCGCACGGTCGTGCTCCGCCTTCGCTTCGACGACTTCTCGCGCGCGACGCGCTCCTACACGCTCCCCGGTGCGACCGCGGAGACGAACGCGATCCTGACGACGACGCGTTGGCTGCTGCGAACCGCGATGCCCAGGCTGGAGCAGGACGGGCTCACACTCGTCGGCATCTCGGTCGCGAACCTCGAGAACGACTGTCCGCTGCAACTCCACCTTCCGCTCGACGCGCGCTGCAGCGGCGCGCTCGACGCCGCCATCGACGAGATCCGCGAGCGTTTCGGCTCGAACGCGATCACGCGCGGCGTCCTGCTCGGCCGCGACCAGGGCCTGGTCGTCCCGCTGCTGCCGGACTGACCGAGCGCTGTTCCGGAATGCTTGCAATCCCCGCACGCGCGACTAACACGCGCGGAGTAGGTTCGGGCCCTCGAACGATCGGAGGAGCATGCGCCGCTCGGCGGTCGCGATCGCGGTGATCGTCTTCCTTCGGGCGGGCGTCGTGCCCGCCGCGGACGCGGCCGCGCCGAAGCCGCGGATCCTCTACGCGGGCGACTGGACCGGCTCGATGCAGATCTTCGCCGCCGATCCCGCCGGTCGCGCGCGCGTCCGCCAGGTGACGTTCGCCCGGCCCGCGGAGGCCTGCTACTCGCCCGCTGCCTGCGGCTTCACCAGACCGCTCCCATCGCCGGACGGGCGTCGGCTGGCGTACTGGACGGCCGGCGTCTCGTACACCCCGCAGACGCTGTGGCTCGCCCGCGCCGACGGCACCGGCGCTCGTCAGCTGGCGGCTGCGGTGAGCGCGTCATGGTCGCGCGACTCGCGGCGGCTCGCGTACGCCGGCAACGACGGCATCCACGTCGTGACGGGCGAGCGAGACCGGATCGTCGACCAGCGTCCTGGCAGCACTGTCCGCTGGTCACCGGACGGCAAGACGCTCGCCTTCGTCGGCCGCGGCGGACTGATCCTGCGCCGCGACGGCCGCGAGCGCGTCCCCGTCCCCGCGTCGCCGGTGACGTTCGCCTGGTCGCCCGACGGCGGCCGGATCGCTTACTCGACGATGAGCGGGATCTTCTTCGTCGACGTCGCGACGGGGGTCGCGCGGCTCGTGTTCGCGCCGAAGCCGGAAGAGTTCCTTCCGTTCTGGCGCGCCGAGCTCGCGTTCGCGCCGAACGGACGAACGCTTGCGTTCGCCCTCGGGACGATCCGCATGCTCGACGTGCGCACGCTTGCGGTGCGCACGACTCGCGCAAACGGCCACGACATCTCCTGGTCGCGCGACGGACGAACGCTGCTCTACGTCGAAGGCGGCGAGAGCACGAACGGCGATGCGGTCACGACAGGAAATGTGCAAACCGTCGATCTGCAGGGACGCATCCGCACGCTCGTGTCGCGTTCGCGGCCGTACGGCGGGCAGATCGTCTCCGCCGCGTGGACGACACCCGCGCGCGGGGTGCGCTACCGCCCGCCGCAAAACGTCGACGGCGTCTTCGCGGGCGGTCCGCTCCAGGAGCTCGCGGCCGACGGCGGACGCGTCGCGTTCGTCGCCTGCGGCGGCGTCTCCGTCTGGACGCCCGCAACCGGCGCGGTAGCCACCGTCGCGTCGGCGCCCGAGTGTCGGGCCACGTACAGCCGCGGCCACGTCTACTCGCTCGCGCTCGCCGGCGACCGTGTCGCGTGGTGGGAGAAGGGATGGGGACTGTGCTTCTCGTGGACGGCACACGCGGCGACGCTGGGTTCCGCGCCGATCGGTCTCGAGCAGGGCGGCGGATGTCTCGGCAGCCCGCCGACGAGGGGAAGTGGCACGGCCGTCGGCGCGGGATCGCTGCTCGTGCGCAGCTCGTGGACGCTTCACTACGACAACGGCGGCCTCGTCGTCGACCGCCAGACGGTCGAGCGCCTCGGCGGCGACGGATGCCCGTGCGCGCTCTCCTCGAGCCCGGGGCCGTACACGCCGCTCGACGTCGACGCCGGCCGGATCGTCGTCAGCGGACGGAACGAGACGCGCATCCTCGCCGCGGACGGGACGGTGCTGCTCGCGCTGCCCGTGCCGACGCTCGCCGCGCAACTCGACGGCTCGGATCTCGTGCTCGCAGCGGGCGACGGGCTCCGGGTCTACGACGCGCTGAGCGGCACGCTTCGCGCAACCTGGCGGCTCCCTGCGCAACCGGCGGGCCACGACTGCGACCTCTTCGGCGATCCGACCTGCCTGACTGCCGCGCGGCTCACGCTCGGCGGGCTCGCGCGCGGGCTCGCGACGTATGTGGTCGATCGACGGGTGCACGTGCTCCGCCTCGCCGACGGCGCCGACCGCGAGGTGGCCGTCGGGACGCTCGCGCGCTTCATGGACGCGGGCCTCGTCTACGCGGACGGCGCGCGCATCAGGATCGTCGCGTTCGATCGCCTACCGCTGCGCTGAGGCCGGCGCGCAGATCCGCGCGAGAACGAGAACCGGGTCCTCGAACGGAACGCCGGCGATCGCGAGCTCACCCGCCCCGCCGGCGCCGCGGCGGTACGCGACGCTGACGCCGTCGCCGCGCGGCCGCTCGCCGTGCGTTCCTTCGCCGAAGACGACAGTCGCGTCGCCCGTGTCCCGGCCGACGACGACGAAGACTGCCTGCCGCCCGCCGGCGACCACGCAGAGCGTCGGGCCGGCGTCCGCCGGAACCTCGATCCGGACGTCCGAAGCGCTCGGCAGGTAGGACTCGCCGGCGAGCCGCTCCGCGTACGCGGCCAGGACGTCCGCCGCGCGAGCGAGAGCGTCGAGCAGGGCTCTCCCCTCGTCGTCGTCGGAGGTGACGACATGGAATGCCGCGAGGGAGTCCGTCCCGGCGAACCTGAGCCTCGGTGCGCCCATCACGCGACCCTACTAGCCAAGATCCCGATCGCAGAAAAACGAAACTGGTGGTATCGTTTCGTTATCTGGCCGCCTGCGGGAACCACGCTCGAGGGGACGACGGCCGCGCGCGCGGCGATCACGTGCCTGCTCGCCGACGACCACCCGGCCGTCCTCGACGCGGTCGCCCGCGTCTTGTCGGGCAAGGGCTTCGACGTCGTCGCGCGTGCTCGCGACGGCGCCGAAGCGCTGGCGGCGATCGATCGGCACCGGCCGAACGTCTCCGTGGTCGATCTCCGGATGCCGCGTCTCTCGGGCGTCGAGGTCGCCCGGCGCGCGAGCGGCCGCACGCTCGTGATCCTCTACACCGGCTACGGCGAGCAGGCGCTGCTGTCGGAAGCACTCGAAGTCGGGGCGCGCGGCTTCGTGCTCAAGGAGGCGCCGCTCGACGATCTCGCGCGCGCAATCGAGACGGTCGCGGCAGGCGCGATCTACGTCGATGCGCAACTGGCGACCGTTCTCGCCAGCGGCGAGGCGACCGAGAAGCTCTCCGTCCTCAGCAAGCACGAGCGGGACGTGCTGCGCATGCTGGCCGAGGGGATGACCAGCGAGCAGATCGCCGAGCGTCTCGGCACGACTGCCGAAACGATTCGCGCGCACTCGCGCGCAGCCACCGCGAAGCTTGCGGCGGACACGCGCACACAGGCGGTCGCGACCGCGATTCGGCAACAGCTGCTCGACTGATGGCACAGGGTCTTACCTCGCGGGTCGCGG
>Ga0081539_10006903_pt1 | contig 10586 bp, 8 predicted proteins | sample TabmetS4T2R2_FD_71023 | JGI IMG/M metagenome (GOLD analysis project Ga0081539, IMG submission 71023) | Tabebuia heterophylla rhizosphere microbial communities from the University of Puerto Rico - S4T2R2 | ecosystem: Host-associated > Plants > Roots > Rhizosphere ... | reverse complement strand
GACAAAAGGGCACGCATTATGCGCAGCCCATTCTTCCAGGTGGTAAGTTCGTGCCGTTCAATTTAAGTGTCTTTCAAGGCAAACCTGCATTTACAGGTGACGCAAATTTGATTTAATTTTGTAATAAATAGTCTAAAGATTTATTTTTTCATATTTACAACACTTGACAACGACGCAATCAACAGACAAAAGGGCACGCATTATGCGCAGCCCATTCTTCCAGGTGGTAAGTTCGTGCCGTTCAATTTAAGTGTCTTTCAAGGCAAACCTGCATTTACAGGTGACGCAAATTTGATTTAATTTTGTACCAAATAGTCTAAAGATTTATTTTTCCTTATTTACAACACTTGACAACGACGCAATCAACAGACAAAAGGGCACGCATTATGCGCAGCCCATTCTTCCAGGTGGTAATTTGGTGCCGTTCAATTTAAGTGTCTTTCAAGGCAAACCTGCATTTCCAGGTGACGCAAATTTGATTTAATTTTGTACCAAATAGTCTAAAGATTTAATTCTCCATATTGACACGACCTGAAAGCTACGCAATCAACAGACAAAAGGGCACGCATTATGCATAACCCTTTTTTTCGATCCATGAACATCAATCAACAGAGAATCAACATGAGAATTAACGGCATTTATTGATTCCATTGATTCCATTGTTGCGTGCAAGTCTATTGACAGATGTCTGTTTTTTTTTCTGTTCTCCAAACAGCGTAATTTATTGCAACTGTTCAAATCCGACCAATGTAAATGATAAAGGGCACGCACAAATTTATTTTCAGAAAATGAAAAGAACGCCGTGAGTATGATGCATTAAAAATAGCCATTGATTCCATTGATTGAAATTTTGTCCATTCGACGCTATTTTGGGAACATCAGGAAGATTTTGTGAATAAAGGCACGCATTAAAAATAATATGAGAGAGAGAGAGAGAGAGATTGTGTCAAGTAACAGAAATGAAAACGTCACAGCAAAGGTGAAACGGTATGCTTTAAACTGTTCTCCCCATTTTCATTTTTGCAGCGTGGCGTGCTGTGACAGGTGTAAAAATCGGTATAAAAGGGCACGCGCACAGGTGGATGGTATCACACGAAAAGATGGCACAAGCACAAGCTCATGCTCACACAAACGCTCGTCCAGCCAAACACCATCGCTACCGAGGTCTTTGCGGCAGGCAGTGGCTGTTCTCAGGGGATCGAAACTTTGCACGCGCTTTCAAGAGCGGAGTCTTCGTGACTCCCCGCCGTGCCTGGTTTCCGTTCCACCTGGGAGCGGCTGCTCCTGCGGATCACCCTGCCTTCGTCCAGTCCATTCTCACTTCAGCGAGACAGCGCTCTGTCATCGAATTCAACAACAGGGATCTGAGCACATACAGGGGGGTTGTTGTTTCTATTGGCACAAATGACATGTTGAACATGCAGTCGAGATCACAGCAAGGGGCTAAACTTACCAGGGGTCAATGGGATCGGGTTGTCAAGGACCTTAAGTCCAACCTTCTCCAGTCTCTTTTGGGGCTTCAGGAACGGGGTTGCCGGCGCATAATTCTCATGAATCCCACTCCCTTTGGCTTCAACTATTCTTCCCACGTCCACAACAAAGTCCGGCAGGCTTATTCCGATCTCGCTGCACACCCAGTGTTCAACATTCCCGTCCGTTTTGTGGACTCTCACAAGGTTTTCTATGCCCGGGTTCCCAAGTCCAAAAGCAAAAACCTGTATGTGCGAAGGGAACTGTTGGATGCAGACCTGATTCACTGGAATGAGAAGGGCCAGGCGGAGGTCAAAAAGTTGATCTGGGATGCAATGACCGAGGCAACGAGGGTGGGACTTGTCCTTCCACCAGAGGCTGAAGTGATCCAGGTTGATGATGCTGTCGAGGTCATCAATCTGGACGTGGATCAGCCCGAGGTGGTCCAGCTCGATGAGGAAGAAGTTGAGGTCATCCAGCTGGAGGACTAGTTCATTGGCAACGGACAATGGGTTTTTGGAACTTTTTCCCATTCAGAAAAAAAAACCACGGTGTACACTTTGTGATGCCTTGTTTTGCTTTTTGCAATTAACACTTAAGGCATTCATTGTGTGCATCGTGGGTTTAAAACACATGTCTCCAGTCTTCAAGTCTTCTTCACTGTCTTCCATCAGTCTTCTGCAGCACCTACACATCATCTTCACATCATCTTCACATCCAATGTCATCGTTTTTTGCGCTGCTTATTTCTTTTCATGCCATGTTAACTGTTTCTTGCGGTTATGTTTTTGTTTATTGTATGTTTATTTCCTTTCGATGCGCTTATTCAATTAACTTTGCGGTTCTGTTATTTTTACATTTGGTTTATCACTCTTGAATAATTTCAATGTGTCTTTGATGCTTGATCAATTGGTAATGCATGCAATGAAGTGAACATAATTGCCATTTAAATGAATGCGTGCCTGTTTTTCTTCGGCCGTTCGTAATTGATCAGTTCAAATTAATTGCGCTTTCCGATCTTTGTTAAACAGGAGTACATGTCTCAAACTGTGGTAATGAAAAGGTTTAAAATTAACCAACATGGGTTTTTTTGCTCAAAAACTGCAGATGTGAAGGGGTCGTTTGAGTGCGTGCCTTTGTTCTTCGGCCGTTCGTAATTGAACAGTTGAAATTAATTGCGCTTTCAGCTGTTTGTTAAACATGAGTACATTTCTTAAAATTTGGATATGAGAAGGTTTAAAATATATCAACAACATGGATTTTTTTGCTCAAAAACTGCAGATGTGAAGGGGTCGTTTGAATGCGTGCCTTTGCTCTTCGGCCGTTCGTAATTGAAATTTTGAAATTAATTTCGCTTTCAGATGTTTGTAAAACGTGAACACATCTCTCAAAATGTGGATATTAAAAGTGTTAAAATAAACCAACATGGATTTTTTGGCTCAAAAACTGCAGATGTGAAGGGGTGCATTCAGATGTTTGTTACACAAGAATCAAGATTTGTCAATTTTTGATGTGAAGAGTCTGAAAAAGAGAGTTTGAGAGAGGGAAGGGGAAAGAGAGAGGAGGAGGAGAGAAGGAGAGAGAGGAGGAGAAAAGGAGAGAGAGAGAGAGAGAAAGAGAAAAAGAGAGAGGGAGAGATAGAAGTTCCAATGTGAATGGAACTTAACCTTTGAGAATTTTTTTGAGCCCCCTTAAAGGGCTTCCAAAAAAGCATGACTGAAATGGAGGACATTTGCACCTGCATAAATTAATAAATAGATAAATATCCACCCACTTGCGGCCAGGTTCGGTTAACGAGATTGCATGTAGCAGGGGTTCCGTTGGAGAAAACTTGGCTTTGCTGTATCGATAATGAAGTATAATAAGTTTCTTGTTGAGAACAGATAATGTTTTCTGAATTTAAAGCTGAACTGCAGGTGATGTATGCTTTCGTTTCTCTGAAAATGAAACCAATTACACAGGTTTATCTGCAGATTAAGGGAAGTATATAATTTGTCTGCTTTGTACCTCTGAAAGTACAAGAAAGCGCACTCTGACGTTGCGGTGATGTTCTAAATTTAACAGGAGTGTTTGATGAAAAGAGAAATAGAGGTAGACACCTGCAGCTTTTGAAATGAAACTCGGAGCTGAGGACAGCATTGTGTTGCATTACATTTACGTTTTAATTTATTGTTGAAGACACGTTGCAGTCGTGTCCGAGTGGTTAAGGCGTTGGACTCAACAACCAGGGGCCCCTGGTTCAGTCCCGAGCAGATGTGTTTTTTTTATTTCTAGTTATGTTAAAAAAGCACTTCAGCTGAAAATTTGAGTTTGTTTGAAGTGAAGAGGTTATTTTTTAGTGCGTGTCTGTCCTCGCGGCGTTCGGATTGCAACGGTTGGAAAGAAATGAGCTTTTGGGATGTGGGGTAAATTGGATAGGTTTCACAGATGCTTCAGATGATGACATGTTCTCAGATGATGACATGGTATTTTTGGTGAAGGGGTTATTTCAATGCGTGTCTTTTTTCTTCCGCCGTTCGTAATGAAGAGTTAAAAATTGATTGCGCTTTGAGATGTTTGTAATACAAGAATCGATTTGTCGAAATGTTGATGTGAAGAGAGAGAGAGAAGTCTGAGAGAGCGAGAGAGGTCTGAGAAAGAGAGAGAGAGAGAGAGAGAGAGAGAGGTGGATGAAGAATATAATCCTTTCAAATGTTTGTGAGCTCTGTCAAAGACAGAGCAATCCAAAAATACTGTCAGTACAATCCTCAATTCATCTCAATTCCTCAGGCTAAATAAATAAATTAATAAATATTCAGCCACTAAGCCAGGTCTGTTGACGCAATGCCTTCAATCTGGGTTACTGTTGAAAAGAACTTGGTATTCCTTTATCGATGGTGAAGCAAAGATTGTGTTTCCTCAGAAACTAAATGGTCATGTACATGGTTCCTTTGATTTGTAGCATGAAATTAGTTTTCTTTATCTTTTTGAATGCACAATGTCGAAATCATGTAGGTGATTTTTTTGAACTCCTCATTTTTAACTGAACCAGATAACATGATAATGTGACGAGTTTCTGCTTCTTTCAACAGGCATTTTGGCTAGTGATGGACTCGACGAGGTTGACGGCAGGATGAACGGAAGGCAGATTGAACGTCCACAGACTACACGTAGCTTCGATAATTGTTACATTTAACTGAAGTGACAGAGAGAGAGAGAGAGAGAAAGAGAGAGGGAGAGAGAAAGAGAGAGGGAGAGATAGAAGTTCCAATGGGAATGGAACCTAACCTTTGAGAAGTTTTTTGAGCCCCCTAAGAGGCTGCCAAAAATTTGTGTGCTAGAGTGAGACCATTTGCAGTTGGATAAATTAAATAAATAAATAAATATCCAACCATTTATGGTCAGGTCATCTTAACTGGATTCCATTTTTGGAGGGTTCCGTTTCAGAAAAGTTGGCCTTCCTGTATCGATGTTGGATAATAATTGATTGGTTTGTCAGAAATGATTGCTTTCTGTTCGTAAAGAGGTCAATTTAACGTTAGGAACATGTCCTGCCGGCTGAAAAGTGTGACTATTTGCAGTGGTGTTAGTCGTAAGACAGAAAAGTATTCAATTTTTTTGGTTTGACACACAGAAAATGGAATAGCTCGGAAAGTGGTGCTCTCTGCAGTATCCGTTGGTAAATGAAATTTTTAAAACTGGGACTGCATCTCATATTTACGATTTTCAGTTTGCCTAAAATCGTCAGCAGTCGTGGCCGAGTGGTTAAGGCGTTGGACTCACCACCCCGTGGTCCCTGGTTCAGTCCCGGGCGGAGACGTTTTTTTGCTCTGAAACAATGTGAACTTGGATGAGATGTAAAAAGTCTGAACATTAACTGAAAATTTGATTTTTTTTCTCAAAATCTGCAGATGTGAAGGGGTTTTTGAATGCGTGCCTTTGTTTCTTCCGCCGTTCGTAATTGGACAGTTCAAATTAATTACGCTTTCAATTGTTTGTTAAAAACGAATGGACCTTTCAAAATTTGTATATGAAAAGTGTGTAAAATAACAAACATGGAACTTTTTGCAAAAAAAAAACGGCAGATGTGAAGGGGTAATTTGAGCTTTAACGAGAATTTATTTCTCTAAATTAAGTGTGTGTAAACTCGTTTGTCTTTATCCTTTGAGATTTAAATGGTTGAAATAAATATTGCGTTCAAGCATTTGAGAAAGCGTGATAGAAAGCTGAACGCAACTTGCTTTTACTTGCTTTACTTGTCTTCTGCTTGTAAGAATAGGCAAAAATTGGGGTCAAATCGGGCGTGACACATTTAACGATTGCAATTTTACAATTGCATTTAACAATTGTCCTGGGTTGGAATGTATGGTACAACTGAGCCATGGCAGGTTTGATTGGCTGCCAGCTGCTCTCACAGCCAGCACTCCTCTCAGGTTTGCCACTGGCAGCGCACAGGACTAATCAGCCCTTGTGCACGGTCGTTTGGTTGCCAACAAGCCACCGGACCCCAGTAATTCATTTGACTGCAAGTGATCCTATTTAAGCAAAGTGTCTCTGATTTTTCCAGTTTCTGAATGTAAAAGGAAATTGGAGTCGTATTACATGTTTTTGACCATGAGGCTCATGTTCATTCATTTTTGTCATTTCATACACACATACGTACACCAATATTTGTCTGTTGATTTGTGCCAAAGTAGCATAAATAGATGTATTGGTTTCGTAAACCCAATTTTCCAGGTAATTCTTTCATGCCGTGCCATCTAAGTGTCTTGTGGTGCAAATGTATATGTCCACGTGTAGCATGTACAATTTTATTTTGTATCGAACATGCCAAATTTTCCACTTTTTCTATTTGCATCACTTGAGGAGGACGCAATCAACAGACAAAAGGGCACGCATTATGCGCAACGCATTCTTCCAGGTGGAAATTTCGTGCCGTGCCATCTAAGTGTCTTCATGTGCAAATGTATATGTCCACGTGCAGCATATACAATTTTATTTTGTATTGAATAGTCTAAATTTTTAATTTTTCATACTTACATGACTTGACAACGACGCAATCAACAGACAAAAGGGCACGCATTATGCTTCCAAATATGAAATGTCCAGAGCAGCATGATGTTGAAGAGGTTGGAACATCGATAAAATAAATAACAAAAGACAACAAGGGCATTGGTAAATTTTAATGCCATTGTGTGTAATGTTTAAACCTTTGAGATGTTTGTGAGACCTGTCAGAGACAGGCCAAATCCAAAAATACCGATCAGAGAAGTTGCCAATCCAATCGAATAAATATTTAAATAAATAAATAGTTAAACACAAAGCCATAAACCTGAAGTCCTGTTCAAGAAAACTTGGCATTGCTATATCGGCAGTCAATTAATTGTAACAAATGCTCTAACGTTGTCCCCATTTCATGCATTAAAAAAGGTCCTCTGTAGAAGAGGAACACTTTATTTTAACCAAAAAAACAAAGTCGAATTAATAGTTTATTTTTCAGCATAGGCATGCTTTTTTTGTACGTTTTGTTCCTCTGAATGTTAAAGAATTTGCACTCTGTAGTAGTGATTATGTTCTAATGTTTATTGCATTGTTTGAAGAAAAGAATAACAGATGTAGACACCTGCAACTATCCGTTGCAGGTGTCTACATCTGTTATTCGTTTCATCAAACAAGAAATAAAATCGGAGGAGATTGCATGTTTACTTTTTGTTTACCTTGCATGTTTACGATTTAATTGACTGTTGAAGACACAGTGCAGTCGTGGCCTAGTGGTTAAGGCGTTGGACTCACCACCAAGTGGTCCCTGGTTCAGTCCCGGGCGGATACTTTTTTTGGGTCTGATTGACACGAGTTTGAGTTGGATGAGAACATAATTTGTCTGTTGATTTGAAGGAATCACATTTTATTTACTGAGTGTCTTAAAACTCGTGGCGTTCGTATTAAAACGGTTGAAATTATTTGCGCTTTTGGACGTTTGTACAGCTGGTACAGGTTTGTCGTAAATTGGAGGTGAAAAAACTGAAAATCAGCAGGCCACGCAGATACCTGTCAACACTTGCACGCAAAAAATAAAATCAATGGAATCAATAGGAAATGGAATACGTGTCTTTATTCTCGTGCCGTTCGGATATAGAGCGCTGAAAGTAATTGCGCTTTTGGATGTTTGTAATGCTGGTACTGGTTTGTCATAAATTGGAGGTGAAATTTCTGAGAAATGAACCAACATGGATTTTTTGGCTCAAAACATGCGGATGTGAAGGGGTCATTTGCTTGATTTTCTTTATCCTCGCAGCACTCGAATTTAAACTGTTGAAAAAATGCTTTCAACCATTTGAACTTATGAAACCTTTGAGATGTTTTTGAGCCCCCTAAAGGGCTGCCAAAAATTTGCGTTAACAGAGAATGAGACCTTTTGCAGTTGGATAAATAAATAAATAAATAAATATCCAACCATTTCCGGTCAGGTCATCTTAATTAGACTCTTGTGGGGGGGGGGGTTCCGTTGGAGAAAAGTTGGCTTTTCTGTATCGATATTGAAAGATAATGATTTACTTTTTGAAAGTGTATTCATCCTTCAGCATGCAGAGGTTAACTGTTAATGAAGTATGCTTTCTTTCCTCTGATTTCCTCTGAAAATAACGTCAATTACACACATTTTTCTCTAGATGACAATATGCACGCAACTTTTGTGGTTTGTACCTCTGAAAGTACAAGAGAGCGCATTCTGCAGTAGTGATTATGTTATATTGTTCACAGTGTTGTTTGATGAAAAGAATAACAGATGTAGACACCTGCAACGAATAAATGAATAAAATCAGAGGAGATTGGGAGTTGTCCTTGCGTGTTTATGATTCAATTGACCGGTGAAGACACCGTGCAGTCGTGGCCGAGTGGTTAAGACGTGGGGCTCAACAACCTGTGGACCCCGGTTCAGTCCCGGGCGGATGCATCTTTTTTTATTTGTTGTTATGTCAAAAATTCCTCTTTCAAGGATTATTTGTAATTATTTATGCAGTTTGTAATTAATTTTACGAGGTAATTGTTCAGACATAGCAAACTTACGTCATGTTTTACACTGGTGGCGTTCGTATTTCCACCCTTCAAATTAATTGCGCGTTTGGATTTTTGTAAAACGTGATCAGTTTTGTCCAAAGCTTAATCAGAAATGGCATGAAATGTACAACCATGATATCTTTCAGCCATAAACTGTGAGAGATTTGCTGATCTGAAAGAGTTAACTTGTACTGCGTGCCTTTATAGTCGTGCCGTTCGTATTTCCAACCTTGAAATTAATGACGCTTTCAATCGTTTGTTACACGTGGATGCAGCTGTCGTAAGATATACAACAATTGGCATTATATGTACGAACATGTTTTTTTTTGGCCATAAACTGTGACAGAGGAGATATATTTATCATTTAAGAGAACTGAAACAGAAAAGCAACTGAATGTTGGATGTGTATGTTTAATGCTTATCCCACGGTGTTTGGCTTTTCTTTGCATTGAAATACGACTCCTGCTGTCATTTTTTGTTACATGCCATCGGTGAAAAGGGAACCTGAAAAGATTTTACTTAGTAGTGGGAAAGGACAAAGTTTGGGAAGAAAAAGTTGGATTTCATTTGTGAATGAAGAAGTGCCACTCTGCTTTTTAGAGGGTTGTGACTCTCATCTAGCACATTAAGTGTGCTAGAAGCCAGCATTAACACTTTATCTGGAAAATTTAAGGGACAAAAAAATGGAATTGGCTTCAATGGTGGAGAAATTAGGTTTAGTGTGCATGCTAAACACAATTTCTCCCCAGCCATCTTGCATCTAGGCAAATTATTTATTGTTGGGATGAAATGGATGTTAAAATATTGGATGTTTAATGGAAAATGACAAAGATTGGGAATGAAAATTGGACAAAACATATTTTGTTGATTGCTGTGGAAATGACAGGTAAAGTGTTTTGGCAGAAGCGGACATCCTTAAGTAAAACCCTGTGCTAATTAAGTGACATATACTTTCAAAATCATGTTCAGTACATGTGTTTTCTCAATTCTTCTCTGATGTATGTGAAAAAGGGAATGGTGTGTGCTCCCCCATGTAAAGAGGTATTCCCGAAAACTCTTTACATGGCCAACCGGAGTTGGCTTTGTGGACAGTCCATGTCCCGGACTGGCAACCGTTGCCCAGTAAATGACCAGTGTTTTTTTTTGTAATAGTGTTATGAAATATTGCGTAGAAATTGTTTTTTTTTAAATTGCTCCTGTTGTTATTTTGTTGAAATTGTTATTTTAAGTAGTTCTTTTGCTGAAATTATTTGGTCATTTGCTGGTCAGTGGGTTACACACCTTATCTGCATATTGTTAATTGTCTGTTAATTTAACTTTGAAAAAAGAAAACCAAAAAACAGCTAAAGTGTGTTGGCAGAAGCGGACATCCTAAGTCCTTAAGTAAAACCCTGTGCTAAGTGCATTCGGGTGCTTCTGCTCTTTTTTCTCCCTGCATGTTTAAAAATCAACACCAATACATCCACCCCCCCCAGAGTGGATGTGATGGTTGATTTGAAAGAAAAGATTTCCCACATGCAGGGAAAATCCCATAAAAAGAACCCCTTATGTCAGGAGAGCAGCTACACGCGGAAGAGGGTGGACCAGCGGTTCGCGGAGGTGCGTCTACAAGCAGCTAGAAGATAAAGAAAAGCGGTGCCCGGCGTAGAACAAACTTCCCACCTTGCACGGCTACAGAGGGAGAGATCAAAGTGTGCCACCAGTCCATCCACTTCCGGCTTCGCGTTCTTCCTTCTACTTATCTTAACAACCTAACTTACTTACTAATTGTTTTTTTTTTGTTTTTTTGTGATGCTATCTTAACAACCTAACTTACGTACTATTTGTTTTTTTTTTTTTGTTTTTTGTGATGCTTTTTATATTATATGTGTTAATATGTAATATATGTGTATAATATGTGTAATACGGGCGGTCTATAAGAAGTCCATGTCCAGGCCGAGGTCGTGTCCAAGAGATGAAGATGATGACGGCGGCTACACGCGGCGGTGAAAAGTCAGGAGAGCAGCTGTACGCAGAAGAGGGTCGACCGGCGGTTCGAGAAGATTACAAGATAAAGAAAAGCGGTGCCCGGCGTAGTACAAA
>Ga0081539_10006902_pt1 | contig 10588 bp, 10 predicted proteins | sample TabmetS4T2R2_FD_71023 | JGI IMG/M metagenome (GOLD analysis project Ga0081539, IMG submission 71023) | Tabebuia heterophylla rhizosphere microbial communities from the University of Puerto Rico - S4T2R2 | ecosystem: Host-associated > Plants > Roots > Rhizosphere ... | reverse complement strand
CGAGGGCGCGGCACTGGGCGACGTCGCCGGTGTCGGTGGGCACTGCGAGCGCGCTCGCACCCAACGTCTCGAGCTCCTGCACCACCTCGTCGAGATACTCCGCGCGACGCGCCGCGACCACGACGTCGCACCCGTCGTGCGCGAGTGCGAGTGCGGTGGAGCGACCGATGCCGGGTCCGACACCGGTGACCACCGCTACCCGGCGAGGCGCGCTCATGGGCGTGCCGCGCCGAAGTCGTCGGCCATGCGCGCGAGCAGCCGTGCGAGCTCCGCGAGCTCGCTGGCTTTCCAGTCGGCCAGCGCATCGGCGGCGGCCGCGACCGACGCCGCCCGCAGCCGGCGATAGGCGTCGCGTCCCTTGGTGGTGATCGCCACCACGACCGCGCGCCCGTCGGAGCCGTCGGCGGCACGAGTGACGAAGCCCTGCTCCTCGAGCTGGCGCAGCTCCCGGCTGGCGAGCGGCGCCACCATCCCTGCCCGCCGGGCCACGACCGACACCCGCAACGGACCGCCGCGTTCGAGCACCCCGAGGATGCCCATGCCCGGGGCCGACACGTCGACCCCGGCCCGGTCGGCCCGCCGCCGGGCCGCCATCACACTCGACCCGGCGCGCCCGATCTGCCCCATCGACCGCTCGATCTGCTCGAGTGCCTCGGCCCGTCGCACGGCCGGAGCGTACCCCGCGGTTGCGGAGCCGGCACGCCGATCCTTAACATTGTTCTGTACTTTGAACGACGACGATCGAGGGAGACGACATGGGACGCCTCGACCAGCGGGTCGCGGTGATCACCGGCGGCGGTGAGGGCATCGGAAAGGGCATGGCGCGGCGGTTCGCCGAGGAAGGCGCGCGTGTCGTGATCGCCGAGGTCGACGAGGATCGGGGCCGCACCACCGCCGACGAGCTCACCGCCAGCACCGGCGCGGAGACGCTCTTCGTGCGCACCGACGTGCGCCGCAAGGAAGACAACGAAGCGATGATCGCAGCGGCCGTCGACGCGTGGGGAACGATCGACATCCTCGTGAACAACGCGTGGGGCGGCGGCAAGATCAGCCGGGCCGAGCTCAAGACCGATGCACTGATCGACCACGGCCTCGCCATCGGTTTCCGCGGACCGCTGTGGGCGATGCAGGCCGCGTTTCCGATCATGAAGGCGAACGGCTACGGCCGCATCATCAACATCTGCTCGCTCAACGGCGTGAACGCGCACATGGGCACGCTCGAGTACAACACCGCGAAGGAGGCACTCCGAGCGGCGACGCGCACCGCGGCGCGCGAGTGGGCGAGCACGGGCATCGTGCTCAACGTGATCTGCCCGGCGGCGAAGTCGTTCTCCTTCAAGGAGGTGATGGCCGAGCACCCCGAGCTGGTGGCCGCGGCGGACGCCAGCAACCCGATGGGTCGCATCGGCGACACCTACGAGGACATCTCACCGGTCGCGTTGTTCCTCGCCAGCGAAGACTGCCGCTACCTCACCGGCAACACGCTGTTCGTCGACGGCGGGAGCCACATCAACGGCTCGTCCTGGGCACCCGACCTTCCCGACGAGCCGTAGGCTCGCCCCGTGACGGGGGATGACGGCACGGCACGCGAAGGCCCGGCGATGGGGCCGCTGGCCGGCGTGACCGTGGTCGAGCTCGGGGGGATCGGTCCGCTCCCCTTGTTCGCCATGTTGTTCGCCGACCTCGGGGCGCGCATCGTGCGAGTCGACCCCGCGGGCAACACGTACGGCGCCATCGGGTCGCACCTCTGGATCTTCCGCGGCCAGGAGTCGGTGACGGTCGACCTCCGAGACGAACGCGGTCGCGAGGTCGTGCTGCGGTTGGTCGAGACGGCCGACGTGCTCGTCGAGGGGTACCGGCCGGGCGTGACCGAACGGCTCGGCGTGGGCCCCGACGACTGCCTCGCGCGCAACCCGCGCCTGGTGTACGGGCGCATGACCGGTTGGGGCACGGGCGGGCCGCTCTCGGATCGCGGTGGTCACGACATCAACTACATCGGGCTCACCGGCGCGCTCGAGACCATGGGCGCGCCGGGGACGCCGCCCCCCGTGCCACTCAACCTCGTCGGTGACTTCGGTGGTGGAGCGATGATGCTCGCCATGGGCGTGCTCGCCGCGCTGCACGAGCGCGCGTCGAGCGGACGCGGGCAAGTGGTGGAGGCGGCGATGTCCGACGGCACGCTCGCGCTGATGGCGCTCTTCTACGCGATGCGCGACGCGGGGCACTGGATCGACGCGCGCGGCGCGAACCAACCGCAGGGCTTTGCCCCCTTCTACCGCTGCTACGAGACCAGCGACGGTCAGTACATGGCGGTCGGCGCGGTCGAGGCGAAGTTCTACGCCGAGCTGCTCGACGGCCTGGGGTTCGATCCTGCGCTCGCGGAGACGCAGTGGGACAAGGCGCAATGGCCCGCGCTCATGCCGGTGTTCGAGGAGGCGTTCAGCTCGCGCACGCGCGATCAATGGTGCGAGGTGTTCGCGACGCGCGACGCGTGCGTGACACCGGTGTTGAGCATGATCGAGGCGCCGGAGCATCCCCACCACGTGGCGCGCAACGCGTTCGTCGAAGCCAACGGGTACCACCAGGTCGCGCCACCGGTGCGGTTCGGTCGCACGCCGGCGTCGGTCGGCGCGCCGTCACCGTCGGCGGGTGACGACAACGACCGCGTGCTCGACGCGCTCGGCTACGACGCCGCCGAGATCGCGCAGCTGCGCGCCGACGGCGTCATCGGATGAGGACCTGACCACCAGGAGAAGGGGACGACATGACCGACACGTGCCGCGCCGCGGTGTTCTCTGGCAACAGCACTTACGAGGTGCGCGAGTTCGCGATTCCCGATCCGCCGCCCGGCGGCGCGGTGCTCCAGGTGGAAGCGGTGGGGCTCTGCGGCAGCGACGTCGCGCAGTTCGAGGGGATCGAGATGGTCCCGGGCGCGTCGGTGTTCCCGGTCGTACCCGGACACGAGACCGTGGGCCGGGTGGTGAAGCTGGCGTCCGACGCCCAACTGGGCGTGGCCGAAGGCGACCGCGTCGCGGTGAACGAGATCCTCATGGCTGGCGGCCCGATGCGTCTGTACGGCTACTCCGACATGCGCGGCGACGGCGAGGTCGGGTTGTGGGGCGGCTACGGCGAGTACATGGAGATCTTCCCGGGCACCGAGCTGCACAAGATGTCCGACACGTTGCCCGCCGCGCAGCTGACGTTGTTCGAGCCCCTCGCGAGCGCAGTGAACTGGGTCGAGCTGGTGGGCGTGCACGAAGGCGAGACCGTCGTCGTGCAGGGTCCCGGACATCAGGGCCTCGCCGTGCTCGAAGCCGTGCTGGCCGAGAAGCCGGGACGGGTGATCGTGACCGGCACCTCCGACGACGGCCTGCGCCTCGAGGCGGCGAAGGAGATCGGTGCCACCGACGTGGTCATGGTCGACGTCGACGACGCGCACACGGTGGTGTACGACCTCACCGGCGGCAACGGCGCCGACGTGGTGTTCGACGTGGCGACGGTCACCGCGACGGTGCCGATGGCGGTCGATCTCACCCGGATCGGTGGACGCATCCTGCTCGCCGGGCTCAAGCACTTCGCCGAGGTCCCCGGGCTCGTCACCGATCACATCGTGATGAAGAGCCTGCAACTCCACGGCGGCGCCGGTTTCACCCCGGCGTCGATGGCGGCCGCGGTCGCGCTCATCGAGTCGGGCTCGGTGCGCACCGACGTCGTCGCCGGCGAGGTGTTCGACCTCGACGGCATCGACGACGCCATGGCGCTGCTCACCCGCACCGTCCCCGGCAAGGACGCCGTCCGCGTCGGCCTCAAGCACACCCACGCCTAGCCGAGCGTTTTGGCGCCACTCGATCCCCGTATAGGTCATCGCGCGGCGCCAGAAGCGATTGGGGGGCGGGAGGGTACTGTCGGCTCATGCTGTACATCGACGGGAAGTGGCGGGACGCGGCGTCGGGGGCCACCTTCGACTCGACCGATCCGGCAACCGGCGCGGTGATCGGTCAGGCGGCCGACGGCGGTGTCGACGACGTGCGCGCCGCCATCGAAGCGGCCGACGCCGCGTTCGGCGAGTGGTCGACTCGCACCGCCTACGAGCGGTCGGCGTTCCTCTACCAGGCGTACCAGCTCATGCTCGAGCGGCGCGAGGCGTTGGCCAAGCTCATGACGGAGGAGCAGGGCAAGCCGATCCGCATGGCGCGCAACGAGGTGGGCTACGCGGCCGACTTCCTGCTCTGGTTCGCGGAAGAGGCCAAGCGCGTGTACGGCGAGACCATCCCGTCGGCGCGTGCCGACCAGCGCTTCCTCGTGCTGCGTCAGCCCGTGGGTGTCGTGGGCGCCATCACGCCGTGGAACTACCCGGTGTCGATGCTCACCCGCAAGATCGCGCCCGCGCTGGCGGCGGGGTGCACGATCGTGCTGAAGCCCGCGGAGCAGACGCCGCTGCTCGCGGTCGAGGTGTTCAAGATCTTCGAGGAGATCGAGCTGCCGCCGGGCGTCGTCAACCTGGTCACCACCGCGCAACCGGAGACGGTCGGCGCCGAGCTGGTGACGCACCCGCTCGTGCGCAAGATCACCTTCACCGGATCCACGGAGGTCGGCAAGCTGATCGCGCAACAGGCCGCGGCGGGCGTGAAGCGCGTGAGCATGGAGCTCGGTGGCCACGCGCCGTTCATCGTGTTCGACGACGCCGATCCCGTGCACGCGGCGAAAGGCGCGGCGGCGGTGAAGTTCCTCAACACCGGTCAAGCGTGCATCTGTCCCAACCGGATGCTGGCGCAGCGCGGCATCGCGGAGCAGTTCACCGCCACGATGGAAGAGCGGTTCGCCAAGCTCACCGCCGGCAGCGGGTTCACCGACGGCGTCACCGTCGGTCCGCTGATCGACGCGGCCGCGCTGGCGAAGATGGAACGGCAGGTGGCCGACGCGCTCGACAAGGGTGCGCGTTTGGTGACCGGTGGTGAGCGGCTCACCGACAACGGTCTCGACGCGGGGTGCTTCTACGCGCCCACGCTGCTCGCCGACGTGACGCCCGACATGCTCATCTACCGCGAGGAGACGTTCGGTCCGATCGCACCCGTCGTGCACTTCGACAGCGACGACGACGCCATCACCATGGCGAACGACACCGACTACGGCCTGGCGTCGTACGTCTACACCCAGTCGCTCTCCCGCGCCTTCCGCGCCGTCGAGCGGCTGAAGTTCGGCATGGTGGGCGTCAACGACATCAACCCGACGTCGGCGGCGGCGCCCTTCGGGGGCGTGAAGCAGTCGGGTCTCGGCGTCGAAGGTGCGCGCGAGGGGATCGACGAGTACCTCGACACCAAGCTGGTCGGGCTCTCGGTCTAGGGCGACTCCGCGTCAGAGCACCGCGCCACTCGCCTTGAGCGCGGCGATCTCGTCCCACGTCCGCCCCAATTCGAGGAGCACTTCCTCGGTCTGCTCGCCGTGGTCGGGCGCGCGCGTCAGCGTGGGCGGTGCGCCGTCAACCTGTATCGGGCTGGCGACGAGCGGGAACGTGGTGGTCGCACCCTCGACGTCGACGACGAACCCGTTGGCGACGACCTGCGGGTCGATGCTCGCCTCGGCCGCGGTCTGCACGACCATCCACGGTGTCGTCAACCCGGCGAGGGTGACACGCCACTCGTCCAACGTGCGCGTCGCGAAGATCTCGTCGATCACCGCCACGCACTCGGGCGCGTGCTCCAACCGCGCCTTGCCGGTGGCGAACCGGGCGTCCTCGAGCAGGTCGGGCCGCTCGACCACCTCGCAGAAGTTCTCGAAGTGGCGCTCGGTCTGGATGCCCGACAGGTAGATCTGGCGATCGTCGGCGGTGGTGTACACCGCGACCAGCGGGTTGGGGGCTTCGGCGTGGCGGAACCGCGGGATGGTGTCGATGTCGTAGAGACGACTTGCCACCACGCCCGGCGAGAGCACCCACACGCCTGACGCGAGCAAGGACACGTCGACCACCGCGCCACGGCCCGAGCGCTCGCGCCGGAAGAGCGTGGCGGCGATGCCACCCGCGAGGAACGTGCCCGAAGTGAGATCACCGAACGCGGGACCGAGCAACGGCACGAACTCGTCGGACACCTGGCTGGCGGCGTGCCCGATGCCGCTGCGCGCCCAGAAGTCGGTGATGTCGTAGCCGCCACGGTCGCGCTCGGGGCCTTCGGCACCGTGGCCGGTCGCGCGTGCATAGATCAAGCGCTCGTTGACGGCCTGCAGGTCGTCGACGTCGACGCGGAATCGACGGCGCGCGTCGGGGAGCAGGTTGGTGATGAACACGTCGGCCTGCGCGACGAGGTCGTGGAGCACCTGCTGTCCGTCGGCGGAAGCGACGTCGACACCGATGCAACGCTTCCCGCGGTTGAGGATCTCCCACATGAACTCGACGCCGACATCGCGGTCGGGAAGCCGCGCGATCGGCGAGCCGCGCATCGGGTCGGCGACGTTCGGAGGTACGACCTTGACCACGTCGGCGCCCCAGTCGGCGAGCACCGCGCCGGCCGACGGCGCGAATGCGTACAGCGAGAGCTCGACGACCTTGACTCCTTCGAGGAGGTCGTAGCTCACGAGTCGCCCCTCACAGGTGGAAGAGCCCGCGCAGCGTGCCGCCTGCGATCTTCACCGCGTCGTCGTCGGGGACGTCGGCGAGGACCTTCTCCAGATACTCGCGGTTGTGCGGCCAGAGGCCGTCGCCGTGCGGGTAGTCGCCCTCCCACACGAGGTTGTCGACGGGGATGTCGCCGAGCGAGCGGAGCGCGAAGTGCTCGTCGACCAGGCACACGTACATGTGCTCGGCGAACAGCTGACTCGGTGGCGTGTCGCCGCCCTTCGCGGTCTGGCCGATGGATTCGTTGGGTTGGATGCGCGGATCGTGGAACGCCTTGTCGGCGCGCTCGACGATGTAGGGGATCCAACCCGCGCCGCCCTCCGAGAGGATCACCTTCAAGTCGGCGAAGCGCTCGAGGATCCCGCTCATGAGCCAGTCGACGCACGCCATCATCGAGTTGACGCCGTTGAGGGTCACGAGCACGGTGGGCGGCGCGTCGGCCGAGGTGGTGACGAGCCGCGACGAGCTGCCGATGTGCATGCAGACGGGGACGCGTGCGTCGTTGGCGATCTCCCACAGCGGATCCCAGTGGTCGGTGTGCACCGACGGCAGGCCGAGCACGGTCGGGTTCTCGGAGAACGCGATCGCCTTGGCGCCCTTCGCGAGCACGCGCTCGAGCTCGGCGACGGCGGCGTCGAGGTCGGGCAGCGGCAGGATCGCGGCGCCGAAGAGACGACTCGGATCGGTCGCGCACCATTCGTCGAGCAGGTAGTCGTTGTAGGTGCGCAGACATGTCAACCCCAGTGCGGTGTCGTCGACGCCGAGGTAGAAGCGGTGGCCGGCGAAGCGGGCGAAGTTGGGGAAGCAGAGCTGGCCGTGCACGCCGTCGAGGTCCATGTCGGCGAGGCGGGCGACCGGGTCGTAACAGCCGGGACGGATCTCGTCGAAGCGGGCCGTGCCCGGCGCGGGCGGGTAGCCCGCCGGGTCGTTGCCGGGGAGCGGGCGGCACGAGCCCATGGGGATGTAGGTGAGCTCGCCTTGCCAGAGCCACGCCTGGCGCTCATCGACCTCGACGATGCGCGGGCACGCGTCGCGATGGCGCGCCGGCACGCGCTCGACCCAGAGGTCGGGCGGCTCGATGAGATGGTCGTCGGCGGAGATCAGTTGGGTGCCGGCGGGCAGCATGCGGCCTCCACGGCCTGTTTAGTCAGATGACTAGAATCTAGCCGTGACCTCGGCGACGTCGCAATCCCCTCGGCCCCGCGGGAGGGCGGAGGTCGTGGCCGCGCTGCTCGACTCGGCGCGCGCGCTGATCGCCGAGCGCGGTCCCGACGTCGCCCTGCGCGACATCGCCGAGCACGCCGGCGTCAACTTCGGCCTCATCTACCAATACGTCGGCACGAAGGAGCAGCTCGTGCGCGAGGTCTACGTGCGCGCGGCGCGCGACGCGGCCGGCCGCCTCGCCGACGCCGAGCACCTCGACGAAGCGCTGGCGATGCTCATGACCTTCGGTGACGGCACCACCGCGCGGCTCGTCGCGTGGGCCGCCCTGGGTGGCACCGAATCACACGATCTCTTCCGCGACTCACCGGCGCTCGACGTGCTGGCCCGGCTGATGGTCCGCGACGCGGCCGAGTCGGGACGCACCGTGAGCCTGGAGGACGCGCGAGTGCTGGCGGCCCTGGCGATGACGGTCGCGCTCGGTTGGCGACTCTTCGGTGGCGTCGCGCTCACCGCCGCCGGCCTGGACGGCGCGCACCCGGAGCGCTACGTGGTTCGCATCCGCGAGCACTTCGCGCAGCTCGGGGCGACCGCGACCGCGCCGATCACCCGAGCTCGACCGCGAGGAACCGCTCGATCATCGCGTTGACCTGCTCGGGCACCTCGAGCTGGTTGAAGTGTCCGGCACCCACCGTCTGGCCCGTCCGCAGCCGCGGGTTGAGCGCACGCAGCGCGGCCGCGTCGTTGATCGGATCCTCGGCACCGATGTGCAAGACGGGAACGGTGCACGAACGCGCCGCGACCTCGCCGTCCCACTCCCCCATGAGCATCACGCACGACACCGCGACGTGGTGCGGCGTACGCAACATGTCGCTGCGCACCCGTGCCTGCAGATCGGGGACACGCGCGAGCGCGGCCACCGCATGATCGGCCAACGCTTCACGCGCCGCGCAACCATCTGGGCCGTCGAGCGCGGCACCGAGCTCTGCCGCCATCTCGATCGCCGGGGAACCGGCGACGATGGGCGCAGCATCGATCAGCACGACGGCGCACGCGAGGTCAGGATGGCTCGCGGCGACCTCCAGCACGACCTGCCCGCCCATGCTGTGGCCGACGAGCACCGGCCGCTCGACGTGCACCAAGTTGCAGAGCCACGCGACGTCGTCCGCCAGCGCCTGCACCGTGTAGCGCTGCTCGGGCGCGTCACTCTCGCCGTGTCCCCGCAAGTCGACGGCGACGACGCGGTGATCGGCGGCGAAGTGCTCGATCTGGGGTGCCAGGTGCGTGTGGTTGCACGTCCAGCCGTGGACGAACACGAAGGGTGGCTCGCCTGCGCCGGTGTCGAGGTAGGCGAGCGTGATGCCGTCGCGCACAGCCCTGTGCATGGTCATGACCGCGCGAACGTAGCCGTGACCTCGCCCAGACCTTCGTAGTCCGCGCGGACCACAGTCCCCGCGTCAACGGGAAAGAAGCTCGTCGAGGAGTTGGTGACGATGATGTCGCCGGCTCGCACACCCTGATGGCGACGCAACCGGTTGATCCCCACGACGACGGGGAAGAACGGATCGTCGAACGGATGGCAACCGACCACCGAGATGATCTCCCGGTCGCCTTCGTACATGGTGAGGCGAACGTCCTCGAACGCCGCATCGCGCCAACCCGTGATCGCTTCACCGACGACGACGCAGCCGTTCGCCAGGTGGTCGGACAGCGCGCCGTAGAGCGACCCCTGACCGGGCGCGTCGGGATCGGAGCTGAACCGCGAGCCGATGATCTCGAAACCGACGACCGCGGTGACCGCGTCGGCGACCTCCTCGAACTCGTAGCGGGCCGCGCGGGGTGGGAGGTCGCGGTCGATGCGGAACATGATCTCGGGTTCGATCAGGCGGCCGGGCGAGATCGCGGCGGGGATCTCGGCACCACTCGGGAACACGTCGTAGATGGGCGCGAACACCGGCGGGTTCATCGGCTTGTACAGGGTGTAGACCTTCCAGCCACCGATCGGCCGGTCGACGCGCTCGCTGACCGCGTTGATGATCTTCTGCATGTCGGCGGTGTGCTCGGGCGTGACCTCGGCGGGCAGGCCCCGCAGCACGAGCCGGGACTCCCGCACCGCCACCAGTTGGTCGGCCGCGGATCGGATCTCGTCGTCGGTGAGCGTCCTCATGGCGTCGGGATCGTAACCGGGTTTCGAAAGGCGTCGACGACCTCGAGCCGGGCAGACTGCGCTGATGAGCAGTGATCGGCAGCACAACCTGGATGTGGTGGAGCAGTTCTTCAGCGGACCCCGCGACCTCGACCGTCTGTCGTTGATGAGCGACGACTGCGAGTGGTTCAACGGCATCGGGAAGTTCCCTGCCGCGCCGGGACAGACGACCTTCGTGGGCAAGGACGAGATCGGGCGGGTCGTGCTCGGCCGGGCCCCCTCGCCCACCCCGTTGAGCGGCCGGAAGGTGGACCGCTACGACCTCACCACCGCGCGGTTCCACGACGTGCGCACCATCGCCGACGGGCCGTTCGTGTTCCGCCAGCACGGCTACACCGCGACCACGCTCGGCGGGCGCGACTACTCGAACTTCTACGGGTTCCTCTTCCGGTTCGACGACGGCGGACTCATCGACCGGGTGTGGGAGCACTGGGGGACGCTCGCCGCGTACGAACGGCTCTTCCAAGGTGACCTCGCGGTGCACGATCCCGACGAGCTGCTCATGACCACGCCGTCGGTGCGCCTGCGCCTCGACCTCGACCGGCCCGTCCCGCGCGAGGTGATCGAGCGCTGCCTCGAGGTTGCCGTGCACGCGCCGAACGGATCCAACA
>Ga0081539_10006901_pt1 | contig 10589 bp, 4 predicted proteins | sample TabmetS4T2R2_FD_71023 | JGI IMG/M metagenome (GOLD analysis project Ga0081539, IMG submission 71023) | Tabebuia heterophylla rhizosphere microbial communities from the University of Puerto Rico - S4T2R2 | ecosystem: Host-associated > Plants > Roots > Rhizosphere ... | reverse complement strand
TTGCTGGCGGCGTTGGTCGCTTACACATATCAGGAGAAGAAGCCTTCTCTCAATCTTCGCCCTCATGATCTGGCGGTGTTGCCAGCGATCATTTTTTAAGCATTCTTATGTCGAACTCACGTTTTTTTAGATGGATCAGGGATCAGTTTATTCCCAGGCATCGCCCCAGTCCGTTTTCCTCGCTCGTCTCCAGCTCTCTTTGTCTCTTCGCGTCACCGTGATCTTCTGTAGTTGATCGCTCGTACAAAGCTGAATCTGCACAGATCCTGACTGTTTAATCGGATGACGAATAACTCGCGCGCTCACCGGGTGGGCCGGTTGTTTGGCCGCGACAAGATAGGAGAATTTCTCGTCTTCGTAACCGAGCGAACCCGATTTAATTCGGCGGTGGAGAGATGTCCGTTCGAAACGTTGTGCAAAATGGCACCAGTCACCTGATTGCATTGGGCAGGCTTGTTGATGAGGGCAGGGAGCCAAAAGAGATCCGCCGGCTTTGATCAGCTCATTGCGAATCTCGCGGATCAACTCGAAGCCTTTGACGGTTCCAGGCTCGACGATGGCGATTGCCTTGCGAGCCGCCTGCCAGGCCGTTGCGATAATTTTGATCGCTTCGTCTCTCCCGACCTCTCCGAGCGAATAAGAAGAGACGACCAGATCACAGGCCGGAAATGAATCTGCCGTCTTCAAATTGAGCCGCTTCCAATCGGCCGATCGAAGCGCCGGATGCCCCGATCCGCGCGCCAGGCTCTGCCCCAATCGAATCAATTCACCGTTTTGTTCGATGAGCGTTAGTTGCTGGAGTTCGCCGAAGATCTCGGCGGCTGCCCAGGCAGCGGTGCCGGGGCCGGCGCCCAGATCGAGCAGGCTGTCGATCTTCAATTCCGGCATCAAGCGGCGAACTTCGGCAAAGACTGATCGCACTGCGGTGAAAGTCGCCGGCATTCGCACCGCAAGATAGGCCAGCCGATGCGCTTCCGTCGCGATCAATCTTTCGCCCGGCCGCGAATCGTGGCGATATTTATCGGAAAGTTCGGCCGCCGCCGCAGTCAGTTGGGCCAGGCCCTGCTTTGAGACTTCATGCTCGATCGCATCTCGTAATGGCGATGGTAATTGCACAACAAAAAGAGAACCCTGACCCCTGATCCAGGCCTTTGATACTAATAACAAATATCAGGGATCAGGGATCAGGGATCAGGGGTCAGAAAATTGTCAGAGACCTGACTTAGCGGTTAAAACAGGAACTTGATCCCGAGCTGCCAGAAGCGCGGGAAGTTCGATTGTCTAATACTGGTCTTGCTGATTGCGCCGAACTCCGCATTGGTTGGATCCATGTTGTAAGTTCGTTCATCATAGATTGCAGTATTGAACAGATTATACGCCTCGCCGCGGAACTGAATCGACGCTTTCTCCGAGATGCGGAATCGTTTGGAGAAGTTGATGTCGAGTTGTTCGTACGAGGGCCGGCGGATGCGAGCGTCACGAACAGCCGTGGTCCGCGTCGTGAAGGGTTCACGAATGATGAACGATGGAGCCGTGCATCCGGCCTTCACGGAGTTGGCGATCAAATCGGGAATCAGCTTGCCGCTTGCGTCGCGGGCGTAACTGCCATCGGAGTTTCTCCGATATTGCGCCACGCATGGCCTCACCCCTTGAATCCATTCGGCGCCATCGACAAATCGCTGCTTGTTCACGTTGCCATAATCCGGATCGACGATGTCCACATTGCCAGGCAATTGCCATGGACGACCGGAATTGAAGATGTATAGTCCGGCGGCCTCCCAGCCTCCAATCAAGAGATCGGTCAATTTGCCGGCATTGGCCAGGAACTTCCGGCCTTTACCAACCGGCAATTCCCACGTGCCGGAGATTGTGAACCGGTGCGGTCGATCCGCAAAAGCGAGGCTGCGATTTTTGATCTGGGCGATATCGTCAATATAGGCCAGTGGACTGTCCTGCTGGCCGGGTTGCTGAATGGCTTCTTCGATCATCTTCGAAAAATTATAGTTGCCACTGATCGAAAGCCCACGCGACAATCGTTTGTTGACTATCACCTGGAGCGAGTTGTACCAGACGCGCCCGTCGTTTCGTTCATATTCGGTGAGTGTGCCGAATTGCGGGAACGGGCGGCTGAGTTCAAATCGGCTGAGCGTCGGGCTGGTGAACCGGCTCGTGCCTTCAAAGCCCGGCACTTGATAGAACGGATTGGGCAAGAGCTCTTCGCAGAAGGCGCGATTGCCGCCTTTCGTCACATCGCATTTGTTGCGCAATTCAAGGCTCGGCTCGTTGATCCCGCCAAATCGGGATTGCGCCTTGTAGGTCCGGCTGCCGACGTAACTGACCTCCGCCACGATCCGCCAGGGGAGTTGCCGCTGAACACCCAGTGAAAAGTTGTCGACATATGGAACCACAAAGTTGGGATTCGAGTAGTTGAAAGTGCGGCCGAGCAGTGTCTCCAGTCCTAACCCGCTGCCGGCGGGTTGAGTCACTCCGGCCGGAAACGGATTGGAGAGCAAGTTCGGGATCGGCGTCCGATTGTCATTGTTGGACGGGACCAGGAGGGTCTGAACGCTGAACCCATTGGCCGGATAGCCGGGATCGCCGACGGGATTCAGGAAGTAGCGGCCGAAGCCCGCACGGATGACGGTCTTCTCTCTGAAAGAGTATGCAACTCCGATCCGCGGCTGAATGTTATTCCAGTCGGTTTTAACTGGTGAATTGGGATTGTTTCCGCCGACAAAACCGAGGCCGCCGAAGACCTGCGTTGCGCCATTCAACAGCTTCGATTTGTCGATGCGAGCGCTGACCGGGTTGACGACTTTCGGATCGAAGCCGTAGTTGAGACGGTTGTAACGCTCAACGGCCGGCAGGTTCATATCGTAACGGAATCCCAGATTGATGGTCAGGTTGCGAGTCACCTTCCAGTCGTCCTGAACCCAGGGCGCGTAGTACTTGAACATATAGATCGGAAACATATTGTAATCGACGAGGCTGGCGGGGAGACCCGTCGTGGTGAGGCTGGACGGAGCGCCCAGCATGAAAGAAGCCAGCGAGTTGCCGCTGAGTGCGTCCGCTCGGTTGAAATCCTTTTGGGTGAACGTTCGATCAAAGGTCAAGGCCATGCCTGCGCTGCCGCTGACCAGCCTGGCGTACTGTTGGTATCGCAGGTCGAGTCCGAATCGCGTGCTGTGCGCGCCTTTGATCAACGAAATGTTGGGTTGAAGGCTAAAGACGTTGGTTGGTTCGCGGCTGAACCCATTGCGCCCGAGCGATTGAAATTCCATCGTTGTGCCGGTGATGTAGAAGTTGATGCGCGGAAACATCTTGGTCGGCAACTGCGAGATCAATGAAGAGGGGAAGCCCAGTTGTGATGCGTCATAGCCGAGTCCCGCCTCAGCGCGGGCGGCTTCGATATAACGGTTCGCCGAAGTGCGAACATTGAGTACGAGGTTGCCGCTGAAGGTGTGGACCCAGTCGGCGACGCCGGCATAATTGATCCGCTCGAGGGGAAGTTGTCCGTCTTGCGCCGGACCGGAGGTGATGCCGTTGGTCCAACGAATCTCTTTGCGGATATTGTAGCCATAGCGGAAGAAGATCTTATCTTTTGCGCTGGCGTTGTAATCGATCTTAAAGACCCAATTTTTAAACTTGTCGTTAGCGATGTTGGGAATGTCGGCGAAGTTGCTGCGCCATGGATCGCCCGGTGTGACCGTGTTGGGTTTCGGATAGAAGCTGACCAGCTTGGCCGCGACCGGGTTGATGCGGTTCGGGCATATCACATTCCTCACGCCGTTACATTGAATCGGATCGCGCACCCATTGATTGCCCTCTTGCCGGCCCGTGAATGGATCATAGATCACGATCTGATTGCCGTTGGTGTCCTTCAATTCTCTGAAATCGCCGCGGGCGAACGCTTCGGTCGGCACGGTAATGATCTGCGGGTTGGGCGTACCTTCGCGATATCCCTCATAGTTGAAGAGAAAGAAGAGCTTATCGCGGCCGTCGAAATGCGCCGGTCCGAAGATATGCTTCGGAAACCAGACCGGACCGCTGATGACGCCGCCATATTGGTCGAGAAAATGCTCGGCTTTGACCAACTCCCCCGTGCTGGTGCGAAAGCGCCCGGCCGGAAGATTGCGAGCATTGGAGAAGAGATAATTGGAATCGAGCCAATTGCGGCGGTAAAACTCATAGAGCGAGCCATGAAACTGGTTCGTGCCCGATTTGATCTGAACGTTGACGACGCCACCGGCGGTGCGTCCATATTGCGCGTCGTAGGAGTTGGTGACGATCTTGAACTCACCGACCGCATCGACCGGAGGGACATACGCCAGATTGTTACCTCCCTGGATCGAGTTGTTCGGCGCGCCGTCGAGCAGAAATTCATTGTTCCGGTTGATTCCGCCGTTGACGGACCAATCGGCGATGGCGCCGTTATCGAACGGACGTTGATAGATGGCCGGCCCGTTGTAGGTAATGCCGGGAGTAAGCGTCGCGAGCATGAACGGATTGCGCGCGTTGAGCGGCAACTCGACGATCCGCCGGTTCTCGATGACGTTGCCGCGATCGGCCTTGGTCTCTTCCAGCAGTGGCGCTTCGGCAGTGATCGTCACCGTCTCGCTCGTTGTCCCTACTTCGAGCGTCACGTCGATCGTTGCGGTCTGACTGACCTGCAGTTCCTGACGGTCGCGCAGGTACTTCTTAAAACCCGGAGCTTCGACTGTCATACTGTAAACTCCCGGCTTCAGAAACGGGGCGCTGTAGACGCCTTCCGCATTGGTATTGACTGTCACCGCTTCGTTCGTCTGAGGGTTACGCAGCGTCACCGTAGCGTTCGGGACTGCGGCCCGTGATGGATCGACAACCCGTCCCGTGACCGTCGCGCGGAACTCCTGCCCAAACACTGCGGCGGAGATGAGGCAGACGAGAAATAGGAAATGAGCTGGATGCTTTTTCATCTTGTCTCCTTTTAGTTGGAGAACCCGGAAGAGAAGACGACGGAGGTGAAAGGCGATCCTCTCATCAGCTTCGACCTCGCCGCCGGATCTCAGGCTCGAATGATATTTATGCTAGCTGTTTCAACAATGGACAAAGTTCAGTCCGAAACTTCACTCTCAGTTCCTCAAGGCCGAGGATTGACCGTTGACTCCTGACCGATGTTTTTCTTTCTGATGAATTGCGATTCCGTCGAATAATGGCAAACCGTGACCGGAAGCAATCAAAACCGTTCGCGCCTCTTTGATCGGGAGGCCGAGCGGTGCGATGAAAGGGGAGGGAATCTTTTGTAGTTCGTTATGGATCAAATAACCGCCCTCGGTCATCATTGCGGCGATGTTGGTCAAGGCGAGAAGCAGTTCAGCCGGATTGAAATAGGAAAAGACATTGGTCACGATGACCAGATCGTAATTGCCGTCCACTTTGTTTTCTGTGCCTTGATAACGTTCAGTGATGATATTGAGCCGATCGACCGTGATCTTTTCGAGCTGGTCGCGCCGAATTTTCACCGACTTTTTTAAATGAGAGGCGAGTTCCGGAGGCGCCTCAATCTCGGTCTCCGCGCCCAGGCTGCGGCCGAGATTGCGAAAATATTCCTTAAAATCGCTGGTCAATGGATGCCTCGGGTTATCGTCGATGCCCGAGAAGATCGCGAGTGTTGCTTCACTCTTCAATCTCAACCTTTGGATGTGGGCGATGACCCGTTCGTTGATATCGACGCAGTGGATGCGGAGAGCAGCAGGGGCAGCGAGCTTTAAGCTCAATAACGCATCGGCCACGGCGAAAGGTTGATAACTCTGTGGGCCGAACCGATCGATCAAAGCCGTCCGCGGCGCGAAATCGAGTCCGGGACCAACGATCAGAACTTGATGGAGCTGGGCCGCGGGCGACCGCGCTTTCAATGAGGCGAGAGCGGTATAGACGGCAAAATTGGCTTCGATTTGGGTATCGGTGCTGTGACCGCGGTCTTCATAGAGCGAAGCGACATAGGCCGCCAGCTGTGCCCCCTCGATCCCGCGCGAGACAAATTCCTTTCGATAGAGGAACCTCATCGCGCGAGCATATTCGGCATCCAACCGTCGGGCGAAAGCGCCCGGTGTCGGCGAGTCGGCCGTTCTGGTCAAGAGGTTCTTGAAGTACACGAGCCGTTCGTCATCGGACTTTTCGCCTTGAGCTTTGATGAAGTCATTGATCCTGGCGCGCACGGCTCCGGGCACCTTTTCACTTGAAGGGATGAAATTAGATCCTTCGGCGAGATACTTCGATCTTTCGGCCTCACTCAAACCCTTCACGAATTCAGCAGCGCTCAATGCCGGTTCGATCTTCGGGCGTCCGGTGAAGCGTTCGGACTGCAGCAGGAAATAGATGAGATGGTCATATTCGCCGTCCAACTCGCGCTCGGCCGTCCGCTCATTGATCGAATCGATATATCCGGTAAAACGATCACGGCTGATGCCCTCTTTTTCAAACCAGGCTCGAACCTCGGCGGAAAGATCTGCGTAAACGATCGCCTTCTTGACCTGACCATTGAACTGAGCATGGAGAGGGAAGAGGACTGCCAACGGAAGGCAGAGAGCTGCCAATCCCATCATGAGGATAGCCCGCTTTGAGCCGGCGCAACCGTATCCGTTCATCGAACCTCGCTAGAAGTTACAACGACCCCAGTGAAATGCTCATCCCACAATTCAAGCTAGCCGATAATCTTTATTTATTTTAGTGCAATCGAAGGGAGAGATCCCTCTTGAGAGGAAGGTCGATTATCTAAAGTGCCTGAGGATGTGTCAACACCAAATGAAATCACGATCGTCATTTGTTGCGATCCGGCGGAAGCGCGAAATGCGAAACGGGCAAAGGCCACGAAACTCTCGGTCATTTCCGTGGCCTTCCTTGATTCGCCCCTTTCGTCTTCCTCGATCTTTAATCGGGGTTGATGATCGCGCTACTGATGATCTTTCCTTTTTGATTCGGAAGTTGCCGGACCTGGCGAATCGATCGTTTTCGTCTCCTCATGCCTTGCAGGGTTGACAGCCGATGATGATGATGAACTGTTTGGAGCAGGTGCTGTTGAAGTGCTCGTCGATTCCAAAGGATATCCGGACTGAATTGAGTTTCCCGGATACAAGCGCGAAAGTCCGAAGCCGAACAAAGTCAAAATCCCAATAAACAATGCGATGAAGATCGCAAAATTGATCAACCCTTGACTCAATCGGACATCTTTACTCTCTTCTTCTACCGGCGGTTTCGGTTTTCGCTGATCCAGGAAAGCGCGATAGCGAGAATGATAGCCCCCAGGTGTGATGGTTGAATTGATTGTGCGCTGTTGATTCATACAAGCAAACTCCTTCCTTGGTTACCTGTTTATCCACGAGAGGAATTGAAGCGTATGAGGTACGGCGTTAGGGCAATCTGACGGGGCAGCCATTATTATTGGGGCCAGTGTCATAACTTTATCACTACAAGAATGTAGGGTAGAACACACAGTGGCTATTCGATAACCATCTATTTGACTATTTGACGATCATCTACTTGATGATCGTTCATTTGACAATCAAAGACCGATTGACGATCAAAGACCGAGAAAGTTTCGGTAAGGTGGAATTTTGAGGAGTTTTAAGTAAACCGCTTATCGAACACCCATCATAAGAAAACGCGGCGTTCCATGTCAAATGGAGATTGAGGAATAGCCATAATATTTGAACATCGAGCTCGAATCTGCCGGTTCAAGCCCGCTGCTTTCATTGATCAATCTTCTCCGCATCCCCGATCAATTTCTCCGCAATCGCCATTTCTCGTTTGGCATCCTCGATCCGCCCGGACTGTTGGTAGACTTGCCCCAGGAGGTAATGGGCCGATTTGTTGTTTGGATCGAATTGGATCGCTCGTTTCAGCATTCCTTCGGCGCTCGAGAGCTGGCGCTTTTTGAGATACGATTTGCCGAGCAGGATGTAAGGGCCGCTGTAGAACGGATAGAGCCAGATCGATTTTTGCAGCGCCACGATCGCTTCATCCCATTTAAGCTGGCGGGCATAGGCGTCGCCGATCTTATAGTAAGCGTTCGCATGGGCTGGATTGATCGCCAGTTCGCGTTCCATCAAGGTCAGTCCTTCATCCCATCTGCCTTTGTAGATTGCGATCTGGCCAAGCAGGTAGTTGGCCTGCGGCAACTTGGGATCTTTCTCGAGGGCTTTCTTCAGTTCGATCTCGGCGAACTCTTCCAGCTCCACGCGAATCATCATTTGCGCCGTGATGAGATAGGCCGCCGGCGAATCGGCCGTAACGCGGAACATTTTGGCGAAGGAGATGCGCGCTTTGTCGCTCTGGCGTGTTTGCACGCAGGCCATTCCCAGCGCATAGATCAATTCATTATTGGTCGGAGACCAGACGACCGATTTTTCAAGCAGCGGGACCGCCTCAGCCAGATGACCGAGCAGGTAGTGCGAGAGGCCGAGCACCTGCACGCTTTCGCGGTATTCACGTGAAGATTCGTCCTCGCGGCGCACGACTTGATTGAGGAATTCGACGGCCCGCTGATAATCGCGCTGCTGGTACCACGAGATGCCGAGCAGATAGTTGATCTCGGGATTGTCGTTCGACGGAGATGCCACACTGCCGAGCTTCCGAATCACTTCGTGATAACGGGCCTCCTCAAAGAGCGCGCGTGCCTCGGCGGTTGGCGATGGTGGTTTGCTCGCCGGCTCTTGCGCTTTCACGGCAACTGTTTGAAGCCCCAACGACAGCATCAAAATTGCGATCGTGATTTTGCAAGCGTTCATGGATAGATAGTGCTCAAGCTTTTAATTTCAGGTTAAGTGATCGGCTGACTATCGGTTAAGCGGCCATGTTCGGCGCTCGATATTTTACGTCATGATTGATTGGCGACGTTGAAAAACGGCGCTGACCTTGTCCTTTTTGTGGCGCAAGCGCCACAAAAAGGACAAGGTCAAGCTTAGAATTGGAACCGGAGGCCGAACTGCATGCGGCGTTGCAATGCGCCAAATGCCGTCCCTTCGATCTTGCCTGAAGTTCCGTCAGTCCCCACGCTGCAATCCACGCAGGTATTCGGTTGTCCGAGGTTGACGTGGTTGAAGAAGTTGAACATCTCCCAATGGAACGTCCCATGCACGCGCTCAGTGATGGCGAAGTTCTTGCTCAGCGAAAGATCGGTCTGCCAGAACCAGGGGCCGCGGAAAGCATTGCGCGAGGTCGTCCCAAATTGACCACGCTGCGGACGATTGAACTGGCCCTGCGACGAACCCGGAGTCGCCAGCACCGATGGAGCGGCCTGGAACCAGATGTGGCGGCCTTTGGGATCGAGGTCCCCGCGACCGCTCTCACTGACGCCCGCGTTGAGCGAAACGCGGCACGGGCCGGTATCGCGGTCATCGCCACAATTCTGATAGCTGAGAGAGTAGGGCAAGCCGCTTGAAAAGTTCGTTGATTGATTGATCTGCCAACCGCCGATCAAGAGGTTACTCAAACGCGAAGCACCTCCCAGGAACCTCTTGCCCTTGCCGATCGGCAGCTCGAGCAAGTTGGTCAAGACGAAAACATGTGTGCGGTCGGTGTCGGCCGGCCCGTAGTTGATTCGCGCATCGATCGGGAAGTAGTCGCCGTCGAAGTTGAAGTTGCGCGACCAGGTGTAATGCGCGAGGAGCGAATAGCCTTGCGAGAAGCGTTTTTCGCCCTTCAGCTGCAGTGCATTGTAATTGTTCGAAGAACAGTTACAGAAGTAATCGAACCCTTGTGAGTAACCGAACTTCTGAAAGAACGGCTTGCGGGTGTTGGTGTCGGTGCGCCTGCCGCTGGCATCGAGGAACCCGACGACGGTCGCTTGATTGAAGTTGAAAGCCGGACCGCCGCCCGCAAAGACGTGCGTCCCTTTGTTGCCGACATAGGCGGCTTCAACCGAGATGCTCGGCGTCAATTGATGTTGAACGGTGAGGTTCCAGGCATCGACCGAGGCGAGTCGAATTTTCTCTGTGCGGATGCGCGCGAAGACGCCATCCGGGAGAAAGAAGCGCCCATTCTGCGGCAGCGATGCATTGGGCGTCCCGCCATTCTTCGGCGTGTTATTGAGACCGAAGAAATTGGTGAATCTCGGCGGCCCATCCTTGAGGTTGAATGCGGCGTTGAAATCGTTGCCGCCCGCGCCACGAACCTCCTGGACGGCGAGCACCGGCAGGTTCTGCGTCACGGCATGACCGAAGACCGAACCGAACACGCCGATGTCGTAGCTGCGTCCGTAGCCGGCCCGGATGACCGTCTTGTCATGCAATTGATAAGTGATTCCAATGCGTGGAGCGAAGTTCTTATAGTTCATCTCGACGTTGCCGTTGCTCTGAATTCCGCCGACCCCCGCGACGCGAATTTCACCGGTCGCAACATCGAAGAAGCCTCCATTGCCTGGCCCATTGAGCGTTTCGGGGAAGATCATGTCCCAGCGCAGGCCATAGCTGAAAGTCAGCTTCGGCGTCACGCGCCAGGTGTCCTGACCGTAGAAGAAGAACCGTTTTTGCCGCTCGGCGGCGTCGGTCCCCGTGCTCACATAGCGATTCATGAATGTCACATCGCCAAGCAACAAGCTCGCAATGCCCAGG
>Ga0081539_10006900_pt1 | contig 10590 bp, 6 predicted proteins | sample TabmetS4T2R2_FD_71023 | JGI IMG/M metagenome (GOLD analysis project Ga0081539, IMG submission 71023) | Tabebuia heterophylla rhizosphere microbial communities from the University of Puerto Rico - S4T2R2 | ecosystem: Host-associated > Plants > Roots > Rhizosphere ... | reverse complement strand
TTCCCGTTCCGGCGGTACCAGATCCAGAAGGTCTGGCGGGGCGAGCGCCCGCAGGAGGGCCGCTACCGCGAGTTCCTCCAGGCCGACATCGACGTGGTCAACCGCGACAATCTGCCCTTCCACTACGACACCGAGATGCCGCTGGTCATCGGCGACCTGTTCGGGTCGCTGCCGATCCCACCGGCGACGATCCAGGTGAACAACCGCAAGGTCGCCGAGGGCTTCTACCGCGGGGTCGGTCTCGCGGACACGGCGCAGGTGCTGCGTACCGTCGACAAGCTCGACAAGATCGGGCCGGACAAGGTGGCCGCGCTCCTGGTCGAGACCGCGGGCGCCACCGACGCGCAGGCCGCCGCGTGCCTCGATCTGGCCGCGATCTCCGCGCCGGACGCGTCGTTCGCCGACCGGGTACGTGCCCTGGGGGTGACCGATCCGCTGCTGGACGAGGGGCTCGAGGAACTCGTCCAGGTGGTCGAGACAGCGGCCGAGCACGCACCCGGGCTGGTGGTGGCCGAGTTGAAGATCGCCCGTGGCCTCGACTACTACACCGGCACCGTGTACGAGACGCAGCTCGCCGGATACGAGGGGTACGGCTCGATCTGCTCCGGCGGCCGGTACGACAACCTCGCGTCGGCCGGCAGCGTGCGGTACCCCGGTGTGGGGATCTCCATCGGTGTGTCCCGCATGTTGGGATTGCTGTTCGGCCACAACGCGCTCGCCGTATCCCGGCCGGTGCCCACGTGTGTGCTGGTCGCGCTGCCGAACGACGAGCGCCGCCGGGACTGCGACCGGATCGCGGAGGCGCTGCGCCGGCGCGGCATCCCGACCGAGGTGGCGCCCACGGCCGCGAAGTTCGGGAAGCAGATCCGGTTCGCGGAACGGCGCGGCATCCCGTACGTCTGGTTCCCGGGCGATCCGGACGAGGTCAAGGACATCCGCTCCGGGGACCAGATCCCGGCCGACGCCGCGACGTGGCAGCCCGCAGCGGACGACCTCACCCCCCAGATAGCCGCCACCTCCGCGGACTGACCCCCAAACCTCCGCGATCTTGGAGTTGTGGTTGCCCTTTTGCGGCTTGAGAACAATACCGGTGACTTAGCGGGGTGGTTTCCGTTTCACGGTATGGGGTTTGCTGGCCGCCACGATGGTGACGGCGGGATCGGGGGGTCGGGGTGGGGCGCGGTGAGCGGCGCGTTTGGCCGGCCACCGGCTGATCTTGTGTTTGATGACGCGCGGGTTGCGGCGGGGTCGGCGCGGCGGCAGCAGGCGTTCGAGCAGTTCAGCGCGGGTGGCGCGGTGGGCGCGGGCGAGTCTGCCGGGGGGAAAACGCCGCCTGGTCGGTGACCTGGCGGCGGACGACCCGCAGGGAGCGGGTGAACGAGATCCGGTCGGGGTCGTGCCGGGCGTCTCGGGCGGTGGAGTGCATGAGTCCGCGGATGGCGTGGTGGACCAGCAGGAAGCCGTACAGTTCCTGTTCGGCGCCGTCGGGGTGCTGGGAGCGCAGCACCAGCCGGGGCCCGCCGAGGTGTGTTTTGATCTCGTCCAGGGTGGACTCGAACTCCCAGCGTTGGGCGTAGAGCGCGGCCAGCTCGTCGGCGGGGGCGCGGGCCGGGTCCAGGATGGTGGTGATCAGCCGGTAGACCTCGTCGGTGCCGGCGATGGTGTACTCCACCGCCCGGACCGGCACCCCGCGACCGCGGTGGTGGGAGTCACGGGCGTCGAAGATCTCGGTCAGGTAGGAGCCGTCGGGCAGTTGTTTGAGCACCGGCAGGACCCGGTTCTTGCCGACCCGCCAGAGCAGGTCCGCCCCGGTCCCGGCGGCGGCCTGCCACAGGTCCACGCCGGGGAAATTCCGGTCGGCCAGCAGCAGCATGCCCGGCCGCAGGGACCGGAACACCTGCCGGGCCAGCTCCTGCTCGCTGCTGCGCACCGGCCCGAACGCGGCGTCGAAGACCACGTGGGTGCCGCACTCCACCAGCCCGACCAGCCGGATCTGCGGACAGCCCACCCGCGCTTCTCCGCGCCCGGACCCCGGCCGGCCGAACGCCGCCTCGTGGGCCGCCGTGTCCGGCAGGTCCACCGTGCTGCCATCGATCGCGGTCAGCCGCCAGCCGCGGTAGAACGCGCCCGGCGTGTCCGCGGTGGCCACCGGCCGGCACACCTGGGTGAACAGCTCCCGCACCGGGGCCACCCCGAGCCGGCGGCGCGCCTTGACGATCGCCGCCGTGGACGGCACCGTCCACTGTCCACGCCACCGGCCCCGGCGGCGCAACCCCTCGGTCAGCTGCCGGGCCACCTCCTCATAGCCCTGCCCGCTGAACAGGCACATCGCCAGCACGAAGTACACCACCACCCGGGCCGGCAGCAGCCGGACCCGCTGCTGCACCCGCCCGGTCCGGGCCACCACCTCGTCCACCAGCCCGGGCGGGAACGCGTCGGTCAACACCCCCAACGCGATCCGATCCGGCAGACGCTCACCCGTCGACTTCAGCTGACCCGCACGCGGCACATCCCAGAAACGACCAAACCCGGCATAAGTAACCGGTATTGGGCTTAAAGACCGATTTGTTCCAACCACAACTCCAAGATCGCGGAGGGTCAACGGACCGGCGGGGCATCCTTCCGGATCAGCAGACGCCCGTGCGGGCGATTCCCGGTCACCGGGCGCCCGCGGAGCCAGGTCGCGGTCACCACGCCGGTCAGGCTTTGTCCGGCGTACGGGGTGACCGGGTTGCGGTGGAACAGGTCTCGGGCGTGGACGATGAACCGCCCGTCCGGGTTGAATCCGACCAGGTCCGCGTCCGCGCCCGCCGCGATCCGGCCCTTGCCGGAGAGGCCCACGAGCTCCGCGGGCCGCAACGCCATCCAGGTCACCACTTCGGCGAGTGTGTGCCCGCGGGCGCGCGCCGCGGTCCAGACCGCCGGCAGTCCGATCTGGACGGATGCGATGCCGCCCCAGGCGGCTGCGAAGTCACCGGTGTCCGGGCACTTGAGGTCGGGGGTGCACGGCGAGTGGTCGCTGACCACGCAGCTGATGACGCCCTCGGCCAGCCCGGCCCAGAGCCGCTCGGCGTTGGCCGCGTCCCGGATCGGCGGGCAGCACTTGAATTCGGTGGCGCCGGCCGGGACGTGCGCGGCGTCCAGCGTGAGGTAATGCGGGCAGGTCTCGGCGGTGACCAGGATGCCTTCGGTATGCGCCGCCGCGATCACCGGCAATGCGTCCGCGGCCGACAGGTGCAGAATGTGCATCCGCCCACGCGCGGCTCGGGCCACCCCGACAACGGTCGCGATCGCGGCGTACTCGGCCTCCGGCGGCCGGGACGCGAGGAAGTCCCGGTAGGCCGGGGAGGACGGCGCCGCGCGCAGGTGGTTCGGGTCTTCGGCATGCACGACGAACAGCGCGCCCACGGTGTCAACCGCCGCCGCGAGCTGCTCCGCGTCGACCGGCGGGAACTCGGAGACCCCGGAGTCGGCGAGGAATGCCTTGAAGCCGAACACGCCGGCGTCGTGCAGGGCCGGTAGCTCGGCCGCGTTGCCAGGCACCACTCCGCCCCAGAAGCCGACGTCGACGTGACACTGCCCGGTCGCCGCCTTCTGCTTGACGCGCAGCGCTTCCACGGTCACCGTGGGTGGAACGCTGTTGAGCGGCATGTCCACGATGGTGGTCACACCGCCCGCAGCCGCGGCACGGGTGGCGGTGGAGAAGCCCTCCCACTCGGTCCGGCCGGGCTCGTTGACATGCACGTGCGTGTCCACCAGCCCGGGAAGCAGCGCCAGCTCACCGAGGTCGACGTCGTTCGCGGTGTCGAGCGGCGCGTCGTACGCCTCGACGGCGGCGATCTGCTCGCCGCGGACCGCGACCGCGGCCGGCCGCTCGCCCTCCAGGGTGACGGCGCGTCTGGACCGGACGACGAGGTCGAACATGAGCCGAGCCTAACCGTCGAGCGGCCCTGCGCGGGCGAGTGCGGCCAGTTCGTCAGCGCAATCGCCGGGCTTGAACCGCTCTGTCAGTCGATGAAGTCGTACGCGGCCGTCGTGAGGAACTCGGGGAAGTCGTCCGCGAGCGCCACCCGCTCGAAGAGTTTGCGCGCGTCGTCGAACCGGCTGCCCGCCCAGGCCTGGTCACCCAGCGCGGCCCGGAGCTTCGCCAGCTCCTCGTCCTCGATCCGCCCGACCAGATCCGCGGTCACCACCGTGCCATCGGACAGCCGCACGCCGTTGCGGATCCACTGCCACACCTCGGATCGGGAGATCTCCGCCGTCGCGGCATCCTCCATCAGGTTGTTGATCGCCACGGCTCCGTTGCCACGCAGCCAGGACTCCAGGTACTGCAGCGCCACCGACACGTTGTTCCGCAATCCCGCCTCGGTCACGGCGCCGCCGGCGCTGGCCACGTCGAGCAGCTGCGCGGCGGCGACGGACACCTCGTCGCGCCGGCGGTCGAGCTGGTTCGGCCGGTCGCCCAGCGTGCGGTCGAAGATCTCCATGCAGACCGGAACCAGATCCGGATGCGCCACCCAGGACCCGTCGAAACCGTCCGTGGCCTCACGTTCCTTGTCCTCACGGACCTTGCCCAGCGCCACCTCGTTGACCGCCGGATCGCGGCGGCTGGGGATGAAGGCGGCCATGCCGCCCATCGCGAACGCGCCGCGCCGGTGGCAGGTGGAGACGAGCAGTTCGGTGTACGCGCGCATGAACGGCGCCGTCATCGTCACCGACGCCCGGTCCGGCAGCACCATGGCCGGGTCATCGCGGAAGTACTTGATGATGCTGAAGAGGTAGTCCCAGCGGCCGGCGTTGAGACCGGCGATGTGCGGGCGCAGCGCGTACAGGATCTCTTCCATCTCGAACGCGGCCGGGATGGTTTCGATGAGCACGGTCGCGCGGATCGTGCCGACGTCGATGCTCAAGCCTTCCTGGGCGTGTGTGAAGACGTCATTCCACAGCTCGGCCTCGCGGTACGACTCCATCTTGGGCAGATAGAAGTACGGGCCACTGCCGCGGTCGAGTAACTCCCGGGCGTTGTGGAAGAAGTACAGTCCAAAGTCGACAAGGGCGCCGACCGCCGGCTCGCCGTCCACCGGAAGGTGCCGCTCGTCGAGGTGCCAGCCCCGTGGCCGCATGACAATGGTCGGATACGGGCCGCCGTTCAGCTCGTAGTTCTTGTCCGGTGTGGACAGTGTGATGGTCCGGCGGATCGCGTCATAGAGGTTCTGCTGGCCACCGACCACATTGGCCCAATGAGGGGTGTTCGCGTCCTCGAGGTCGGCGAGCCAGACCTTGGCGCCGGAGTTGAGCGCGTTGATGGTCATCTTCCGCTCGGTCGGCCCGGTCATCTCGACGCGACGGTTGGTGAGGTCGGCCGGGGCCGGCGGCGCGGACCAGTCGGCCGACCGGATGTCCGCGGTCTCCGGCCGGAAATCCAGCCGGCCCCCGGATGCGATCTCCGCGTGACGCTGGGCGCGGGCGGCCAGCAGCTCGTTGCGGCGCGGCCGGAACCGCCGGTTCAGATCGGCGACGAACGCCACCGCCTCTTCGGACAAGATTTCCGTCATGGCCCTACCGTAGTTGACTTCGGGAGCCCCGCCACTGGGCGCTCGCCCGGGTTTGCCGCGTCCGCCCCCATTCGCGCCGATCTTGGAGTTGTGGTTACCCTAATGCGGCTTACCGCCGGTTTCTCGCCAACCACAAGTCCAAGATCGGCGCAGAGGGGTTACGCGTGACCGTTGGTGGGGGTGTGACGGGCGGTCACGTGGGCGCGCTGGTTGGGGTGCGCCAGCGGAGACGGAATCACCTGCGGCGCCAGGCGGTGCACCGGACGCGGGAGGCCGAACAGATACCCCTGTCCCAGCTCGCACCCCATCGCCGCCACCGCCCGCGCCCGCCCGGGTGTCTCGATGCCCTCGGCGATGACCGTCACGTTCAACGCCGCACAGATCGCCAGCACGGACCGGCAGAGCGCTTCCGCCCGGTCCGGCGCGATGTCCACATCGGTCAACGCCGAGTCCAGCTTCACGACGTCGACGGGTAGCGCGTGCAGCTGCGCCAGCGCGTTGTAGCCGCTGCCGAAGTCGTCCAGTGCGATGCGTACGCCCAGGGAGCGCAGCCGGGCGGCGACCGCGGCCGCGTCCCGCAGGTCCGGGATGTGCCGGGTCTCGGTGATCTCCACGACCAGCCGGGACGGTCGGACGGCATGCCGCTCCAGCGCCCGCAGCACGGCCTCGGCCAGGCCCCGACTCCCGAGCCGCGCCGCGGAGACGTTGACGTGCACGTCGATGGGCCGGCCGAACGCGTTGGCCAGCGCGGCCGCGTCGGCACACGCCCGGTCCAGCACGAAGTCGTCGATGGCGGCCACCAGACCGGTGCGCTCGGCGACCGTCACGAAGACATCCGGATCCACCGGCCCGACCACCGGGTCGGTCCACCGGGCCAGCGCCTCCACCGCGACGGTCGCTCCGTCGGCGAAGCGGACGATCGGCTGGTAGAAGACCTCGAAGCCGGCCGCGGCCGGTGCGCCGGCGAGTGCCCGGGCGAGCAGATGCGGCAGGTCGGCATGCGGCCCACCGTCCGCGATCCTCGCGTACCGCACCAGGTTGCCCTTGCCGCGGCGCTTGCTGACGTACATGGCGGCGTCCGCCCGGCGCAGCAGCGCGTCGGCGGCCTGTATCGGGCCGGCGGAGAGCGCCGGGTCGGACGGATCCGGCACGACCAGCCCGATGCTGGCGCCGACGCCGAGCGTGTGACCGTCGATGTGGAACGGGTCGCGCAGCGCGGCGAGGATGCGGTTGCCGATCGGCTCGGCCGCGGCGATCCGGTGTTCCAGGAGCACGGCGAACTCGTCCCCGCCCAGCCGGGCGACCAGGTCATCCGCCGGTACACAGGCGAGCAGCCGTTCGGCGATCGCATGCAGCAGCCGGTCCCCCATGGCGTGGCCGAAGCTGTCGTTGATCAGCTTGAAGTCGTCGAGATCCGCGAAGAGCAGGGCGATCGGCCGGCGCGGGTGCCGACGTTCGTCCAGCGCGAGCAGCAGTCGCTCGCGGAACAGCGCACGGTTCGCCAGGCCGGTGAGCGGATCGTGGAACGCCAGGTGATGCAGCCGCCGCTGGCCCTCGAACACCCGGTCCAGCAGCACGGTGTTGTCCACGATCGTGAACATCTGCCGAAGCACGACCAGTCCGAGCCCGAGCCAGCCGAGATACGCCTCGGCCGAGCTCAGATGCCCACCGGTGCTCGTTCGGACCGCGATGACCACACCGGTGGTGACCACGGGAACGTACGGCAGTAGCAGGTGTAGCCAGTCCCGCTCCCCCCGGCCGACGGCGTCCTCGGCGCGCGCCGGCGCGTACAACGCGGCGAACGCGATGAGCGGTGGACCGAGCAGGTATCCGGCCGACTTCAGCGGCGACGGCGCCGCGCCGGTGAGGTGCAGCAGCCACAGCGTGTCGGAAACGCCGAACGCCACCAGCCCCAGGCCGAGCAGCCGCAGCGGGCGGCGCCCCGCCCGCGTGATCGGCCGCGTGGTCAGCATCAGCGCCACCATGGTGGCCAGCATGACGTCGGCGATCGCGGTGGCGGCGATGATGCCCACCACGAGCGGACCCTGAGGGGCGTCGCGGAGAAGGGGTGTGAGCACCGTCGAGCCGATCAGCGCCAGCAGCGACCCGGTGATCAGTACGGCGTCGATGACCAGCACGACCCGGTCCCGCCCGCGGAATGTGGGACCCGGCCGGGGCAACGCGGACGCGGCCGCGAGCAGCGCGAGGAAAACGCACACCGGCAGGATCAGGTAGCCGGCATCGCCCACCGCGCCCAGCCGGATGTGATCCGCGTCGACCACGTCACGGGCCAGCGCGCCGGCCCGGACCAGCGTCCAACCGGTGAGGCCGACCGCCAGCAGCACCCGCCATCGGACCGCGATGCCGGCGCGGATCCGACCGGTGGCGAGGCAGAGGCCGACGGCGGCCACCCCGGCGGCGACCTCCGCCACGTCGGTGTACACCCTCCGCCCGTCGGACGGCACCAGCAGCTCGCCCGTCGCCACCACCACGGCGACCAGAGCGAGCGTGACCGGCAGCCGGACTGGAAGGAGCCGTGCCGTCGTCATCACCACCCCGGGCCGAGTCGCGACTAGCTACCCGCGACGGGTGTAAAGTACCGCGCCCGGGCGGTTCGGCCGACCTTGATATCAGTCGTCGGACTCGAGATCCGCGACGATGACCGTGACGTTGTCCGGGCCACCACCCTCCAGCGCCAGGTCGAGCAGGCGTTGCGCGCATGCCTGCGGGTCCGGCTGCGCCGCCATCTCTGCCTCGATCACCTCGGCCGCCACCACCGTGGTGAGCCCGTCGCTGCAAAGCAGCCAGCGGTCACCGGGCTCCGGCTCGACGATCACGTACGACGGGCTGACCGGTTCGCCCTGCAGCGCCTGGGTGACCACCGCCCGCCGCGGGTGGCTGCCGGCCTCCTCCGGCCGGAGCAGCCCCTGGTCGACCAGCATCTGCACGTACGTGTCGTCCTTGGTGAGCTGGTTCAGCCGGCCGGCACGCAGCAGGTACGCACGGGAGTCGCCGACGTGAGCCAGCGCTGCCCGGTCAGCGGAGAAGATCACCGCCGTGAGTGTGGTGCCCATGCCCTGCAACGCGTTGTCCTCGGCGACCGTCTCGGCGATCCGGCCGTTGGCCACTTCGAGGGCCTTGTACAGCGCGTCCATCTGGTGATCGTTGTCGATGGGCACGTCAAGGGAGGTCATGGCATCGACAGCGAGGCGGCTGGCGACGTCCCCGGCGGCCATCCCGCCCATACCGTCGGCCACGACGAGCAGCCGGTCTCCGGCGTAGTAAGCGTCCTGATTGTTGCTGCGGACGTGTCCCTGGTCGGTGACGGCGGCCCACCGCAGGTGCATGGTCATGGCGTGCAGCCTGCCAGGTCCGGTCCGGCCTGTCTGCAGCCGGTCGGCGGCACGCCGGAAGAAAACCGGCGGGCTTTCCCCCTCATCCCAACGTGAGCGGCCGCCCAAGGCAGCGTGGATCGACGCCGGTGACCCGCCGGGTGGGGGCCACCCATTCCAGCGCCGACGCCTGTACCGGCCAGCCCCGGATGACGACGGCGCTGTCCGGCGGGCGTACCGGCTGCGGGCAGAGTGTCTTCGACCGGACCTGGCCGTTCGGCAGGAACGTCACCCGGCCGTCGCGTTCCAGGACGGTGGTCGCGGTGTCGTCGACGGTGATCAGCTGGCCGCGTACGACTCGCGGTGGCCCGTTCCCGGCGGCGACCTCGACGGCGCTGTTCGGGAGCACCGGCGCGCGCAGGAAGACGACACCCACGACGAACGGGGCGACGAGCGCGGCCGCCACGGCCGGCCAGTGGGTGGCCATCCGCGCCGCCCAGGACGGCACCGGACCGGCGAGAAGCGGCCCGAGGATCGGCGGCACGGCCAGCAACAGCGCGGTGGTCACCTCGCCGGCCGCCAGCGCCGCCACAATGCCCGGCCACACCCAGAGCAGCACGAACAGGCCGAGCGCGATGGGTACGCCGAGCGTCACCACCGTGAGCACGGCAGTCTGCCCGGGCCGTCGGCGCTGTACCGCGGTCAACCCCATGATCGCCACGACCAGCATGAACAGCGCCGGCAACAGGCGCAGCTGCCAGGTGAAACCGGCCAGCACCGCGGCCAGCGCCACCACCCAGTCCGGCATGCGGAGCGCGGTGACCGCGAGCAGCGACCGTGTGGCGTCCGCCGGGCTCGGCGCGCTGACCAGCAGGACGCCCCCCAGCGTTCGGAGCACGAGGATGACCGCCGGCACGGTCCAGATCAGCGTGATGAACAGCGCACTGATCATCCCGAGCGGGCTGACGTACTGCACCAGCAGCAACATGGTCGGGATGTCCTGCCGGCTCAGGTACCACAGCCGCAGAACGAGCAACACCAACGGGAACGCGGGCAGCACGGTGAGCAGCCAGTTCAGCTGGATCCGGCGGCGGCGGGCCGCGGGCACCGTGACGGTCATCCGTTTTGCCCCGGTTCTCCGCGCCGTCCGTCGGCGAGGGCGACGGTCCTGTCCCAGGGCAGCTGCCGTACCTCCGGTGTCGGCACGTCCGGCTGCTGGGCGACCGCGATCGGCGTATCCCCGTTCAGCTTCGTCTCGATCTGCAGGTTGCGCGCGAACGCGTCCTCCCAGCGGTGGTCCTTCGGATCCTTGAGAGACCGGTACAGCGTGACGTTAACCAGGTCGCGCAGGGCGGTGTTCTCGCCCACGTTCACGCCCCACGCCTCGGTGGCATCCAGCCCGAGGTCCCAATGCGCGAGACCGGCCGGGTCGCGGGCCTCGTACCCGGCCAGGATGGCGGCGTCGGTGCTGACCGCCTCCACCCCGTGGTTTCGCAGCTCCTGGAAGCATTCGCTAACCCGGTTGCGACGTACCACGATCGCTTTGGCCGCGTCGAGCGCGTTCACGCTGGTCGACGTGGACAGCGTGCACACTGTACGGCCGCGCAAGTCGTCCAGTGTGGAGACCTTCGGGTGGTGGGCGAGGGTGATCACCGACTGCTCGGTGTACAGATACGGCGCCGAGAACGTCACTCCTGTCATCG
>Ga0081539_10006899_pt1 | contig 10590 bp, 13 predicted proteins | sample TabmetS4T2R2_FD_71023 | JGI IMG/M metagenome (GOLD analysis project Ga0081539, IMG submission 71023) | Tabebuia heterophylla rhizosphere microbial communities from the University of Puerto Rico - S4T2R2 | ecosystem: Host-associated > Plants > Roots > Rhizosphere ... | reverse complement strand
CGTTCCGTCATCTGCGGCTTCTCGACCAGCTCTATCGCGCCCATGGTTCCTCTCCCTCTCATCAGGCGGACCTGAGGGTCCGCCACTACGAATCGCAGGGCGCGGGCTTCAGCCCGCTCCCGCGCGGCCCCGCCGTAACTCTTGCAGCAGCGCCCGCTCTTCCTCGTCGAGCGCCGCGTGTTCGAGCAGCTCAGGGCGACGCTCGAGCGTCCGCGCCAGTGCTGCCCGCTTCCGCCATCGCCGGACTTCCGCGTGGTGACCGGACAGGAGCACGTCGGGCACCTTCTCGCCCTGGAACTCGGACGGCCGAGTGTAGTGCGGGTAGTCCAGCAACCCGCGCCCGAACGAGTCCTCCTCGACCGACTGCTCGTCCCCGACCACGCCGGGTACCAGCCGGCTGACCGCATCGACGACCGCCAGCGCCGGAATCTCCCCACCGCTCAACACGTAATCGCCGATCGACAGCTCCTCTGCGCTCACCAACGAGCGGACGCGCTCGTCCATCCCTTCATATCGGCCGCAGAGCAGCGCCACGTGCGCCAGGCCACCAAGACGCTCGGCCTCCGCCTGCGTGAACCGGCGCCCCTGCGGCGACGTAATCACGATCGCGTCCGGAGCGCCTCGAGTCTCCCGAATCCGCTCGACCGCACGCACCAGCGGCTCGGGCTTCATCACCATCCCCGGCCCGCCACCATAGGGCACATCGTCGACGCTGCGGTGCCGGTCGCTGGTGAAATCGCGCAGGTCGTGCACGACGATGTCGAGCAGTCCCCGCTCGCGCCCTCGCGCCACGACGCCTTCCGCCAGACCGGCCTCGATCATCCGCGGAAAGATCGTGACGATGTCGAACTTCATCTCGTAGCCGGCAGCTGGCAGTATGCAGCTGGCAGCAAGTCTTCGAGCAGATTGCTAATGCTACGTCGCGAACGATCTCCGCCTACTGCCCGCTGCCTACTGCCTACTGCGGGTTTCGTTCAATTCCAGTAATCCCTCAGGCGGATCGATCCGGATTCGCCTGGAGTCGACATCAATGTCCACGCAGATGTCGAGGGCAAAGGGAATCAGGATCTCACCGCGAGGACCGTCGATCGCCAGCAGGCTGCCACCGGCACCGCCGTCGACCCGCGCCACCTCGCCCACGCGCTCGCCCGTCACCGTTTCGACCGCGCAACCAACCAGCTGGAACTGATAGAAGGTTCCCTCCTGCAGTTCCTGGAGCGTGTCTTCGGGAACGCGAAGCTCGCCTCCCGCCAGCCGCTCGACGTCGTCGATGTGTTCCAGTCCCTCGAAGCCGAGAATCGGCCGGCCGTTCTGCACGCGCATCGTGGAGACGACCAGGCGCTCGTCGCGCGGACCGACGCGCGTCCACAACGCCGCACCGGGTGCGAATCGTTCGTCGATGAAGTCGGTCTCGGGATTCACCGCCACCTGACCGCGAAGCCCGTGCGGCCGTGCAATACGCCCGACCAACACCATCTCTTCCCAGCGCACGCCAACTCCCAACTCCCAACTCTGTTCCCTGACGCCAACCCCAAAAACGTTTGGGAGTTGGAAGTTGGGAGTTGGAAATTGATCGAGCTAGTCCCGTATATCCAGCTGCGCCCGAACGCCCTGCTTCTCCGCCGTCAGCGCCACGAGTGTGCGCAGCGCCGCCGCCGTGCGACCTTGCCGCCCGATGATTTTCCCCATGTCGCCGGGTGCGGTTGTCAACTCGAGCACCGTCATGCCGCGACGGTGCGAGTCGGCCACCTTCACCGCATCCGGGTGATCCACCAGCGCCCGTGCGACAACCTCCACGACCGACCGCAGCGCTTCGGTCGCCTGCGGATTCGCCGGTGCTCCTCGCCCCTCCATCACTCGCTGGCCGGCGCCGCCGACGGCTGGCTCGTCGCGGGCGGCACGGACAGGTCACGCGACAGGTGCTTGGCGATCAGCGTCCGCACCGAATCCGACGGCTGCGCACCCTGCTTCAACCAGTGCTGCACGCGGGCCTTGTCGACATCGACCTGCGCCGGCTTCGTCCGCGGGTTGTAGGTCCCCAGGTTCTCGACGAAGCTGCTCTCGCGCGCCGAGCGCGCTTCAGTGACCACCACGCGGAAGTACGGCTTCTTCTTGGAGCCGACGCGTCTCATTCGGATAGCTAACATTCAGTTTGTCCTTCGATGTCGGGCTTCGGGCAGAGCCTAAAGCCTTGTCACCTGGTCTTGATCAGCCCCCACGGGCCGCCCTTCTTCCGCTTCTTTCCGTGTCCCGCCGATGCGGCAGCCTGCCGCGGCATGTTGGCCGCCATCTGCGGCGGCAGGCGCGCGCCTTTCGGCAGCTTTGGCATCGCGCCTCCGCCGCCGATCATCGCCAGCACCTTCTTCATCTCGATGAACTGCTTCAGGAGGCGATTGACGTCCTCGACGGAGGTGCCGCTGCCGGCGGCGATCCGCTTGCGACGGCTCCCGTTGATGATGCGGTCGTTGCGCCGCTCCTCGGGCGTCATCGAGCAGATGATCGCTTCCACGCGTCCCATCTGCTTGGGATCGGCGTTCTGGACCGCCTCCTTCATCCCGCCGAGGCCGGGGATCATGCCGAGGATGCTCTCGAGCGGACCCATCTTGCGGATCGTCTTGAGCTGCTTGCGAAAGTCGTCGAGCGTGAAGTCGTTCTTCCGCAGCTTCTCTTCGAGCTCTTCGGCCTCGTCCTGATCGATCGCCTGCTCGGCCTTCTCGATGAGCGACAGCACGTCGCCCATGCCGAGCATCCGCGAGACGATGCGATCGGGATGGAACAGCTCGAGGTCCTCGAGCCGCTCACCGCTGCCGACGAACGCGATCGGCACGCCGACGACCGAGACGACCGACAACGCGGCGCCGCCGCGAGCATCGCCATCGAGCTTGGTGAGGACGACACCGGTCACGCCGACGCGGCGATTGAATTCGCCCGCGCTCTTGATCGCGTCCTGACCGGTCATCGCATCGGCCACGTACAGCAGATCCGACGGCTTCACCGTCTCCTTGATCTGCTGCAGTTCGTCCATCAGCTCATCATCGATATGGAGCCGTCCCGCGGTGTCGACGATGACCGTGTCGAATCCTTTGTTGCGTGCTTCGCTCAGGGCGCCCCTGGCCCGCTCGACCGGATCCATCGTGTCCGGCTCATACACCTTGACGTCGGCCTTCTCGCCGACGACGGCCAGCTGCTGGATCGCGGCGGGCCGGCGCACGTCGGTCGACACCATCAGCGGGTGTTTCCCCTGCCGCTTCAGCCACAGGCCGAGTTTTCCGGACGTGGTCGTCTTGCCCGACCCTTGAAGTCCGAGCAGGAGCACCACGCGCGGCGTCGGCGCATCCTTGCGCAGCCCGCCTTCGGTCTCGCCGAAGAGGGCGAGGAGCTCGTCGCGAACGATCTTGATGACCTGCTGCGCCGGGGACAGGCTCTTGAGGACGGTCTGATCCGTCGCCTTGTCGCGCACCCGGTCGATGAACGCCTTGACGACCTTGAAGTTGACGTCAGCTTCGAGAAGCGCCAGACGGATCTCGCGCAACGCCGTCTCGACGTGCTCCGCGGTCAGACGGATCTCCCCGCGCAGCGACTTGAAGGCGTCCTGGATGCGGGTGCTGAGCGAGTCGAACATTGGTGGTTAAGTAGCTGAGTAGTTAGGTGGCTCGGTCAGTCACAATCCGGCTGCTCGGCACCCGTACTGCGCGGCCAAGCCCAACGGGCGCAAACCCTTATCTTAGGCGAGCTTGACGGCTTCGGCAAGTACGCGTCGTCTATAATTCACAGGTTCAACCTGTCACATTCGGGACCGTCCGTGCGGTTCTTTCCGGGGAGTACTTCTTCGATGATCCGTTCGACAGCTCTATGCCTCGCGGTCGTGCTCGTACTCGGTCTGCCGAGCTTCGCCGGCGCGCAGGCGGAAAACACGCTCGGCACGCTCGGCGCCGGCATCGCCGGCGAATCGAGCACGCCCGGAAAGTGGACGGCGCCGGTGGGCCCTGCGCCGCGGATGCCGAACGGGAAACCGGACTTCAGCGGGGTCTGGGACCACCCCTACGTTCCGGACATGAGCATCACCAACCGCCGGGACCCGACGCTGCAGAAGGGACCCGCGACGCTTCCCTACTCGGACGCCGGCCTGAAGAACATCAAGGAGTACGATCCGGACAAGAACGGCGACTACACGGCGATGTGCATGCCCTTCGGATTGGTGCGCTCGATCAACGCGCCCTACCCGATCCAGATCATGCAGAACGACAAATACATCGCGTTCCTGTTCGAGCAGAGCACATGGTTTCACGTCGTGCCGTTCAAGGATCGGCACTCCGAGAACCTGGATCCGAAGTGGTTCGGGGAATCGATTGCCAGGTGGGACGGCGACACCCTCGTCATCGACACCATTGGCTTCAACGGGTGGACGAGGCTCGACACCAAGGGCGACCCACACAGCGACAAGCTGAATCTCGTGCAGACGTTCAAGCGGACCGACGCCGGTCACATCGCGCACACGGTGACGGTCGACGATCCCGTCTACTACTCGCAACCGTGGAGCAACGAGCGGACGTGGACGCTGACCAACGGCGAGCTGTTCGAGTACTCGTGCGAGGAGAACAACCGCCCGCTGTGGGAAGGGCGCCTCAAAATCTGGACGCCGCCGGCGTCGGAGCCGCCGCGCGGACCGAATGTGATCGGCTCAAAGTAGTTCCCGGTTCCGGGTTCCCAGTCCCGGTTCGATTAGTTCCGGGTTCCGAGTTCCGGGATTTCCAGGTTCCGAGTTCCAGTGGAACCGGAAGAAGGAACCGGAACAGGGAACCGGAACAGGAATCGGAACGAGGAACCCCCGGAACTCGGAACGGGGAACTCGGAACCGGGAACGACTGTCTCCACCATGTCTGACTCACAACAAAAGATCGCGACCACGATCGGCGTGCCCGTGGCGCGCCGGCACATCTTTCTCTGCGCCGAGCAGACGACCGCGAAATGCTGTGATCGCGAGCGCGGCATCGCGGCGTGGGATTTTCTGAAGAAGCGGCTGAAGGAGCTCGGCCTCTCAGAGCAGGGCGGGATTCTGCGATCGAAGGCGAACTGCCTGCGGATCTGCGAGGGCGGCCCCATCGCGCTCGTCTATCCCGAAGGCACGTGGTATGGCGAGTGCGATCCGCCGGCGCTCGAGCGGATCATCCAGGAACACCTGATCGGCGGCCGCGTCGTCGAGGACTTACTGATCGTGGAGCGAGCCTTGTCAGGCTCGCCCCCGACGCGGACCTGACAAGGTCCGCGCCAGTTCCGAAGTCATTCAGCGCGCGTTCAAGGTTCGCTCGAGATCATCCAGCCGACTATTGACGTCGCTCCAGCGCGCCTGTTCCTGTGCCAGCGCGTTGGCGAGATCGTTTTCCTGCGATCGCAGCTGCTGCTCGAACGCCTGCTGCGTCCCGAACTGTCGCTTGAACTGCGTCGCCGCCAGCTCGCAGTCGCGGCGCTGCTGCGCATTCACCGGCGCGCCGCAGCCGCTGTCGACCTGGTCGAGCTGTGCGGCCATTCCGGCCGTGGCTCGCGACGCCTCCACGACGCGTGCAGCGGCCTCCGAACGCTGACGATCGAGGTACGCCAGGCGCTGTTCCTGCATCTGCAGCCGCCCGAGCAGGACCTGGGCGCGCATGCTGCGCTGCGACGCTTGTGCCAGGTCCGCGCGCAACGCCCGCACTTCCGCGACGAGCGCAGTGACGGCGGCATCCGCCGCCGCGGGCCGCTGCGTTGCCGGCTCCTGCGCCAATGCCGGCGACCACGACGACAACGACACGAGCGGGATGGCCGCCGCGACCAGGACCAATGCTGTTGCGCGGATGCTCTTCATGATCGGCTCCTCGTCACAATCCGCTACTTCACGACTCGCAACGTCACGTCCACCTTGACGACCTCGCCCGTCACCCGATCTGCCGCGGCGGTGAACTGACGCGTCTGCCCATCGCGCAGGACCAGCGTATTGCTCGTCTGCAGGGAGCGAACGAACGGGAGCGTCGATACCGAGCCGGGCGATGCCTGCGATGCGGTCGCCACCCACTTGTCCTCGACCGACACGAACACCTCGAACCGTCCGTCCGGCAGCGGCCGTGCACTGCTGTCGATATTCGTCCCCACGTCCATGTACTGAACCGGGGACGGGCCAACGACGGGAAGCGGTTTTCCATCCGGTGTCGTCGGCGGGGTCATCGTCGGCATCGGGACGGCGCCCCCCATCCTCATGCGCGTCAACGCTCGTTGCGCGCCGGCGTTCACGTTCAACTTGTAGGGCAGCGAACTGAGCTTCTTGTCGCCCTGGTAGCGGGCGATCACGATCTCGACGTCGATCGGTGTCACCGCGATCGCTTGCGCGTCGGTCTTCGCGGCGGCCTCCTCGGCGACTTTCTGCGCCGCACCCGCCACCGCTTCGGCCTGACGCGCCGCGCCCTCGGCCGCCTTGTCGGCGTCGGCCGGCTTCTGTTGCCCGCGCGCCGGCGCCGCCGCTACGGTAGCGAGGAGGAACGCAGCCAACAACCACGATGTGTACGTCTTCACTGGCCTTCTCCTTCGAGTGCTGCAAACTGCTGCAGCGGCTGAATCACGATGTCCGAGATGGCGATGTCGGCGGCTTCGGTCGCGGTGTTCGGCGCGACCAGCTGCGAGGCGAGCGTTGGCGTGATCCGCCCGTCGCGTACGGCGGTCAGCAGCAGTTCCAGTCCCCGTTGTTCGTCACGCGAGATCAGGACTTCCGGCTCTCGCGGACCTGACAAGGTCCGCGCTACCACCGGCGGACCTGACAAGGTCCGCGCTACCGCCGGCGGACCTGACAAGGTTCGCGCTACGGCCGGCGGAGTCCGTCGTCCCGACCAGGGGCGTGGCGGCGCAGTCGCTTCGAGCTGAGGGATCGCGGGCTGCTCCAGGGCCGGCGGCGCAAGAACTACATCGTTGCCGGCTCTCGATGTGACCTGCTCTGGCGATGGCTCCTGCAACCAGATCGCGGCCGCGACCACGACGACAGCGGCCGAAGCGACCGGCACCAGCAGGACCCACCGCAACTGCCACCATGAAGCCGGAGCCGGCTCACTCGCGATGCGCGCGCGTATCCGGGCGACGAACTCCGGCGACGGATCGACCGCCAGGGCCGCGTCGATCTCGCGATCGAGCGCCGAATCGCCCGCCTCCGCGCCTTCGGCGCTTCGGCGTGGCAGACCTATCCTTTCCGCTGGTCTTCGATCGCCCATGACAATGCGTCCTTCAATTGCTGCCGCGCCAGGAACAGGCGCGACTTGACCGTGCCTTCCGGCAACTCCAGCAGCGCGGCCACCTCTCGAATGTCGTGCCCCTGGATTCCGGCAAGCACGATGACCACCCGCAGCTTCTCCGACAGCGCGTCAATCGCGTTCCACAACACCGCGGACCGTTCGTGCGTGTCGCCGCCGTCCGCACCGACGGTCGGATCCACGGCGACATACTCTTCCCGCGCCAGCCGCCGGCGATCGGACCGTTTCCGATCGAGCGCGAGCCGCCACGTCATGCGGACCAGCCACGCACGGAAACGCTCGCGGTTGCGAAGCTGACGGAAGCTGCGATACGCCTTGGCGAACGCGTCCTGCGCCACGTCTTCGGCGTCTTCGCGATGGCGCAGCACGCTGTAGGCGACGCGGAACGCCAGCGTCGAGGACTCCAACAGCCGCGCTTCGAACTCGCGTTCGAGGTCCTCGTCCGCGCTCACAGCGTCGGTCCAGGACTGGCTGGCGGTGCCAAGCGGCTCGGCCCGTTCATGCATCTCGCTTCACCAGGCAAGACGCCGCGAACCCTTCACGGGTTCAGTGGTCCAATCAGACGGAAGACAGCGTGTGGCCGAGTTTGTCTTTCTTCGTCTTGAGGTATTTGCGGGTTGATTCCGACGCAGGGATTTCGAGAGGGACGGCTTCGGAGACCGCGAGCCCGTAGCCCTGCAGGCCAACGAATTTTCGCGGGTTGTTCGTCAGCAGGCGCATCGTCTTGATGCCCAGGTCGCTCAGTATCTGCGCGCCGATCCCGTAGTCGCGCTGATCGGCCTTGAAGCCGAGGCGCTCGTTGGCTTCCACGGTGTCGAGCCCCTGATCCTGCAGTTCATAGGCGCGAATCTTGTTGGCCAGACCGATGCCGCGCCCTTCCTGATTCAGGTACAGCAGCACCCCTCGCCCTTCGTCGGCGATGCGGGTCATCGCGGTATCGAGCTGCGCGCCGCAGTCGCACCGCGCGGAGTGAAACACGTCACCGGTGAGACATTTGGAATGGACGCGGACCAGGACGTCCTTGCCGTCCTCGATGTCGCCGCGCACGAGCGCCACGTGCGTCTCGTTGTCGAGGAGATTCTCGTACGCGTAGATACGAAACGCGCCGTGCTCGGTGGGCAGTTCAGCGGTCGCCGCACGCCTGACGAGACGTTCCGTGCGCATGCGGTATTTGATCAGGTCCGCGATCGTGATCATCAGCAGCCCATGCCGGCGGGCGAACTTCGTCAGCTCCGCCACGCGCGCCATCGTGCCGTCGTCGTTCATGATTTCGCAGATCACGCCGGCCGACTCGAGCCCGCCGATGCGCGCCAGATCGACGGCCGCCTCCGTATGACCGGAGCGCACCAGGACGCCGCCGCTGCGCGCCCGGAGCGGAAACACATGGCCCGGCCGCACGAGATCGCGAGGCCTGGAGTCCGGCGAAATCGCGACGTGTATCGTGTGCGCGCGGTCGGCCGCCGAGATGCCGGTGCTGGTGCCATCCTTGGCATCAATCGAGAGGCAGAATGCCGTGTCGCGCAGCGACGGGTGATCGCTGCGCTCCAGCGGAATCTCGAGCTGGTTGAGCCGCTCCGGCATCATCGCCAGGCAGATCAGCCCGCGCCCGTGCTTCGCCATGAAGTTGATCGCGTCCGCATCCACCTTCGACGCGGCCATCGTCAGGTCGCCTTCGTTTTCGCGATCCTCGTCGTCGACGACGATCACCATCTTCCCGGCTTTGATGGCGGCGATGGCCTCGTCGATCGTGGCAAACGGGCCGCGCCTGCGTGCCCCTTTGGCGATGTGAATTTTCGGATTCTTTGTCGTCATTCTTCTTCGCGGACCTTTATGGTCCGCGTGGCCGCCCGCAAGGCGGGCGGTCAGGTAACCGTTGGCCTCAGGCGGCCCGCGATGTCCAGTGCGCGCACCACGTACTTGCCGATCATGTCGCACTCGAGATTCACCGAATCGCCGGCGCGCAGCGACGACAGGTTCGTGTGCGTCCAGGTGAACGGGATGATCATGACGTCGAACTGATCGTCGCGCAACGCAGCGATCGTCAGACTAATCCCATCGACGGCGATCGACCCCTTCGGGACCAAGTACGAAGCCAAATCGGAGAAAAATCCAATCGTGACCCAGTGCGCGTCGCCATCGGCCCGCGTGCTGTCCACGACCCCGCGACCGTCGACGTGGCCCTGGACGAAATGACCGCCGAAGCGGCTGTCGGCGCGCATCGGCCGTTCCAGATTCACCAGATGCTCGGGTTGCAGCGTACCGAGGGTCGTGACGCGCGCCGTTTCCGGGCCGATGTCGGCCAGCATCGCGTGGTCGTCGATTCGCGTCACGGTCAGGCAGACGCCGTTGATGGCCACGCTGTCGCCGGGGAGCAGCTCCGGCGCCAGCGAGGTGGCGATGCGGACCGTCGTGCCTCCGGCATCCGTCGGCGTCAGGGCGACGATGCGTCCGACCGACTCAATCAAGCCGGTGAACATAACCCTCGATGAGGACGTCGGGCCCGAGCAGCTCGATTCGGCGGTCGTGCAGCGCCGCCGACGAAAACGGACGGCCCTCGAGCAGCGGCACGCCGGTCGCACCGATCGGCGCCGGCGACACATACATCTGGACGAAATCGACGATGCCTTCCTCCCACGCAGCGGCGTGCACCACGGACCCGCCTTCGAGCAGGATGCTCTGGATTTCGAACGCCGCGAGCTCGCGCATGGCCGCGGCCATTCCACCCTGCGCGATCGGCAGCAACGTGGCCCCGGCATCGCGCAGCTTCTTTGCTCGAGGAGCGTCCGCGCTCATCGCGCCCGGCGAGGTCACGATGATGACAGGACCCGCATCGAGCGTCCGCAGGACGCGCGCATCGAGCGGCGTGCGCAGCCGCCGGTCGAACACGACACGCGCGAGTGGGCGCTCGCGGAATACGTCGCGCACGGTCAGCAGGGGGTCGTCGACAAGAACAGTCTCAGATCCCACCGCGACGCCGTCGACGAGGGCACGGACATACTGGGCATGCCGCAGGGCCTGCGGCGAGGTAATCGCCGTGCGTGTGCCGCGTGCCGCAGCGATGTGACCATCCAGGCTCGTCGCCGCCTTGAGAATGACGAACGGCCGCCCGTGTCGAACGGTGGTCAGAAACGGCTGGTTCAACCGCGTCGCCGCGGCACGGCCGATGCCGACGTCGACGCGAATACCATGCTCGCGCAGCTTCGCGAACCCCTGTCCGTTGACGAGCGGATACGGATCCTCCATCGCCGCCACGACACGTTTGATGCCTGAGGCGACGATGCGATCCACGCATGGGCCCGTGCGGCCCACGTGCGCGCACGGC
>Ga0081539_10006898_pt1 | contig 10593 bp, 12 predicted proteins | sample TabmetS4T2R2_FD_71023 | JGI IMG/M metagenome (GOLD analysis project Ga0081539, IMG submission 71023) | Tabebuia heterophylla rhizosphere microbial communities from the University of Puerto Rico - S4T2R2 | ecosystem: Host-associated > Plants > Roots > Rhizosphere ... | reverse complement strand
TGCAAATCCTCGCACAAAGCCATCCAATACAACGATGGATAGTCAAGGCTTGGCAAATAAGAACAGCCAAAATATCCCATCGATCCAACCTTCAAAACGCATTCCACCAATTTTACTCGAAGGTACTGTCAAGCCAAGTCGAAACCATTGTTCCCTTCATTCGCTCACCATAGTAGAAACTGAGAGTTGTTGTCACAATACCAGAATCTAAACAATCAGCCAAGGAAATGCACAAACAGTCCAGAGACAACGAGCTGGAAAATCCAGATGACTTAGATAGATGTGAGCTGGATAATAATGAGGGTGAGAAGGATAATGAAGCGTTGCAATTTATACGGATGGATCAGGGATAGATGGGAAGATAGGAGCGACTGCATACTCCACCACAATTACAGCATATCGACACCTGAGCACTGATCAAGAATACAATGTTTATTCCAGTGAGCTGTCTGCATTTCTCCTAGCAGTTCAAATCCTGAAGCAGCTAAGGCAACTTCGTACCATCGAGCCTCCAAATAGGTGCGACATCTACTCAGACAGCCAAGCCGCATTGAAAGCTTTAATAAACTCCCAAAAACAATCTGAGCAGGTAATAATCAAAGACATTCTTGACGAGATCGAACGACTCTACAATTATATAGAACTTTCGTTCACTTGGATCCCTGGTCACCAAAATATTCAAGGAAATGAGAAAGCAGACGAAGCAGCAAAGAAAGTCACACAAGATCCTGCAGTCAACACCGCACCTACCTGGAAAATTTCAGACATGGCTTTCGAGCGAGTCGAGTCGAGTTCGATCTCATTTTCTATGTTCGAGTCGAGTTTTGCTTTGGATCAACTCGAATTTTTGATCCATGCTTAAGATCGACTCGATTTCGAGTTGATCTCGATCTTCAAATTTCGAGTTCGATTCGAGTGAGCCGATCTTAGCTTGAGCTCGACTCGACTCGATATGCTCGAAAATACAATATGCAAATCGCTTATAAATTACAGCTTATTTTGTACAATACGTATGTGACTTAGAATCAAGATTTTAGATGTAACGTATAAATTGCTCTATGAGCTAAGCTGCAGCTGAATTATACGTTACATTTCACACTAATTTTGATTGGCTAATAACTATGTAACGTATAATTAGACTTCAGAGATTGTAATAATTTCAATTATACGTTACATGTTTATAACACTACCAGTAGTGCAAATAAATGGTTATATTTATGCGGGAACAGTTTTTCTAGCAATCTTTCCCCCAGTCCTTTTTTGTGTAGACCGGCCTCCTTTTAAAGCAGCCCGTTTTCGTGGTGCAGTAGGCTTTCCTCCTCCCCCTCCCCCGCCACCTCCACCTCCACCTCCACCTCCACCTCCTCCCCCGTAACCTGCACCACTACTGGCCCACCACGGAATATTTTTACGTCCTTCATACCGATTGGGTATAATTGCTAACGGCGACGTAGGGTCCATCATATTAACTAAGTCACGAATAAGCTTGGAATCATGTTGCATAATTGTTTGTCGCTTCGCGAAAATTGCACATCGATTACTATTATTAACATTGTATAAGTCATATCCTTACAGCATTTCAAACCAATGAATAATGAATGGTTCTGCGGCCAAATGGAGCGCTGCATATGCTTCCAACGAGATACGCAGATCACCTTTAATTGACTGTACAATATCCTTAATCACTTTTGACATTGCACCGCGAGGAATCAGAGTCGATGTACTCTTTTGATAATGCCGGATCTCTCTCAATGCAATTGCTTCAAGTCAGTTTAGTTCCTCGAAAAAAAATATACTACTCGCTTTAAAGCGCCCTCGGCTACGTTGATGAAGCTTGAGTTTAGGACCATACATTTCTTTTATAACGCCAGCATGTGTGGTTGGCTTGTGTGCGCTCCAATGTGGCTCTGGAATTTCTAAGCCGTTAGAAAGCTTCATCATTTTTCGTTTCTTCGGGTTTGCTGATGAATCTTCATTTCGAAGGGGCTCAACATTTTGAGCGCTTCGATATGGGATTGGGTTGATCGATGGAAGAGAATAATCTTCGAGCGAGGGATCAATATCTATTCCAATGCCTGCTGTGATAGATTCCATGACCATCGACAATGGGAATAGTGAAAGGGGGTGAATGGCTGTAACGTAATTTAAACACGCACAGACCGTTCGCATACGTAATGCACGTTACAGGCAAACATCCCCCCCCCCCTTTTCACACCCCTTTTTGTTTATTATATAAACCGTATCTCGATACAACAGTAATCCAGGCCTCAAGTTTGTTACAATTGACAAAGTATATTCGATATTTCTGTTTCTATCTAATCGTAGATGAAGAAAGTAGCTTTACGCCAACGCTTTAAACCTCGTAAACGTATCAAAACTGAATATTCTCTTCGAGAAAATACTACCCATACACGAGAATGGGAACGCTCCAAAGTTGGATTAGAAAGTGCCCTTCTCAAAATCGATCGTAATAAGCGAGTTGCCATTTTTCGAGAGCGACAGCGACTAAGAAAAAAAAACGAATGGAACTCACTAACAAAGGAAGCGAAAAAGGAGTATGAGGAATCTATGATTGCGAAAGTAACAACGCTTTATAAAAAGAAAAAAGAGGAATTGCGTCGTGCATGGTATAACGAAATCGAAGAAACCGTCGGGCTCCAAGAGGACGGTGAGTTAGAAATTCACGATGATTCAACAAACGATGACAAAGAGTCAAATAGCTCTGCCTCTGATTTCGAGACTGACGAAGGTGATGAAGAAGTCAGAAGTCCCGAAACAAAAGCGAAGTTAAGCCATTCGATTGCAGATATATATAACCCGGCATTTGAGGATATTAAAGATGCTGTCCGAGGATTTGAGGAATGGGGTTCTTATGAAGAAGAACCCGCTGATAGCGACAATGAATATGACAGTGATATTGAAAAAAACAAAGATGAAAGCGAAGACAATAATAAAGATAATGAATAGATTAGTAAATCTCAGTGTTCGCATGTAATGACAAATTGCTAATTGTAACGTATAAAATTATCAAACAACTAACCAAAAATTTAATTGTACGTTACATGCCTTCGTTTGAATTAATCAACGCTTTCCACAAATCATGAACATAATTCACTTCAACAGTTTCCTCTTCTTCTACTTCGTCATTGATCGTGAATTCGTCTACATCCTCCTCTTGATCTTTCAATATCTTTCCTTGTCTGACTAACATACTTTTTACAAGCATGCTTTCGGTCACAGTTGTATGGTTCAAACGTGCTCTTATCGGAGTGACAATACGACCACTCTTGCTGAATTCTCGTTCGACGCCTGCTCCTGTTGCAGGCACTGCAAATGTATCTCTAAACATCATCGCTAGCCGAGGATATGAAGGCGCATTAATCTTCCACCAACCTAACGGATCCCTTTTCTTTGGAGCTGTGGGTCCGGCAATATAGAGGTCATACTCATTCTGAATACCACGTTGCTTTTCTGCTTTAGCTAAAGCACGATAATAATCATCATCATTATCTTCAGAGTCTTCGTCTATTGCTCGTTTCCTTTTGAGCGTTGTTTCCAATCGAGGGACTTGCAAAGTTGATTCGTAGTTATCAATATATCGCTCTCGACAATCATAACTGTATTTGCTTTTAAAGTGAGGCTCGAAGCTATCTTGTTCAAATAGCAACAACTTGCCTGAAGGTTCAAGAATAACAGCATCTGAATAAACAAATGGATGCTCCGTTTTCTGATAATACTTGCTGAGTTTGAGACGCATTTGCTCAACTGCGACTGCAAGAGTTTTGGTCCAAGCGTTGTTTCGATAACGCGGACGAGCGAGCATTGTCTGCAAGTCGTCGATATTGTTAAAAAGGCTCTCATATGACCAAAAGACGTGATCAATTCTCGGACGCGATGTCTTTTGAAGTTTAACGCTGACGAGTTTGAAAGGAAGAAGGATAGTAGTCAATGTCTCGACTTGTTCCCATTCAGTTTTTGACAATTTGTACTGCCAGAGCTTGAGTTGTTTTGCTTCGTCTTCTTGGTCATGGATATATTGATCGATAGGTTTACGCAGATAGCAAGCTCGTGTCAGCATGAAGTAGGCTGAATTCCATCTTGTTGGAACATCATATCGCATACGAAGAGGTTTTATTTTCTTGTACTCGCAAATCTTAACGAACTTCTCCCACTGCTGCGTACTAGAACGGAGAACCTATAAGTTAGCATAATTCTAGATATATAACGTGCAAAGTAGCTTAATGGACTCAAAACAACCGATGACTGGAATTTGGGACATACTTTTGCAAGGCCTCTAATCTTTGACAATGTCCCGGCAAATGATTCTGTTTCATCTTCAACAACCTCAACTTCTCCGTCTTCTTCATCATCTTTCGACTTTACAACTTTAATTGAACGAAGAAATTTTTGAACAGCCAAATTGACGATGTGATCGAGACAGTTGATGTGCATTTTTTTATGATCCCAATTGATCTGCTTTTCCGTCTTGAGAATTGAGCTTAAATGGCTGACCATACTGGTGTTGTTGCTTGCAGCGTCCGTCGTAATACAGAAGAGTTTTTCTGTGATATTGAAATCTTCGAGAATAACAAATAGCTCTTTAGCGAGGTATTCTCCAGTATGACTTCCTACTAGTCTCTCGAATGCCAACAATGATTCATTTAGATGAAATCTTTGATCGATCCAATGACACGTTATTGCTAAAATGTCAGCCTAGTTTGATCAAAAGGTTGTAACGTATAAACGTAATTTTCACGGTGCAGAAAATTTAATTTATACGTTACAAAAGTTTAACATACCTAGAAACGCAAAACAATTTCGACTTGTCCAGCAATCCAATGCCAGACTTATCTTTGAATCACACTTAGCTAGCGTCGACTTAAGATCATTCTTTGCTAGCAGTGCTTGCCGAGTTAAGTCTGTCCGTATCGTTTTTCGTGATATTGAAATCGGTGTTGCAAAATGATTACTCGAAGCAATCCACTCTATCAGACGTTGAAAATGAGGATTATCGACTTGAATGAAAGGCACATTGCCCGAAATAAAAAACTTCAATACTTCTTCACGAATAGTATCCATGCTAAAATTGAATTTTCCTTTGCTTTTGATCGACTCGGGCTCGAAGAACTCTTTCAGAGTTGAGCTACTACTTGATGAACGATTCTGCGAATAACGTTTCAAAGCCTCACATGATTGTGAATGACGCTTGAGGCTAGAAGTTGTTCTTTGTTCGTTTCTTGCGGGGTGACCCAGTTCTAATCGACATCCTTTACATACACATACAGGGCGGCCTTGAATACAGTTTACAGCTTCATCGAAGTTATTCCAATATTGCGATCGGTTTTGCTTTTCAAATTGCCAAGGAAAGTTACGTGCGAAGTTATCCTATCATTAGTAAAATCAAATAAGAAGACACTTTCAACAATGTTGCCGCTTCTATCTTATCAAATTCGTTGCGAACATAGAAAATATTCCTTTTCTTTGTTGTAGTAGATGTTAATTGACTTGATCTAGATAGACTCGCGACACTTAGAGCAGTTTCTTGTTCTCCATAGATATCATCGTCGATATCTTCATCAACATTTATCTGTGAAAAGGATTCGTCAGGGTGAATATTGTCATCAACATACGACGAGCTTGCCATGTCGGTTTAGCGACATCAACCATAACGCTTGATCATTATATGGGGAACAAATAAATAGTGTTTTCATTGTTCTTTTAAAAAGGAGTTGTTGTGCGTACAAGTTAGTTTTAGTTTCTTTGTACATTGACATACAAACATCGTTTGTTTCTTGTGCAATCAGAGAACAGATAATAATTATAGCTTGTAACGTATAACTATTGCGATTGGGACCCACAAAGCAAGATTTTACGTTACATCTAAATTAGGGGGTCATATGAGCCATTTTTTGAAGAGCTTAAGTTAATATCAGTATATAACAAAAGAAACGTATATTTTAAAAACAATGGTTGTCAACACGAATTATTCATCGACAATAAAACTCTGTGACATATGTGGCGGTAAAATGTAACGTGTAAAAATATTATTTGTGGCCTACAAAGCATGATTTTACGTTACATTCTATTGGGATCACGTGAATCAAAATTTCGAGCGAGTCGAGCGATCTCGATCGAGTTCAGCACTTGCGCAACTCGAAAGTTCGATCCTAGATGAAGCTCGACTCGATCGAGTCGAGTTTTGATGGTCTGTGCACGAGTTCGAGTTCGAGTTCGAGCTCAAAAATCTGTTTTCGAGCGAGTTCGATCCAAGCGAGTCGAGCGATCCTCGAGCGGCTCAACTCGGTCAGCCATGTCTGAATGTTGCCACGGTCTACTAATGAGTCCAGCACTCAACAACTCAATCGTGCCCGTGCACAAACGAAGTAAGCTGATCTCTCTGGTTTTAAAGTTGTGCTGACTCTTTACTTGTAGGATTGAAGAGATAGATCGATTGTTCCATAGATTGCAGGTGATTGAATCGGAATGGCCATTTATTACCACTGATGGCAAGACTTGTTATGACGATTTCTATAAGAAAATACAGGATGTCTCTGTAAATCGCGTCTGTGTATCGTGTTCGTGCATCGATCATTCTCGGACAGCTGGTACCGTTTTAGATATCGATGTAGAACTATTGAGACCGCTGCAAATCGATTCACATGAAGTTCCATTTCCCTTTTCCTGTGGTGTGGAATGTCTTGATTCTGAGAGCATCATGATCGACAGACTGGGCCTGTCTCTGTCACCTGAGACTTCACATCGCATGTACCTCTGTGTTTCTTGTCATAAGCATCTCTGCACTGGACAGTTACCCCCGAAGCTCTCGCCAATCATCGCTGGCTCAGCTGTCAATCTCCCAACTTTCAGCCACTGGAGCTAAGGGACTTGTCATGGATCGACTCTATTATTATAGCTCGAGGACACATGTTTGGCGCCATCGTTCGTCTTCAGAGATGTGCAAGCGCCTCTGACTCTGCGTACTTTGGGATCAAGGGACATGCTGTTGTCGTTCCTCAAGACACAACTCAGTTGATCGACATTCTTCCTCTGCCACCTGCTTCGCTCCCAGACCACGTTCGAGTTGTCTGGTCTGGAGTCTCCTCTGATGCTCCGAACCGACATCAGTTGAAGCATCTATTCACCGTCAGTACAGAGAGAGTGCGAGCCGCATTGTACTGGCTCAAGCGTAATCACCGAGAGTATCAGAGTGTGGCAATCGACGATGCCGAAGTTCGAACTAAACAGGTGGCAGCCGGTCTTCATAGCTGTCGAGCTCCTGGACTCCATCGCATATGTCAGTAGGTCGACTGCCAAAGACTGTATGAAAGAAGGCTTTGGTGTCACCGTCGACGACTTGGATCATGAGCATCATATGTTCACAACCTCTGAGATAGTCGATGTCAACTGTGTCTCCGTGCCAGCTAATGCCTTGACGTTAGAACGTCTTGCGACCCTCACTGACAATCACACCATCCACATAGTCAATGGAAACCGCATTAAGCGAGACCACAATGAACCGTCTTATTTCACATCTGCTTTTTCAACTCTATTCCCATATGGAACCGGAGGCTACCTCGACCCCCGTCGACGGAAACCCCTGTCGCGAGCCAAATGGCAGAGCCTTCTTCTGCGATACTCCTCCAGGTGCACAAATCACCAATTTCTCTCCCTATATAATCTACTGTACTGATCGTGCTCTTTAGAATATTTCAATCCAATCCGTCTTTTGTGCTTCTGTTGTTCGATCTTCAACGACGTCGCTCTGCATTCTTCAAGAGAAATCTGTACACTCAAAGTAAATCTTGGGAATCAATAGAGCCTTTGATTCGATCCATCACACCAGAACGATTGTTGACTGCAGCGGCTGTGGCACGACGACACGAGGTGATCGAGGATCAAGGCGTGCTTGCGTTGCTCAAAGGCGTTAGTAGGCTCGGATGTGCTGCGCCTGGCTCCGACGCCAAAAAGGCGACTTCGCTTCCTCGTCTCAAGTCCGCCGTCGTACACGAAGGTCTACCGATCATCTTCATGACGATTAATCCAAGCGAGCGATATTCGGCGTTGAGCCTTCTCTATGCTGGAACAGAGATCGATGTCGAAGACTTTGTGCCAGAAAGGTTCTCGTACTTAGAACGCATGAAATCGATGTTGGCTAACCCCCTTGCAGTTGTCGATTACTTTCACAACACTGTTAATGCGATCATTGCGAGTGTCATTGAGGGAGGCATGTTTGGAGAAGGTGCTCATTATTACGGAGTTGTAGAATATCAGGGTAGAGGCACGCCTCACATCCATATCTTGGTACTTCTCATTCTATGCTATGATTTGCTATCTTTTCTTCAATCTCAGCTCATGTTTTGTCCAGCTATGGATACCAGACACTGGATCTCTCAATGACATACGGAGAAAGGGGATGGACAATCCCAATTTCCGAACGAGGCTCCTTAGATGGATGGTCAATTTGATGTGTAAGAAGATGCCTAGGGTGGCGGTGGACGAAACGCATGGAGAGCCAGGATTTCAGGTGTTTCAGCCCTATCCTTCCCCTGACCATCTTGCATTTGATGAGGTGAAAGACCTTCATGTACACGACATCGTCTGTTCTCGTCAGATGCATAGCGAGAAACATACAACAGCGTGCTTCAAGTACAGCACGAAAGAGTGTCGAATGCGATATCCTCATAGTCTGGTGCAGGTCACTATGATGGACCCTGCCACAGGCGTCGTTTGGCTCGAACGCGACCACTGCTGGCTGAATGCATATAACCCATGGCTCGCTCTGATGATCAGAGCAAACCATGACATCCAGATTCTACTCACCAAAGACCATGTCTTTGCCGCTATATTTTACATCCTTAAGTACGTATGCAAACCGGAGGAGACGCTCCACTCAAAGCTCATTATAGCGGCTGCACATCGCGCTGCCTTCACCTCAGTCTCTCCCGCCAACACTTTGAATGGTCGAAGGATGATCTTGCAAATCTACAATAAGATCGAGAGCCATCGAGAAGTCGGAGTCCCCGAGGCGCTCTCACATCTTCTTGACTACCCCGATTATTATTCAAATATGACTTTTCAGAATATAAACACCACTCAGCTCTGGCTCTACATTACTCGGTTGCAAGAATCTCATGAACACCAGAATATCGTCTCTGACTCTGGTCACCTTCATTCTCAAATCATTGACATTCATCAAGGCCTTACTCTTCTCTCTCCCTTTGACGACTACAGGTTTCGTGGAGAGACGCTGGCTCAATACTCTTTGTATGACTACTGCTCTCTGATCTATAAACGCAAGCTGCGTAATGGCTTACAATTCACTATCGATCACCCACAGCATGCCACTCACACTCAGTTCTGCAGAGAGACTGACGGTGTGACGCCTTGTCTCACAGGCACTCTGCTCCACCTCCGTCCCAATTCACCTGATTTGAGACTACGTGAGAAGTTCTTTTGTGTCCTTGTAGCTCTCTTTGTTCCTTGGTCCGGCGACGTTCCGCTTCAGCGTTCGACAGACTCATGGGAGGATTGTTTTTGTACTCAGCTCCCTTTTTTGTCTTTGAGGATATGCCGTTATATCTTCAACCTCGACTTGCTTCACAGATCCAAAGAAGAGAGTGAATTCGATAGGATGCAACGTGAAGCACGTCAGATTCCGTACCTTGGCTATGAATCTATGCTTGATCCAGACGATGCTGATGGCTTTGGTGACGATGACGACGATCATGCCCCCATCTCATTGCCGTTGACTGAGATAGTAGATGATGTGCTCACCTTGGGAGTTGAGGCAGTTGACTTTTACACGCATGAGGCCATCGATGCCGGCTATGAGAGTGGCTTTTTCAATGCGTCGATGCCTGATATTATTCAGAATAGCTTCTCATTTCTCTCCAAGTTTGACGTTGCCGGTGCCTACAAGTTTCTCGATGCCGATGACGACAACACCGTTGGTTCCATTTCAATGCATCACAGTTCATTTTCACTGGTTCTGCCGTCAGTCTCTATTTCCGATCTATGTGGCCATGGCGACGAGGCCTCATCGATTGCAAACGCTTTCACTCTGAATGTCGACCAGCGTCGTGCCTATAGTCTCATTGTCCATCATGCTCTCCACTGTCTCGGCCTTCCTAACCAGCTATTGATAGCTGTCTTTAGAGAAGCCGGTACAGGCAAAACAAGGGTGATCAACGCCGTGCGAGCGTGGTTCACGAGAATGGATAGAGCTCAAGAGCTTCTCGTAACTGCGACGACAGGGACAGCAGCAGTAAATATTAATGGTCGGACTGTGCACAATGCCACAGGCATAGGAATCGAGATGGGTGACGTCACTCGGACCTCCAAAGTTACGGACAAAACAAAGAATCTATGGGAAGGCTGTCGATATATGATAATTGATGAAGTCAGCATGTTGTCCTGTCAAACGATAGTCGCTCTCAATGCCCAACTGATGAAAATCAAGAATCGCCCTTCGTCTATATTTGGTGGCGTCAACATCATTTTCTTTGGGGACTTTCTACAGTTTCCTGCTGTCTCTCGCTTGGATCTCTACATCTACTGCCCTCAAAGCCAGTATGCATTAGGCCATCATCTCTG
>Ga0081539_10006897_pt1 | contig 10593 bp, 9 predicted proteins | sample TabmetS4T2R2_FD_71023 | JGI IMG/M metagenome (GOLD analysis project Ga0081539, IMG submission 71023) | Tabebuia heterophylla rhizosphere microbial communities from the University of Puerto Rico - S4T2R2 | ecosystem: Host-associated > Plants > Roots > Rhizosphere ... | reverse complement strand
TTCCAGCGATCCCGACGGGACGATCTGGGTGGGCGGCGGCACGGTCACCTGCGTGCGCGGCCAGGTCGAGCTCTAGGCGGCGCGGTCGGGCGCCCGCTCAGCCGAGCGAGGCGACCTTGTCCGCCAGCGAGCGCATGCCGAGCGCTCGGGCGGAGGCCGCGGCCGCCGTCAGCAGCTCCCCTGCCCGCCCGCGGTCGCCGGGCTCCCCGCGCCGCAGGAGCGCCCGCGCGTAGTCGTACCGCGTGTGGGCGAGCCAGGGTCGCGCCGCCATCTCGGCGTTCATCCGGAGCGCGGCCTCGAAGTGCTCCACGGCCGCCGGCCACCGGCCCATCGTGGCGGCGAGGATCCCGAGGCCCCTGGACACCGACCCCCGGCACAGCTCGGGCGGCAGGGTGGCGTTGAGGTGCCCGAAGGGCTGCAGCCGGGCGTACACGGCGCCCGCCCCCTCGGGGTCGTCGAGGTACCGGCAGACCTCGGGGAGCAGGCTCATGCCGAACAGCCACTGCATCTCCAGGTAGAGCGGGAAGCCGTCGGCGGCCAGCCGGTCGAAGGCCGCGCGGGCCCGGGCCTCGCGGCCCAGCTCGGTGTCGACGTCGAGGAGGACGTAGCTCCAGACCGGGTAGGCCGGGTGCTCCCCGACCGCCCGTTCGACGACGCCCACCATCGCACCCAGGAGCCCGCGCTCGCGGTTCAGCTGGTACATCTGGAGGTCGAAGGCCATCTGCGGGTTGGCCGTCACGTCCTGCTGGCCGAGCTCGAACGCCGCACGGATCAGGTCGCCCGCGTCGTCGAACCGCCCGTCGAACAGGGCGAGCTTGGCCCGGTTGACCCCGGCGAACCAGAGCTGGGCGGGCTGGCGAAGCTCCTCGGCGATCCGGGTCATGGCCTCGAACGCCTGGCGGGCGGTGGCGGTGTCGCCGGCTTCCAGCAGTGCGTGGAAGCGGTACTCGTGCCCGGCGTAGGCCCGTTCGGTGTCCTCGATCTGGCCCGCGACCGCGACCAGCTCCTCGGCGATCGCCCGGCGCCGATCGACCGTCCGCGGGCCCATGTTCGCGCAGTGCCGGCCCTCGAGCGCGTAGGCCAGCGCGGCCCGGTCTCCCAGGCGCCGCGCCATCCGCAACGCCTCCTCGCTCATCGCCTCGCGCGGCTCGGGCGGGACCGTGTCCCGCAGCGGGCCCGCGGCCAGCCGCGCCAGCAGGCGCACGCGCAGGTCGCCCTCGCCGTCGCCCAGGAGCGCCAGGGCCTCCTCGAGGAGGGGGACGAGGTGGGGATCGCCCCAGGCCCTGGACCAGACGAACCGTCCCCCGTACCCGAGCGCCGCCCGGGCCAGCTGCTCGGCCGAGCCATCGCGGCGGGCGAGCTCGGCGGCCGTCAGGAACGTCTCCCTGGCCCGCACCTGCTCGCCGGCCCGAGCCAGCGCGTCGCCCAGTGACAGCAGCAGCTCCCGGCGGGCATCCGGCGGCCCGCCGGGCTGGAGGGCGATGGCGCGGTCGTAGAACCCGGCCGCCGGCGGATAGGCATGCAGCGACAGGGCCCGGTCGCCGGCGTCGCGCAGCGCCCTGACCGTCCGTTCGACGAGCTCCCCGCGCGCGACCCCGCCGGCGCTGGCGTACTCGACGGCGCGGAGGTAGTGCGACGCCAGCATCTCGGCGTGGTCCTCGCGGCGGGGGAGCGATTCGATCCATCCCGCCGCGGCCAGGTGCCGCTCGGCGCGACGGACCTTCGGGATCTGCTCGTAGGCGACGTCACGGATGAGGGCGTGGCGGAAGGAGTACTCGGTCTCGCCCGCGATCGAGCTGCGCCGCTCGGGGCGCACGAACTCCCCGCGAGCCAGCGCGTGCAGTGCCGCCTCCAGCCGCGGCCGGTCGTCGCCCAGGGACCCGACCCAGAACACCCGTCCCACGACGGCCGCGTTCTGGAGCAGCTCCTTCTCGTCAAGGGCCAGGCCGTCGAGGCGGGCCGCGATCAGTCCCTGGACGGACTGGGGGAGCCCGCGGTCGCCGCGTCCGTCCAGCACCATGCGAGCGAACTCCTCGGCGTAGAAGGGGTTGCCGCCCGCGCGCTCCAGGAGCTCGGCGTTGACCCCCTGGGGTCCCTCCGATCCCGCGAACAGCGCACCGAGGAGCGTGGCCGTCTCCTCCGGGGACAGCGGCGAGAGCCGGATCGCGGTGACGTTCGCGCGCCCGCCTCCCCACCCCGGCCGGCGGTCGAGGAGATCGGGACGGGCCGTCGCGAGCACCAGGATCGGAACGCCGCTGGCCCAGTCGACGAGGTGGTCCACGAAATCGAGCAGGGCGTCGTCGGCCCAGTGCAGGTCGTCGAAGACGAGCACCAGCGGCCGTTGCTCCGCCAGCGCCTCCAGGAGCCGCCGCCAGGCGGCGAAGGCCTCGCCGCGCCGGTCGCCGGAGCCGGGATCGCCGGTGTCGATGCCGACCAGCGGCCGCAGATGCCGTTCGAGCCACGCGGCCTCCGACGGCTCCGGGACCACCGCCGCGACCGCGCCGTGGACCTTGCCGGTCGCCCCCTCGTCGCCGTCCGAATCGAGCACGCCCGTGAACGCCCGCACGATCTCGCAGAACGCCCAGAGCGTGGCCCCCTCGCCATAGGGCAGGGAACGACCGGCCAGCCAGCGCCAGTCGCCGCCGCGGTCGAGCTCGCGGGCGAGCTCCGACACCAGCCGCGTCTTGCCGATCCCGGGGACGCCGAGGAGGGTCAGGAGCTGCGGCTCGCGCTCACGCTGGACCCGGTCGAACGTCCCCCGGAGCAGGGCGAGCTCCCGCTCGCGACCCACCAGCGGGGTGTCGCTCGTCCGCCGTCCGGCCGCCGGCGTGCGCGGCCGGACCGCGTTCCACACCGGGATCGGGTCGCGCTTGCCCTTGGCCAGGACGGGAGGCGCGTCGGCGAAGTCGATCGACCGCTCGCTCGCCCGGCGGGTCGCCTCGTCGACGAAGATGCTGCCGGCCGGTGCGGCCGACTCCAGGCGGGCGGCGGTGTTGACGCTGTCGCCGGAGGCGGTGTGCTCGCCCTTCTGGACGGTCGCGTCGAGCGTGATCAGCGCCTCACCGGTGGTGATGCCGATGTGGACCTCCAGGTCTCCGGCGGCGGCAAGCTCCTCACGGATCGCCAGGGCGGCCCGGACGGCGCGCTCGGGGTCGTCCTCGTGCGCGACCGGCGCGCCGAAGATCCCCATCACGGCGTCGCCGATGAACTTCGCGACCGTGCCGCCGTGCCGCTCCAGGACCGAGCGCAGGTGGGCGTGGTACGGCTCCAGGAGCCGCTGCACGTCCTCGGGGTCCATCGCCTCCGAGCGCGCCGTGAACCCCACCAGGTCGGCGAACAGCACCGTGACGACCTTGCGCTCCTGGCGGACCGGACGTGCCTCCCCATCGAGCGGGGAGCCGCAGGCGTTGCAGAAGCGGGCGCCGGCGGGGTTGTCCTGCCGGCAGACGTGGCACGTGGGCATCGAAGAAGCTTACGACGCCACCTCATCCGGGAAGGTGAACCTGGTCCCATCCTTGGGGAACGACGACCAGGCGATCACCCGCCGCGGGTGCAGCGCTCCCGGCTCGGAGTAGGAGCTGGCCTCGAAGGTGATGCCGTACTCGGCGTACTTGTCGTTCGCGAGATCGGCGAGCCGCTGGGCCAGTTCCGGCGACGGCTTCGTCACGCGGACCTCTCCCTGCACCACCACGACCTTCCACGGGTCCGGCAGGTGCATGGTCACCTGCGGGTTCGCCCGCACCATCCGGACGTGGACGGTTTCTGGGCTGCCGCCGTAGTACCAGAGGTCGTCGACCCACAGGCCGTCGACCGGCACCACGTGCGGGCTTCCGTCCCCCCGGTTGGTGGCGAGCCAGTACTGCTTGGCCTGTTCGAGCTGGGCCCGTACCTGCTCCCAGGCCAGGGTCTCGGTCGTCTGCCCGTACCCCTCGGGAAACACCAGCTTCTCGGCGATCGGCATGACAGCGCTCCTCGTCGTCGTCGTTGGGGTGGCAGTACAGCATCTACCGCCGACAGCCCACGGCGCGGGCCTGCCGGGATCGAGCAGGTTTGCGGGGCATCGGAGCAGGGGAGGCCTTGGTTGCCCGGATGCTCATGCCGCCCGTCCACCTGGCCCTCGTGGACGACCAGTGCCACGAGGTGCCTTGTGTCAGCCACCATCCCCCAGCTGCCCGACCATGCCGTCGTTCCCGTCCGTCCCGGCGACCAGGCCGCCGCCGCCGAGGTCGACACCTGGCTGCGGGCCTACGCCGCCAGCCGCGATCCCGACCTGCGCGAGCGGATCATCCTGGCCTATGTGGACCTGGCCGACCGGCTGGCCGGCCGCTATCGCACCAGCCGCGGGACCACCCCCGAGGACCTGCGCCAGACCGCCCGGGCCGGGCTGATCGCCGCGGTCGACCGCTACGACCCCGACTACGGCACCCCGTTCGTCGCCTACGCCGTGGCCTGCGTGATCGGTGAGCTCAAGCGCCATCTGCGGGACACCAGCTGGCGACTGCACGTGCCCCGCCCGCGCAAGGAACTGGCGCTGCGGCTGTGCCGGACCGCCGACGAGCTGCACCAGCGCCTTGGCCGTTCGCCCACCACCCCCGAGCTCGCCGAGCACCTGGAGCTGGGCGAGGAGGAGGTCCTGGAAGGGCTGGCGGCCGTGGGCAGCCGGCTCGAGGTGTCGCTGGACCAGCCGGTCGGCGACGGAGACGACGGCCGCCTGGGCGACCTGGTGGCGGCGCCGGGAGCCCGGGAGGAGCCGGAGGACCTGCTGGTCCTGCCCGGCCTGGTGGCAGAGCTGCCGGAGCTGGAACGCGAGGTCATCGTGCTGCGGTTCTTCCAGGACCTGGACCAGTACGAGATCGCGGCCCGGGTCGGCTTCTCCCAGATGCACGTCTCCCGCCTGCAGCGTCGCGCCCTGGCCCGGATGCGCATCCAGCTGATCGAATCCTGACCGAGCGAGCAGCCATGGCGACGTCGGTTACCTTGCTTGCTGTATTACGCATGTGCCTACTATATTTTGCATAGCCGTCCCGCGATCCAGATCGAGAGGAAGCACCCATGCCCACCACCCGGCCGGACAACGATCCCCAGAGCCCCCTGCTGAGCGTCGTCCGTGAGAGCCAGGCCGCCGTCATCGACGTGCTCCATGCCTGGACCGACATCACCCAGCAGCTGACCCGCGACCTCAGGCTGCCCATCCCCCGCATCGACCTCAACGAGGCCGTCGACCGCGTCTTCGACGTCGCCGAGCAGGCCCTGGCCGCCCAGCGCGAGTTCGCCCTCACCGTGGCCGGTGTGGCCGGCCGCCAGCTCGACGCCGCCGCCGACACGGCGGCCGAGACCATCGACACCGCCGTCGAGGCCGCGGACACCACGACCGAAACCCTCGAGAGCACGGTGCGTGAGCTTGCCCGCGAGGTCGAGCCGCCCACCCAGGACCGGCGGCCCGACGGGCGCACCTACGAGGAGCGCAGCGTCGAGGAGCTCCGGGAGCGGGCGGCCGAGCTGCAGATCGAGGGCCGCTCGGCGATGGCCAAGGACGAGCTGATCGCCGCCCTGCGCGACCACCGCAGGTCCCGATCGGCCAGGAGCCAGGCGCCCGCCCAGGACCGCCCGGCCGACCGGCGCACCTATGAGGAGCGCAGCCTCGAGGAGCTGCGCGAGCGGGCTCGGGAGCTGGACATCGAGGGCCGCTCGGCGATGACCAAGGACGAGCTGATCGCCGCCCTCCGCCAGGCCAGGTAGCTCCGGCGGGGAGGGACAATGGTCCAACGCCCCACGGGCGACCGTCCTGTCTGGACCGAGCCGTACCCTCGGCGCGTCCGAGCCTTCCTCGACGGCGTCGCGGTGGTCGCCTCCTCCCGGGCGCTGCTGCTGCTCGAGTCCGGGCACCTGCCGGTCTACTACGTCCCACCACAGGACGTGCGCACCGACCTGCTGGAGCCGACCGGCACCTCCACCCACTGCCCGCGCAAGGGGCATGCCTCCTACTGGTCGGTCAGGGTCGGCGACCGGGTCGCCCGGGACGCCGTCTGGAGCTACCAGGACCCGCTGCCCGAGCGCGCCGACATCAAGGGCCATCTGGCCTTCTACTGGGACCGGATGGACGCCTGGTTCGAGGAGGACGACGAGGTCTTCGTCCACCCGCGGGACCCCTACCACCGGGTCGACGTGCTCAGCAGCTCCCGGCACGTCCGGGTCGCGGCCGCCGGCCAGACCCTGGCCGAGACGCGCCGGCCGTGGCTGCTGTTCGAGACCGGCCTGCCCACCCGCTACTACCTCCCAAGGGCGGATGTCCGCATGGACCTGCTGGCGCCGACGGCCAGCCAGACCCAGTGCCCCTACAAGGGGACGGCCCGCTACTGGTCGGCCACGGTCGGCGACACGGTCGAGGAGGACATCGCCTGGAGCTACCCGTTCCCGATCCCCGAGTGCCCCAAGATCGCCAACCTGGTCGCCTTCTACAACGAGCGGGCCGACATCTGGGTCGACGGCGAGCTCCAGCCCAAGCCGGACACACCCTGGTCGCGGCCCCGGGCCCGATAGGCGAGAGGCGTCACCAACGGGGAGCCGTAACGCCTGGCGGGCGCGGACGGTTTACTAGGTGCTGCGCGTGTGCCGCGCAGGACAGAGCACAGACACCCCGGCCCTACCCATTCCCCGGAGGCCGGGGTGTTTGTTTGCGTTTGAAGCGGTCACCTCCGGGTAGGCGCGCCGCAAGGCGTTCGACGAAGGGTTGGCTCTTCCGGTCTGCAAAGGAGCAGCCATGAACGTTGGCATCGTGATCGCGATCCTGGTCGTCCTCGTGGTGATCGTCCTGCTGGCGGTGGTGCTGGGGCAGCGACGGCGCACCGGGCGGCTGCAGGACCAGTTCGGGCCCGAATACCAGCGCACGGTGGCCAGAACCGGCGACCAGCGCAGCGCGGAAGCCGATCTCGCGGCCCGCGAGCAGCACCGCCGGGAGCTCGACATCGTGGCCCTCGAGCCCGCCGCCAGGGACCGGTACCTGGAGGCCTGGCGGGTGACCCAGGGCAGGTTCGTCGACGATCCGGCCGGGGCCACCCGCGAGGCCGACACGCTGGTGGCCGACGTGATGCGCGACCGGGGCTATCCGGTGGACGACTTCGAGCAGCGGGCCGCCGACGTCTCGGTCGACCATCCCCAGGTCGCCGAGAACTACCGGGCCGCCCACGCCGTCTACCAGGCCAACGAGCAGGGGCTGGCCAGCACCGACGACCTGCGGCAGGCATTCGTCCACTACCGGTCGCTGTTCTCCGAATTGCTGGACGTCGAAGGTGACGGTCGTAAGGAGGCCTACCGATGAACGAGCGACGTGAAGACCTGAGCACCGCCGACCTGGCCGGCCAGCAGCGCGACCTCACCGACGACGAGCTCGGTCGTGAGGAGGTCGTCGCCGAGGAGCGGTCGCGGGACACCACCGTGGTCGAGGAGCGCCGGCCGGACCGGGAACCGGCGGCCACGCCGGTCGACCCGGCCGCCGCGCAGACCGCCCCCGATCAGCGCACCGGAGGCACCGCGTCCACGACCGGCCCGCTGCTGGCCGCCGACGACGCCGAGGGGTTCCGGGCCCGCTGGACCGACGTCCAGACCGGCTTCGTCGACGCGCCCCGGCGGGCCGTCGAGCAGGCCGACGCCCTGGTCGCCGAGGTCATGCAGCACCTGGCCAGCACCTTCGCCGATGAGCGGGGACAGCTGGAGCGCCAATGGGACCGCGGCGACGACGTCCCCACCGACCACCTCCGCGACGCCTTCCAGCGCTACCGCTCGTTCTTCGAACGGCTCCTGGCGACCTGAGGCGACCTCGCGTGGGGCGCTACTTCCAGCGTCGGCGCAGGCCCAGGAGCTCCTGCCCGTAGCCGATCACGGCGATCGGTGACATCAGCATCTGGTAGGTCAGCACGAATCCGAGAAACCCCAGGGTGTTGCGCCGGATCCGGAGGCCGAGCAGGTTGAAGACCCGGCGTCGCTGGAAGCGGTAGAGGATCGCGTTGACGACCAGGGTGAGCGGCAGCACGGCCAGGGTGTAGGGCCCGACGATCCAGTAGCGGCCGGTCGCCGCCAGCACGAGGCCGGGAAGCCACACCAGCGCGTAGGCGACGTCAAGGGCCGGGATGAGCAGGTCGATGGCGGTGAGGAAGCGGAGCAGCCAGCGCGGCTGGCTCCAGGGCCGCACGCTGCGGATGCCCTCGATCATGCCCCGGGCCCAGCGGGCCCGCTGGCGGGCGAGATGGACCAGCCGGCTCGGTGCGGCGGTGAACGCGACCGCCGACGGCTCGTAGTAGACCCGGGCCCCGTCACGCATGAGCTTCCAGGTCAGCACGATGTCCTCGCCGATCGCGTCGGGCCAGCCGCCCGCCGTGCGCAGCGCCTTGGCCCGGTAGAGGCTGAAGGCGCCCTGGGCGACCAGGGTGCCCTGGTAGAGGCCCTGCATCCGCTTGACCGACGCGATGCCCAGGAAGTAGTCCCATTCCTGCATCCGGGTCCAGAGGCTGTCGCGGCTGTTGCGGACCAGGACGGACCCGGCGACGGCCTGCACATCGGGCGGGGCGTTCAGCAGACGGGCGACGAGGTGGCGGACGGCCCGGGGATGCAGCAGGGTGTCGGCGTCCAGGGTGATGACCAGCTCGGTCGCGACGGCCGCCAGGCCGGTGTTGAGGGCGTGGCTCTTGCCGGGACGTGGCTCGTCGATGCAGCGCACCGGCTGGCCGGTGGCGGCGCCGTAGGCCTCGGCCACGGCCCGGGTCCCGTCGCTGGAGCCGTTGTCGACCACCAGGACCTCGATGGGCCCCGGGTAGTCCTGGCGGGCGATGTAGGAGAGCGTCTCCTGGATCCGGTCGGCCTCGTTGCGGGCGGCGACCAGCACCGTGACCGGGATGGTCGGATACGACCTGCGCAGGGGCGGCTGGCGGTCCAGCAGCAGGCTGACCGCCAGGAACGCGACCAGCCAGCCGGGGAGGTAGGCGACCAGACCGACGACCAGGAACGATGGGACGATGGTGATCGCCGCGGCCAGCTCCCGGACCCACGGCAGCGACACCAGCACCGACACGCCGAGCCAGGCGAGCGCCAGCACCTGGGCGACCAGGAACTTCACCGTCACCGGGACGTACAGGCGCCGTCCCGCCGGCCCCGGCTGCCGCCCGGCGCCACCTGTGGTCCCGTGCCGCTGTCCATCGACGCTGATGCCGTTCGTCGTCCGAGCCACGCCGAGCTCCTCGCAACCGCCGTTCCTGGTCACAACCTCTAGAAGAGAGGTCGGCCGGCACGACGGTCGCTGAAGCCACGGCACCGTCTGGCGGTTTCCTGGCGGGACTGCCCGGGGACCCCCGGCTCCAGGTGATCGCACGCTCGACCAGAAACGACCCGTTGCGAGACGACCCATGACACAAGGAGCTGGTCGGTCCGCCAGCGGGCTGTGGCATGACGACGTCGTGGAGCTGGCTCCGCTGCTGCGGCGGGTCATCGCCGCCCGCGTCCGTGACCGGCAGATGGTGGAGGACCTGGTCCAGGAGACGCTCACGCGGGTGATGGCGGCTCGCCGGCGCCTCGAACCGCGGACCCTGGCCCCCTACGCGGTGGTGACGGCCAGGAACCTGACCAGGTCCCTGGCGACCAGCGAGGACCGCGGCCGGCGTCACGCCCACCGACTCATCGACCTGCGGGAACCGGTCCTTCCCGAGCGTGAGGCACTCCGCCGTGAGGAGAGCCGGGCGATCACCACCGCCCTGGCCAGGCTGCCCCAGCAGGACCAGGAGGCCCTGGTGGCCCACGAGCTGGAGGGCACCGACACCGCCACCCTGGCCAGCAGCCGGGACTCCACCCCCGGTGCGGTCGCCGCGCAGCTCAGCCGGGCGCGGGCCAGGCTCCGGGTGGAATATCTCGTCGAACTGGAACAAGCTGAACCGCCGACCGCCCGTTGCCGCCCGGTGCTGCTCGCGCTGTCGGCCGGGGACCGACGCCGCCAGCGGGACCTGGACGCCGGTGGCCACCTGCTCGCCTGCGACTGGTGCGCCCGGCTCAGTGAGCCCCTGCTGGACCGGAGGAGGACGGCGTCGGTGGCCGGTGAGGTTCGGATCCCCATCCAGACCGACGCCGACGTGGTGGCCGCCCGCAAGCAGGGCCGTGAGCTGGCCGCCCAGGCGGGCTTCTCGGCGACCGAGCTCACCATCATCGCCACCGCCATCTCCGAGATCGCCCGCAACATCGTGATGTTCGCCGAACGCGGCGAGGTCGTGGTCAGCCTGGTCGGGGAGAACAGCCGTCAGGGAGTGACCGTGGTCGCCCGCGACGCCGGGCCGGGCATCCCGGACCTCGACCGCGCCCTCACCGACGGCTACAGCGGCTATGGCGGGATGGGGCTGGGCCTGCCCGGCTCGCGGCGGTTGATGGACGAGTTCGAGCTCACCTCGGAGGTCGACAAGGGAACCACCGTCACGATGACGAAATGGCGACGAGACGCGTGATGGTCACGTGAGGAAGGAGTCGGGAATGGAGACACGAACTCCGGACGAGGTCCCGGTGGTCCAGGAAGCCCGGGAGGAGGACCTCGAGTTGCTGCCTGAGCTGGTGACCCATCTC